>Ga0255334_1000564_pt1 | contig 27216 bp, 21 predicted proteins | sample EtOH5_35cm_T3_12_FD_202080 | JGI IMG/M metagenome (GOLD analysis project Ga0255334, IMG submission 202080) | Sandy soil microbial communities from University of British Columbia, Vancouver, Canada - EtOH5_35cm_T3_129 | ecosystem: Engineered > Artificial ecosystem > Sand microcosm > Unclassified ... | reverse complement strand
AGATGGCCCCCTCCAGCCGCGGACGCGCACGTATATTGCGACCACGGGAACCCATGAGCGTGCGCCCACTGGAGAACGTCCAGGTGGCCATGTTTGGCGGCAGCAGTGCACGTGCCGACGTGCGCAGCGCACCCGTTGGCCAGGGCCCACTCGATTATATGGAGATGGCCGCCCTTGGCCGCATGCATGGTTATGGTGCTCCTGCCGACGACGCCGCAATTGAGCATCCACCGCAGCACGTTCAAGTGTCCGCGGCGCGCCGCGCTCTCGTAGGCGCGCGCGGGTACGGGAAACGCTGTTTGCCTCTGTAGGCGTGCCAGGTCGCCCAACGAGGCTGCCTTGACGCAGATGAAATCGTGCAGGTCGTTGGCCGCATGCGCGGTATCGTTGTGCGCACAGTCAGACATCCATTCCAACAGATTCCATCGCTCGAGAGCAACCAGACCCTGGGCATAGCGCATCGCGCAGCGCGTTTTCAATGTGCACACGTGCGTTTCCTCGTTTTCACACGTGTTGCGACGGAACCCGCTTTTGGGTCGAGACCGCATCAAGTCTGCCAACGCACACCATTGGCTGCTTACGCAGCGCAGCACGGGCAACGTCAGGGCGTCCGCGTGCCGAGCAATGGCATACACGAGTTCCGTAGGCAGTATATCCATTCCCACGGGCTTGGTCCGATCTTGTCTGCGCCGAGGCGTTCTACCTCTTGTCTCATTCCCTCCAACACATGGTCATTGGCTGCCATCGTTTATTGGCCAATGGCACGTCAGTGCTGCGTTCGGTCGCGCCGGGAGGGGGGACGTGGGCCAAGCACTCGCCATGTCGCCAACCATGCCCGGCGCCCATTGCGACCCACGATACCTGCCAAGGAGTACCATATCTTGTTCCTTTTCTACTGTCTTGCGTACCACCAATGCAAAGATGCCCAATGCGATGCTGTCCATTTCCTTTTCCTGTCGCGTGCATTTTCGCGCGTTTCCCATTGTCCAACGTTCTTTTGCTTTACATAATGGAGAGTGGGCGCGCACTGTTAATGCCAACGCCGATCGATGTTTCGGTATTGCTCCTTGAATGCAATCAATACAGACACGAGCCGTGCTGATACGATTGGAAGGTCATTCGGTAATCTGGCGGCGACAGCCGTTTGCCTGCGTTGGGCACGGCATCTGCGTGCCACGCGTAATGATGGCTTTTCTGCACCTGAAGATGCACACAAGGGCATACCCTGTGGTGCGCACGTATCAGAGAGACACTGGGCGCCTCGTGCGTGGGGACCCTTGGAGAGAAAATGTTATAATGCACACGATGGTCGTGGCTACGGTATATAAAAGCAATGTCTTGGAAAATGTTATCTCACCTACCACTGCGCAAGAGGGTACCTCCAGCCCCGAAACACCAGCGTAGAGTCCATCGCGTGCACAAAGTGTGTACGCTAAACCATAGTGTTTTTAGATAGAGGGAATCCGGTCCGTGGCGTGACACTCTTTGTCGATCCACGCACGAATGGTCGGATATGCATGGGCTGCGCTCAGTAGTGATGGCCTGTCGGGCATGGGGCATCCGTTGGCCTTGATCCACTGGAGGATGGTAAGGTGGCCATTACAGGCCGCGTCCATATAGAGTTGTTTTCTCCACGTGAGCCCTTTGGCCCTGGCCCACTTGATCACATCGAGGTGGCCATAATAGGCGCCCGTATGATATATAAAGTCTGTCGGAGAATGTCCATGGCAACTAATCCAGTCCAAGATTGCCACGTGCCCACCTATCGCAGCGGCATCCACGACAGCATTAGTCCACGGACATCCATTCTCTCGCGCCCATACGAGCACGTCGAGATGGCCATTGCTGGCTGCCTTGGTACATGTATGCTTGTTCCATGGGCAGCCGTTGGCCCTGAGCCACTTTAGGACGAGCAGATGACCACCTGCGGCCGCCCATTCACATGCGGTAGCTGTCCAGGGGCATCCGTTGGCCCTGGCCCATTGCAACACATCCAGATGGCCTGCCTCTGCAGCGCGCCTGCACACCCAGTCGTTCCAGTCGCATCCGTGAGCGCGCGCCCACTGCAGGATGTGGAGGTGGCACGACAGAGCGGCGCGTGAACAGACAGCATAGTTTAGATCGCACCCGTGCGCATATGCCCATTGAAGCACATCTAGATGGCCATGCTCGGCAGCATAGATGCATGTCTCATTGTCCCATGGGCACCCGTTGGACCTTAACCATTGGAGCACGGTCAAATGTCCTGCTCTGGCGGCGCCAGCACAAACGCACGCATTCCATGGGCACCCGTTATCGCGCGCCCATTGAATTATATCAATGTGGCCGCCCTTGGCAGCATACTCGCAGATACGATGCTTTGCGAGCATTCCTCTGCCGAGCGCCCATTGCAGTACATGCAAATGTCCGTAGAGTGCGGCGCCATTGTATGCGCTCGGTGGAATCTCGTGTCGTCCTTGGTCACGCTGTTGCTGTTGCTGCTGTTGCAGGCGCACGAGGTCGCCTGTGGACGCTGCCGCGCTGCAAATCTCCTGATGGAGCATGGCGTTGCCCGGTGGGTAATCGTTTGTGCAGTGGGTCATCCACCCGAGCAGGTTCCATCGCCCGCAAGCAATGAGGTCCAGAGCATAGTGGGTCGCGCACCGCGCGCTCAACGTGCACGCATGCTTCTTGTGGGGTCGCTTGCACCGCGAGAGAGTTGCTTTGCAGTTGACGATCGCGTCCACAATACCTTGCCATCGGTCATTTACGCAACGTAGCACCGGCAAAGTGAGTGCATCTGCCCATAGGAGGATATGGTACACGAGTTCAGGCGGCAGGTCATCCATCTCGTTTTCGCTCCTGCTTTTGTCGCGAGACCGTTCTCGCCTGCTCGCGTGCGTAAAACAGGCTCTGTTTTGCCGGGTACGTCCTATGGGACGGAACCTGCCAAACGAAAACCAAGCGATTGGTTCCTGTGTAGGGCCAACGCTGCGTGGCACACGTTTTTGGATCAGTGCACGCGCAGGGAATGAAAGGCGGTCGACTCAAAGCCTGCATGGCCGTGACGGCGCGCCGACCATGGTGTGTTGCCAAAAAGGACCCGCCTGACATTGACGTTGTGGCCTTTACGCTTGCGCATGCACTTTACGTTTTGATTGGTCCCCTATCGAAAGAGGGGTGCCATTAGCGGCAATAGACAACCCACCAGATGAGGGGGGAAAGATCTGTTGTGCGACACAGGTGCGGACTATATGCTCTTTCCACGCAAAACATAATCAAGCAGACACAAGGAACGGTCACGGTCAGACACGAGGACACGGCCCATAGTCGGGATCAAGGCAATCGGCACTGGACAAATACGCCTCGTGTTGGTTGGGGACGGAAACGACCACTTGGTGACTTTTTTGCGCTTAAATCATCTAAATGGGGAAAACAATACCTGATCGACAATGGCACTGCTTGGCGCTATGACCTGCCCCACATCAGTGTTGGGCGCGTACCCTCCCGATAGCACCCATCGTTCTGAGGACAGCGTGCACAGGCCAAGGCGAGTCTCGCCCGGTGAGATCCACCCAGGCGCCCAACCTTTATTGACGGCTTGCCGTCGGTAGCTGGCGCGTTTCCGGTGGCCGCAACGCCCCCTGGCTTTGATCGTGACTCGCGGTAGGACCGATGATGAGCAAGAGAACATCATCACATGCGCATTGTGTTGGGGCGCACGCGTTGCACTGCACCTCACCAGGGTGTTTTCTTACAGGATGACGGGCTGCGCAACTTGTAAACTCGATTGCAATAAACTCTTTTCGAGCAAGTTTACCATCTTATTATGCAAATTCCGTTATGTTGCCAGCGCAAGACATAGTGCCAAACAGGCAATTTCATATATGATAGGTCACCACCCGCATGGATGCAACGAAATCACAACTCTACCATCCCCATCGAGTTTGCGCCGCTCGCCATCCTCTTGGCCATTGAAACGACGATGACGTTGATGCTCGGTGCCAAGCACCAACGCACCATCATCCGTTCGGTTGTCTAGAGGGGTGTAAGAGGGAGAAAGCCGTTCACGGGTTGGCCTTGATCCACGAGGCGACGTAGGGGTATAGCTTCTGTGCCCTCTGAAGGCACTTGGCCCTGTCCCACGGGCATCCGTTGGCCCTCGCCCACTGGAGCACTTTGAGATGGCCACTGGAGGCGGCGCCCTCGCACAGGGTCTCGTCCCACGGGCACCCATGGCTCACGGCCCACTTGACGATATGCAGATGGCCCTCGCGTGCGGCAGAGGCGCAAACGTTTACACCCCATGGGCACCCAACCGAGCGCAGCCACTGGAGTATCCCGAGATTGCCACCCGCTGCCGCATGGTTACACACCCTGTCGTAGGTGGCGTACTTGCGCTCGCTAAAGAGCCATCGCACGAGATCGAGGTGACCGTTCCACGCAGCCGTGCAAAGGACGGAAACGTCGGGCGTCCAGCCGTTTGCCACCATCCACACAATCACATGCAGATGGCCGTACTTTGCCGCGTTGGACATCGAGAGCGTCGATTTGGGATACGAATCGGCACACTGAACGCACCATTTCACAATGTCCAGGTGGCCGTGGGATAGCGCCTGAGTGCGCACAGTGTGGATGTTGAACGAGTGGCCACTTGTTTTGTGGATCCACTGAACGATGTGAAGGTGGCCATTCCTGCCGGCGCGCTCGCACTGGATGGGGTACCACATGCATCCAATAGAGATGGCCCACTGCAGCATCTCCAAGTCGCCGTTTTCTATGGCGAACGTGGTGACGCTCGAGCCCCACGGACATCCATTTGTTCTCGCCCATCGGAGCACCTCTAGATGGCCGCCTTTGGCCGCCTTCGTGCACACGAATTCGTCCCATGGACAGCCTTTTTCGCGCGCCCACATCAGGACATTGAGATGGCCGCCCTCGGCGGCCGCCGCACATACGCCGTCCCCCAATGGGCACCCGTGGGCGTAAAGCCACTCCAGGACCATTAAATGGCCTCCACGTGCTGCCTTTACGCAGGCCCGTATTCTGTCAAAGCGTTCGTGGCCATGCATGAGTTTGAGAACATCGAGGTGGCCGTGTCGAGCAGCTATAGTGTAGGCTGCACTGTGGTATGCTGTTCCGCTGGCGTGGAGCCACTCGATGACATGTAGCTGCCCATACTCGGCCGCAGCGGTCATGGTTGTACTGGTAGAGTAGCCTTTCTGGTGAAACTGCTGCAGGCGCTCCAGATCGCCCCACGATGCCGCCACCTGGCACGCAAACTCGTCCGTATCATTGTCGGTGCAGTCAAACGGGCCTGTGCAGTCGATCATCCAGTCCAGCAGCTTCCATCGCCGGCGGTCGGCCAGCCTTTGGGCAAACCGCACAGCGCACTGATAGGGCTCTCCGCAGCGGTGCCGCTTTTCCACGTCCTCGCAGTCAAAGAGATTGCGCCTTTTGACGCCAAACGTAAAGGGCCTCCTAGGCCAGTGCGGCTGTCTGGCGTCGACCAGGGCGCACCATTCGCTGTTTAGGCATCTCAGCACGGGCACCGTGAGCCCGTCCACCTTGTTAATGATGGCGTCGCTCAGTTCTGGTGGCAGTGCGTCCATAGTCTTGGTTCTCCCCTACTCCTTGTCTGCAGTGTGTGGTAGAGCCTCGCGACTCGGAACGCACCGCGATTGTTTTGGCATTGGCCGAGGCCGGTGCTCGCTGGCGTCAGTTGGTTGGATTCGACTTGCCGGTCAATGCGCATCTAATTAAAGTGGCTTTGACTCCCACCGGTTGTGATTCCGACTATCGTACGGTCCAAGGAAGTCCTTATTCATTTTGTGCAAGGGGGGGGGCGCATTTCGTGCGCACGCATAGCAACCACCGGCGGAACATACTGTTCTGGACATCGTTCGATCTCTGTCATCATCGATCTCGCCGTCTCTTCCCCTTTATGTTTGCCTGCACCCACGAGCGACCCAGAATGGCAGCGATGCTTGAACGCAAAGACTTTACCCCCCACCCAAAACTCCCTTTCCATCCAACCCACCTGACAGATGCCCATGATGAACGAGCAGGTGGGGGTGGGCCGTTGTGCTTTATTGGCGCAGGCTGCGGTCTGTTGTTATGTACAGTGCTTACTGAACCAGTCGCGAATGGCCGCGTGCCTGAGAGCACCGATGGAAAGCAACGATCTATCAGGCAGAGGATACCCCTTGGCCTTGGCCCACTCGAGAACAGTGAGGTGCCCGTTGTGTGCCGCAATCCGATACAACGCGCTGTGCCATGTGGCCTCCTCGGTCATAACCCACGAGAGTATCTCGTGATGCGCATCCGTCGGTGGCGCACACTCGTTAGCATGGGCCCATTCGAGAACGTCAATGTGTCCACCCGCGGCGGCATTGTACATGACCCTACCGCTCCAGGGGCAGCCGTTGGCCCTGGCCCACATCAGCACATCCAAGTGTCCATTTCGAGCCGCATCGTGGCATGTGTTGGCGTTCCATGGACATCCCTTGGCCCTGAGCCATTGCAGCACATTGAGATGGCCGCCCTCTGCCGCCGCCGCGCACACAATCCCGCCCCACGCGCATCCATTGTTGCGCGCCCACTGGAGCACACCCAAATGGCCACCCTTGGCAGCGCGTGCGCAGGTCCATTCGTTCCACGGGCACCCGTTGGCTCTCGTCCATTGTATGATGTGAAGATGGCCATACTCTGCAGACCACGAACAGACCGTGGGGTCCACTGGACATCCCTCTGCGTGTGCCCACCGGAGCACGTGCAGATGGCCGTACGTGGCGGCCATCGATGACGTCATCGAGTCCCATGGACATCCTCTGGCCCGCAGCCACTGGAGCACATCGAGGTGGCCCCCCTTGGCCGCGGCGCTGCATGTATTCTCGCACCACTCAAATCCGTGGTCGCGTGCCCAGTCGAGTATAGCAAGGTACCCGTACCGTGCGGCTGCTGTGCACGTGTCCGTGTGTTTGGGGCACCCCTTGGCCACGGCCCATTGGAGCACGTTCAGATGGCCACCTTTCGCCGCATACTTGCTCACGACGCCGCCGTCGAGAATGCCCTCGTCGAGGGCCCACTGTAGCACATGAATGTGTCCGTAGCGTGCGGCGCATTCGCAGGCACGTCTAGGCAATTGATAGAACAGTCGCAAATACATCTCGCGCAAGAGACCGAGGTCGCCCGCGGACGCTACCCTTGTGCACTTGTCACGGCGCAACTCGGCAGCACCATCGGGGTCATTTCCAATGCAGTCAGACATCCATTCGAGCAGATTCCATTGCCTGTGGGCAATGAGACTTTTGGCGTAACGCATCGCACAGCGGGTCTGCATGGTACACACGTGCCCCGTCCTATTGCGCTCATGGCGATAGTGTCTTTTATCGTGGCTGCGACGGTGGGGACGCAAAACGCTAACGAGATCGCGCCATTGCGTGTTTATGCAGCGCAAAATGGGTAAAGTGAGCACGTTGGCCTGCTCCAAGATGCAGTATACGAGTTCGGCCGGGAGCGGCGCGTCCATCCTGGTCCTGGATCTCTTTCTCTCTCTCTCTCTCTTTACTCGTAAATAGGTGCGCTCGCGTGTGCCCTGCCGGGGGTTTGGATACGCCCAATGGACGGGCAGCGATATGTGCATTGGGAGGGTTTCATTTTGCATGGCTTTCGTGACATTGCCCGTTTGTGAGTGCGCAAAGTCACCAAAGTCATGCTAAATGAAACCCTCCCATTGGTCATTTTAGGGAGAAATGGATGCCGCCCAAAAGCCGAGTACCAGCGCTTGGTCAGGGCCCTGCGCGTGTACAGCGGCGCCCGCATACCCACGCTCCATGGCGGTCAGCGTTTCCACCATTATCGCTTTGAACAAGTCCCTGTTTCCCCCATTCATTTGCTGCTCCGTACATACCAGTGTCTGCACGCAGCACGTCGGTATAAAGGACAACGTCGGCGGCAAAGGGAAGAACTAGGGCATCGACCGATACCGTGTGTACACAACAAAAGACGCACATGTTATTGTTGTGTTTTGCGACGCACACAGTGCTCGCTGAGCCAATCTCTAATGTCCGGGTGGACGGTATTCATATCGGATAAATTGTATTTATTGTGTTTCTCGGGCTCTTTCTCATGTCCATGGGTTCGCGTCCATTTCATGGTGCACAAATGCCCACCCAGCATAGCTGCGGAACAGACCATCGCGCCTGGGTGGACACTCGACCGCGCGCTCCTTGCATCGTCCCCAAGTGACCGACAGAAACAGCGCGAATGCATGTCCAGACACCCATCAACCTGGTAACCTCGGCCAGGAAGCAATTTGATATTTTTATGGGAATGAAGCAAACACCCACCAGTTGCCGACTCCGTCGCTGATGACAACGACGCCCACTCCCGGATTCAGGACAAACGGATTGTTTCCCTCCACCAAGTCGGTGCCCGTCGGCGCGATGTTTGTGGCGAGGCCGCTGGCGGTGATGTTTTTAACCCACACGCGCCTTCCCAGGTTGGCGGCCGTCGATGGGAGCGTGACGGTGATCACGCCGGTCGTTGCAGTCGGATTGGATAGGATGACCGAATCGGCGGGCTGCACCGCATAATTGGTGACGGGAGCGGCCAGATATACGACCGACGCCAGATCGCCGCCTCCCCCCTGATCGTCCGCGAGCACGTTCACCTGTTTAAAGTTGTTGGTGGTGTTGGCTGGCGTCTGAGTGGGGATGCCTCCGGTCCCGAGACCCAGATTCCTTCCTCCGTTAAAGTTGGTGAAGCGGATGTCCTGGAAGAATCCCCTCGAGTTGGCAAAGCCGTTGTTGTTGAACGTGCTGATGTTGGACCGGATCGGAACGGCCTGCGAGAGGAGGTCGACAAACATGTTGATCACATTGGCGATCGAAATGGCGCCCGTGCCCACGAACCCCGCATTCGCTATGGCGACAGTCGTCGCGGCCGGCACAATGGCGATCTCGACCTGGTCGTTGCGGCTGGCCACACTGCCATTGTCGACGGCAAAAGTCTGATAGGTGCAAGTGGTGGGCGCCAGGCTCGGGATCTGGAATCCGACGCTGTACCTGCACGTGGTGCTGGTGATGCTCATGAGGGCCGTCGGGCTCCCGATGCCCGACGCGCTGACGTGGGTCAGTGTGGGCGGGCCCGCGGGTACCCCAGTTAGCCCACCCAGGGGAATGTTGTCGATAAAGCAGTCCTCGAGCAAAATCGACGTGGCCGCTCCCGTCATGTTGATCACCCGCGCGTCAAACACGTCGTCCGATTGCACGACCAACCGGATGTGGCTACGGCGGATGCTGAGGCCCACACCGTTACCGTGGTCGATCGCTGCCACAGGAGTGGTCGGCGGCGGGCTGGTAAAGGTGGATGCAAACTGGCAGTCAACGATGGTGATCAGAAACGCGTTTGCGAAATTACCACTATGCATGTCTGTGCTGATCACGGCCAGATTGCCCAGGTTCAAGGGCCCCGCGGTGACCAGCGCATCGTCTATGGTACCGATGATCTGAACCTCATTGGCCAACAGAATTGGCGGACCGAGCAGGCTGTTGGTGCTGACGCCCAGTAGATTGACATAGTTGCGGAGCAGCACGTTCTCGGTGTAGGTGCCCGGACGTATCTGTACCTGCCACGGACCCGACGAGGTGGCCTGTACAGCCGCCGAGGTTATGGCGGCGTTGATGGTCTGGTAGGCAAAGACTGGGGACTCGTCCACGGCCGTCGCATCATTACCAAACGTCGGGTCCACAAAATTGGTCCGGTTTACAAAGAATGTCGGACCCACGCTGCCTTGAAATCCTCGAGGACCTTGCGCACCTCGAGGTCCTTGAATCCCTTGAAACCCTTGAGGACCCTGAGTGCCGGGCTCTGCAATGCCCTCGGCACCCTGAAACCCTCTCGGGCCCTGCACGCCAATGGGGCCTATTGGACCTGCAGATCCTTGCGCTCCCTGTGGTCCAGGACAGCAAATACCTTGTGCTCCCTGAAACCCCCTCGGGCCTTGGGGTCCCTGTACACCAGGTTCAGCGAATCCTTGAGGGCCTTGTAATCCACGCGGTCCTTGCATACCACGTGGCCCTTGAATTCCAGGAACGCCCTGCGGACCTGGACAACATATCCCTTGATGTCCTTGAAATCCACGTGGACCCTGTTGACCTTGAGGACCCTGTACTCCGGGTTCAGCAAATCCTTGAGGGCCCTGTAGTCCACGCGGTCCTTGTATACCGCGCGGTCCTTGAACCCCAGGGACGCCCTGTGGACCTGGGCAACATATCCCTTGATGTCCTTGGAATCCGCGAGGACCCTGAATTCCTGTGGTGCCCTGCGGACCTTTCGGCCCCTGACTTCCTGTAAATCCCTGCGGACCTCTTGTTCCTGAAGGACCTTGAGGACCATGTCTGCCTTGTGCACCGGTTCTGCCTGTGTTGCGCACCACGACGACCGAGATGTCGGGTGGCGGACAGCCGATATCGCATGACGTGCTCGTGGGGGTGCAGTCTCTTTTTCCTTTCCTCTTCTTTCCTTCCATTGCGGCGGGAGAAGGGGGTTTCTGCTCAAGGGCGCGAGCGGGCGTATGTGCGTACGCGTGTCAGCGCGCAATGATGCCCAAACAAAAGGCAACGTTTCTTGCCCCTTTGCGAGCACAATAATGTCTGTGCCGTGCCATGAACACGCTATGTGCGTGCGCGCGCGCGCGCGCGCGAAAACAAGGGCACCTTTCAAGCACGGCCGGCAATGCGCCTGATGCTGGCAAACGGCTGGCCGGTTCAAGGCCGGTTGAGCCGAATTCGTGACGGCATCCAAAGCCATGGGCAACGATAGAAATCGCACCTTGGTCGGGCACAAAACGTTCTTGATCTTGACGGGAAACCAGAATTTGCGTCTGTCGAGCGCAAACACCACCGTATCGGTGTCTTGCACTGGCGGGGACCTGCGGTAGAGAAAAGCGTGCGCGTCGTGCTTTCGGCTTTACTTTAGGATCCGGGTCAACAATAACGTTCGCAGGCACGAGAGCACGGTCTCGCCCATGTTTTTGCGTGAAAGTGATCTCACCGAGCATTGAACCAATCGGCGATGGCGGTATACCTGTGCACGGCGTCCGAGACGTGACGCGCATGTGGCACACAGTATCCGTTGGCCTTGGGCCAATCGAGGACGGCCCGATGGCCATTCTCTGCTGCCGCGATGCAACTATGGCCATGGACGGGGAGCCCTTTGGCTCTCGCTCACTGCGGCACATTCGCGTGGCCTCGTTCGGCAGCTGTCTCAGAGGGGTCGTCGGCGGTCGGGCATCTGTTGGCGCGCAGCCACTCGAGAATCTCAACGTGGCCCTTTCTCGTTGCAATGGTACATCGCGTAGGTGTTCAAACAGAGGCCTGCTGCTGTGGCCCTCTTTAGCATCTCTGGGTAATCCTTTCTGGTTGCCAGAGTGCACATGCTGACACCCGGCGGACATCCGTTAGTCACGAGCCACTCGAACATGGCCGTTCGACCGGTGCGGACTACGACCGCGGATGTCTCTTCTGTGCAGTGGCATCCACTGGCGCGCGCCCATCAAAGCACATGAATGTGGCCGCAACGGGCGGCGCTCGATCGCGTACCGCGATGCACATCGATGTCAGTGGGGTGCTTGCTGGCGACGGCCCGCCGAGGCACACGCAGGTAGCCACCCTTGGCCGCGTGCTTGCGTGGACAACCGCCCACAAGAGGCAAGACCTCTGTTGATGCGTACACTGTCACACGTGCAGTTTCCCGCGTCGTGCGGCACATTTGCACGCGCACTCCGAGATCGGGCATGCCTTTTGGTGCAAAAGGCGCTCCATGTCGCCCACAGATGACACCTTGGTGTGCGCATGACCACGCAGCACCCATGCGTTATCATGCAGGCCACTGTCGGCACGGCCCTGCATCCGATTCGGCAGGTTCCATTTCGCGAAATCGACGCCCTAGACATAGCGCAGCGTGCGTTTAGGGTACACACACACACATATATATATATATATATATATATATATGGTTCTTGCATCGGTGCAGGTGCGTTTCGTGTTTGAAAGCGAAATGCATCGCATGTACGAGATCGTGCCATTGGGCACTTGCGCAACGTAAAACAGAGTGAGGACGACATCCGCCTGTTTGAATATACAATGGACAAGTTTGAGTGGGATTGCATCCATGCTCCTGCCTCAAAGAGACTGGCTGTTGCTGATCCGAGTACCGATTTCTGTCTGGGAGCATGCTCTTACAGTTGGCTCTTGCTTGACAACAAGACCCAGTGCTAGAGTCGGTCGCCGCTGTCATCCTCCTTGGTGAGCACAAACGCAATGCTGCCGCTGCGCACATGTGCGCCAGCACGAAACGGCATTCAACGCCTCCATCTGTGCGTGTGTTTCGCCGTGGCCATACCGATAATGTTTCCCTCTGTCGTTGGGACTTTGTGCGGGGATCTGTCGGCTCGCTTCCAGAACGAGATCCTCTTGCATCATGTGCCCTCTCTCAAAGTGCACACACACACACACACACACACACACACACACATGGGGTGATGGTGTGACAATGTCATTGCCTTTACTCATGTTGGGGTTCCTGCTCGATGGCATACTCTCGGGCAAACCACTCACGGATAGCATGGTACTCGCTGATCGCATCGAGAGAGCGAGGCCTCTCGGGCATCGGACATCTATGGGACTTGAGCAACTCGAGGATGCTCAGATGGCCCCGATCCGCCGCTTCCAGATAGAGATCCTTGTCCCATGTGAATTTCTTGGCTATGGTCCATTCGAGCGCATCCAAACGACCGCGGCATGCCGCAGTGCGGCTCACGTCAGGCATGAAACACCCGTTGGCGTGTGCCCATTCCAGCATCGGCACATGTCCACGCATTGCCGCATATCTCATGACATCAGAGTCCCAGGCGCACCCGTTCGTTCTAGCCCACATCAGCACGTCAAGATGGCCGTTTCTGGCTGCACTACAACATGTCCTAGCATCCCAGGGGCACCCGCCGGCTCTGAGCCACTTTAGGACGTGTAGATGGCCTCCAGAGGCCGCCTGTGAGCATGCCCGCGCGTCCCAGGGGCACCCATTTGCCCTGGCCCATTGTAGCAACGGAAGGTGTCCCGCCCCGGCAGCGCGCAAGCACGTCCACTCGGTCCACGGGCAGCCATGGTCTCGCGCCCACTTGATGATATGCAAATGCCCCGACTCTGATGCCCAGGAGCATGTGGAAGAGTCCAGGGGACACCCTTGCGCGTGCGCCCATTTGAGAACATGTAGGTGGCCGTGTTCGGCAGCGCGCGCGCACGTAAACCAGTTCCATGGGCAGCCACCGGCCCTCAGCCATTGCAGCATTTCGAGGTCACCCCGCACGGCTGCAGCAGCGCACGTGCTTCTGCCCCATTTGAAGCCGTGCTGGTGCGCCCACTTGAGGACCTCGAAACGACCGTACCGGGCCGCGCACGTGCACGCATCAGAGTTCTTTACAAGGCCATTGCTCACGGCCCACTGGAGCACGTGCAGGTGGCCGCCCTTGGCCGCCTGCTTGCAAATGTCCAGCGTGCCTGCGTCGCGGCCATCGAGCGCCCGCTCTAGAATGTGCAGATGTCCATATCGTGCTGCCCTTCTATATGCACGGGCCGGCACGGGACGCTCGCCCTCGATTTGCATGCGCTGCAGGTCGCCTTCTGACGCCGCCTTTATGCAAGTGCGGCGATGCAATTTGGCCAAACCATCAAGGTCACCCGTTGCGAGGTCTCGCACCCACTCGAGCAGGTTCCATCGCCCTAGGTCAGTCAGTCTTTGAGCGTAGCGCATGGCGCACCGCACGCGGAGGGTGCACGCGTGCGTTGCATCGGCTCTTTCATAGGAGCGCGCCTTGTGCTTGAGGCGCAGACGCAATAGATCTACGAGGTCCAACCACTGAGGAGCAACGCAACGCAGCACGGGCAGGGTGAGAACGTCCACACGCTCCACGATGCAACACACGAGTTCGGGCGGCAGCGCGTCCATGTCTCTTGGTGCACCTGCGTCGGTCGGATCGGCTTTGTGCATCATGGCCGACATATTCGCTTTCATTGGGCGGCGTTTTTTTGCGGACAAAAAATGGATATGCCAACGGGGACCTCTTTTGGTGGACATGACAGAGCGACGCACGCGTTTGCACACTCGAACGCCAGTTCGATATATGCATGGCCAATCGTTGGATGTGCGTGTGTCCCTCGCCGGCCCTTGAGTGGCGGTCCTATCGATTCTGTGACCGCACCTGTTTGTTCCGAACCGCTCATAGATGCCACACATTACTCGCTGCCTCGTGCATAAAACGCACGCATGACGAGGGAACCTCTGGCATCATATATACAGATGCAGTGAAAGCGACCAAATCAACTCTTTTGATTTCCCAGTCACCCTCATAGGTTTTCTTTTCAGACAACAACAACGCTAAACAAGACTCTGGAAGGCAGTTGTGCGATAATCATGCTCGGTTAGAGTGCGCTTCTGGCCAGCCGCAGGAATACTCTCCCCCCTCCCCCATCCTAACATTCCCTTTCAGATTTCTAAAAATGAGACCGCCTTGTGCTTGTTTTCTGCACACAAGTGGTGCTGTTTCATGCACAGTTTGAGCCGGCTGGCATTAAGCAGCATTCGTCATGTTTTCGCAAACAGAAATAGACCGATGAAAAAACCGACGCGAAAGCATGGTAATCATTATGTCGCCGGCTCAAAGTACCACCCGGATGCCGTTGGCCCGCAGTCGTATGTGAGGGCCACAGGCTGGCCGGCAGCGAGGTCGGCGGGCGGGTGCACGCAACCGGTAAATGCAATATTGTGGATGACGCCGGGATAGATGCTGCCGTCCGTGCCTCCGCTCACGGGTACCCCATGGGTAGGCGACCACGCTTCGAGCGCGCCAGGCGTGGACTGGCCCTCGATGATGAGCCCGGTGGGCAGCCACAGAGCCGTGCTCGTGCTCAGGCCCACAGCAGAGGGCGTGATGAACCGGCCGCCGCCAATGTAGGTGGCATTGGACGATATAAACTGCCACACGATGGCCGACGATGCGGGCACCAGAACGGCATTTGTGACACTGCCCTGGGTCGACCCGCCCAGGTAGAGTTGCGTCCCTCCCCACCGAATGCGGTACTTGCCGTCGGGAAGTCTGACCTGTTGCGTCGCGACGGGATTGATGGGCTGTACCGGCGTGATCGGGCTGACAGGCAGCGTGGGCGAGACCGGATTGATGGGCAACAGACCCGTTCCTCCTCCTCCTCGTCCCCCACCGCCACTGTTGCTTCTGGACCGATAGACAAAGATCCCCAGTACGATCGCCAGGATGCCGGCGGCGATGCCGACCACCGCCCAGACCCACTTTGGGATGCCCCTGGTGGGCGCCACGATCTGCGCGTCTGACGCCCCCTCGCCTCCTGGCGCGTTTGCCGCCCGTTCGGTCATGGAGGCCTTTTCCAAGGAGAAATGAACCGCAAGTGGTACTGTCGTCGGGGCGCTACGTTGGTCTCTTACGGGCGCCTTGCAAGGTTCTGGACGCTCTTTTACGTGGGCGGGGCCCACATCCTTTTCCTCGACCCTCGGCGTTCGCGGGGGCGATACAGATGCCTCTGTTGCGTCCGAGAAGACAAATGGAAAATCAAAAGAACTGATTTGGTTGTCCTGGTTGCTTTCGTTGTATGTCGCAGATACGGCACCAAAGACTCCTTCACAATGCGCGCGTTTTATGCATGAACATGAGTAGGAAATACAGAGGATACATGAAAGATGCAAATCTTTCAGATGGCTGTGAAGGGTCTGCCTGCGGAATAGGATGCATCAAGAAATTTTGAATAGGTACATCTTTCGTGTATTCTCTGTATTCCTATCCATGTCCCAGGCATCATGCGTTGGCGCGGTACCGGCCAACGGCCCGGTGTTGTGTGTGAAAACAAAGACTCTTTGTCAAGGCAAACCCTGTTTGGCATACTCTTTAAAGAACCATTTGCGGATGGTAGGGTGCTCGCTGATCACGTCAAGGCTGAGCCCCTCGGGCATTGGGCAGCCCTTGGCTTTGAGCCGTTTGAGAATGGTCAGATGGCCCCGTTTCGCTGCGATCGCATACATGGTCTCATCCATGGGAAACCCATCGGCAGAGGCGGCCCACTTGAGCACGTCCAAGTGGTTGTGTTTGATGGCCTTGTGACTCACATTCGGCATCGGGCACCCGTTGGCGTGGGCCCATTCGAGAATCACCACATGGCCGTCCCTGGCGGCGTAGAGCATAGAGCCTGCGTCTCAAGGACATCCCTGAGCCATGATCCACTGGAGCACATCAAAGTGGCCGTATCGGGCCGCGTGCGCGCACGTCATACTGTTTCTCTTGAAGCCATTGCCTACGGCCCACTGGAGCACATGCATATGGCCGCCCGCCGCCGCCTGCTCGCAAATGTCCATCGCGCTCACGTCGTTGGAACCGAGCGCCCGCTCAAGCACACGGAGGTGTCCATGCCGCGCCGCGCGTTCGCAGGCGCGCACCGGCATGGACTCTGACGTCAGGCACTGTAGCCGCCGCAGATCGTCATCCGACGCCGCCTTTGTGCAGACGTGGCGGTGCAGTTCGGCCAAACCATGGAGGTCGCCCCTCGCAATGTTTTGCATCCATTCGAGCAGGCTCCATCGCCCGAGATGGACCAGCTTTTGCGCGTAGCGCATCGCGCACCGTGCGTTCAGAGTACACACGTGGTCCCTTTTGTCGTCACCCTTTCGTGGGTGATGAACGTCACGCTCGAAATGGGGACGCGCCATGTTCACAAGGCTGTACCACGAGGGACCAACGCAACACAGCGCGGGCAGGGTGAGGACGTCCACTCGTTCGACCACGCAGTAGACGAGTTTTAGTGGGAGCGTGTCCATGTCTACTCCCGACCCTCTCCAGCAGACCGACTTTTGCGTGTATGATGTGCGTGGTTTCCCTCTGCTGTGCGGTATTTGCCGATACGCTACACGTGGTGTATTGCGCAAAACCCAATCGGTGCCCATCTGACCAGGCACGTATACGTGGCGGTGCATGAGCCCCAAACCCTATGGGACGATCGTGGAGGCCAATCATCGATTCATTCTTTTACATCAAACCCGTTGCCGGTTTCCTACGGATCGTGAGATCCCCGTGCCGTGCTCCGGCAAGCCAGAGGCATGCAACACACCCTGCCTTGCGCGTGCGGTGCGCTTGGCCGTGCTGCGAAGCCAATGGTGGGTTTTTTGCATGCATTCTTTTACGCAGGGGCATTGTGCGAGGGGCGGTCGTACTCGGAGGACATTGCGCATGCTGCGAGAGGTGGCTTTGTGCCTGAAAGCAAGTGCGCAACATTGCATCGCAGTGCGTTTGCGCAGGAGAAAAGCACAAAGAACCTTGCAATGGCCGCTGCAAGGACCAAAGGGCGTTTGCGTGTACGATGGTCGCGACCGTCGCGGAGGTGTGCTTGTTTTGTTTTTTTCAATGTTGCTTGGTTACAGACAAGCATACCTCCGCGACGGTCGCGACCGTCGCATTACGCAGACGCCCCCTTAAACTCATCCTCAAAGCACATCACCCTTTGTTGCTGCTCCATGCACGATGCAGAGTGCCGCTGCGCGCGCTGTTGATGTCGCTCTTTGAAAGCGGCTCTCTTACGGGGAACGCGAGGTGCCTCACTGCAAGGGGTGCATCCATATGGTGCTTTTTACAGAGGGACGCAATCATGGTGCATGCACACGACAGGGCCTTTTGCGCACCTCTGGCTCACCGAGGCCGGCTGCATCCAAACGAGTTGGCCTCAACAAGCGCACCCCCGTGATGGCCGCGACCATCGCGCGTGCACGATAGGCCTTTTCTTTCTCTTCCTTAAAAGTGCTGATCAATGGAAAGCGCTGCGGCGGCCCGCGCCTGTCTTTGGTGGTCCCTTGTGCATGGACATGCCGGGGGCGGGCGTGCCTACGGTACCGCCGTGGGTTCGATGCGCTCCTCCTTTGAGGTAAAATGGGTCGTCTCGCGACCTCTGTGCCAAGAGGGCACGATATTCATGAGCGCAAAGCATGCGGCAGTCCCGAGTCGTTTAAAGTTGTTGTCGCCATCGGGCAGTGGCCTCGTTCACTAGAGACTCTTGGGTACAGTCGTCTCGATTGGTTCCAAGGGCGCAAAGCTGTCAGACAATGTTGTGGGCGCCCATTCTCTGCAAAACGTGATCGATCGCACATATCACCGTCGGCATCCGCGTTCGCGATACCGGGTCTGCAAATACGCTGCATAAGCAGGTGTGACAAACCACCTAGTTCTAGTAGAATCTCCGCACGGGAACACATTCCCTGGCGAGCCACTTCCACAGACGACTTTGTGGCCGTTCGCTGCAGCGAGAGAACAATGCCTCTTGGGCAGGGGGAAGACTGTCGGCATCGAGCCATTCGAGAACGGTCAAATGGTCCTACATCATCGCCGCCAAGTACATTTCCGCCCGACTAGGTTTGAGCGTAATCACGGCGTGCGCGCATGGTGGACCGCACACCCAAGGGCGCGCGTGAACGCCAGCAGCGTCGTCGTCTTGTCGTTTCCTTTTGTGGGAATGCGCTTGGCCTTTGAAGCGTGACCATAGCACGCTCACAAGACCGTGCCATTCCGTGCCCCTATGCAGCACGAAACGGTCAAGATAAAGACGTCCATTTGTTCGAGGACGCAGCAGACGAGTTCCGGCGACAGTGTGTTTATGCCTCTCAAAGAGACAGGCCAGGACTCGCCTCTGTGCGCAGGGGCTCCACCACTGGCCGACATGGAGCGCGCATAATATGGCATCGGGACCGCTCGTTCCTTTGGCAGGGGATCGACCGCGTGCGCGCGCAATGATGCATGTGTTTGCACAAACGTGATCCCGTCTACCCACTAGGTGCCCGCCGGTTTGTTGCTCTAGAAGTGGACCCCATCAAACGCTTTATCGGTTGACACGGCGAAAAGTAATACAAGTGCTCTATGGCCGCCTTTGTATCGTCCTTGTTCCTAATTTCAGGGCGAGTGCATGACAATGGCGGTGCTGCATGTCATTCGTGTGTCGACTCACGCTCGATAACAGCAGCAGCAGTGGGAGCACACTCTCTGGCGAGCCAGTCGCTGATGGCCTTGTGTTTGCCGACGGTTGCCTCAAAGAGGAGAGGTCTTTCGGGCATCTGACAGTCGTTGGCCTTGAGCCACTCGAGGAGGCTCAAGTGGCCCCATTCCGCTGCCTTTAGGTACGCGCCCTTGCCGCAAGACAACCCCTTGGCCTTGGCCCACCTGAACACGTCCAGGTGACCGCGTTCGGCGGCTCTGTGACACAGACTGTCTGGCACAGGGCATCCGTTGGCGTGGGCCCATTCCAGGATCGCGACGTGACCCCCTTCTGCAGCGCAGGACATGATGCGATGGTCCCACGGGCATCCTCGAGATCGAGCCCACTTGAGCACGTCGAGGTGTCCGCATAGGGCCGCGTGGCGGCAAGCCTCGGCGTCAAACCGACGATCGTTGGCTGCGACCCATTCAAGTATATGCAGATGGCCACGTTTGGCTGCCGTGCACACGCAGTTGCCCCACCAGGGACATCCGTTGGACCTGGCCCATTGCAACACCTCTAGGTATCCTCCGTCCGCGGCGTTTTCGCAGGTCCACTCGTCCCAAGGGCATTTATGGGCTCTTGCCCACTGCAAAATGTGTAAGTGGCCTCCCTTGGCCGCTCGTGAACAGACCACGGTGTCCATGGGACATCCCTGGCCGTGGGCCCACTCGAGCACATGCAAGTGACCTCGCCAGGCGGCGCAGATGCAGGTGTACTTGTCCCAGGGACACCCGTTGGCATGCAACCATTGGAGTATCCCGAGGTGGCCTCCTTTGGCGGCGTCGGCGCACGTGATCACGGACCACTTGAAACCCCACAGATGGGTCCACTTGAGCACGTCAAAGTGGCCGTGCTTGGCCGCAGCCGAGCATGTGCTGGCGTCCATGCGGCACCCATGGGTCACGGCCCACTGCACGATGTCGAGGTGGCCGCCCTTGGCCGCGTGCTTGCACACACCGTGCTTGGCGAGCATGCCCTTGTCGCGCACCCATTGCAGCACACGCAGCTGTCCGCGACGTGCCGCGTCTTTGCAGGCGCGCTTTGGGATGGGCCACGCTGTCTGAAGCTGCAGGCGCTCTAGGTCGCCCACCGATGCCGCCTTTATGCATATCCGCTCGTGCAGTTTGGAGGGTTCCCAGAGGTCATCGGCGACAAGACCTCGCACCCATTCCAGTAGGTTCCACCGCCCGAGAGCGATCAGACGCTGAGTATGACGTGCCACGCACCGTGCGGGGAGGGTGCACACGTGCGGTTTTTCGGCCCTTTGCTTTGGGAGGGCTCTGCGCTTGAAACGAGGGCGCGTCAGGCCTACGAAATCGTGCCATTGAGGACTCACGCAGTGCACCACCGACAGGGTGAGAACGTCCACGTGCTCTAGCACGCAGCACACGAGTTCAGGAGGCAACGTGTTCATGCCCTCTCGAAAGCCGTTTTGCGATTCAGAGGTCGGTTTTCCACACGCCACACAAGGCCAAATGGTCGCCGAAACACTTTTCACTGGTTCTTCACCCAAGAGGTACAAGCTTGGCAGTGGAACCAATCAATAGCATTGCCTTGGGCGAGGACTGGATGCGCGCACACCAATGCATGCGCATATGTGGCGTGACTTGGCCTGCCGACATGTTGTGCCCGAGAGCGGTCGTTGTTTGTGTCTGCCACGCATTCATTGGTTTCCATTTCTTTAGAACGGAATCGATCGCCTTTTGCCTTTCTATCGGCACTCGCAACACCTTCCATCGCGTCCGCCTTTGCGATATATGGGTGGTCTTGTTTGCTCCCACGGGTAGAGCATCTGTGCTGTAGGAACGGATGCGAGCGCAGGCGGGCATTGCGGCCAATCTCTATACGAACGAGGGCGTATATGTATGTCCCCCTATTGCGGCTGCGCTTGTGGCCCATTGGCCTCGCGAGCAATGCCGTCAGGTGCGTGCAACGAGAACGACCCTCTCCTGGATCGCACTTGTGCAATGTGTCGGTAGGGGAGGGGGAAATGGTGCACCGTCGGTGCATGTTTTGCTTTATTTGTGCAGTGTTTGTCGCTAGATGTATTGTCTGGCAAACCAGTCCCGAATGGCAGCGTACTTGCTAATTGCATCACAAGAGCGGGGGGGCCTTTCGGGCAAAGGACACCCACTGACCTTGAGCCACTCGAGGACGCTCAAGTGGCCCCCTACCGCCGCGTCCAAATAGAGGTCATCGCTCCACAAGAGGCCCTTGGCATTGGCCCACGCGAGCGCGCCCAGGTGCCCGTGGTAGGCAGCGTCTCGACTCGCGTCAGTGTTGGGACACCCATTGGTGTGAGCCCACTCGAGAATGGCCACGTGGCCGTTTGCTGCGGCACACGACATGACGCTGCTGTTCCATGGGCATCCGTGCGATCGGGCCCACCGAAGGACATCCAGGTGCCCGTGCTTGGCCGCAACGTAGCACACGACGCTATCCCACGGGCACCCGTTGGCTCTCAGCCACTGCAGGATATGCAGGTGGCCCTTCTTGGCGGCCCATTCACACGCATCGCTCCCCCAGGGACATCCGTTGGTCCTCGCCCACTGCAGCACGGCGAGATGTCCCGCTCCGGCAGCGCGCGTGCACGTCCATTCGCTCCACGGGCAGCCCCTCTCGCGCGCCCACTGCAGGATGCGCAGGTGGCCCGATTTTGCGGCCTGCGAGCAGACCATGGGGTCCATGGGACACCCCTGTCCGTGGGCCCATTCGAGTACGTGCAGGTGACCCCGCTTGGCGGCGTAGATGCACGTCCACTCGTCCCACCGGCATCCGTTGGTCCTCAGCCACCGGAGCACCTCCAGGTGGCCGCCCTTGGCGGCCGCGGCGCATGTCATCTTGGACCACTCAAAGCCATGCTCGCGCACCCACCTGACGAGGTCAAGATGGCCATACTTGACGGCGGCCGAACAGGTGTTGCCGTACGCCTTGCAGCCGTTGGCCAACGCCCATTGGATCACGTCCAAGTGGCCACCCTTGGGCGCTTGCCTGCATATGTTTCTCGGGTCGAGGACGCCCTCGGCGAGCGCCCACTGGAGCACGTGCAGGTGGCCATACCGCGCAGCGCTGTCGTAGGCGTGCGACCGCGCGGGGTAGATACGCTGCAGACGCTCGAGATCGCCCAGCGATGCCGCCTTGGCGCGCATGCAGTGGTAGAGGTCTGCGCTGCCCGGCATATCGTCGTTTATGCAGTCCTGCATCCAGTCCCATATGTTCCACCGTCCCAGGGCGACGACGTTTTTAGCGTAGCGTATCGTGCATCGCTCGCGCAGAGTACACACATGGCCATCGCTGTCCGAGCGCGGCTGACGCACCCTATGTTTGAGACGAGAGCGCACAATGTCGACCACGCCGTGCCATTGGACGTTGACGCAGCGCAATGCGGGCAAGGCGAGAGCGTCGGCATGCCCCACTATGTGGCAGACGAGTTCCACCGGTAGTGCGTCCATTCCTTTAGGCAGAACGCCGAAAACGACGGCGTGCGTCCTTTGACCGCGACCTCGACTTCCCATGCAGATGCGCATTTCCATTGGTGATGGATTTTCGCAGGGTCCGCTCGCACACAGCCGGCCAACCACGAACCCCTTTCTGGTTTGGCACGCGCTGGCGCGATACTGTATCGAAAGGCACGGCCATCAGGCACACCACACACACACACATTGGGGATCGATTTGCCATGCAGGGCGACACCCAGTCGTAAGTTCTCCCGGAAAACCAATAAACATCGTGCATTTGTCATCGCACGACCACACGGAATCGATAAAGAGAGAGGAGCGAGAGAGAGAGAGAGAGGTGGTTGCCATTGCAAAACAGCGCAAACTCGGGGCTGGGACCTTAAGACACGCTACCATGGGCCATGTGAGGATACGCGAGCGAAATTTCCATTGCCCAGCTGTCTTTCCTTTGGTCAAGGCGCTTCCGAAAGCATCCCAATTGTTTGCAAAGCAGACAGGTGCCGGCAGCGTCTCTTGCACTGCCTCGTCGTGGGCGCTCGCGGACTGCCCTCGGATGGGCCCACGACGTTGACCACCTCCGAGTTTCGGCTCATTCCTATAACAACAGGAAATCCAACGCACAGCCGGTTTCATTACCGACCCGACTTAAATGAACGCGGGAAAACGCAAAAGAAACCCCGAGGAAAGCATCCGACGGAACACGAAACATACGAATCCATAAAAGGACAATGTCGCCTGAAGCAACCAACACGTTCATGGAGCAACTATATCAGATTGACCACCGATCGCGTAAATCTGTCGTTCACGTCAGCGTTTTTCACCCCAACCTGTTGGCGTATTTGAATGAGACAGGCCGTCGCACTGACCTGTTTAACATGAACGACGCGATGACCGAAACGCAGGCTACCATGGAGGCGGTGACAGCGGCGCACGACGGAATCGACGCGTCGCGTCCGGTGACGGCGCTGGTGGGCGCGCTGTGGGGTGACGAGGGCAAGGGCAAGGCAATCGACTACCTGTGCGCCAGTGGACGTTATGCGTGCGTGGCGCGCTGCGCCGGCGGCGTCAACTCGGCGCACACGGTGGTCGTACCGACGGGATCCGGGAGTGAGGAAACGAAAAAGTGCGTGCTGCGTGTGGTGCCCTCGAGCATCCTTTGCGATGGAGCGACGACGTGCGTCGTGGGACCGGGCGTTACGCTAGACATCTTGTGGCTAGTCGACGAACTGACCATGCTGGAGCGCGACCACGGCGTAGACTGGCGGTCGCGCGTGCGCGTATCCGATCGCGCCCACGTGCTCCTCACGATCCATCGCGCTCTCGACGCCCACCACGAGCGCGTTGCGGCATCGTCTGGCAGTGCCGTGGGCACAACGAGGCGCGGCGTGGGGCCCTGCTATACGGACAAGGCGGCGCGCCGCGGCATACGCGTGGCCGATCTCGCCCATCGGGACCGCTTTGTGCGCCGTGTCCGCGCCCTCTTGGGCTACCACGCGCGCGCCCATCCGCCGGCGGTGGCCGAGATTCTGGGCCTCGATGCAGCCGCAAGGGTCTTTCCCGACAACGTACTCGATGCCGCGGCCGAGGCCTACGCCGTACAGTATGTCGACAGTATCTATAAGCCCATGTTGGTAGGGATCGTGTGCGACACGGTGCCGCTCCTCAATGATGTGCTGTCCTCTGGCAAGCGCGTTCTGGTCGAGTGCTCGCAGTCGACCATGCTCGATATCGACCATGGGACCTATCCCCATGTGACCTCGTCGAGCGCCACGGCGGGCGGCGCAGTGACCGGCCTGGGGGTGCCGCCGGGACTGGTGTCTGCCATCGGCGTCGCCAAGGCCTACACGACGCGCGTGGTGTCCTACCCCGAGGTGCGCGCGGGATGCCCGTTCCCGACGCGCCTGCCTAGTCCGCGCGACATCCCCGACGACGACGTCTGCTCTTTGTCTCGAACCGACACCGACGGAGCCGTTGGTTACGACAAGTGGGACATTGCCGCGGCACGCCACATCCCTGCCGTCGGGCGCGAGATTGACAATGGCGGCCATCCGCGCATGTGCGGTTGGTTCGACGCCGTCGTCGTGCGCAGGGCGCACATGGTCAATGGATTTACGGCATTGGTGCTCAACAAACTAGACACCCTCACGGGCCTCGAGCGCGTCAAGATTGCCGTGGCCTATGAGTTGCGCCCCAACAGCAGTGACTCTGTGGGGGCCGTCGTTGCTGATGTTCCAGAGAACATGGCCGATATCGTGAGGCCCATTTACGAGGTCCTTGATGGATGGACAGACGACATTGGCCACTGTCGCACATTCGATCAGCTGCCCGAAAGCGCGCGTGCCTTTGTGCGTGCCGTGGAGCGCATCGTCGGGTGCCCCGTGGGATGGATTGGTGTCGGTCCCGCACGTTCTCAGATGATTCCCGTCCCCCTGGCGTGATCATGAGACCCCCGCATTTTGTACTCTAGGTCAGAATACCTGTAACAAACCAGCTTTTTGACCTGTACCCCATCCTAGGTGCACCGACTAGTCTCTGTATAATGGTCACGCTCTCGCCGTTTTCACCCTTGCTGTTGTGCTCTGTTGCACCACAGTTGGGAACTCATGAATGGTGGGCACGTAGGATCATGGATAGGACAGGCATGATCGTTTGCCCCTACATTGTTGCAAAAGCAACAGCGGCATCTCACCGATGTATCTATACTTGCGCCATTGGTTTTGCTTTCTTTGACACTATCGGTTCGGCAAGCAGTAACGGCAAGTGGACAAGCTTGAATGACAACAACAACACAGTCGGGTTTTGTGGGCAATACGTGTTTGTGGGGCAAGGTAAAAGTAGGCGCACGGTTTGGTATGTTACCAAGGGGGGAATCCTTGCCGGACTGCATAGTGTTCATCGAGCCAAGCGCAGACAGACAGGGGCACGGTGGGTCGATCGACAAATGTTGATCGATCGGCAGGCATCGGACAGCCGTGATCTCTGGCCCACACGAGAACAGAGAGATGCCCACCGAGTGCTGCGTTCACGCAAACGCTCTTGCCCCATGGGAGTCTGTTTGCTCTCGCCCACTGGATTACGCTGAGCCTGCCCTCGAGAGCCGCAATGGCACACAGGCGGGCCTTGAGGGGACATCCATTGGCGTGCGCCCATTCAAGAATGGCCACGTGACCATTTGCAGCCGCGCCCTTCATGACCTCATTGTCCCAGGGACATCCGTTGGTCCTGGCCCACACGAGCACATGTAGGTGCCCATGCTCGGCTGCCTTGCTGCATGTGGCGCTGTCCCATGGGCAGCCATTGGCCCTGAGCCACTGCAGAATCTCTATGTGTCCGCCCTTGGCGGCACGCGCGCAAGCTTCCTCAGTTAAAGGGCATCCGCTTTGGAAGGCCCACTGGAGCACGCCGAGATGCCCGTTGCCCGCAGCGCCCGCACAGACGCGGCCATCCCAAGCGCATCCCTGGGACCTCAACCATTGCAGGATGTGAAGATGCCCCAACTCTGCCGCGCGCGCGCACGCATAGTGTGCATGCAAACTACAACCTTGAGTGTATGCCCACTGGAGCACGTGCAGGTGTCCAGTTTTGATTGCGTCTGCGGTTGTCTTCCAGTTCCATGGGCACATACGCGTCCTCAGCCACTGGAGCACCTCTAGGTGGCCTCCCTTGGCCGCTGACGCGCACGTGTACTCTGACCACAGTAGCCTGTTTTCGTAGGCCCATTGAAGGACATTTAGGTGGCCACACCTGGCAGCGGCTGTACATATGCTGGTGCGCGCAGTGCGTTTTCCGGACAAGGCCCATTGGACTATGTGAAGATGGCCGCCCTTGGCTGCATGCAGGCCCACAGTATCCATGTTGCTGATGCCCCACTTTGCAAATGCCCACTCTAGCACGTGCAAATGGCCATAGCGCGCGGCAGCCTCGTACGCGTCCGCAGGGAGGGGGAACGCCGTTTGCCTTTGGAGGCGTTCCAGGTCCCCCAGCGAAGCTGCCTTGACGCAGACACGGGCATGCAACTCATCGGACGCATCTACAGTGTCGTTCAGCGCGCAGTCTGACATCCAGTCCAATAGGTTCCACCGCTCGAGAGTAATCATCCTTTGGGCATAGCGCATCGCGCATCTCGTTTTCAACGTGCACACATGTCTCGCCCTGGCCTGCCGTGCGTCGGAATAGGGCCTGCGTTTAGGTCGATGGCGTGCCGCGTCTGCCAGGTCACGCCACCAACTGTTTACGCAGCGCAGTACAGACAAGGTGGGGGCATCCATGCATTGGGCGATGGCGTAAGCGAGTTCTGCAGGCAGTGCGTCCATTCCCTACTCGTTGACGTTGGCTTATCCGTCAAAGCCGCGCGTGCGCTCGCCAAAAACGACCATAACGGGGGGGGGCACCACCTATGGGTAACAAGCAATGCTCCGATTTGCAAAACACTCGCACCAGCGAAATCGCCAGCTAATCCCTGGCGTTTCGGCGACACTATCCACCGTACGCTTGACCGACATCATCATGCGCAAGAGTCAAACACACCGAGAGAATGACGAGCACCTCAACTTGATGAAATTGACTGATTTTCGTTGCATGCACTGTGTAATGACGCATGATATCTAAAATGGCTTGTCTGGCATTATGTCTTGCGCCCGAGACATAGGGGGACTTGTGTAGTGGGTTGGTTGAAAGAG
>Ga0255334_1000563_pt1 | contig 27248 bp, 22 predicted proteins | sample EtOH5_35cm_T3_12_FD_202080 | JGI IMG/M metagenome (GOLD analysis project Ga0255334, IMG submission 202080) | Sandy soil microbial communities from University of British Columbia, Vancouver, Canada - EtOH5_35cm_T3_129 | ecosystem: Engineered > Artificial ecosystem > Sand microcosm > Unclassified ... | reverse complement strand
CGTTTCTACTACCAGATCAACATTCCGCTCAAGGACGCCGCCATCCTCGCCAACTGCCCGGACCGCGACGTGCGCCGCGAATGGCTGCAACGGATTCTCGACCACGACGGCGTGCCTGGCAGCGAAGGCGGTATCGAAGCCTGGCTGCGCCTCGGTGAAGCGGTGGGCCTGGATCGTGAGCAGATTCTGTCCCAGGAACTGGTATTGCCCGGCGTACGTTTCGCCGTGGACGCCTACGTCAATTTCGCCCGGCGCGCCTGCTGGCAGGAAGCGGCCAGCAGTTCGCTGACCGAACTGTTCGCCCCGCAGATCCACCAGTCGCGACTCGACGCCTGGCCAGCGCATTACCCGTGGATCGACGTCGCCGGTTACGACTATTTCCGCACACGCCTGAGTCAGGCGCGGCGCGATGTCGAGCACGGTTTGCGCATTACCCTGGCGCACTACGTCACCGTCGAAGCCCAGCAGCGCATGCTGGAAATCCTCCAGTTCAAGCTCGACGTACTGTGGAGCATGCTCGACGCCATGAGCATGGCCTATGAGCTGGAACGCCCGCCGTATCATACGGTGACCACCGAGCGCGTCTGGCATCGGGGGATCGCCTTGTGAGCCCGATCAATCGTGCGCAGTCACCGGCATTGCGCCGGGGTTTTCGGCTGCAGTGGGAACCTCGTCAGGACTGCCACGTGCTGCTGTACCCCGAAGGCATGATCAAACTCAACGCCAGTGCCGGGCAGATTCTCGACCTGCTGGACGGTCAACGCAGTGTGGCGGCGATCATTGATTTGCTCTCCGCGAGTTTTCCCGGTGTGCCGGGTATCGACGAGGATGTGCTGGCGTTTCTGGAGGTGGCCCATGCTCAATTCTGGATCGAATGATGCGCCGCCGGGGCCACCGCTGTGGCTGCTGGCGGAGCTGACTTATCGCTGCCCGTTGCAATGCCCCTATTGCTCCAACCCACTGGATTTTGCGCAACAAGGCGCGGAGCTGAGCACTGACGAATGGATTCGCGTGTTTCGCGAGGCGCGCGCGATGGGCGCTGCGCAACTGGGGTTTTCCGGTGGTGAGCCATTGGTGCGCCAGGACCTGGCGCAGCTGATAAAAGCCGCACGGGACATGGGTTACTACACCAACCTGATCACCTCGGGGATCGGCCTGACCGAGCAGAAAGTCCATGATTTCAAGGTCGCCGGGCTCGACCATATCCAGATCAGCTTCCAGGCGGCCGACGAAGCGGTCAACAACATGCTCGCCGGTTCGCGCAAGGCATTCGCGCAGAAGCTCGCCATGGCCCGCGCGGTGAAAGCCCAGGGTTATCCGATGGTGCTGAATTTCGTCACCCATCGGCACAACATCGACCGCATCGACCGCATCATCGACTTGTGCCTGGAGCTGGAAGCGGATTTTGTCGAGCTGGCCACGTGTCAGTTTTATGGGTGGGCCGAGCTCAATCGCGTGGGCCTGTTGCCGACCCGCGAGCAATTGCAGCGCGCCGAACGCATCACTAATGAATACCGCGAACGGCTTGAGGCGCAGGGCCATCCGTGCAAGTTGATCTTCGTCACCCCGGATTACTACGAAGAACGCCCCAAGACCTGCATGAACGGCTGGGCCAATCTGTTTCTCGACATCACCCCGGACGGCACGGCGCTGCCCTGTCATAGTGCCCGGCAATTGCCGGTGACATTCCCCAATGTGCGCGAACACAGCATCGAGCACATCTGGAACGACTCCTTCGGTTTCAACCGCTTCCGTGGTGACGACTGGATGAAGGAGCCGTGCCGTTCCTGTGATGAAAAACACAAGGACCTGGGTGGCTGCCGCTGCCAGGCGTTCATGCTGACCGGCGATGCCGCCAATGCCGACCCGGTGTGCAGCAAGTCGCCGCACCATGGTGTGATCCTCAAGGCTCGCGAGGAAGCCGATGCGCCGGGGCAGGGCATGGAATATTTGACCTTGCGTAACGAGAAGGCTTCCCGCTTGATCTATCGCGGATAGATCAAACACCGCAAATCCCCCTGTGGGAGCGGGCTTGCTCGCGAATGCGGTGTATCAGTCAAGTTGATGTTGGATGGCACACCGCATTCGCGAGCAAGCCCGCTCCCACAAGGGGCACGCGGTGGATTCGAGATCGCGCTCCGCCATTGGTCTGATTGCATTCACAGCCGGATGGGTTAGTGTGGTTCTTACCTTCCAAAACAATAAAAACAGGCTTTCCAATGAGCCAGAGTCTCAGCCAGCTGCGTAAATTCGTTTCGCCTGAAATCATCTTCGGTGCCGGTTGCCGGCACAACGTCGGCAACTATGCCAAGACCTTTGGCGCGCGCAAGGTCCTGGTGGTCAGCGATCCCGGCGTCATTGCCGCCGGGTGGGTTGCCGATGTCGAGGCCAGCCTGCAGGCCCAGGGCATCGATTACTTTTTGTATAGCGACGTTTCGCCCAACCCGCGTGTCGAGGAAGTCATGCTCGGTGCCGAGTTGTACCGGGAGAACCACTGCGACGTGATCGTCGCCGTCGGTGGCGGCAGCCCGATGGACTGCGGCAAGGGTATCGGCATTGTCGTCGCTCACGGGCGCAGCATCCTCGAGTTCGAAGGGGTGGACACCATCAGCGTGCCCAGCCCGCCATTGATCCTGATCCCGACCACCGCCGGCACCTCGGCGGACGTCTCGCAATTCGTGATCATCTCCAACCAGCAAGAACGCATGAAATTCTCCATCGTCAGTAAAGCGGTGGTGCCGGACGTGTCGCTGATCGACCCGGAAACCACCCTGAGCATGGACCCGTTCCTGTCGGCCTGTACCGGCATCGACGCGTTGGTGCATGCCATCGAAGCCTTCGTCTCCACGGGGCACGGGCCATTGACCGACCCCCACGCGCTGGAAGCCATGCGCCTGATCAACGGCAACCTGGTGCAGATGATCGCCAACCCGACGGACATCGCCCTGCGCGAGAAAATCATGCTCGGCAGCATGCAGGCCGGGCTGGCGTTTTCCAATGCGATCCTCGGCGCTGTGCACGCCATGTCTCACAGCCTCGGTGGCTTCCTCGATTTGCCCCATGGCCTGTGCAACGCGGTGCTGGTGGAGCACGTGGTGGCCTTCAATTACAGCTCTGCGCCGGAACGCTTCAAGGTGATTGCCGAGACGTTCGGCATCGATTGCCGTGGCCTCAATCACCGGCAGATCTGCGGGCGGCTGGTTGAACATCTGATCGCGTTGAAACACGCCATCGGCTTCCACGAAACCCTCGGCCTGCACGGCGTCAGCACGGCGGACATTCCGTTCCTGTCGCAACATGCCATGCACGACCCGTGCATCCTGACCAACCCGCGTGAATCCAGTCAGCGTGATGTCGAGGTCGTCTATGGCGAAGCCCTCTGACGAGCAACAGGCAGCGCTGGCCGGCTTGCTCGGATTGGGCAGCCATTCGGCGCGCAAGAGCCATTACCCGGAACTGGCCGCCCGCCTGGAAGACCTGGAGACCGAGCGCAATCGCTACAAGTGGTTGTTCGAGCACGCGGTCTACGGGATTTTCCAGGCCAGCCTCGACGGCGGCATGCGTGCCGCCAACACGGCGCTGGCACGCATGCTCGGCTATCAGGACCCGCAAGACGTGATGTTTTCCAAGGCAGACCTGGCCCGCCAGCTGTTCGTCGGCGGTGAGCAGGAGCTGGAAAACATCGGCGAGATCCTTCGGCATCAAGGCAGCCTGCATGGCTACGAAACCCAGTTGCGCCGCCAGGACGGCAGCAGCGTCGATGTGCTGATGAACCTGTTGCTCAGGCCCGATAAGGAACAACTGGTGGAGGGTTTTGTCGCTGACATCACCGAGCGCAAACAGGCCCAGCAACGGTTGCAACAGCTCAATGACGAACTGGAGCAACGCGTCACCGCGCGCACCGACGAATTGCTCGAAGCCAACCGCAACCTGCAGCAACAGATCACCCAGCGTAAACAGATCGCCGAAGCCTTGCGCGATGCCCGTGATGCCGCCGAGGCCGCCAATCGCAGCAAGGACAAATACCTCGCCGCCGCCAGTCATGACCTGCTACAACCGCTCAACGCCGCGCGTTTGCTGATTTCGACCTTGCGTGAGCGCAAACTGCCGGACGTCGAGCAGGTGCTGGTCGAACGCACGCATCAGGCCCTGGAAGGGGCGGAAGATTTGCTCACCGATTTGCTGGACATCTCCCGGCTCGATCAAGCGGCGGTCAAACCGGATGTCGCGTTGTACCGCCTCGATGAATTGCTCGGGCCGCTGGTGTCGGAATTCCAGTCAGTGGCCGACGCGGCCGGGCTGCGCTTGCGCGTGCACATGGGCGATTACGCCATTCGCACCGACCTGCGCCTGATGACGCGCATCCTGCGCAATTTCCTCAGCAACGCCTGTCGCTATACCGACGAGGGCAGCATCCTGCTCGGGGCCCGGCGTCGCGGTGACAGGCTGCGTCTGGAAGTCTGGGACACCGGGCGCGGGATCCCGGCGGATCGCCTCGACTCGATCTTCCTTGAATTCAATCAACTGGACGTCGGCCGCGCCGCCGACCGCAAAGGTGTGGGGCTGGGGTTGGCGATCGTCGAGCGCATCGCCAAGATTCTCGACTACCGGGTACAGGTGCATTCGCTGCCGGGACGCGGCTCGATGTTCAGCATTGAGGTGCCGATTTCCCGTGAGGTTCCGTTACCCATCAGCCTCGCGGCGCCCCAGCCGGGCACGGGCAACCCGCTGCCGGGCCGGCGTTTGCTGGTGCTGGACAACGAGGTCAGCATTCTGCAAAGCATGAGCGCGCTGCTCGGGCAATGGGGCTGCGAAGTGGTCACCGCCACCGACGAGGCCTCGGCGCTGGCCGCGTTGCAGGGCCACGCGCCGGAGCTGATTCTGGCGGACTACCACCTCGATCATGGAGTGGTGGGGTGCGAGGTGGTCCGGCATTTGCGCGAGCATTTCAGCCAGACGATTCCGGCGGTGATCATCACCGCCGACCGCACCGATCAGTGCCGCCGCTCCTTGCAGCGACTGGATGCGCCGTTGCTGAACAAGCCGGTGAAACCCGGCAAGTTGCGCGCGGTGCTGAGTCAGCTGTTGGGGTAGGCGCGGTATTGCAGGCTGAAACCCAGCTCGGCGGATTGACCTTGTTCCAGCAACACCAGTCCCGGCCGACCGGGCAAGTGGTGCGCATTGACTGGATGGCTCACCGGTTCGATGCAGAAAAACCCCAGGTCCACCGGGCAGTAGAGCAGGAAGTAATCGCTGCCGCTGGCCTGGCATTCCAGTTCATAACCGAGGTCGGGTTGCTGGATCAGGCAATGGCCATCCCATTCGCAGAAACCGTTGTCGACCAGCGTGTCGGGCAGGGCCTTGAGCTGGCGAAAATCCCACTCGGCAGGCAAAGGACCGAGTCGGGTCGGCAGTTTCGAGGCGTCGCACCACCACACCTGCTCAGCCTTGGCCTGTAACCGGGTGCTGGCGGTACGGGGCAAGTACGGATGCAGCCCCAAACCATGCCACGCGGCGCGCTCGGCAAGATGCGTGACGTGCAGTTCGATGCTCAGTTTGCCCTGGCTCAAATGAAAACGCTGCCGGGCGCGATAGGCGAATGGCGTGGTGCTGTCGAGTTGCAAGACGACTTCATCGCGGGTCTGCGAAACCACCTGCCACGGTTGTTGCCAGGCGCTGCCGTGAATCGGCAGGGGATCGGTGAGGCTGTTGGGCTCGAGCGCGAGCCAGCCGTCCGGGCGATCGAAACCACCGTCGGAAATGCGGTTGGACCATGGCACCAGCGGAAAACAGCCGAGCTTGCCCGGTAGACCGGTGTTCAGCGCGTGCGCGTCACTGTGGCGCAACAGCGGCTGACCCGAACGGTTCACGGTCCAGTTGACGATGCTGCCACCGGTTTCGGGGGCGAGGGTGAGGTGGGTGAATTCGTCTTCGAGTTCGAGCAGTGTTGGCGTCATGGTGACCTGCGAAATCAATGATTGCGTGGACTATCCGTAGGAGCCAGGCTTGCCGGCGAAGGCGTCCTTGAGATCGCCTTCGCCGGCAAGCCTGGCTCCTACAGGTACAGCGTTGTCTGGCGAATTCGGTCAGTGGCTGAAAGGGGGTTCCGGCAAACCTTTTACCCCAGGATCAAGGGCGAACACACCGCCCGCCAGTGACTGTTCGTCATGGTCGTCGCCGGGGCGGATCGAGGTCACGAACAGGGTGTCCAGGCGACTGCCGCCGAAGGCGCACATGGTCGGTTTTTTCACCGGTACGGTGAGGGAGCGGTCCAGGCGTCCGTCGGGGGTGAAACGGTGAATCAGCCCGGCATCGTTGGCGCAAATCCAATAGCAGCCTTCGGCATCCACGGCAGCGCCATCGGGGCGGCCGCAGAAGTGATTCATGTCGACGAACAGCCGACGGTTTGTCGGTGTGCCGCTGTCAATGTCGTAATCGAAGGCCCAGATTTGCTGGGCCAGGGGATGCGAGTCAGACAGGTACATCGTGCGCCCGTCCGGGCTGAAGCCCAGGCCGTTGGGGACGATGAATCCTGACAGTAGCGCGTCGAGCGGCCCGCGCTGGCCGTCGGCGTAGCGATACAGCGCACCGTCGGCCGCGTTGGCGCCCATGTTCAACACCATGCTGCCGGCCCAGAAACGCCCCTGACGGTCGCAGCGACCATCGTTGAGGCGCATGTCGGTGCGCGGGTGATCGACGTGGGCCAGCAGTTCGCTGTCGAGGCTGCCGTCATTGTGCGGCTGGAGGCGGAAGAATCCGCTTTCCATCCCGCCGACCCAGCTGCCATCGCGATGACGCGCGATGCAGGCGAGCATCTCCGGCGCCGTCCAGGCCTCGACATGCCCGGTTTCGGCGCTCCAGCGTTGCAGGCCCCCGGCGGGAATATCGACCCAGTACAGGGCGTTTTCTTCCGGGACCCAGACCGGGCTTTCACCGACCGTGTTGCGGGCATCGACAATCAATTCGGCTTGCATGGCAACTCATTCCCTGGGTTTTTGTTGTGGGGATCAAGTGAACAGCGCTGACTCAATCGCCGAACGGACCGGACGCGACAAACGCGCCACCCTGGTAAACCATCGCCGGGTCATCAGCGGCCGGCATCGGCTGGGCGTCGATTTTTGCACGGAACACTTCAGAGGTGTCTTGCGGTGCATAACCCAGCGCGGTGGCGTAGCGGTTGTCCCACCAAGTGTTCTTGTTGTCGGAAGCGCCATAGACCACGGTGTGGCCGACGTTCGGCGCGTACAGGGAGCGTTCGATCAGTTGGGTCAGGTCGCCGAAGCTCAGCCAGGTGCTCATCATTCGGCGGTTTAGCGGCTCCGGGAACGAGGAGCCGATACGGATGCTGACGGTCTCGATGCCGTAGCGATCGAAGTAGAAGCTGGCCATGTCTTCGCCGTAGGACTTGGACAAACCGTAGTAGCTGTCCGGGCGGCGAGGGGATCGGCCGTCAATCACTTCATCCTGTTTGTAGAAACCGATGACGTGGTTGGAACTGGCGAAAATCACCCGCTTGACGCCATGACGGCGCGCCGCTTCATAGATGTGGAACACGCCGCAGATGTTGGCGCCGAGGATGTCTTCGAACGAATGCTCTGTCGACACGCCGCCGAAGTGCAGGATCGCGTCCACGCCTTCGACCAGGTGATGCACGGCTTGCTTGTCCGCGAGGTCGCAGGTCACGACTTCTTCGCGGTCATCAATGGCGGGGGCGATGTCGGCGATGTCCGACAGGCGAATGACCTTGGCGTAAGGGCGCAGGCGTTCGCGCAGCACTTTACCGAGGCCACCGGCGGCACCGGTCAGCAGCAGGCGATTGAAAGGGGCTTGGGAAGTGGTGGTCATGGAAGTTCCTGGGCGCGAAATTATTGTTGTTGAATTCGTTGTAGGTTGTCGTATGACTGTGTCGAAGTATCGTTAGGGTTTCCGGGTCTTGTCAACGCAACTTTGGTCAAAAAAGACGGAGGGTTAAACGCCAAGAACGCTACCCCCGTAGGAGCGAAGCTTGCTCGCGAAAGACTTCAGGGCAACGCGTTTATCCAGAAAACATGCGTTATCGTTGACGTCTTTCGCGAGCAAGCTTCGCTCCTACAGGTCAGCAGCGCGTATTACAACAACGAAATCGGGTAGTTGATGATGATGCGGTTTTCATCGAACTCGTTGTTGCTGAAGTCTTTGCGAATGCTTGCGTTGCGCCATTTGACGTTGAGGTTCTTCAGCACACCGCTCTGTATGGTGTAGGCCAGTTCCGATTCGCGACCCCATTCCTTGCCGTCGGTGATAGCGCCGGTGTGCACGTTATCGCCGCTGATGTAGCGGTTCATCATCGTCAGGCCGGGAATGCCCAGGGCGACGAAGTTGTAGTCATGACGCAGTTGCCAGGATTTTTCCCTGGCGTTGTCGTAGCTGGAGTTGTAGCTGTCGTTGGCCAGGGTGCCGCCGCTGGTGCCGTTGACGCGCATCCAGGCATTGTCGCCGGTGAGCTTTTGCAGGCCGACGTAAAAGGTGTTGCCGCCGTATTTGGCAGACAGCATGGCGAACGTGGTTTTGTTGTCCAGGTCACCGGCCAGGGCGCTGCCATCTTCCTTGCCGTTGAAGAAGCCGAGGTTGGCGCCGAGGGTCCAGTCGCCGATGGGTTGGCTGTGGCTCAGATTGAAGTACTGTTGATGATAAATGTCAGTGAGTTCCGCGTACCAGACGCCGATCTGCGTGCGCTTCTCGTTGAACAGGTATTCACCACCACCGAAGTTGAAACGGTCCGAGGTGAACGCCGCTTTGCCGTTCATGGACATGTCTTCCATGCTCGCATCGTTGCGCGGGCTGTTCTGGCGGAACTGGCCGCCGTAGAGCGTCAGGCCGCTGATCTCGGTAGAGGTCACCTGGCCACCGCGGAAGGTTTGCGGCAAGGAGCGGCCGTCATCCGAACGCAGGATTGGCAGCACCGGCATCCATTCGCCGACCTTCAATTCGGTTTTCGAGATTTTGCCTTTGAGCGCGACCCCCATCCGGCCGAAGTTGTCGGCAGGGCGGCCGTCATCGTGGATCGGCAACAGTTGCGTACCGCCGGTGCCTTTGCCGCCATCGAGCTTCTGCGAGTACAGGCCCAGCACATCCACACCAAAACCGACCGGGCCTGGGGTGAATCCTGACTTGGCGTCGAGGATGAAGTTTTGCGTCCACTCTTCAGCCTTGCCTTGTGGGTAGGTCGGGTTGGTGAAGTTGCGGTTGATGTAGAAGTTGCGCAGGTTCAGCGTGGCCTTGGCGTCATCGACGAAACCTTCGGCGTGGCCGATCACAGGCATGGCGAGTATGGCCAGGCTGCTGCAACCGATCAGGCTCAGGGTATGCCGGCGTGCGAAGACAGGGCGAGAGGTGCGGATGGAGGAATTGCGGGCGAGTTTGCTCACTGTGACGTTCCCTGGGTATTTGTTGTTTTTATTTTTGTCATACGTCGTCGTACAACATCGGGGCGATTATTTGCGAGTGTTTCAGCGTATGTCAATCAGAAGTTATACGATGACTCAAGCCAGAGTCCGTGATTAACCCGTAGGAGCGAGGCTTGCCCGCGAAGGCATCACCGCGGTTTATCTGGTTCACCGCGTTTTCGTTCTTCGCGGGCAAGTCGGATCGCCGCACCGCTCGCTCCTACACGGGGAGGGTCATCGGGGGCATAGTGCCCAGGAGGGAGACTGCCGCCACCGCGCCAATGCCCAGCAGGCACTCCATAATCACGCTGGTTTTGAGCGTCGCCATGCGCTGCTCGCAATCCTTGATCCGCTGCCGATTGAACAGCGCCAACCCCAGCATCGCACTCACCAGCAGCACCTTGATCAGCAGAATCAAGGCAAACCCGGACAGCAACGGGGTCGGCCAGAACTGCCCGGTCAGCACCCGCACATTGATCAGCCCGGTAATCACCAGTCCTGCCACCAACGCATAACCGACGCCGCTGAAGCGCAGCAGTATTTCGCGGACAGCATGGCCAGCCGGTTGCCGCAGGATCATCACCAGCAGCAACAACCCACCGAGCCAGGCTCCGACGCAGGTCAGGTGAATGATTTGATTGAGGATCAGCAACTGCCCGCTGAGGCCATCGAGCATCGCGCCGTGACCGACCGGCGCCAACGTTGCCAGCAGCAAGCCGCCGAGGACCAGGCGCAAAGGCAGGCTGGCGTGAAGCGGCGTCAGCAGCACAACCATCAGCAAACCATTGAGCAGCAGATGCCAGCGCCAGACCTGGCCGAAAAACGTATTGCCCAGCACCAGGCGCAAGGTCGACGGATCGAACGCCGCCTCCCACGCACCGGCCATGCTGACGGTGATCAGCAGCAGCCAGGCGATGCCGCTGACCAATGCGACCGAGGCGAGCCAGCGGCTGACTCGCGCCAGCGTTTTGTCCAGCAACGCCTCATGACCCAACAGCAGCGGCCTGAATACCCAGACCCCGAACAGCATCAGCACCATGGTGAAATGCAGGAAGCGGCACAGCACCATCGCGCTCGTCATGAATTACTGGCCAACCTTGAAGCTGTAGGCGCCTTCGCTTTTGTGGGTGTCGACCGACACCGCATGCCATTCGACTTTGTAGGCACCCGCCGCCAGTGGCGCAGCCGGGGTCACGACCAGGGTTTTTTTATCGCTGCCTTCGGTGGCCAGGCTTTTCACCGCAACGTTGGCGCCGTCCTTGCTGATCGTGACTTTGGTGAATGCCGCTTCGACACCTTCGGAGAACACCAGGCGCAATTCCGACGGCGCACTGACGGTGCTGTCGGCAGCCGGCGTCTGGCTTTTCAGATGGGCATGGGCAAACACCGACGAAGCGGCGAGCAGCGAGCCGAGCAGGGCGGCGGCGGTCAGGGTTTTCTTGAAAAGCATCGTGGATACCTCAGAGGCAGGTTCGAAGAAGGGCGGCAGTTTAACTGTGAGCGCGAGCGGGTGGGTGTACGAAGTTTCGTTTTCCGCTGTCGCCGCGATGTAGGGCGGATGCTAGTCTTGAGCAACGCTGTTGTCAGGGAGCCCTCATGGGCAATCACAAGATCGAGATTCGCCGCAGTAACGTCGAAAAAATTCTGCTCGGGGCCGAAAAGGTCTTTGCCGAAAAAGGTTTCGGCGGCACCGCCATGGCGGATATCGCCGCCGAAGTGCAACTGCCGCGCTCCAATCTGCATTACTACTTCAGCACCAAGACCGAGTTGTACAGCGCCGTGCTGTTCGATTTGCTGGAAGTGTGGAAGCAGGATGCGCTGTGCTTCGAGATGTTCGATGACCCGCGCGTGGTGCTCAGCAGCTACATCCGCGCCAAGATGAACCACTCGCGCAGCCGGCCTTACGGCTCGAAAGTCTGGGCCAACGAAATCATCCACGGTGCGCCGACGCTGGGTGAGAAACTCGACGCCAGCCTGTACGACTGGGCCAAGATGAAAGAAGCGAAAATTCGCCAGTGGGTGGACGACAAACGCATCCTGCCGGTGGAGCCTTCCAGCCTGCTGTACATGATCTGGGCGTCGACTCAGCATTACGCCGACTTTGATCATCAGGTGAATATTCTGAACGATCACCAGCCGCTGTCGGACATGCAGTTCGAGCGGGCGGTGCAGACGGTGACGAGTGTGATTTTGCGGGGGATCGGGTTGGAGCCCTGATATCTCGGGTGTTGCTGATGGCCTCTTCGCGGGCAAGCCCGCTCCCACAGGGTTTTGTGTCGTACACAAATTATGTGTACACCAGAGAAACCTGTGGGAGCGGGCTTGCCCGCGAAGGCGTCAGATCAGGCGCAGCATATTTCAGACGGCTACATGGTACGGATTCCTCGGATCATGATTCCAATCCAGAAACGGCTTGCCGTTCTCCATCGGCACCATCTCGATGCAGTCCTGCACCGGGCAAGTGATCTGGCACAAATTGCAGCCCACACACTCGTCATTGATCACTTCATACTTGTGCGTCCCATCCGCCTGCCTGAGGCTGGCCACCGCCTGGTGCGAAGTGTCTTCGCAAGCGATATGGCAGCGACCGCAACCGATACACGTCTCCTGGTCAATTTTCGCGATCACCTGATAGTTGATGTCCAGGTACTTCCAGTCCGTGGTATTGCCCACCGCGCGCCCGGAAAATTCCGACACGCTGGCGTAACCCTGACTGTCCATCCAGCGTGACAAACCGTCCTTCATGTCCTCGACAATCCGGAAACCGTGCAGCATCGCCGCTGTGCACACCTGCACCGAGCCGCTGCCCAGCGCGATGAATTCCGCCGCGTCGCGCCAGTTGCCGATGCCGCCAATACCGGAGATCGGCAAGCCTTGAGTCTGCGGGTCGCGTGCAATCTCGGCGACCATGTTCAACGCAATCGGCTTCACCGCCGAGCCGCAATAACCACCGTGAGTGCTTTGGCTGCCGACGATGGGGTTGGCGACCATGCGTTCCAGGTTAACGCTGGTGATCGAGTTGATCGTGTTGATCAGCGACACCGCATCGGCGCCACCGCGATGGGCCGCGCGGGCGGCGACGCGGATGTCGGTGATGTTCGGCGTGAGCTTGACGATTACCGGCAGCGAGCAATACGTCTTGCACCAGCGGGTGACCTGCTCGACATACTCCGGCACCTGACCGACCGCCGCGCCCATGCCCCGTTCCGGCATGCCGTGAGGGCAGCCGAAGTTCAGCTCGATGCCGTCGGCGCCGGTGGCTTCCACCAGCGGCAGGATGTGTTTCCAGGACTCTTCGACGCAGGGCACCATCAGCGACACGATCAAGGCGCGGTCCGGCCAATCCTTTTTCACCTGGGTGATTTCCCGCAGGTTGATCTCCAGCGAGCGGTCGGTGATCAGCTCGATGTTATTGAAGCCCAGCACTTCACGATTGGCGCCGAAATGCGCCGAGTAGCGCGACGACACGTTGACCGCCGCCGGGTCTTCACCCAGGGTTTTCCAGACCACGCCACCCCAGCCGGCCTCAAAGGCGCGAACCACGTTGTAGGCCTTGTCAGTCGGCGGCGCAGAGGCCAGCCAGAACGGGTTGGGGGATTTGATGCCGGCGAAGACAATCGAAAGATCGGCCATTTACGCAGCCTCCACGTTGAGCATCAATTGAGCGTTGATCGCCTCGGCAGCCAGCTTGCCGTGCTGCACGGCTTGCACGGTGAGGTCCTGATCGAGGCTGGTGCAGTCGCCGCCGGCATACACGCCGGGGATGCTGGTGCGCAGCTGTTCATCGACGGCAATCCGATCGCCCTGACGCTTGAGTTCACGGGCCAGCGGGTCGCTGAGGGCGCTTGAGTCAAAGGCCTGGCCGATGGCTTTGAAGATCGCATCGGCGACCAGTTCGAACGTTTCGCCGGTGGTTTGCAGGCGACCTTCTACCAACTGTGTGCGGGCGAAGCGCATGCCGCGCACGTGGCCTTGAGCATCGAGCAACACTTCTTCGGGTTGCGCCCACGTCAGCAAGCGCACCTGATTGGCTTTGGCGATGTCTTGTTCGTGGTGGGTGGCGCCCATGTCCTCGACACCGCGGCGGTACACCAGATTCACGTCATGCGCGCCGAGGCGGGCCATTTGCACGGCCATGTCGATGGCGGTGTTGCCGGCGCCGAGGACGATGCAGTGATCGGCCAAAGGCAGTTGTGTCAGGTCATCGGCCTGGCGTAACTCGCGGATGTACTCGGTGGCGGCGAGCAGGCCGGGTGCGTCCTCGTGATTCAGTCCAAGCTGTTTGCTGGCATTGAGACCGAGGCCGAGGAACACCGCGTCGAATTGCTGATGCAGGTCGCTCAAGGTCAGGTTTTCACCGAGCTTTTGCCCGTGACGGATTTCGATGCCACCGATCTGCAACAGGAAATCCAGCTCCTTCTGTGCGTAATCGTCCACCAGTTTGTACTTGGCGATCCCGTATTCGTTGAGGCCGCCAGCCTTTTCCCTTGCTTCGAAAATCACCACGTCATGCCCATGCATGGCACTGCGATGAGCGCAGGACAAACCAGCCGGACCGGCCCCTACCACCGCGATGCGTTTGCCAGTTGCCGCCGCGCGCGAGAAGGGGTGTTCGCTAAAGTGCGCGTTGTCCACGGCGTAACGTTGCAAGAGGCCGATCAAGACGGGCGCGCATTCATGGTCGTTGTTGCGCACACACGCTTGCTGGCAAAGGATTTCGGTCGGGCAGACCCGGGCGCAACTACCGCCGAGGATGTTCGCCGAGAGGATTTTTTGCGCCGCGCCTTGCACGTTGTCCTGATGGATGTTGCGGATGAACGAGGGAATGTCGATGTCGCTCGGACAGGCATTCACGCACGGCGCGTCGTAGCAATACAGGCAGCGCGAGGCTTCCAGGTGCGCCTGGCGGTCGTTGAGCGGCGGCGCCAGATCGGTGAAGTGGCCGGCGAGGGCGGCCGCATTCTCAACGGAATGCGGGAGGTGGGTCAGGGTCTTGATCACGGTGTTGGCCTCACGGTTATTTGAGGTAACTGCCTCTGATGGGCATTGGTTTTTTGTCGCCTGGGCCGACGCCATCGCCAGCAAGCTGGCTCCTACAGTTGAAATGCATTCCCCTGTAGGAGCCGGCTTGCTGGCGATAGGCCGAAGGCCGCTCTCAGCGTTTCACTGCCACAGGCTGATTCAACTCCGCCCGCTTGCTCAGCAAATCAAACACCGCCGGATACGCCGGCCGTTCGACATAGCGCCCGGCTCCACGCTCGGCGCGCAAATCACCGTCCGCCCAGACCACCCGGCCCTGGCTGATCGTATGGCTCGGCACACCGCGCACGGTCTTGCCTTCGAAGATGTTGAAGTCGACCTGCTGGTGATGCGTCTTCGCCGAAATCGTGCGCGTGCCCTCGGGATCCCACAGCACCAGATCCGCATCGGCACCCACGCGAATCGCACCTTTACGCGGGTAGAGGTTGAAGATCTTCGCGGTGTTAGTGGAGGTGAGCGCCACAAAGTGCTGCATCGAAAAACGCCCGGTGTTCACTCCTTCATCCCACAGCACGGCCATGCGGTCTTCGATACCGGCAGTGCCATTCGGGATTTTGCTGAAGTCGTCACGGCCTGCGGCTTTTTGCTCGGCGCAGAAACAGCAGTGGTCGGTGGCGGTGGTGTGCAGGTTGCCGGACTGCAAGCCATGCCAAAGCGCTTCCTGATGGCCGCGAGGACGGAAGGGCGGGCTCATCACATAACCGGCGGCGGTCTGCCAGTCCGGATGCTGGTAGACGCTGTCATCCAGCAGCAAATGCCCGGCCAGCACCTCACCGTAGACTGGCTGGCCCTTGCTGCGGGCATAGGTGATTTCGTCGAGGGCTTCCTTGGTCGACACGTGAACCAGGTACAGCGGCGTGCCAAGGGTTTCGGCGATACGAATCGCCCGGCTCGCCGCTTCACCTTCGACTTGCGAAGGGCGCGATAGCGGATGCGCTTCAGGGCCGGTAATGCCTTGGGCCATCAACTTGCGTTGCAGGTGATAAACCAGTTCGCCGTTTTCCGCATGCACGGTCGGCACGGCGCCCAATTCCAGGCAGCGCTCGAAACTCGCCACGAGGGTGTCATCGGCCGCCATGATCGCGTTCTTGTAGGCCATGAAATGCTTGAAGCTGTTGACCCCGTGATGGCTGACCAGCTCGGCCATTTCCTCACGGACCTGTTCGCTCCACCAGGTGATCGCCACGTGGAAACCATAGTCCGACGCAGATTTTTCCGCCCAGCCGCGCCACTGATGAAACGCTTCCATCAACGACTGCTGCGGGTTGGGAATCACGAAGTCGATGATCGATGTGGTGCCACCGGCAAGTCCCGCCGCCGTGCCACTGAAAAAGTCTTCACTGGCCACGGTGCCCATGAAGGGCAGTTGCATGTGCGTGTGTGGGTCGATGCCGCCGGGCATCAGGTATTGGCCGCTGCCGTCGAGCACTTCGGCGCCCGCCGGAACATCAAGATTGTCACCGATGGCTTTGATCACGCCGTCGGCGCAATAGACGTCGGCGCGATAACTTTCATCATGGGTAATAACGGTGGCGCCACGGATCAACAGAGACATTCCGAGTTCCTCGCAGGCAATGACTGACTGGTGTCAGTTCTATCTGTTTTATAGGCAGCTGGCGTTAACGGTCGTATTCCTGTCAACGCTGTCAGGATTAGAAGCTAGTATGAGTTCAAGGATTGAGCAAGAATATTTTTTATAAGCATATAACCGTTTTAAGCTATTGATAAATAATAACTAAATCGATTAATCACCAAAATGGTGAGGCCACTCACCATTTTGACGCACTTGACAGGTTCCAAAAATAGACGAGATTTCTTATGTGAAATCAGCTGCTTGAGAATGGTCTATGGTTGATGCGCAACTTTGAAAAAAAGATCGACGCACCAGATTGAGTCCTGACGGTTCGGACAACTTGCCTGGCCTTTAGCCTGAGAGAACAGACAAGTCGCCGAGTACTCACTGGAGATAGATATAAAACTGATCAACATCAGTTAGTTGCAAAGTTTTTATGGAACTGCCCGATGCGCATTCGGAGTGCCCGGCACGTTTATTGATGCCGCCAGCCCCCGATGAGCAAAAAATAATTCAAAGAACAGTGGAGCGGCCATGCAACAGATCAGATCGCAAGTGACCGAACGCGACGGCTTGTTCGAGCTCGAAGCCGGCAGCGATGTCCTCGACAGTCCCCGATACAACCACGACATGGCACCGACCAAGGTGCGTGAACGAACCTGGAACCAATGGCACATCACCGCGCTATGGGTCGGCATGGCGATCTGCGTGCCGACCTACACCCTCGGCGGTGTGCTGACCGCCTATTTCGGCCTGACGGTGGGCGAGGCGCTGGTGGCAATTCTGCTCGCCAACATCATCGTGTTGATCCCGCTGACCCTGAATGCGTTTCCCGGCACTAAATATGGCATTCCGTTTCCGGTGTTGTTGCGTTCGTCCTTCGGCATCCTCGGTTCCAATATTCCCTGCCTGATCCGTGCGCTGGTGGCGTGTGGCTGGTTCGGCATCCAGACGATGTTCGGCGGGCTGGCGATTCACCTGTTTCTGGGCTCGGTGTTCGAGGGCTGGAAATCCCTCGGTGGCACCGGTGAAGTCATCGGTTTCATGGTCTTCTGGGCGCTGAACCTGTGGGTGGTGATTCGCGGCGCCGACTCGATCAAATGGCTTGAAACGCTGTCCGCGCCGCTGCTGGTGCTGGTGGGTGTCGGTCTGCTGGTGTGGGCGATGCCGAACGTGTCGATGACCGAGTTGCTGGCGATCCCGGCCAAGCGTCCGGAAGGCGCCAGTGTGGTCAGCTATTTCGCCGCCGGGCTGACCGCGATGGTCGGGTTCTGGGCGACGTTGTCGCTGAATATTCCCGACTTCAGCCGCTATGCGAAGAGCCAGAAAGACCAGATTGTCGGGCAGATCATCGGCTTGCCGCTGACCATGTTCCTGTTCGCCTCGCTGGGCGTGGTGATGACTGCCGCGTCGGTGAAACTGGTGGGCGTGACCGTCTCCGATCCCGTGACGTTGATCGGCCATATCCAGAGCCCGGTCTGGGTGGCGCTGGCCATGGCGTTGATCATTATTGCCACGCTGTCCACCAACACCGCGGCCAACATCGTGTCGCCGACCAACGACTTCCAGAACATCGCGCCGAAGGTGATCAACCGCACCAAAGCGGTGTTGCTGACCGGGCTGGTGGGGTTGTTGCTGATGGGCCATGAGCTGCTGAAGAAGCTTGGGCTGATTGTCTCGGACCTGAGCCTGGAAACGGTCTATTCGAACTGGCTGCTGGGTTATTCGAGCCTGCTCGGGCCGATCGCCGGGATCATGGTGGTGGACTATTTCCTGATCAAGAAACAGCAACTGGACCTGGCCGGGTTGTATCGCGATGACGTGTACCCGGCGTGGAACTGGTATGGATTTATCGCGTTCGGCGTGCCGGTGGTGCTGACGCTGCTGTCGTTGGGCAGCGATGCGTTCAGCTGGTTTTACAGTTATGGCTGGTTCACTGGCTCGGCGCTGGGCGGGTTGATTTATTACGGGTTGTGCTCGGTGCGGCCCAGCCCGTCCATCGCGAAATCTCCGGTGTGAACACTGACCTCTTCGCGAGCAAGCTTCGCTCCTACAAGGAATACGCAAACCTGTAGGAGCGAGCGGTGCGGCGATCCGACTTGCCCGCGAAGGCTGCGCCACAAACACCAAAGAATTGCCTGAAGAAACCTATAACAACTGCCTGAGGAGATCACCATGAACGCGGTCGTAGACGTTCTGCAATCCACCCATCAGCACATCAACCGCGACCGCCTGTGGCAGTCGCTCATGGACCTGGCCCGGCTTGGCGCCACGGTCAAGGGCGGCGTGTGTCGCCTGGCCCTGACCGACCTCGATCGCCAGGCCCGGGACATTTTCGTCAGGTGGTGCGAGGAGGCGGGGTGCACCGTCAGCATCGACGCCGTCGGCAACATCTTCGCCCGCCGCCCCGGCCGTAACCCGAACCTGCCGCCAGTGATGACCGGCAGCCACATCGATACCCAACCCACCGGCGGCAAGTTCGACGGCTGCTTCGGCGTACTGGCCGGGGTCGAAGTGCTGCGCACCCTCAACGACCTGGGCGTGGAAACTGAAGCGCCGTTGGAAGTGGTGGTCTGGACCAACGAAGAAGGCTCGCGTTTCGCCCCGTGCATGATGGGCTCTGGCGTGTTTGCGGAAAAATTCACCCTCGAAGAAACCCTCGCCAAGGTCGACGCCGAAGGCATTACCGTCGGTGAAGCGCTGAACGCCATCGGCTATGCCGGGCCACGCAAAGTCAGCGGTCACGCGGTTGGCGCGTATTTTGAAGCCCACATCGAGCAAGGCCCGATCCTTGAGGACGAACACAAAACCATCGGTGTGGTGATGGGCGCCCTCGGGCAGAAATGGTTCGACCTGAAACTGCGCGGCGTCGAAGCCCACGCCGGCCCGACTCCGATGCACCTGCGCAAGGATGCACTGGTCGGCGCTGCGGTGATCGTCGGTGCGGTCAACCGCGCCGCCCTCGGCCATCAACCCCACGCGTGTGGCACCGTCGGTTGCCTGCAAGCCTATCCCGGCTCACGCAACGTCATCCCCGGTGAAGTGCGCATGACCCTCGATTTCCGTCACCTGGAACCGGCGAGGCTGGACTCGATGATCGCTGAAGTCCGTGAAGTGATCGAAACCACTTGCGAAGAACACGGCCTGACGTTCGAACTGACCCCCACCGCCGACTTCCCGCCGCTGTACTTCGACAAGGGCTGCGTCGAAGCGGTACGCGGTGCCGCGCAAGGGCTTGGCTTGTCGCACATGGACATCGTCAGCGGAGCAGGGCACGACGCAATCTTCCTAGCGGAACTTGGCCCGGCCGGGATGATCTTCGTCCCGTGCGAAGGCGGCATCAGCCACAACGAAATCGAAAACGCCGCGCCGGATGACCTGGCGGCGGGGTGTGCGGTGTTGTTGCGGGCGATGCTGGCGGCTTCGGCGGCGATTGCCGGGGGGCAGCTCGCGGCATAAACGTCAGAAATTCGCGTAAGCCCATGTAGGAGCGAAGCTTGCTCGCGAAGGCGCCCGTTCAATCGACAGTGATAGTGAAGTCGATGGCCCCTTCGCGAGCAAGCTTCGCTCCTACGGATTCGGATGTTTGCCGCACGATCCCCACCCCTCGCGGTCGTAATCTTCACAGAGCGCCACACGTTGGCGCGGCCGCCATTGTGGAGATCCAATGAGCCAGGACGTCCTGACCACCGAAACCAATCGCCGCCAGTTGCAGCAGATCATCGCCGGTTTGTCCGATGGGGTGATTCTGCTGGAACTCGACCAGACCATTGTGTGGGCCAATGATGCTGCGCTGGCCATGCACGGCGTCAGCCGGATCAGCGAGTTGGGCGCGAACGCCAGGGAGTATGCCCGGCGTTTCGCGTTGCGCTATCGCAATAACCACCCGGTGGCGGCCGACAATTACCCGATCAACCGGGTTGCCCGGGGCGAGACCTTCAGCGATGTGTTGGTGGAGGTGACACCGACCGCCGACGAGGAGCGCACCTGGGTCCACAACGTGCGCAGCATGGTCCTGGCCGACAGTGCAGGGGCGCCGGAGTCGCTGGTGCTGATTATGGACGATGTCACCGAGTGGGCCAGCGCCGAGCAGCGCTTCGAAAAGACTTTCAACGCCAACCCGGCCCCGGCGGTGATCTGCCGCCTCAGCGATTTGCGCTACATCAAGGTCAATTCGGGTTTTCTGGACATGACCGGGTATGCCCGCGATCAAGTCATCGGTGTTTCGACCTATGAACTGGACGTCCTTGAAGGCGCCGAGAAGAAAGACCTGGCGATCGAGCGTTTGCGCGAACACACCACCATTCCCCAAATGCAAGCCGAGCTGAAGTTGGCCGATGGCAGCAGCAAACAGGTCATCGTCGCAGGCCAGCCGCTGGAGCTGAACGACGAAGACTGCATGCTGTTTTCCTTCGTCGACATGGAGCCACGGTACAAGGCTGAAGTTGCCCTGCGCCAGAGCGAGGAACGTTTTGCCAAGGCCTTTCGATTGACCCCGGTGCCCACCCTCGTGTGCGGTGCTGGCGATCAGGTGGTGATCGACGTCAACGAAGCCTTCCTCGATACGCTCGCGTACCCCAGCGAAGACGTATTGGGCAAGACCCTCGCGGAGATCGATTTCATCCACGACCAAGGCGACCGTACTCGGCTGTTTGCGGCGCTGGAGAAAACCGGCCGCCTGGATCGCATCGATGTGCGTATCCGAAAAAAAGACGCTCAACTAATCGATTGCGCGATTTGCGCCGACACCGTGAGCATTCAGGACAACCCTTGTTATCTGCTGGTGTTGATGGACATTACCGAGCGCAAACGCACCGAGCTGGAATTGGTGGCGGCCATCGAAGAAGTGATGCAAGACGCGTCCTGGTTCAGCCGCACGCTGATCGAAAAACTCGCCAATGTGAAAAGCGCCAATTCGCCGAAATTGCCCAGTGTGTCGTTTACCGACCTGACGGCCCGGGAGCGCGATGTACTCGGCCTTATCTGCGAAGGCCTGGCCGACAAGGAAATCGCCGCGCGCCTGAAACTGGCCCCCAATACGGTGCGCAATCACGTATCGACGGTTTACTCCAAACTCGATGTGCACAGTCGCAGCGAGGCGATTGTCTGGGCACGCGAGCGGGGATTGTTTTCCGGTGAGTGGCGATCCAAAGCGCAGCGGTAAGGTGCAAATGCACTAGTTGAGGCAGTGCAAATGGATGTTCTGATCGGGCTCGGCGGTTTTTAGGCTGTAAGGGTGAGATACGAGTCTTCGCGTCCCCCTCGATACAGGAAAAGGAACCGTCACATGGTCACGTTCAGAGCGCACAGGTTTATGCGCCGTCGCCAAGGTGAATCGCAATGATTTCCCTGGCGCAATTACGTCTGCAACTGGAACGCAGTTTTTCGCCGCTGGCCTGTGAGTGCACGCTCACCGGAGATCATTCGCTCACAGTGAAGCTCTATCATCCGGTTTCCGGACAGGTTGACCTGGTGGTCAGTGGGTTGAACGTGGCATCGCTCGGGACCCCGCAAGCGCGAGAGGCACTGACTGAAGAACTGCGTTACGAACTTGAGAGCAACACGCTGGATCGCCCCGATCCTGTCCGATAACGCACCTGATTAAATCCTTGCTGTAAAAAAACAACGAGATCTCGACCCCGCCGACCACAAGAAAAGTGAACGTTTGACTCCCGTGACCGGTCCACCCTTTTGTAGTGACAGCTGTTTGTCGCGGAATATGTCGATCACTTATCGCGGGTCAGCTTATGAACAGTCTTGGGAAACGTATTTTTACGCCATTGTCGCTCGCCTTCTGCGTATCGATACTCAGCGGTTGCGCCAGTCCTCCACCGCCACCACCCGCCGCCCCACCTCCGATACCTCAGCGCACCTGTGAAACGTCTGAAAAAACTGATGTGCTGGGTGACGCAAGAGCCGAAGGGCAGGTGACAAGGGAGACCACCTTGACCCGCTGCGTCACGCAATAAACCCCTGTTTGATTTCGGGCTGATCTCAATGCGAGTTCGGCCTGAAGTCCATTTTGCGATGCATGGCTAATTTTTTTATCGCCATATCTTCTAATCGTACTGTCAGTTATGACAGTTACATAAGCCAGTACTTTTTCCGATAGTCGAGCAGACATTTTTCTATGCCACTGCTGATTATCGGGGCAACGCCATGACCATCAAACGCCAAGCCGGATTTACGTTACCAACCTTCTGGGATGAGGCCAGGTTGTTCGTCAATGGACAGGAGTATCGCGAAGGCGAGGCGTTTTTCTTGCTCCGCGGTAAGCTAAATCAAGTGACGGTGGAAGTGTCATCGGATATCGCGCAGCACGTACGCGTGGAATTGGCGGAAGGCAACGGCCTGAGTCTTGAGGCATCGCCGTTTTTTGGCGAATGGGTGCCTCCAGTCGATGGCAAATTCAACTGGACTATTACACCGGGCGATGGCGACAGTGGTCACATCACGTTGGTATTTATTAGTCGGGAAGTGAATTTGCCGTGGGAGCTCTCTTGCCGCGTGATGGCAACCGATCTGTCGGACGAAGTGGGCAACGTTCAGGTGGACGGCGTCGCTTATCCAGACGATGTTGTGGTGTTCAGGGACGAACCTCGGACCATCACCCTGACCTATAAGCGAGGCAGCCCCGTGCAAGAGTGGCCTCTGGTGTTGAAGGCCACCCTGCTCAGCGGATTGAAGGAGGGCGACCTGGTGGTGACTTTGGTCGGGCTGCATAGGTGGACGATCATGGCCTCCAACAACAGTGGCACGTTCAAGCTGGATTTGACGGGGGCGGGTTTTACTTCAGGTATTTCTGTTCCTGTCAGCAAGGTGCTGTCGCGCAACCTGGCGGATGAAGCCAGGGTTCAGATTGACGGGCAGGATGCGGCAGATGGCACGGTGTATTACAGAGGTGGGGTGCATACGCTGACGCTTGTTCCCAAACCAGGCAGCCCGATTGCGGGGTACATGATCGGGTTGTGGCTTGGGCGCTCGCCGCTCGTGACCTGCGAGCCTGCAGCGGAAACGTTTACCGGCGTGCACACCTGGAAAATTACGCTCGCGACGGATAGAAGCGGTCTGTTTCATTTTGAGCTCGCGGCGAAGCATTTCGGCAGGGGCAACATAAAAATCGATGCCAATAAACTGCTGTCACGGGATTTGGGCGATGAGGTAACGGTTTTGCTGGATGGCGTGGCGATGCCGTCAGGCGGGGCAGATTTCACTGGGGGGAAAACCAAGACGCTGACGTTGCGTTATACGACGCCGGATGTGATGACTGGTGTGCGTTTGGCCGCAGGCATTGTGCCTGTTACTGGAGTTGTACAAGGAGATTTTTCCAGTCAACCGACTTTTGGTGAATTCACCGTAACACACCAATGGAGGCTCACAGGTGTGCAGAACAAAGTGGGAACGTTCAAGCTGAAGTTATACAGTGAATTAGAAAAGTCGGTGCTGCTGACACCCACTAACCGGTTGTTGAGGCCAGACTACTCAAACGCCACTGTGGTCTTCCTTAGCCATTTTGGCTTGCCTGCACCTGTACCTCCTGAGACGGTTCGGCTCCGTAGGTTTGACTCGTTCTTTCCAAACCTGAGGGCCTCGCTCCCTGGAGTTATTCCCGTGCCGGGAGTTCGTGTAGAAATCGTTGTTCCTGAACACTCTACCTATATAGGTGAAACTGGACCCAATGGAGTCGTCGTTGGAAACTTGGTCAGTTTCCGTACTTCAGGTTTGAGAGAGATCACTGCAGCAGCGACGATGCCCGACGGCACACAGCGTACGGCCAGAGTGTGGCTTGATATTTATAATCTGGAGGAGGAGTAGGAGGCCCCTGTCATCCCACTCGGATTCGCCACGCGCTTCATCGGGCTCTGCGCCAACGCTGTGCTCAATACCACCTCATTCTTCACCAGTGTCGGAGCGAACTTGGTGTCGGTGAGGGGGCGATTGAAGTTGTAAGGGTCAAGGCTTATATATCATAACTTGATCTAATGTAACTGTAATGTCTGGCAGTTATGTGGTTTTTTATTGTCAACAGGTTGATCTTTACTCTCTGTAATCGAGGTTTTGCCATGACTATTAACATTGAAGCTGGATCAAGCGCATTAGACGCTAGTGCGAAACATCGGCAGTCAATAGAGTTCTGGGACAAGGTAGAGTTTCGCGTAAACGACGAGGTCGTGTCCCTTCACGATCCTTTCGTACTGCCCGCCGGGAAGGAAAACGTAGTCACCATAAAGGTACCGGATCTTGCTCAGTTACGTTTGGGTTTTGTCGGTTCCGGAAATATAAGGTTATCTGCGAACCCAGAGTTCGGCAGTCCTATTCCATTGGTAAACGGCATTTTCCGGTGCACGATTACCCCCGATGCGGACCAAAGCGGTCGTGATTTGATTGTTTTTTACAGCGCAGATGTACCACTTCCATTGGAAGTTGTGATCGAAGTACGGTCATTGTCGTCAGTGCTCTTCACATTTCAAGACAATAGCGGCCAGCCTTTACCTGTTCCTCCGAACATATTTGAATTGCCCGCAGGTGCAACAATTAAAACCATGGTGGCGTATCTCAGAAACACAGAAGACGAACCGTTAGCGAATGTGTCTGGAACGTTCTACCATGCAGACAGGCCCCCCCGGGCTTTTAAGACAGGTTCAAGTGGAAGGTTGCATTTGGCGGTTCAGAATTATAATTATCCAGAGGGTCACTTGTTTACAGTTCGTGCCGTGGCAGAATTTTTAGAAGGAGATAAAGTGGCCGAATTGCATGTGAAAGTATTGTAGTTCTGCGGTGGTAATTTAATGAATGTCAATGTGGCTTGTCGTATAAACTCATTGATTGCCGAAAAAATAAAGATGGATAAATCACTCTGTTTTTTCAAAAGGTATTTCAGAGGGTGCGGCGGTTAAATTCGTGATTTTGATATCGCAGGTTTATATTTCCGAAAATGAAGTGTAGGTGTGGTTGATGTCAGTCCAGTAATGAATGTAAGGCAGCTACAGGCTGCCTTACATCCGTACAGGGCAACAACTCAGGACAAGAACCCGCCATCCACATTCAACGAAACCCCAGTCGTATAACTGGAAGCATCACTCGCCAGATACAACACTGCACCCGCCATCTCACTCGGATCCGCCACGCGCTTGAGTGGAATCTGCGCCAACGCAGTCTTCAAAATCGCATCATTCTTCACCAGCGCCGACGCAAACTTGGTATCGGTCAGGCCCGGCAGCAGGGCGTTGCAGCGAATCCCGAACTGCGCACATTCCTTGGCGAACACCTTGGTCATGTTGATCACGGCTGCCTTGGTCACCGAGTAGATGCCCTGGAAAATCCCCGGCGAGATGCCGTTGATCGATGCCACGTTGATGATGCTGCCACCACCGTTGTCGCGCATCAGTTTGCCGGCTTCCACGGACATGAAGAAGTAACCGCGGATGTTGACGTCGACGGTTTTCTGGAAGGCGCTGAGGTCAGTGTCCAGCACGTTGCAGAACTGCGGGTTGGTCGCGGCGTTGTTGACCAGGATGTCCAGACGGCCGAACTGTTCGCGGATGCCGGCGAAGACCTGGCTGATCTGTTCCATTTCACCAATGTGGCACGCGACGGCGGTGGCTTTGCCGCCCGCAGCGATGATGGCGTCGGCGACGTGCTGGCAGCCTTCGAGTTTACGACTCGAGACGATGACGTGGGCGCCTTGCTGGGCCAGGAGTTTGGCGATGGCTTCACCGATACCGCGGCTGGCGCCGGAGACGAAAGCGATCTTGCCGTCGAGGTCGAACAACTGGGTCTTGGACATGTGATTTTCCTTATTGGAGATCTGGATCAGAGGCTAATTCTGTTCACTTAAGCGAATAAGGTCCCTGTAGGAGCGAGCCGGCTCCGGGCGGCGTTCCGACGATGGGCTCAAGGGCGCCGCGTTTAACCAGTAAACACGCGTTATCGTTAACGACCATCGTCGGAACGCCGCCCGGAGCCGGCTCGCTCCTACAGGGGGCCAATCAGAGGCTGGATTTCTGGATGACCTGCAAACTCATCTGCTCCAGCAGTTTGTTCATGTGAATGAACTGCGCGAAGCGTTTGTCCTGGGTCTGACCATGGAAGAAGCGGTAGTAGATCTGCTGCACGATGCCGGCAAGACGAAACAGGCCGTAGGTGTAGTAGAAGTCGAAGTTGTCGATCTGGATGCCCGAACGCTGGGCGTAGTAATCGACGAATTCGCGGCGGGTCAGCATGCCCGGTGCGTGACTCGGCTGACGGCGCATCATTTGCACCGGGGCCGGGTCGCCGGCTTCGATCCAGTAGGCGAGGGTGTTGCCCAGGTCCATCAGCGGATCGCCGAGGGTGGTGAGTTCCCAATCGAGCACGCCGATGATCTGCATCGGGTTGTTCGGGTCGAGGATCACATTGTCGAAGCGGTAGTCGTTGTGCACGATGCTTGAGGTCGGGTGATCGGCCGGCATTTTGTCGTTGAGCCAGGCTTTGACCACGTCCCATTGCGGGGCGTCCGGGGTCAGGGCTTTTTCGTAGCGGTCGCTCCAGCCTTTGATCTGTCGCGCCACATAACCTTCGGGTTTGCCCAGATCACCGAGGCCATAGGCCTTGTAGTCGACCTGGTGCAGTTCAACGAACTTGTCGATGAAGCTCTTGCACAGGGCTTCGGTTTTCGCCGAATCCAGGCCCAGTTCCGGCGGCAGTTCGGAGCGCAGGATGATCCCGTTGACCCGTTCCATCACATAGAACTCGGCACCGATCACCGATTCGTCGGTGCAGTGCACGTAGGCTTTGGGGCAGTACGGAAAACCGTCGCGCAGTTGATTGAGGATGCGGAATTCGCGGCCCATGTCATGGGCAGACTTGGCTTTGTGGCCAAACGGTGGCCGGCGCAGGACAAATTCCTGCTCGGGGTATTCCAGCAGGTAGGTGAGGTTCGACGCACCGCCGGGAAACTGGCTGATTTGCGGCAAACCGCTGAGGCCCGGAATGTGGGCCTTGAGGTACGGATCGATCAGGCTGGCATCGAGTTCTTCGCCGGAGCGGATACGGGTGGACTGGTCAGTAAGCGCCATGCTTATCCCTTCTGCTTATTCTGGAGGCCTGAGACTATTGGCTAATCTAATGTGCACACCCGGCACCGACAACCACGATCAGCCCTTATAGGTGAGCGTGTTGCCGGGCAATCATTGCTTTTGATACACCTGTTTGAATGTTGTCACAGCGCT
>Ga0255334_1000562_pt1 | contig 27258 bp, 26 predicted proteins | sample EtOH5_35cm_T3_12_FD_202080 | JGI IMG/M metagenome (GOLD analysis project Ga0255334, IMG submission 202080) | Sandy soil microbial communities from University of British Columbia, Vancouver, Canada - EtOH5_35cm_T3_129 | ecosystem: Engineered > Artificial ecosystem > Sand microcosm > Unclassified ... | reverse complement strand
GCTCAGTTGGTAGAGCAGTTGGCTTTTAACCAATTGGTCGTAGGTTCGAATCCCACACGACCCACCATTTTTGAAACCAGTTCACGCTGGGATCAGATCTTAAGATCAGAGGCCAAAAGCACTGATCGAAGAAGGCGACTTTTTTAAAGGTCGCCTTTTTATTACCGGGGTATAGCGCAGTCCGGTAGCGCGCCTGCTTTGGGAGCAGGATGTCAGGAGTTCGAATCCCCTTACCCCGACCATATTAAAAATCCTCGTATCGAAAGATACGGGGATTTTTTTTGTCTTCGATTTTTTTGTCTTCGAGAAATAACACTTCAGTCATCGTACAACTTGCCGATAACGAGGCGACGGGGTACTGCCGAAACAACGCCCCTTATCCAGGCCACTACAAGAAAAAGGCGTTCGTTATGGTGCTTCGACAGTTAAATATCGCTCCTCGGGCAGCCTTGGGGTTTGCCTTGATTGCCGTATTGGTCGCGTTGCTCGGGGTTTTTGCCCAGGGGCAGATGTCGAGCATTCGCGATAGCGAGGTGGCGGTGGAGAAACAATGGCTACCGAGCATTCGCGGCGGTGACGAGATCCGCGAAATCATGCTGCGCATCCGTACCATTTCCCTGCGCATGGCCCTGGATCAGGATCCGAAGAACATCCCTGTCTACCGCGGCCAGATGGACACTCGCGACAAAGAGTTGAGCGAGAAGATTGCGGCATATGACAGGTTGGTCAACACCGTCGAAGGCAAAGCCTTGTATGACCAGTTCAAAACCACCTTCGCGGCTTATCGTGCCGGTATTGCCCAATCTTTTTCCCTGGCCGAACAGGGTCGTCATGACGAATTGACCAAGTTGCTGCTGGTAGACATGAAAACCGTGGTCGATGGTTCCGGCAAGCAACTCACTGACCTGGCGGATCTGTTCGCCAAACAAGTCGCCGCTGAGAGCCAGAAATCTGCAGCGCATTACGAAACATCGCGGATGATCGTCAGCCTGTTTATCGCATTGGCGGCATTGGCCACCGTCGGCCTGGCCATGCTGCTGACCCGCAGCATCGTCAAACCTTTGAACGAAGCGTTGGATGCCGCGGAAAACGTGGCGCGAGGCGACCTGACGCGCCCCATCGAAACCCATGGCAACGATGAAGTGAGTCGTTTGCTCAAGGCGTTGGCGACCATGCAGCGCAACCTGCGCGAAACCTTGCAAGGTATCAGCGGCTCGGCCGCGCAATTGGCGACAGCGGCTGACGAGTTGAATGCCGTCACCCTCGACAGCACGCAAAACCTGCAACAGCAGAACAATGAGATCGAACAAGCGGCGACGGCTGTCACTGAAATGACCACCGCGGTGGAGGAGGTCGCTCGCAACGCGGTGTCGACCTCCGACGCCACGCGCCAATCCAGTGAGTCCGCGCACGCCGGCCAGGCGCGGGTCAGCGAAACAGTCACGGCCATTGGCGCCCTGGCCAGCGATGTACAGATCACCGGCGGATTAGTGCAGTCCCTGGCCAACCAGTCTCAGGACATCGGCAAGGTACTGGATGTGATTCGTGCGATTGCCGAGCAAACCAACTTGCTGGCCCTCAACGCTGCCATTGAAGCGGCGCGCGCGGGGGAAAGCGGTCGCGGTTTCGCGGTGGTTGCCGACGAAGTTCGCGCTTTGGCCTATCGCACGCAGCAATCGACTCAGGAAATCGAGCAAATGGTTCAGGGCATGCGCAACGGCTCAACTCAGGCGCTGGATTCCATGCACGCCAGCTCAAGCCGTGCGGCCAGCACATTGGCCTTGGCCGAGCGTGCAGGTGACGCGTTGCAGACCATCACCGCGTCGGTTCATCAGATCCACGAGCGCAATCTGGTGATCGCCAGCGCTGCCGAAGAACAGGCGCAGGTGGCGCGGGAAGTGGATCGCAACCTGGTGAATATTCGCGATCTTTCGGTGCGATCTGCCGCCGGAGCGGATCAGACCAGCGCGTCCAGCCAGGAGCTGTCTCAGCTGGCCAATGCCTTGCAGGGCATGGTGCGGCGCTTTCAGCTTTAAATTTTCCAGACGCAAAAAAGCCGCGCTTCTCGATGGAAAAGCGCGGCCTGGTTTTCGGAAGCTTAGGCGCCGTCTTGGTCTTTCAAGTGCTCGAACAGGCCTTTTGGCATTTTCTTGCCATTGGCTTCGTAGTTGGCTTTCACGTTATCGAATGCCTCTTGCTCGTCGATGAAGCCATCATGGTTGGTGTCGATCTTGTCGAAGTTGGACTTCGGCGCGAATTTCAGGAATTCGGCACGGGATACCTTGCCGTCGCCATCCGTGTCGGTTTTTGCCATCGAGGCATCGCCACACTTGCCTTCGCCACATTTACCTTCAGGGGTCTTCACGACCTGTTCGGCCGAGGCCAGCAGGTAGCCTTGTGTCAGGGGTTGCGCGGCGAACACGGCGCCGGACAACATCATGCCACCGGCCAAAACAGCGCCGAGCAGACCGATAGTGTTTTTGGTGGTACGGGACATTTCAATACTCCTGGGTTGCACGACACAACCGTTCGATAAAGGACGCCACGTAAGAGCGGCGATAACCGTAGCTGGCGGGGTGCCTTGCTCGGGTGTGGCCATTTAGCGGGCGTGGTGTATCGCTACTGTGTCGCGCAAGGGGGGAGTTTGTAAGCGAAGGGGATGAAACGGCGGGGGAGATACAGTGAGACACAGATCTCCAAGGCAATGAGAAACAAATGTGGGAGTGAGCCTGCTCGCGATGGCGGCCTGACATTCAGCACATGTGTTGAATGTTAATCCCTCATCGCGAGCAGGCTCACTCCCACAGTGGATTGTGTCAGTGAAGTTTGAGTCGCGGCTCAGTCCCGCGCCCGATCTTGCTGCCCAACATCAACATCGCCGTACGAAACGCGCCATACAGCGCCATCTGGTGCATGCGATACAGCGACACGTAAAACATCCGCGCCAGCCAGCCTTCCAGCATCACGCTGCCGGTGAGGTTGCCCATCAAGTTACCGACAGCCGAAAAACGCGACAGCGAGATCAGCGAGCCGTAGTCGGTGTATTTGTACTCAGGCAGCGGCTTGCCTTCGATCCGCAGTTTCAGCGATTTGGCCAGCAACGAAGCTTGCTGATGCGCAGCCTGGGCGCGCGGCGGCACGTTGCGATCGCTGCCCGGCTGCGGGCAGGCTGCGCAGTCACCGAAGGCGAAGATATTCTCGTCGCGGGTGGTTTGCAGGGTCGGCAGCACTTGCAGCTGATTGATCCGGTTGGTCTCCAGGCCATCGATGTCCTTGAGGAAGCCTGGTGCACGAATCCCGGCCGCCCAGACTTTCAGGCTGGCGTTGATGACTTTGCCATCGGCGGTAATCAGGCTGTCGACCGTCACTTCACTGACGGCGGCATTGGTCATGACGTTGACCCCGAGTTTCTCCAGGGTTTTATGCACAGGCCCGCCAATACGTTCCGGCAACGCTGGCAACACCCGTGGCCCGGCTTCGATCAAGGTGATGTGCATGTTTTCCGGTTTGATCCGGTCCAGGCCGTAAGCCGCCAGTTCATGGGCGGCGTTGTGCAGTTCGGCGGCCAGTTCGACCCCGGTGGCACCGGCGCCGACGATGGCCACGCTGATCTGCTCGACCTTGTCGGTTTGCCCGGCATGGGCGCGCAGGTAGTGGTTGAGCAATTGCTGGTGGAAGCGCTCGGCCTGTTTGCGGGTGTCGAGGAACAGGCAGTGTTGCGCCGCGCCCTGAGTGCCGAAATCGTTGGTGGTGCTGCCGACCGCGATCACCAGCGAGTCGTAACCCACTTCGCGTGCCGGGACCAATTCAATGCCGGCTTCGTCGTAGGTGGCCGCCAGCTGGATTTTCTTCTGCGCGCGATCAAGCCCGCTCATGCGCCCCAGCTGGAACTCGAAGTGGTTCCATTTCGCCTGGGCAACATAGTTGAGTTCGTCTTCGGAAGAGTTCAGGGAACCTGCCGCCACTTCGTGCAACAGCGGTTTCCAGATGTGGGTCAGGTTCGCGTCGACCAGCATCACACTGGCCGTGCCGCGCTTGCCCAGAGTCTTACCCAGACGGGTAGCCAACTCCAGACCGCCGGCGCCGCCGCCAACGATGACAATACGATGAGTCATGGGGATATCTCGCAAGGCTAAAAGAAATCGGTGCAGTCAACCGAGCGAGCGCGATGCTGCTCATAGCGTCAGGTAACTGATAAGTCGGCTCAACAGGCCCAGACCAATGGTCACTGCCAACACCACCACCAGGAGCATCCACGGCCGGAAAGGCCGGCGCTCGACTTGGTGCTGGGACAATTGCAGGTACTCTTCGACATGCTTTTGGTCGTCTGGGTTCAGGCGGCTGGTCATATTGGGCCTCGTCAGGGGGTAGACGTTGCTGAGTGTGTAGAAGCTACAGGCGGATTTAACGAACGTTGAACGGAGCATAGCCGCTGGCAGGAATGGGCTCGACGCTCACCGTATCGTCCAGGCGAATGATTCCACTTTGTAACACCCGGGCGGTGATTCCGCCATGTCCTCGAACGGCCTGAAAGGTCCCGGGGCCGAGGTTGTTCTCGAGACGGGCGCAGGGTTGGCACCAGCCAGTGGTTTCGAAAATCGCCTGGCCAATCCTGAAGCGTCGGCCCTTGAGACTGAAGAGATTGATGCCGCTGACGACGATGTTGCGCCGCAAGTCCTGCGCTAACACCGGTTGATCCACCGGGCGGCCCATCAGCGAATTGATCACCGCCAGATGCTCCCATTGGATCAGCGTTACCTGCCGCGCATTGCGTACGCCGGGACGCGTGTGATCACCGGTCAAACCGGCTTCAAGCCGCGCCTCCACGGCATCGAGTTCGATCATTTGAGAGCGTGACTGCGGCCGCACGCCGATCCAGCGAACGCGACCCGTTTGCGGCACTTCGGCAATCAGCGCCTGCAATGGACTCACAGGCTGATCCCGACGTCGAAAACAATGCTGCGACCCAGGTTGCTGCGCAGGAAATCCGGCGCATCCGGGTGAGCGAACAGCACACGGGCGAAGGTCGGGCCGACCAGCGACAACGAGCGCCAGCCCTGACGCAGGTATTCGGTAGGCGGCGGGAAATGGCTGTTGAGGTCCAGCACTTCGCGCTTGAGGCTGGCGAAGGCGATGATGTCCAGTTCGCCCAGGTCCATGCCGCGTTCTTTGTAGTTGTGCGCTTTTTTGCGCAAGGTCGGCGCCAGTCTCAGCAGAAACTCATTGGCCGGAATGCGCCGGGGCTTGGCCTCGCGCCGTACCAGCGAACTCAGGGAAAATGCGCTGCGCCGACGTTGCAGTTCATCGCGCCATTCGTCGTTGAGGCGTCGGCCTTCATCGAGCACGAAAAACACTTCGAAACTGGCGTCACGAAACAGCACGTCCGGCGGCTCCCCGGCCGGGGCGAATTCGTCGGCGCGATAGGGAATGTTCAGGCCTTGCAGCAGGCGCTGGCAGACCCAACGCTCACGCTCCCATTTGCGGGCATTGGACAGGAACGCGTTGGCTTGCTCGGCCGCAATGGTCAGCAGGCGTAAATAATCTGAGTCATCCATAGGCCCAAGCTTAGCGTTCATTTGCGACAAGCAGAAAGCGTGAAACGGTAAACAGTGGGACTGGGCGCTCGAAATAGTCGGTGTAGACTGATGGCCATTACGCAAATGCGCTTGAACGAGGACTGGAACGTGAAATATTGGCCCGTGTTATTGCTCAGTCTTCTGCCTCTTTGGGCGCAGGCACTGGAGGTGGGTGAGCGGCTGGCGCCGTGGACCTTGCTCGATCAATTCGATCAGGCCTTCACGCTTGATAATCAGACTCAGACGTTGCTGGTGGCGCGCAGCATGGACGCCGCCAAACTGGTCGGCGCCGCTCTGCAGGACCAGCCCAAGGGCTACCTGGAGGCTCGGCACGCGGTATTTGTCGCGGACATCCAGCGCATGCCTCGACTGGTCGCGAAAATGTTCGCTGTACCGGCCATGCGCGATTATCCCTATCGAGTGATGCTCGACCGCGATGGTCGCGTGGCGCCACGCTATCCCGGGCCTGTGGATAAAGTGCTGTGGCTGCAGCTCAAGGACGGTCGATTGGTGGCTCAGCATGAATACGCCACGGCTGCGCAATTGCGTGAGGAGCTGGAGAAGGCCCTGCCCTGATCCGCGCAAAGCGCCTGTGACCGCAGGCGCTGACATCTCAATCGTCCATCAGCCCGCGCTTAGCGTTTCAAATCTGATCGCAATGAAGGCAGTTCATCGCAGAGGTTCCGATCTGCCGGATTTGCTGCCCGCCATCCCCGCAATACTCCCCATCCCGCGCCCGGTTCAGGGCCTTGCACAAAACGGATAGCGATCTGCGCAAAGCGGATATTGCCCCGCGCCTGGCGCCTCTACCCTCGGCTGTACGGACGTTAGCCGTGTTGCCGACGCTCTTAAAAAAATAACAACAAGAGATAAATGCCATGCGCAAGATCGACGTACATGCGGTTATCGACAACGCACGATTCAATCGCTTTCACTGGATGGTGCTGTTCTGGTGTGCCCTGATCATCATTTTCGACGGTTACGATTTGGTGATCTACGGCGTGGTGCTGCCGATGCTGATGAAAGAGTGGGGGCTCAGTCCTCTGCAAGCGGGCGCACTGGGCAGTTATGCACTATTCGGGATGATGTTCGGCGCGCTGTTTTTCGGCCCGCTGTCGGACAGGATCGGTCGCAAAAAAGCCATCACGATCTGCGTGATGCTGTTCAGCGGTTTCACCGTGCTCAATGGTTTTGCCCGCAACCCCACCGAGTTTGGCCTTTGCCGGTTCATTGCCGGGCTGGGCATTGGCGGGGTGATGCCCAATGTCGTGGCGCTGATGAACGAGTACGCGCCGAAGAAAATCCGCAGCACGCTGGTGGCGATCATGTTCAGCGGCTATTCGGTAGGCGGCATGCTCTCGGCGGGGCTAGGTATCGTGCTGATCCCGAGTTTTGGCTGGCAATCGGTGTTTTATGTGGCGGTGCTGCCGTTGCTGTTGTTGCCGTTGATCATGTACTTCCTGCCCGAGTCGGTGGGTTTCATGCTGCGTCAGGGGCGCAATGAAGAGGCGCGCAACATCCTGCAGCGGATTGACCCGGCGTACGTCGCGCAAACCAGCGATCAGCTGCACATGAGCGAAGTGAAGGGCACCGGCACGCCAGTGTTGCAGCTGTTCCGCGAAGGTCGTGCGCTGCGCACGCTGATGTTGTGGCTGGCGTTTTTCTGCTGCTTGCTGATGGTCTACGCCTTGAGTTCCTGGCTGCCAAAACTGATGGCCAACGCCGGTTACAGCCTGGGCTCGAGTCTGTCGTTCCTGCTGGTGCTCAACTTCGGTGCCATTTTCGGCGCGGTGGGCGGCGGTGTGCTGGGAGACAAACTCAACCTGCCACGGGTGTTGGCGGTGTTCTTCGCCGTGGCTGCGGTGTCGATCACCTTGCTGGGCTTCAACAGCCCGATGCCGCTGTTGTATTTGCTGATCGCCATTGCCGGCGCCACCACCATTGGCTCGCAGATTCTGTTGTACGCCTGCGCCGCGCAGTTCTACTCCATGACCATTCGCTCCACCGGTTTGGGCTGGGCCTCGGGTATCGGGCGCAACGGTGCCATCGTCGGACCGCTGCTGGGCGGTGCCTTGCTCGGGATCAGCCTGCCACTGCAACTGAACTTCATGGCATTCGCCTTGCCCGGTGCGGTGGCCGCAATTGCCATGACCGTGTTCGCCATCAGCAGTCGGCGCAGTGCCAAACAAACGTTGCCGGGCATCCACGGATCGCCTGACGGGGCTGTTGGCGAGGTTTCATGAAAACCTTATTCCAGGACTTTTCCCTGTCTGCGGCCGTCGCCGGTTTTATCGCCACGGTGATTTCCTACGCAGGCCCGTTGGTGATCATCTTTCAGGCTGCCGAGACCGCGCACCTCTCGCGGGAGGTGCTGTCTTCCTGGATCTGGGCGATTTCCATCGGCAGCGCCGTGCTCGGCATCGGTCTGAGCCTGCGTTACCGCGTCCCGGTGATCATCGCGTGGTCGGCGCCGGGTTCGGCGTTGCTGGTGGCGCTGTTGCCGGGGATCTCCATGCCGGAAGCGGTAGGCGCGTATCTGGTCAGCAGCCTGATTATCTTTCTGGTCGGGGTCTCGGGAGCGTTTGACCGGATCATCGGCAAACTGCCCTCGGCGATTGCGGCAGCGATGCTGGCGGGGATTCTGTTCAGCTTCGGCACGGGGTTGTTCGTCTCGTTGCAGGGCAAACCGTTGCTGGTGCTGGCGATGTTCGTCACGTACCTGGTCTGCAAACGGCTGATGCCGCGGTATGCGGTGTTGATGGTGCTGCTGGTGGGCTGCTCGATGGCTTTTCTCGCCGGTGATTTGCACCGCGAGGCGTTGGTGATCGGGTTGGCCACGCCGGTGTGGATCACACCCGCGTTCAGCCTGAGCGCGACCCTGAATATCGCCTTGCCGCTGGTGATGGTGGCGCTGACCGGCCAGTTCGTTCCCGGCATGGCGGTGCTGCGCGCCAGCGGTTACACAACACCGGCCGGCCCGATCATCGCCAGCAGCGCGGTGGGCACGGCGCTGTTGGCGCCGTTCGGTTGCCATGGGTTGAATCTGGCAGCCATCACCGCGGCGATTTGTACCGGGCGCGAGGCCCATGAAGATCCCGCCAAACGCTATGTGGCCGGGGTTGTGGGCGGGCTGTGTTACCTGGTGCTGGGGATCTTCGGCGCCACCCTGGTTTCACTGTTTTCGGCGTTCCCCAAAGAACTGATCGCCGCCCTGGCCGGGCTGGCGCTGTTCGCCGCAATTGCCGGGGCGTTGGCCGGCGCAATGGCCGTGCCGAGTGATCGCGAAGCTGCATTGGTGACCTTTCTGACCACCGCGTCGGGCATGTCGTTGTTGGGTTTGTCTGCCGCCTTTTGGGGGCTGATTTTCGGCATGGTCACGCACTTGTTGTTAAACGCCCGTCGTCCCGTTCCCCGTCGCGAGTCCGCGGCGGCTGAAGCACTTCAACCTGTCGATCAATAAAAATAAGAGAAAAAACGATGAAACAGATTCTTCCAACAACCGGTTCAGTGTTGTCCATGGCGGTCGTCTCGAGTTTCTCCGCCGGTGCGATGGCGGCCGAGAGTGGCTTCATCGAAGACACCACCGCCACCTTGCAAGCACGCAACTATTACTTCAGCCGGGACTTTTCCGACATCGTCGGGGCCAACCAGCAATCGAAGGCTGAAGAGTGGGCGCAGGGCTTCATCCTCAACGTCAAATCCGGTTACACCCAGGGCCCCGTCGGTTTTGGTGTGGATGTTATTGGCCTGCTCGGCCTCAAGCTCGACAGTAGCCCGGATCGGGTCAATACCGGTTTGCTACCGGTGCAGGGTGACGGGCGCGCGGCGAATGAATACAGCCGTCTGGAAGGCGCGTTGAAGATGCGTTTCTCCAAAACCGAACTGAAGGTGGGTGAACTGCAACCCAACCTGCCGGTGCTGGCCTTCAGCGATATCCGTTTGCTGCCGCCCAGCTATCAGGGTGCAAGCATCAGCTCGAATGAGATCAATGGCCTGACCTTACAAGGTGGTCACTTGAGTTCGACCAGCCTGCGCAACGAAGCCGGCGACGAAAAGATGCAAGCCATGCTCGGTCATGTGCCGCAGCGTCAGGTCAGCAGCGATGGTTTCAACTTTGCCGGCGCCGATTATTCCTTCAACGATAAACGCAGCTCGGTCAGCGCCTGGTTCGGGCAACTGGAAGATATCTACAACCAGCGCTTTCTCGGCCTCAAGCACAGCGAGCCACTCGGTAACTGGATCCTTGGCGCCAACCTTGGGTATTACGATTCGCGCGAAGACGGCAAAAAACTGCTGGGCAACATCGATAACCAGGCGTTCTTCTCCTTGCTGTCGGCCAAGCGTGGCGGCCACACGTTTTATGTCGGCTATCAGGGCATGTTCGGCGACAGCGCCTTCCCGCGAGTGTTTGCCAACATCAGCCCTCTGGGTAACGAGGTGCCGACCTATGAGTTTGCCTACACCGATGAGCGCTCCTGGCAGGCGCGTTACGACTACGATTTCGCCGCCCTCGGCGTGCCGGGGTTGACCAGCACCGTGCGCTACATCACCGGCAGCAATGTCGATACCGGCAAAGGGTTCGAGGGCAAGGACCGCGAGCGCGATCTGGACATCGGCTATGTGCTGCAGAGCGGCAGCCTCAAAGGCCTCGGGATCCGTGTGCGCAACGCGATGGCGCGTTCCAACTACCGCAGTGATATCGACGAGAACCGCTTGATCCTCAGTTACACGTGGAAGCTGTTATGAGGCCGCGGTCACAGATCTGTGGTGCAGTCACCCATGACCTCGTACGTCACGCGATGGGTCTGGCCTTGATGATCGACGTACACCATGGCCGCAGGCACAACCCCGCAGGCGGTCGCGGTGTTCGACACTGAAACCACTTCGGCGATGTCCAGCCGCTGTGCCGGGTTGTACGAGGTGGCGGCGGGTTCGTTGCCGGCGGCCAAGGCTGAGGTGGCGACAACGGTCAGAAACAGGCTGATCAGGGTTTTCATTTTTCCGTGCTCCGTGTTGATTTCGATACCTGAATTCTAGTCTTTGCCCGCGACCGATAAAGGGGCCAGCGCCTGATGCAGCCTTACATGAAACGTAACAGTCACTGCCCGTGGAGGGCTTATGGATCTGCTCAATAACTTGCGGGTGTTCGTCCGCGTGGTGGAGTGCGCAAGCTTTACGGCCGCCGCCGACGCGTTGGAACTGTCGACCGCGCAAGTGTCCCGATTGGTGGCGGATCTGGAGCAGCATGTGCAAGCACGCTTGCTGCAACGCACCACGCGGCGGTTGAGCCTGACCGAGGCCGGTGAGCGCTTTTTGGTACGCAGTCGGCAAATACTCGAAGAAATGGAGGTGGCAACGGCAGAGGCTCGCGGCGCCCATCTCAAACCGAGTGGACGGCTGCGGGTTCACAGCATGAGTGGCCTGGGCGTGCTGATCACACCATTGATCGCCCGCTACAGCGAGCTTTACCCCGACGTGGTGTTCGAGTTGACCCTGTCGCAGCGCAATCCCGATCCAATGGAGGAAGGGCACGACGTGGTGATTTCGATTGCCCACGAACTGGCCGATTCGCAAATGGTCGCCCAGGCCGTCGGGCAGATTTACAGCGTGCCCTGCGCCTCCCCGCACTACCTGCAACGGCGTGGCGTGCCGCACACACCGCTGGCGCTGAACGATCATCAGTGCCTGCGCATGCTCGACCCTTTGTACAGCGATGAATGGGTGTTCCGGGACGAAGTCGGAGAGCATGCCGTCAGCCCGGCCAGGACCTTTCAATGCAATGTTGCCGAGTCGATGGTCAAGGCGTCGGAGGCCGGCATGGGGATCAGCCTGATTCCGTTCTACACCGCGACGCGCCCCTTGAGCGATGGCACCTTGCTGCGCTTGCTGCCCGCCTGGCGCCCCCGTGAACGCAACGTATATGCGCTGTACCCGTCGCGGCGTTTTCTCGATGCCAAGGTTCGGACCTGGGTGGACTTTCTCAAAGCCGAATTGCCCAAGCTATTCGCTGAACACGAGGCGGTGATGAACGATCCACGGCATTGGGCCTGAAGTCGAAGGGTGTACAAGGGGCGGTGTAGACTGAGGGCCTGTTCTCTTTCGGCAAGACAAGGGAGTGTGCCCAGCCATGATCGGCGCCGAGTTACTGTCACCTGAAACCCTCACGGCGGGGTGGTTGATCTATGTGCCGGTGCTGATCTGGGCCGTTGCGCGAGCACCGTGGGTCGAACTGTTCAGCGACAGTCGTCGGCAGCATCTGTTGTTCGGCACGGTGTTCGCGCTGTTCATGCTCTGGCTGGTGCGACAAGACTTCGACACCGGCGTGTCCTACCACTTTATCGGCATGACCGCCGTGACCCTGTTGCTCGACTGGCCGCTGGCGATTGTCGGCGGGTTGGTGGCGCAAGCGGGACTGGTGCTGCTCGGGCGGCAAGATCTGGCGGCAATGGGGGTCAACGGCACGCTGCTGATTCTACTGCCGGTGCTGGTCACCGAATGCTGCGCGATCCTGGTGGAGCGAGCGCAACCGCGTAATCCCTTTGTGTATATCTTCGTGTCCGGTTTCTTTGCAGCGGCGCTCTCGGCGTTGCTGTGCCTGCTGCTGGCGCTGTGGCTGCTGTGGTTCGACGAACGTTTCGCCATGCCGTATTGGCTGGAAGATTTTGTCGGTTATCTGTGGCTGTTGATTTTTCCGGAAGCGTTCATCAACGGCATGGTGGTCAGCGCGTTGGTGGTGTTTTGCCCCGAGTGGCTGGAGACGTTCAATCGCACGCGCTACCTTTCGGCCCCCTGGAAAGACGACGATCCCAAATCTTGATCCACATCAAAGGCAAAAATCGCTCACGAATCCATGCTCTGGAAAACCTTCAGGAGCATCGAAATGAGTGTCTACGAATGGGCAAGGCAGGAGTTGCGTCACAGTCTGGATGGGGCGCAGGAAGTGGGTTTTGATCCGGGGTTGAGCCTGCGTGCCTTGCTCAGTGCAGTGGTGCAACAGAGCAAGGCAGTGCGCAGTGTCGAAGACCTGGCCGATGAGTTGCGTTTTCTTGCGGAAAACCTCGATGACAGCCAGGACTACGGTTTTATGCGGCCTTGAAGATCAGTGACGCGGCTCGAAGTCTTCGCTGAACAGGTCGTCTTCGGCATCCGGGCTGACCGGAATCTTGTGTTCTTCCGAGGCCCATGCCCCGAGGTCGATCAGTTTGCAGCGATCCGAGCAGAACGGCCGGTTGACGTTGCTGGCGACCCATTCGACAGGGGCGCCACAGGTTGGGCAATTGACGGTTGGGGTCTGGCTCATGACTGGCCTCCACGCAAAGTAAGGTAAAAGTGATGCAGGCGTTCGACCTCGCTGTGCAGCCAGGCGAGGTCGCGGTCGTTGACCACTACATCGTCGGCGTGGCTCACGCGGTCCTGTCGGCTGGATTGGGCCTTGAGGATCGCCTGGACCTGTTGCTCGCTGGTCTGGTCACGCTGCAAGGTGCGCTCGATCTGTAGTTGTTCCGGGGCATCGATCACCAGGACTCGCTGGGTCATGGCGTATTGCCCGGACTCGATCAGCAGCGGCGAAACCAGAATCGCGTAAGGCGATTGTGCCTTGGCCAGATGCTCGGCGATTTCCTTGGCGATCAGCGGATGCAGCAACGCTTCGAGCCAGCGGCGTTCCTCTGGCACTTCGAAGATCAGTTTGCGCAACGCCGCGCGATCCAGCTGCCCGTCGGCTTGCAATACGTCGGGGCCGAAGTGTTCGGCGATCCTGGCCAGCGCCGGGCGCCCCGGCTCTACCACCCAACGCGCCGCGTGATCGGCGTCCACTACGTGCACGCCCAAGTCGATGAAGTGCTGGGCAGCCGCGCTTTTGCCGCTGCCGATGCCGCCGGTCAGGCCGAGAATCCAGGGTTTTTCCACAGGGGTATTCATTTCAAACCGACAAACTGCCAATAGAAGCCGGTTATTTGACCACCCCAGAGCAAGGCAATCCAGCCGGCAATTGCCAGATAGGGTCCGAAGGGGATCGGCGTGGAGGTTTTCGCGTTGCGCAAACGCAGCAAAATCACGCCGACAACGGCGCCCACCATCGACGATAACAAGATGGTCAGCGGCAAGATCTGCCAGCCACCCCAGGCGCCGAACATCGCTAGCAACTTGAAATCACCGTAGCCCATGCCTTCCTTGCCGGTGATCAGCTTGAACAGCCAGAACACCGACCACAACGCCATATAGCCGGCCACAGCGCCCCACAATGCATCATGCAATGGCACGAACAAGGTGAAACTGTTGAGGATCAGCCCCAGCCATATCAGCGGCAGCACCAGCACATCCGGCAGCAGTTGGTGCTCGGCGTCGATCAGGCTCATCGTCAGCAACCCCCAGCTCAGGAGCAGCACCATGCAGGCCTGCCAGCCGAAACCGAAATGCCAAACGATGAACGCCGAGAGCAGACCGCAGGCCAGTTCGGTCAGCGGGTAGCGTTTGCTGATGGCTGCCGTGCAGTTCGAGCATCGACCCCGTAAGAACAGATAACTGAGCAGCGGAATATTTTCCCAGGCGCGGATTCGATGGCCGCAATGTGGGCACTGGGAATGGGGCAGCATCAGGTTGAAGGTCGGCAGCGGTGTTTCGCCTGGCAGGCCCAGCACTTCACGAGCCTCCTCACGCCATTCGCGGTCAAGCATTTTTGGCAGGCGCCAGACCACCACGTTGAGAAAGCTGCCAATCAGCAGGCCGACCAACATGGCTGCAATCACGAAGGTCAACGGGTGGAGGGTCGGAATGTCGTTCAAGGGCATGTCAGATCGCTGTGCCGAGTTGGAAGATGGGCAGGTACATCGCAACCACCAGGCCCCCGACGATAACACCCAGCACCACCATGATGAACGGCTCCATCAGGCTGGTGAGGTTATCGACCATGTTGTCCACTTCGTCCTCGTAGAAGCTCGCGACCTTGTCGAGCATATCGTCCAGCGCGCCGGACTCTTCGCCAATCGCAGTCATCTGGATCGCCATATTCGGAAAGATACCGGAGGCGCGCATGGAAAAATTCAGCTGCATACCGGTCGCCACGTCCTGCTTGATGCGCAGCACCGCGCGTTTGAACACGATGTTGCCGGTGGCGCCGGCCACCGAATCCAGCGCTTCCACCAGTGGCACACCCGCCGCAAAGGTAGTCGACAGCGTGCGGGCGTAACGGGCCACGGCGGACTTGTACATCAGCGTGCCAATCAGCGGCAGTTTCAGCAGCCAGGTGTCCATTCGGTCTCGAAAGGTTTGCGACGTTTTAAACGCGTGGCGCACGCCGAAGATGGCCCCGATCAGCACGCCGAGCATCGCCCACCACCAGTCCTGCATGAATTCCGAGAGGCCGATGACCATCACCGTGAAGGCTGGCAATTCGGCGCCAAACCCTTTGAATACCGATTCGAACTGCGGCACCACTTTGACCAGCAGAATCCCGGTCACAATGATCGCGACGAACACCACCGCCAGCGGGTAGGTCATGGCTTTCTTGATCTTGGCCTTGAGGCTTTCGCTCTTCTCCTTATAGGTCGCCACTCTCTCCAGCAGGGTATCGAGGGCACCGGCCTGCTCGCCGGCATCGACCAGGTTGCAGTAGAGCTCATCGAAATACTGAGGCTTTTTGCGCAGGGAGGCGGCGAAGCTGTTACCCGCTGCGACTTCCTGTTTCACCTCGTCAATCAGTGTGCGCATGGCCGGGTTATCAAAGCCTTCACCGATGATGTCGAAGGACTGCAACAGCGGTACGCCGGCCTTCATCATGGTCGCCATCTGCCGGGTGAACAGGGCGATGTCCTGGGCCTTGATGCGCTTGCCCAGGTTGAAAATCGAGGCGGACTTCTTGCGTACCTTGCCGGGGTTGATGCCCTGCTTGCGCAATTGGGCCTTGATCAATGCCGGATTCTGACCGCTCAACTCGCCCGTCATTTTGGTGCCTTTGCGGTCTGTGCCTTCCCAGGCGTAGACGCTGATTTTTGCTGCTTTGACCGCCATATTCAGTCCTTGGTGACCCGGTTGATTTCTTCAAGGCTGGTGATGCCTTGCATGGCCTTGATCAGGCCTGACGTGCGCAGGTCGTTGAAGCCGTCTTTACGCATCTGGATGTCGATTTCCAGTGAGTTGCCTTCGGCCATGATCAGCCGTTGCAGGTCCTGTGTGTTCTTCACCACTTCATAAATCCCGACTCGCCCTTTGTAACCGCCGTTGCACTGATCGCAACCGACAGGCTCATAGATCGTGAATGAGCCGATGCGTTCCTCGGGGAAGCCTTCCTTGAGCAACGCCTCACGAGGGATCTCGATCGGTTTTTTGCAATAGCTGCATAGTTTGCGTGCCAGGCGTTGGGCAATGATCAGGCTGATCGAGGTGGCAATGTTGAAACCCGCAATGCCCATGTTGTGCAGGCGCGTCAGGGTTTCGGCGGCGCTGTTGGTGTGCAGGGTCGACAGCACCAGGTGACCGGTCTGGGCGGCTTTGATGGCGATTTCGGCGGTTTCGAGGTCGCGGATCTCGCCAACCATGATCACGTCCGGGTCCTGTCGCAGAAAGGAGCGCAGCGCCTGGGCGAAGTCCATTCCCTGCTTGGGATTGACGTTGACCTGGTTGATGCCTTCCATGTTGATCTCCACCGGGTCTTCGGCAGTGGAGATGTTGATGTCCACGGTGTTGAGAATGTTCAGCCCGGTGTAGAGCGACACCGTCTTGCCCGAGCCGGTGGGCCCGGTCACCAGAATCATCCCCTGCGGCTGCTTGAGGGCGGCCATGTACAGTTCTTTCTGGTCGGGCTCATAGCCGAGGGCGTCGATGCCCATTTGGGCGCTGGACGGGTCGAGGATCCGGATCACCACTTTCTCGCCCCATAGGGTCGGCAGGGTATTGACCCGAAAGTCGATGGATTTGCTCTTGGACAGGCGCATCTTGATCCGCCCGTCCTGGGGCCGGCGCCGTTCGGAGATGTCGAGGCTGGCCATGACTTTCAGCCGCGCGGCGATGCGATTGGCCAGTTGAATCGGTGGCTTGGCGACTTCACGCAAAATACCGTCGGTGCGCATCCGCACACGGTAGGTTTTTTCGTAGGGTTCGAAATGCAGGTCGGAAGAGCCGCTTTTGATCGCGTCCAGCAACATCTTGTGCACGAAGCGCACCACGGGCGCGTCGTCGGCGTCTTGTCCGCCAATGGAATCCTGCTTGTTGTCATCGATCGACTCGATGTCCACGCCATCAAGGTCGACATCGGCCATGTCGTCCAGGCCGGTGCCTTGGGTATCGAAGAATTTTTCGATGGCGTCGCTGAGCTTGTCGTCCTCCACCAGGATGGCTTCGGTATTCAGCCCGGTGCTGAACTGGATGTCATTGATGGCTTGATGATTGGTCGGGTCCGAAACACCCACGAACAACTTGTTGCCGCGCCGCCAGAGGGGCAGGGCGTGGTGCTGGCGAATCAGCTTCTCGCTGACCAGCCCCTTGGGTTGGGTTTCCTTGTCCAGACAGTTGAGGTCGAGCAAGGCCATGCCGAAGTGTTCCGAAGCGATTTCGGCGACCTGGCGACTCTTCACCAGTTTGTTCTGCACCAGATAACTGACCAGGGAGATTTTGTTGCGTTGGGCTTGCTGATACGCCTGTTGCGCGCTTTTGTCAGTGAGCAGCTCGGCCAGGACCAATTGCTTGGCCAGACCGCTAAGGGCGATGTCATTCATTGGGATACCGGACGCAGACAGTTCATGAGTTATAGCCTAGTCAAGCGGAGGAACCAAACCAGCGGCGTTGAGGTGACAAAAAGTGTCAGATAGTGCGGATTCTGGGGGTAGGAAAAGGTTTTTTGTCGATCGCACGTCCCACCAACACGGGGCGAAGGGGTTGGCATGGGCTGTGCTGCGGCTAGTTCAGATCATGAGATTTCGACTCATGCATGGAGCTTGTCTATGAATACTCAGAAAGGTTTTACGCTTATCGAGCTGCTGATTGTGGTGGCGATCATCGGGATTCTGGCGACGTTTGCGTTGCCGCAGTACTCCAAGTATCAGGCCCGGGCGAAAGTGACGGCCGGCCTGGCTGAGATCAGCGCGTTGAAAGTGCCTTTCGAAGACATCATCAACCAAGGCACCGACCCTACATTGCTATTGGTGGCAGGTAACGCGGCGGCGACAACCTCCAATTGCACATTGGCGGCTTCAGGCACCGCTTCGACAGGTGCCGGGACGATCACTTGTACGCTGGTTAATGCCCCAGGACCGGTGTTGGGCAAGACCATCACACTGACTCGCTCATCAGGGAACACGGCGGGTGCCTGGACGTGTGCCAGCAATGTCAACGCTGACTTCGCACCAAAAGGCTGTCCTGGCAGTGGCGCGTAATCTGGTGGCTTGATCTGATGCCTCGTCTGTTTGACGGGGCATTTTTTTGTTCGCCGTTCGGGAAAAATCGAGTAATTGAGAAAACTTCCAATAATTCATGGCCTTAGGCCTGCGGTAAAACCCGCAACTTGCATGTTGATAATTTGGAAGTCATGCATTTTGCATGATTCCGAAAATCAGGTGTTTTTATAAGCTATTGATTTATATGTATTTATTGACTATTCCAAAGTTGGCACAACGTTCGCACTATCTCCATTAACCCTGCTGACAAGACACGCAGCAGACTTTATGAAAAACAGGAGTTACTCGTATGAAGAAGTTCGCTATCGCTGCCGCTACTGCTACCGCGCTGACCCTGACCATGGCCAACGCTGCATTTGCACAGACCACTCAAACCACCCAGGCTCCGATGACTCTGGCGGCGGGTGAAGTCACCAAAGCCAAAGAAGCTACTTCCGATACCTGGATCACCACTAAAGTCAAAGCCGACCTGGTGACCGAGAAAGGCATTCCTGGTACCGACATCAAAGTCGAAACCAACAAAGGCGTAGTGTCCCTGTCGTCCACCGTTGCGGTGACTGACGCTCAGAAAGCCACCGCCGTGGCGATCGCCAAGAAAATCAAAGGCGTCAAAGCGGTTTCCGCTGACGGCCTGAAAGCCGAGTAAGGCAAAGCTTCTCACCTGGACTGGGAGAAGGTGCGACAGACGGGCCGAGCAATACGTCTGCCGCCTCAGGAGAGTTCATGCGAAGGCCACAAGGATGTGGCCATTACAGGCCCCGGACATTCGTGTCAGGGGCCTGTTCTATTTGTGAGCGATGCAAAACCAAATGTGGGAGCGAGCCTGCTCGCGATTGCTGACTAACATTCGACATTAATGTTGAATGAAAGACCGCTATCGCGAGCAGGCTCGCTCCCACATTAAATTGTGCCCACATAAGATCTTGGTGGATTCAGTTACCGCGCTTGCTGGTGATCTGCTTCAACCGATTACCTTCAAAACGCAGGTACTGATACATCCCGCCGTTGGGTCCGTAGGTCCATTCCTCGACTTGAAATTCTTCCCGTCGGTTAGCGCTGCGCTTGTAGCCCAACAGATCACGGCTGACCGGTTCTCCGCATTTCTGCAGCACTTCGCTGGACCTGTCCCCGACACTGACCAATTGACTGCCGCAGCGCAGGGTGTCGGCTGCCGAGGCGTGACTGGCGATCATCGCCAGAGCCAGGCTCATCAGCCATTTCGCGCCCATCATTCGGCGTCCAGATGCAGCGGCGTAACCACTCGACCGTCACTTTCCGCTTCGCCAAGGTTAGCGTCGATGAAGTACACGCGGTCATCGGCCAACTGACCCTTGTCGACCAGATAGTCCTTGATGCTGCTGGCGCGTTCCTGACCCAGCTGGCGTAAGAGCACGTCGCTGGAACTCCAGAACTTGATAATGCCTTCGCGCATTTTCGCCGTGCGTTCTTCCTTGCCCAAATCCTTCCACTCGGCGGGCGGTTGGGTCTTCAGTCGCGTGCGATAGATCCCTTCCAGCAGCGGACCTTTCTCGTTATCCGGTACATCCAGCAATGAAGCCTGAGCCGGCACCTTGTCGCCGCGGCGCTGGAGCATTTTGTAGTAGTTGTACTGGTATTCCCGCTCCAGACGTTGCTTGGCAATCAGCGGACCATCGCTGCTGGCGGCCGCGGTGCCTTCGATTTCCAGGCGCAGAGCCGGACGTTCCTTGAGGGCCTGGGACAGTTTGACCAGCGAACCTTCGGCCTCCTTGCTCAGATCGCTCGAACCCGGCGCAAACGACACGGTACCCAAATCTTCCGAACCGCCACCACTGACCAGCCCGCCAATCATTTTGAAGGGCGCCGCGGCGGCCTTCACGATCAGGTTGCGCAGGGTCTGCCAGATGATAGGCATGACACTGAATTGCGGGTTGTTCAGGTCGCCGCTCACCGGCAGCTCGATGGAAATCTTGCCGTCGACATCCTTGAGCAAGGCAATCGCCAGCTTCAGCGGCAGGCTCACGGCGTCTGGGCTGTCGACCTTTTCACCCAGTTGCAGCTGCTCGACCACCACTTTGTTTTCGGCCAGGAGTTGGCCGTTGGTGATCTTGTAATGCAGGTCGAGATTGAGTCGGCCCTTGCGGATGCGGTAACCGGCGAACTTGCCGGAGTAGGGCGTGAGCGTGGTCAGTTCAACACGTTTGAAACTGGTGGCGATGTCGAGGCTGGCCATCGGGTCGAACGGGTTGACCGAGCCCTTGATGGTGACCGGCGCATAACGGTCGACCTTGCCTTTGATATTGACGCTGGCCGGTTTCGCCTGACGGCTGTCGATGGTGCCGATTTGCCCGTTGAGCTGTTGAATGGCCGTGGCGAAATTCGGGGTCAGGCTGAAGTCGGCGAAGTTGGCCGAACCGTCATTGATGGCAATGCCGCCAATGTGGATGCCCAGCGGCTTTTCCTGGCTGGCCGGTTTGGCAGCAGCCGTTTTGGCGCCGGAGTCCGGCGGTTGCGGGATCAGCAGGTCGTCGATGTTGGTGGTGCGGTCATCGTTGATCATGAAGCGCGCATAAGGCTGGAACAGATTGACCTTGTCGATCGACAGGCTGTCGCCGTGCTGATAGTTCAGGCCTTCGAGCACCAACTGCTGCCACTTGAGGAAGTCGCGGGTTTTGAGGGTGTCGAGGGTATGCAGTTGATCGACTTGAGCACGGCCGGTGACGCTGAATGCCAGCGGCTCGGTGCTTTTCAGATCGACCGCCAGATCACTGCCGAGCATGCCGCTGCGCAGTTCCAGGCGAATGAACGGGGTGATATAGGACTGGGCGATGCGCAGGTCGATGTCCTTGGTTTGTACGTTTAACCTGGCGCTGACCGGGGCGAGATTGACGATACCGTCTGCCGTGATCTTGCCTTGCTTGCCCACGCCCGTGTCGAGCTTGAGGTTAAAAGGCGCGCCATTGAGGCTGTCGAAATTCTGCAGGTCCAGGTTCAGCGGGCCTACATCCAGCGCCACGGCCGGTTGCGCCTTGCGGTCAGCCAGATGCACCTGGTAATTGCGCAGTTGCACGTCTTTGAGCAGCACCTGCCATGGCTTGCTCGGTGGCGCCGGGTCGGGTTTCGGTGAGTCGGCGGCGGCTGGCGTGGCGGCCGGTTCGGCCTTGGCTTTGACGGCTGCTTTGGACGGTTGGCTGGCGAACAGTTTTTGCCAATCAAGTTGCCCGTCGGCTTCGAGGGCGGCCCAGGTTTCCAGTTTCTGGCTGCGGATCTTGCCGACAACCACTTGTTGCTTGGCCAGGTCGACGGTGGTTTCGCTGATGTCCAGCCGCTCGAGTTTCGCCAGCGGTCGGCCGTCTGGTGCTTTGATCGCGAACGGCGCGACGCTGACGGCGACGTTGCTCAACAGCAGTTCGGTTTCCTTGGACAGGTTGAGTTTGTAGTCGGTGCTCAGGCTGAGGACGCCGTCTTCAAGCACCAGTGGCACCGCGTCACGCACATAGGGCCAAAAGGATTTCATCTTGCCGTTGGTGATCTTCAGCTTACCTTCGGAGGTGATCGGGATCAGGCTGAAATTGCCGGTCCAGTCGATCTGTCCACCTGCCGGGCCGATGGCCACCAAGGTCATGTCGGCACTGTCTTCAGGCAGGGTACTGAGGTTTTTCAGTTCGAAGTCGAGTTTGTCGTAGAGGAATTCAATGGGTTCGCTGGGGCGTTGATCCTGGAAATGCACGGCACCGCCGGCCAGTTTGATCCGCTCGATGCGCAACGGGAACGGTTTGGCGTTCGGGTCGGCCGGGGTCGGTTCACTGGCGGGGATTTTGAACAGGCCAAGCAGATTGAGCTTACCGTCCTTGCCGAAGAGGATTTCGGTCTTGGGTTTGTCTATTTCGATATCGGACAGGTGTAGCGCCTTGGTCCAGAGGCTGTCGATCTGCAGGTTGGCGTACAGGCGCTCGAAGCCGACCTGCTCCTTGCCCGGTTCGCCGATGATCAGGCCCCACAGGGTGACTTCAAGGCTGAAGGGGTTGAGTTCGATACGCTGGATCGTTGCGGGCGTCGTCGCGTAACTGGCCAATTGTTGATTGGCCACCCGCAACGCGATACCCGGCAAAATCAGAAACCCCAGCAGACTGTAGAGGGCTAGAGCGGTCAACAGAGCGCCAATAGCGCGAATCAATCCTTTGGGCATGTGCGGCTTCATCTGTCTGAATCGGAGTGCGTTGGAGTATGGCATGCGTTTCCGGTTCCGAAGTGATCCTGCTTTATAGGATTTATCTGATTTTACGCACGAATCTCAGAGCTGAAGAATCAGGGTTTTCAGCGGCGGCTGTTCATCCATTGACGGAAAATCGCCACCCGGTTTCATCACTGTCCACTCGCGCACCGGTCGGCCGGCTTTCTCTGCACAACGCAAAACTTGCTCGCGCCAGTCGTCCATGCTGACTTTTGCCAGGTTATTGCAGCAGATCAGAACGCCATTGTCGGCGGTGGTCAGCAGTGCCGGCTTGAGCAGGCTCTGATAGTCGCGCAGCAGGTCGACGGTGCCGAAAGCGCTCTTGGCCCAGGCTGGCGGATCCAGCAGCACCAGGTCGTACTGACGCTGTTCCAGACGTTGATAGCTCGGCAGTTTTTGCCCGCGGCGCTGGCTGATCGGCAGGCCGGCCAACTGGCGGATGGCCGGGAAGTAGTCGGACTGGATGAAGTCCATGGTCGGCAACTGCGGATTGAGCAGGCCGTTCTCACGGCCGACGGCCAGGTTGCCCTCAGCGAAATCGAGGTTGCAGACTTCGCTCGCGCCGCCGGCCGCCGCACTCAGGCCGACGCCACAGGTGTAGGCGAACAGGTTCAGCACGCTTTTGTTTTTGCTGTGCTGCTTGACCCAGCCGCGTGTGTTGCGCAGGTCGAGGAACAGCAGCGGGTCCTGGCCGGCGTGGCGACCGCGAACCCGGTAATTCAAGCCCCATTCGTGACCGATCAAGTCTTGCAGGGCGGCCTCGTCGGCGCGGTAGACGGTGTCTTCACGGTCGATGCGCGAGTTGCCCCGGGAGCGATCGTTGTAGACCAGCAGCGTTTCGAGGCCCAGGTGCTGATTGATGGTGTCGTGCAGTTGCAGCAGCGCATCCTGTTCCAGCGACTGGTGAAAGCTTTGCACCAGCAATTGCGGGCCGTAGCGGTCGATTGTCAGGCCGCCGGCGCCTTCCTGGCTGCCGTGGAACAGGCGATAGCAATCGGTGCCTTGCTGATGCAGCTCGGCCAGCAGGTCTTGACGACGATTGAGGGCGGCGCGCAGCGCCTGATTCAAGGAAGACATGCTGGGCGCCTTGCAGGAGGGAATTTGGGCGCGGGAGTTTAACAGCTTGGCGCGGGACCGAGGTGCTGCCATCGCGAGCAGGCTCGCTCCCACAGGAAATCACTGATCGTTCCCACGCTCTGCGTGGGAATGCCTCACCGGACGCTCTGCGTCCGCTTGTGGGACGCGGAGCGTCCCTGGCTGCATTCCCACGCGGAGCGTGGGAACGATCAAACCTACAACAATCCCATCCGTCGTTTGGCCCGGTGCACCGAGCCGTTACGCACCGCCCAGCGCAGCATTGGCACGCTGCGATTGACGCTGGCGCGGATCAGCTTGCGTTGCAGCGGGCTCTGGCTGACGCCCAGCATGTCACTGGCCCAGTCCGGCAGCAGGTCGATCCCGGCCTTCATCATCAAACCGCCGAAAGGTCTGGCCAAGCGGCTGGGGGACGGGGCGTTCAACAACAGCAGTAACACCTCTCGACTGCGCTCATCGCACAGTAGCTGTGGGCGAATGCGCTCCAGATAATCGGCAATCTCCTGCCGCGAACGCGGCACGTGACGGGCACCGAGCCGTTCGGCGACCAACGCGATTTCCGCGTAGTAACGGTCCTGATCCGCCAGGGACAGGTTCGGATTGCGGTAACGCAAATGGGCCGCGAGGAAGTTGCTGACCTCGGCCACGTGCACCCAGGTCAACAGATCGGGATCGCTGGCGGCGTAGGGCCGGCCGTCCGGTGCCGTGCCGGTCACTTGCAAATGGATGGTCCGGACTTTCTCGATCAGCCAGTCGGCGTCCTTTCGCGAACCGAACGTGGTGCCGGAAATAAACTGCCCGGTGCGGCGCAGTCGGCCGATCATGTCCTCGCGGAAATTCGAATGGTCCCAGACCCCGGCCAGGGCCAGTGGATGCAGGGCTTGCAGCATCAGGGCGCTGATGCCGCCGATCAGCATGCTGCTGAAGTCGCCATGCACTTGCCAGCACACCGAATCGGGGCCGAACAGGCCGGGATCACCCTTGGGGTTTTCCAGGTCGAGCTTGCCCAGAGACAGACCGGTCAGGCTCATGATCTGGGTTTCGATGCGGGTTCGAATGAATTCCATGGCGACTCAGTGGCGGAAAAGGAGGCGCGGCCATTAACGGCCGCGCAGGCTTTTGAAACAAGCGATTACTGGTTCAGGCGTTTATCGACCAACTCCTGGACCACGCTCGGGTCAGCCAGGGTCGAGGTGTCGCCCAGGCTGTCCAGTTCGTTGCAGGCGATCTTGCGCAGAATGCGCCGCATGATCTTGCCCGAACGGGTTTTCGGCAAGGCCGGTGCCCACTGGATCAGGTCCGGTTTGGCGAAGCTACCGATTTCCTCGCTGACGTGAGCCAGCAATTCTTTCTTCAATTCGTCACTGGGCTCGGTGCCGTTCATGGGGGTGACGAAGGCATAGATGCCCTGACCCTTGACGTCGTGCGGGTAACCGACCACCGCCGCTTCGGCGATGCTGTCGTGCAGAACGAGCGCGCTTTCCACTTCCGCGGTGCCGATGCGGTGCCCGGAGACGTTGATCACGTCGTCGATGCGCCCGGTGATCCAGTAATCGCCATCCTCATCGCGCCGGGCGCCGTCGCCGGTGAAATAGTAACCGGGGTAGGGCTTGAAGTAGGTGTCGACCATTCGTTGCGGGTCGCCGTAGACGCTGCGGATCTGCGCCGGCCAGCTGGATTTGATCGCCAGCACGCCGCTGCCGGCGCCTTTGATTTCCTTGCCCACTTCGTCGAGCAACACCGGTTGCACGCCGAACATCGGTTGCGTGGCGCAACCGGGTTTGATCCGTTGAGCGCTGACCAGCGGGCTGAGCATGATGCCGCCGGTTTCGGTCTGCCACCAGGTATCGACGATCGGACAACGCTGTTCGCCGACGGCATTGAAGTACCACTCCCACGCTTCCGGGTTGATGGGCTCACCGACAGTGCCGAGTAATCTGAGGCTCGCGCGGGAGGTTTCCTTCAACGGTTCGGGGCCTTCACGCATCAGGGAGCGCAGGGCGGTCGGGGCGGTATAGAAAATGTTGACATGGTGCTTGTCGATCACCTGCCAGAAGCGCGAGCTGCTCGGGTAGCTCGGTACGCCTTCGAAGATCAGCGTGGTCGCGCCGTTGGCCAGCGGACCGTAGACGATGTAGCTGTGGCCGGTGACCCAGCCGACATCGGCGGTACACCAGAAGACTTCGTCGTCGCGGTAGTCGAGCACGTACTTGAAGGTCATTGCCGCTTGCAGCAGGTAGCCGCCGGTGGTGTGCAGCACGCCTTTGGGTTTGCCGGTGCTGCCGGAGGTGTAGAGGATAAACAGCGGGTCTTCGGCGCCCATCGGTTCCGGCGGACAATCGTCGCTGACGTCACGCAGCGCCTGGTGATACCAGATGTCCCGGCCCTCGACCCAGTCCACTTCGCCCTGGGTACGCTCGACCACGATCACGGTGCTGACGTTCGGGCAACTTTGCAGCGCCTTGTCGACCTTCTGCTTGAGCGGCACGACTTTACCGCCGCGCACGCCTTCATCGGCGGTGATCACGGTGCGGCAGTCGGCATCGAGAATCCGGTCACGCACAGAGTCCGGAGAGAAACCCGCAAACACCACCGAATGCACCGCACCAATGCGCGTGCAGGCGAGCATCGCGTAGGCGGTTTCGGGGATCATCGGCATGTAGATGCACACGCGGTCGCCTTTCTTCACGCCACGGCTTTTGAGCACGTTGGCCAGGCGGCAGACGTTGTGATGAAGTTTTTTGTAGCTGATCTGCGCGGATTCGGCAGGGTCGTCGCCTTCCCAGATGATCGCGGTTTGATCGCCGCGCTTTGCCAGATGGCGGTCGATGCAGTTGTAACTGACATTCAACTTGCCGCCGGCAAACCAGCTCGCCTCACCGGTTTTCAGGTTATAGCGCTGGACGGTATCCCACGGGGTACTCCAGTCGAGAAAGCGTGTGGCCTGTTCGGCCCAGAAGGTGCTGGGGTGCTCGATGGATTGGCGGTACAGGCGCTTGTAGTCGTCTTGACTTAATTGTGCGGCCCGGCGGACGGCATCGGCTTGGGGGAACGTGCTGATATCGAACATGACGGTTCCTTATTCTTGTTGCTACAAGTAATAAAGATGCGCCGAGTGTGGGAAGGGTTCAAGTCGGCTGCCGATCGGTGTGGAAGGGGCCGGCTGCAAATTTGTGACTGACGCAAACCAATGTGGGAGCGAGCCTGCTCGCGATGGGGGCATGACATTCAACATTAATGTTGTATGTCAGACCGCTATCGCGAGCAGGCTCGCTCCCACAAGTGCTGCCGAGTGGCGTCAGATCAGCCGCGGTGACGACCGCGGAAGTAGTTGATCAAGCCTTGGGTCGAGGCATCGTCAGCCGGGCTTTCTTCGCTGCCGACCAGGCGGTTGTAGACGCCTTTGCCCAGCTCTTTACCCAGTTCCACGCCCCACTGATCGAAGGCGTTGATGCCCCAGATCACGCTTTGCACGAAGACTTTGTGTTCGTACATCGCCACCAATGCGCCGAGACGACGCGGGCTGATGCGTTCGACCACCAACGTATTGCTCGGACGGTTGCCCGGGATCACCTTGTGAGACGCAAGTTTCTGCACCTCTTCTTCGCTCATGCCTTTGTCGCGCAACTCGGCTTCGGCCTCGGCAAGGGTCTTGCCCAGCATCAGCGCCTGGCTTTGCGACAGGCAGTTGGCGTACAGCCACTGGTGGTGGTCCGACACCGGGTTGAAGCTGACGATCGGCACGATGAAGTCGGCCGGGATCAGTTGGGTGCCCTGGTGCAGCAACTGGTGGTAAGCGTGCTGACCGTTGCAACCCACGCCGCCCCAGATCACCGGACCGGTGTCAGTGGACACTGGCGTGCCGTCCTGACGCACGCTCTTGCCGTTGGATTCCATGTCCAGCTGTTGCAAATGCTTGGTGATGTTACGCAGGTAGTGGTCGTACGGCAGGATCGCGTGGCTTTGCGCGCCCCAGAAATTTCCG
>Ga0255334_1000561_pt1 | contig 27305 bp, 18 predicted proteins | sample EtOH5_35cm_T3_12_FD_202080 | JGI IMG/M metagenome (GOLD analysis project Ga0255334, IMG submission 202080) | Sandy soil microbial communities from University of British Columbia, Vancouver, Canada - EtOH5_35cm_T3_129 | ecosystem: Engineered > Artificial ecosystem > Sand microcosm > Unclassified ... | reverse complement strand
GTAGCCGGACGTCAGCGTGATCGTGTCGGCGGGCTCGATGGTGCCTTCCCCGCCGCCCGCGGTGGTGTCCGGGTCGGCCGGTTCGCCGCCACCCGAGCAAGCAGCCAGCAGTGCGAGGACGCCGACGGTGGCGACCCCTCGCAGTGCCGTGGTCTTCCAGCTCATCTGGAACTCCTTACGTCGTCGTAATGGACCCATTCGTTCGACAGGCTCGGCACCTTTCGCCTGAACCGGTTCACACGGATGGAAGCATTCCCGCCTCGGTGTGTCAAGGCGACCAAGACGGACACGCCGGATCGTTACTGAACCGCTTCACAAGAGTTGCCCGAGCGAGGCCTCGAGAGCGTTCTCCCCCCGGTAGCATGCGGCGCGCCGCACGGCGTCCGCCCTCGCCCGAGGGCACGTGCCGGCCTGGGACATCAGGGGGAAGCATGGGCGAGCGCCTCGTCTTCATCGGCGACAGCATCACCGACTGCGACCGTCGGCTCGACGGTCGCGGGCTCGGCTTCGGCTACGTGGACGTCGTGGCGGACGAGCTCGCCGCTCGCGGCGTCGACGCTGTGGTGCTCAACCGCGGCATCGCCGGCAACCGCGTCGCTGACCTGCGGGACCGCTGGCAGCGCGAGGTGCTCGACGAGCGCCCGGACGTGATCACCGTGTTCGTGGGGGTCAACGACACGCTGTGGACGTTCTACGAGGGCCGGCCCACACCACCGGAGGAGTTCGAGCGGGACCTCGAGGACATCCTCGCGCGCACCGGGGATGCCCGGCTGATCGTCGTCGATCCGTTCATCCTGGCGGTGCCGGGCGAGCAGTTCCGCTGGGGTGAGGGCACCGTGTTCACGCGGGAGGACCTCGACCTCAAGCGGCCGATCGTCAGGGACCTGGCCGCCAGGCATGGTGCGTCGTTCGTCCCGCTCCAGGACGCGATGTCCGCCGTGGCGGCCGAGCGCGGCAACGTCGTCGTCGCCGGGGACGGCGTGCACCCGACGGCGCTGGGTCACCGCCTCCTCGCGCGGCTGTGGTTGCTGGCGTACGACGAGGGTCGGTGACCTACCGTCGCGGCGCCGGCCCGGTGGAGCGGCGCTCGATGAACACCGGGTTCCTGGTCCGGACCGGCTCGTCGAACTGGCGGCCGTCGATGGCCTCCAGCAGCAGGGACGCCGCCTCGCGGCCGTCGTCGTACGGATGCTGGCCCACGGTGGACAGCGCCGGGTGCAGGTACTGGGCCACGGTGATCCCGTCCCAGCCAACCACCGACAGGTCCTCAGGAACGCGCAGGCCGCGGGCGAAGGCGGCCCCCATGCCGGCGATCGCCATCAGGTCGTTGGAGTAGATGATCGCGGTCGGCGGATCCGCGCCGTCGAGCAGTTCCTGGGTGGCGGCGGTCCCGCCGGGGGCGCTGTAGTCCGCCTCGGTCCATCGGCGGTCGTCGAGCCCGTGCGCGCGCAGCTGACGCTGGTAGAGCTCGCGCCGCAGGCGCGCCGGGCCGTTCGTCTGCGGGCCGGTCACCTGAGCGATCCGGGTGTGGCCCAGCCCGGCGAGGTGGGCGACGACGTCGGCGATCGCGTCGTTCTCGTCGTACACGAGCGTCGGCATCATCGTGGGCCTGGGCAGTCGCCCGAGCACGACGTACGCCACGCCGTGCTCCTCCAGCAGGGCGACACGCGCATCGTCCTCGACGGGATCGAGCAGCACGGCCCCGTCGACGCGGCCGGCGGGCACCAGCTGGCGGTAGGCCTCCGCCTCGGCCGCCCGGTCCGGGACGACCTCGGTGACCAGCGCGTAGTCCGAGGTCGACAGGACGCTGTGCAGGCCGGCCATGAGGGCGGTGACGTACTCGTCGCTGGCCAGCGTCTCCGGGGTCGACTGGAACACGAGCCCGATCGCGTACGCCCGGGACTGGGACAGCGACCGCGCCCGCAGGCTCGGTGTCCAGCCCATGCTGCGGGCGACGGCGACGATGTGTGCCCGTGTCGACTCCCGTACGCCTGGGCGGTCGTTGAGCGCGTAGGACACGAGTGCCTTGCTCACCCCCGCCGCTGCGGCGACGTCACTGATCCGTACGTTGCGGCGCTGGCCGGCGGCCTGGCTCACCGTCGTCTCCTCCCGAAGGCCGGCCCCTGAGCCGGTTGAGCAAGGTCTACCACTCCGCGAACCCACCATCCGGGTAGCGCCACGTCGGGTTCCCGTCCGGGATGTCGACCCCGGTCTGTGCGTGGGCTCGGACGTACTCCTCGTCCACGTCGATGCCGAGGCCCGGGCCTTCCGGCCGGCGCACGTGCCCGTCGACCGCGAGGAGCACCCGGGGGTCGCGCAGCACGGCCAGGTCGGGCGAGCCCGGTGAGGACAGGTCGATCACGTGCTCCTGCGCGTAGAAGTTCGGGACCGCCAGGTCCACCTGCAGGCAGGCGGCGAGTGCGACCGGGCCCACGGGGCAGTGCGGGGCGAGCTGCACGTCGAAGCTCTCCGCCATCGTCGCGATCCGGAACACCTCGGTGATCCCGCCGGCGTGGGAGAGGTCGGGCTGCGCGATCGCGATCCCCGCCTTGAGCACCGGGAGGAACTCCTCGCGGCCGAACAGCCGCTCCCCCGTCGCGATCGGCACGGAGGTGGCCGCCGTGATCCGCCCGATCTGCGCCGAGTGCTCGGGCCGCAGGGGCTCCTCGAGGAAGGCCGGACGGGTGTGCGCCACCGCCTCCGCCAGCCGGCGTGCGTGCGGCACCGAGACACGACCGTGCAGGTCGATCCCGAAGTCCGCGTGCTCGCCGACGGCGTCCCGCAGCGCCTCGAGGTCCTCGGCGAACCTCCGGGTCTGGGCCGGGACGGCGAGAAAGTCCACGGGGCCGTCGATCGACGCCTTGACCAGGGTGTAGCCACGGGCGACGAGCTCGCGCGCCCGATCCGGCGCGCCGGTGCGCCCGGCGGCTCCCGCGTGGGCGTACATCCGCACGCGGTCGCGCACCGGCCCGCCGAGCAGCTCGTGGACCGGCCGTCCGAAGTACCGGCCGCGCAGGTCCCACAGCGCCTGGTCCAGGCCCGCGACCGCCGAGCCGAGCACCGCCCCGCCGCGATAGAACCCGCCGCGCATCAGCGCCTGCCAGTGCCGGGTGACCGGCAACGGGTCCTCGCCGAGCAGAGCGCCCGACAGCTCGCGGACCGCCGCCGTCACCGTACCCGGCCTGTGCTCGAGGGTGGCGTCACCCCAGCCGGCCGGACCCTCGTCGGTGCCGACGCGCACCAGCACCTGCCGCTCGGACAGGACGAACGTCTCGACGGTCGTGACCTTCATCGGTCCTCCAGACCGGGCTCGTCGTACCGCGGCACGAAGCCGAGAAGCCGCTCGGCCCGGCCCGTGTCGATCGGGGCGCTCCGGCCGGGGAACGTCCGGGCGCGCGGCACGTCCGCCGCGTGCCGGTCGAGTAGCTCCTCGGTCGGTGTGTCGCTGAACACGGTCGGCGCGGCGACGTGGACGACGTGGACCCCGTCGATGTCCGCCGTCAACGCGCGGCGGAAGGCCTCCGCCGCGTCGCGCGCGTCGATCCAGCCCCAGCCGTCGCCCGCGCACTCACCGACCCGCCCGGACTGGTACTCCCACAGCCGGCCGGCGTTCTCCCGCTCGACGACGAGCGGCAGCCGCAGCACCACGACCGACACCCCGAACCGCGACGACACGGCCCGTGCGGTCAGCTCGTCGACCTGTTTCGACAGCGAGTACGGGTCGGCGATGTCCGGGAGCGTGTCCTCGTCGATCGGGTAGCGACCTGGGTGCGGGTGGCGCGGGTTCATGATCAGGCCGGTGGCGTTGACGCTGCCGGCGACCGCGAACCGCCGCACCCCCGCCTCCGCCGCGCACCAGAGCAGCGTGAACGTGGACTCGACGTTGTTGGCGAACACCGCAGGTGCCGGCTGCCCGGCCGGGTGAGGAATCGCCGCGAGGTGCGCGACCGCGCCGACGCCGTCGAGCGCCTCGCCGACGACGGCCGCGTCGCGCACGTCGCCGCGCACCACCCTTGCCCCGGCGATCGCCGACGCGTCGGGGCGCAGGATCGTCGTCACCTCGTGCCCGGCGTCCAACAGCCGGCGCACCACTGCCGATCCGACGTGGCCCGCCCCGCCCGTGACAAGGACACGCATGGACGTCCTCAGCGCCGCCGCTCCGCAATCACGAGTGCATCTTCGAGGACCCCGGTCGGCCGGACAAGGGTGCCGCCTTCGACGGGCGTCAGCTCGGGCACCAGGGGCGCGCGGGCGCCGAGGTCCCAGGCTTCGATGGAGCGCGCGTCGACGTCGTCGGTCACCAGCAGCGGGCGGTCGTACGGGAAGTAGACCGCGATCAGGTCGCCGTCCCCGCTCGCCCCGGCACGGAAACGCGGATCCGGCACGTTCGGCAGCAGGTGCTGCGCGGCGTCGAGCCGGTCCAGACCGCGGGCCTTGAGCAGGTGGCCAAGGAATGCCATGTCGCGCGCGCCGGGAAGCGCGATCGCGTCGACCCAGGTGGCGGGCTCCATCGACATGTGGGCGAACGTGAACGTGCCGCCTGTCGTCGCCCACATCCACACGCCATGGGCGGCATAGCCGATGCCGGCCCCGGCGCCCGACATGACGGACGCCCAGGCGGCGCGGCGCACGTCGGCCTGGCTCCAGCGGCCCGAGGCGTTCACCATGCCGTGCCACTCGTAGGGCGGCTCGATGTCGATGATCGGCTTGCGCGGGGTGCGACCCGCATAGGTGATCGCCTGCTCCCACACCAGCGCCTGGTTCTCGACGTCGTGGCCCGACTGGTACACGAGGAAGTCGAGCCGGTCGAGCACGTCGTCGGGGACCTTCGCGTTCGGTGCGGAGTGGGCCGTGACCAGCGAACCAGGCGCTCGCTCGCGCAGGACGTCGATGACGCCGTGGTAGAGGGCGTTCGCCTCCGGGGAGTCGAAGCCGTCGTCCCCGCTGATGGAGAAGATCGCCCCGAGCGGTCCGAACAGGTCCGCGACCCGGGCGACGTGGTCGCGCAGCACCTCGGGCGGCATGACGACGTGCGGCGGCAGGCGCTTGGCCCAGGTCCCGGGCAGGTAGTTGACCCACGTCGCCGCGACGACCACCTCCAGCCCGTACTCGCTGCGCGCGATCTGGACGTACCGGCGGGCGGTCTCGAAGTACTCGTCGTCCACCCGCGTGTAGTCGAACGTACCGTCCGCGTTGCGGGCGTACGGGTACCGGCTCGCCCGACCCTCCGTACGATCGTGGACGATCGGCAGCGCGGTGACGACCACGGCGGTGAACCCCTGCCGGCGTCGGACCCGCAGGTACACGCGCCAGTCATCCTCCGAGACGTCGCAGAACGCTGCCCAGATCGTGTCGATGACCAGGGGAACGAAGGCGCCGTCGCGCTCCAGGCGGGTACCCGTCGCGGACACGGTGAGGGGCATGGAGGGACTCCTTCGTCACGGTCGGTCGCGTGAGCGCAACACTATCTGAACCGGTTCAGGCTAGGCTAGTCGACCGTGACGACCAGCGACGCGCGTCAGGCGACCCCCCAGACCTTCCGCGATACCACCGCTCCCCTCGACCGGCGGGTCGATGACCTGCTCGGCCGCATGACGCTGCGTGAGAAGGTCGGCCAGCTCAACCAGCGGCTCCGGGGCTGGCGGATGTGGCGCCGCGACGGCGCCGGGTTCGCCCTTGCCCCCGAGCTCGACGAGGAGATCGAACGCTGGGGTGGCCTCGGCGCGATGTACGGGCTGCTGCGCGCCGACGCGTGGTCGGGCCGCGACTGGGCGAACGGCGCCGACGCGGCACTGTCGGTCGACGTGGTGACGGCCGTGCAGGAGCGCGTCGCGGCCGGCTCGCGGTTCGGGATCCCCGCGCTGATCACGGAGGAAGCCGGCCACGGCCTCCAGGCGCTCGGCGCGCGGCCGCTGCCGGTCAACGTCGGCGTCGCCGCCACGTGGCGCCCGCACCTGCTCGAGGAGGCCGCGGCCCGCACCGCCGCGGAGGCGCGCGCCCGCGGCGTCCACCTCGCCCTCGCCAGCGCCCTGGACATGCTGCGCGACCCGCGCTGGGGCCGCGCCGAGGAGACCTTCGGCGAGGACCCGGTGCTCGCCGCGGCGTTCACCCGCGCGCTGGTGCGCGGCTATGCCGCCGTCCCCGGGATCGGCGTGGTGCTCAAGCACTTCGCCGCGCAGGGCGCGGCCACCGGCGGGCGCAACCAGTCGGGCGCGCCGATCGGAGCACGGGAGCTGGACGAGATCCACCTGCCGGCCGCGCGGGCCGGGATCGAGGAGGGCGCCGTCGGCGTGATGGCCGCCTACAACGAGCTCGACGGAGTGCCGTGCGTCGCCCACCACGGCCTGCTCACCGGCCTCCTGCGCGACGAGTGGGGATTCGACGGCATCGTCATGTCGGACATGTTCGCCGTCGACAGGCTGCTGCGGTCCGCCCCGTCGGGCGCGCACGCCGCGGCCCTCGCACTGGCGGCCGGTCTGGACCTGAGCATGTCCGACGAGTCCTTCGCCGACATCGAGCGGGGCGTCGCCGACGGCATGATCCCCGTCGAGCACGTCGACCGCGCCGCGCGCCGCGTCCTCGCGCTGAAGATCCGGCTCGGGCTTCTCGACGCCCCCGTACCCGCGCCGGTGTTCTCGCCCGGACCAGGCGAGCGCGACCTCGTCGCCGCCGGCCCGGTGCTGCTGACCAACCGCGGGGGCCTGCTGCCGCTGGGTCCCGGTGTCCGCGTCGCGCTCGTCGGGCCGAACGGCGACGACGTCCCCGCCCTGCTCGGCGACTACGTGCCGCCGCTGCCGGACGGGGCCGGCGTCAGCCTGCTCGCCGGGCTGCGCCGGACGTTCGGCGAGGTGGCGTTCGAGCCCGGCTGCGGCCTCGCCGAGCCGGTCGACGGCGGCCTCGAGCGCGCGGCCGAGGCGGCGCGGGCGGCCGACGTCGTGGTGCTCGCGCTGGGCAGCTCCGGCGAGCGGGCGTACGACGACGACTTCGCGGCCAACGGCGCGGCCGAGCTGACGGGGCGGCGTGCCCGCGCCACCACCGGCGAGGGATACGACGTCGCCGAGGTCGAGCTGCCCGCTCCGCAGCGCGCCCTCGTCGACGCCGTAGCGGCGACGGGCACGCCCACGGTGGCGGTGGTCGTCTCGGGGCGGCCGCTCGGGATCGCGTGCGTCGCCGAGGCGTGCGGCGCCGTGCTCTACGCCTGGTACCCCGGCCCCGACGGTGGTGCGGCAGTCGCGGACGTGCTCGCCGGGCACCGCGAGCCGCTCGGCCGCCTGCCCGTCTCGCTGCCGGCGACGAGCGGCACGCTGCCGGTGGCGTACGACGAGCGGCTGGAGTCCGCCCCGCGCTACGTCGACGCCGAGGCCCGCCCGGTCTTCGGCTTCGGCGCCGGGCTCGGTTACGCGTCCTTCGCCCTCGGCGACGCCAGCGTCGCCGGGGCGTATCCGGACCTCGTCGTCTCCGCGCCGCTGGCCAACACCTCCGAGCGCGACGGCTCGACCGTGGTGCAGCTCTACGGCCGGGCGCGCGTGCTCGGGCTGGTGCCGCGCCGAGCCGTGCTGCTCGGGTTCGCCGAGGCGACGCTCGCCGCGGGCGCGTCCGCCACGGTGGCGGTGCCGCTGCTGCCGGACGCGGTGGCCGCGCTCGGCGACCCGGACCGCGGCGAGCTCGACCTGTGGCTGTCCCTCGACGGCCCCGGCGAGCCGGCCGAGCCGCTGACCGCCCCCCTGACCTCGTCCGAACCCCACCACCCCTAGGAGATCGACATGAAGGTCGCGGTCCTCGGTGCCGGCGGCAACATGGGCCGCCGCATCACCCGTTCGCTCAAGGACGACGACCGGCACCAGCTTCGCCTCATCGAGCGCAGCGACGCCGGCCGGGCGAAGCTCGCCGAGCTGGGCGTGACGACCGTCGACCAGGAGTCCGGCTTCGCCGGGGCCGACGTCGTCGTGTTCGCCGTGCCGGACAAGATCGTCCGCTGCGTCGCGGCCGAGGTCGTCCCGCTGCTCGACCCGGGAACGTCGATCCTCTTCCTCGACCCGGCGGCGGTCGCGGCCGGACGCATCCTGCGCCGCGAGGACGTGCCCTGCTTCGTCACGCACCCGACACATCCGCCGCTGTACGACCTGCTCGGAGAGCCCGAGCTCGAGGCGCGCCGCGACTACTGGGGCGGCGGCAAGGCCCATCAGGCGATCGTGTTCGCCCACGCGTGGGGCGACCCGGGTCGGGCGGACGAGATCGAGATCCTCGTGACGCACATGTTCCGGCCGATCTCTCGGACGCACCGCATCACGGTCGACCAGATGACGCTCCTCGAGCCGGCCCTGACTGAGACGCTGGCCAACGGGTGCGCCGCCATCATCAAGGAGGGCATGCACCGCGTCGTCGACAAGGGCGTGCCCGAGGCCGCCGCGTGGGACTTCCTCATGGGGCACCTGCAGATCGGGATCTCGATCATCTTCGGCCAGCTCGACTGGAAGCTGTCCGAGGGCGCCCAGCAGGCGCTCGACGAGTCCCGGCCGCAGATCTTCCGCGACGACTGGTACGCCATCTTCGAGCCCGAGCCGCTCATGGCGAGCCTGCGGCGGATCACGGGAGGCGAGGACTGACGCCGTGCGCGTCCTCGTCCTCGGCGGCACGGGACTGATCTCGACCGCGATCACCCGCCAGTTGCTGGACCGCGGCGACGAGGTGACGCTGTTCACCCGCGGGCGCACGCCGCACGGCTTCGGCGACCGCGTCCGCACCGTGCACGGCGACCGCAGCGATCCAGACGCGCTCGCTCGCGCCGTCCAGTCGGACACGTTCGACGCGGTCGTCGACATGGTGTGCTTCGAGCCCGACGACGTGGCCCCGCTCGTCGCCGTGATGCGGGGCCGTGTCCAGCGGCTCGTGTGGTGCAGCACCGTCGACGTCCACACCAAAGGCGGCGCGCTGCCGGTGGCCGAGGATGCACCCCGCGACCCGTCCCCCGACTTCCTGTACGCGTGGAAGAAGCGGCGGTGCGAGGCGCTGCTCGAGAACGCCGCCGCCCGCGGGGCGTTCCAGCTGACAGTCCTGCGGCCCGCGGCGACGTACCTCGACTCGGCCGTCGCCCCGTTCGGCAGCTACCCGGTGATGGTCGCGCGGCTGCGGGCGCGGGAGCCGATCATCGTGCACGGCGACGGGACGGGTCTGTGGGCCACCTGCCATCGTGACGACGTCGCCACGGCCTTCGTCGGCGCGCTGGGAAACCCGGCGGCGGTGAACCGCGCCTACACCGTGGCCGGCTCCGAGCTGCTGACGTGGGACGCGTACTGGACACAGGTCGCCCACACGCTCGGCGTCGGCGACCCGCGGGTTGTCCACATCCCCTCGGAGGTGCTGCACGCGGTCGCGCCCGACCTTGCCGGGTGGCTGTGGGTGAACTTCCGGTACGACAACGTGTTCGACTGCTCGGCTGCCGAGCGGGACCTCGGCTTCCGACAACGTGTCACGTGGGCGCAAGGCACCGCCAGGTTCGACTTCGACGCGGTGCCCCATCCCGATCCCCGGGAGGCGGTCCGCTACCAGGCCGTAGTCGACGCGTGGGCCGACGCGCGCGCCGGGATGACCGCACGGCTTCGCCCTAGACCGCCAGCATCCCGCCGTCGACCATGAAGTACCCACCCGTCGAGTAGGCAGCGTCGTCGGACAGTAGGAACTCCGTCATCGCGGCGACGTCGGCGGGCGTGCCGGGGCGGCGCAGCGGGATGATCCGCAGGAAGTCCTCGAGCGTCGCCGGGTCGGAGGTCATCGCGTCGACCAGCGGGGTCTCCGTGAACCCTGGTACGACGACGTTCACCCGGATGCCGTGCGGCGCGAGGTCGTTGGCCATGACCCGGGCGAGGGCGTGGACGCCCCCCTTGGACGCCGAGTACGACGAGTAACCGCGCGCCTGCCCGATCAGGCCGGTCGGGGAGCCGACGACGACGATCGCCCCACCGCCGCCCGCGATCAGCGCTCGCGCCGCGTACTTGGCCGTCACCGCCATCCCCCGCAGGTTGGCCGCGATGGTGCGGTCCCACACGTCGAGGTCGAGCCGGTCGATGGACGAGTCCAGACCGTGCAGCTGCACGCCGGCCCCGAGCACGGCGCCGTCGAGGCCGCCCGCCCACGCCGCCGCCTCGTCGAAGGCGGCGGCGATCCCGGGCTCGTCGGACACGTCGGCGACCAGAGGTAGGGCGTCCTCGCCGAGCGCCGCGGCGGCCGCCTTCACCTTCTCCGGCGTGCGGCCGAGCACGGCGACGCGCGCACCACTCGCCACGAGGCGCTCGGCGACGCCGAGCCCGATGCCCGACGACGCGCCCGTGACCAGGTACCGCCTGCCTGCCACGCCCCTCGTGCGACCGCCCTCATCCGCGCCGCTCATCCCCGTCTCCTTTCCCACGTCCGCCGTCGCTCCGGTTCCGTCAGCACCCGCACGGACCGCTCGCACCACCGCGCCTCGAGGTCACCCGTCGCCCGGGCGTCCTCCTGCCACGGGCACCACTGCTCGATGACGAGGTTGACGCCACGCTCGGCCGGCCGCACCGCGGCCAGGAGGTGGTCCAGCTCGAGCCGGCCCTCGCCGAGCGGCGCGCCGGTGAGCCGGAACCCGATCATGTCCGGGTTGCGCGCGAACGAGAAGTCCTTGACGTGCACGTTCAGCGTCCGCGGTGCGGCCAGGTCGATGACGTGGCCGGGGTGTTCGAAGGCGCCGACGACGTTGCCCGGGTCGAGGCAGATGCCCACGCTCGGGCTGGCGACCTCGTCGACCAGCGCGACGAGGTCCCCGGTGGGGATCTGCTCGTAGGTCTCGAGCGCGAGCGCGACACCGGCGGACTCGAACTCCGGGGCGACCTCACGCAGCGCGGCGCGGGCGGCGGCCACGTCGGGCGGGTGCGACGGCGTGCCTGCCATCGACCGCACCAGGCGGGCACCAAGCGTCGCCGCGACCTGCAGGTGGCGGCGCAGGTGGTCGGGTTCGACCCCGCGCGTGCCGGTCTCCAGGGCGAGCCCGCGCTCGTCGGCGGCCGCTCGCACCGAGGCCAGCGCGGCGTCGTCCATCGCGTCGAGCGGTGGCCAGTCGCACACCTGCACGAGTTCGAGCCCGAGCCGTACCGCGTCGTCGAAGACGTCCTCGAGCGTCATCGGCCGGTCCTGCCGTGGCGAGGTGCGCCACAGGTACGCGTACGTGCTGATGCCGAGGGTCATCGCGTCACCGCCACCGCGTACGGCGGGACGGTCACCACGCCCGACGGCGTGCGCACGTCGACGGGCTCGGCCGTGCGGTTGGCGAGCCACCGCGCGCCGTCGAGCTCGAGGCCGCGGATCGCGTCGTCGCTGGCCACCAGCTCGCGGGCGATCGTCGCTCGGCACACGGCCCGGACCACGCCGGCCGCCGGCGAGCGCAGGCCGGGCGCCGGGACGAGACCCCGGGGGCCCGACAGCTCACCGAGCGTCACCCGCTCGACGCCAGCGGTGGCGAACGTGGCGAGCGACGCGAGCAGCCAGGCGGCGGCCAGTGGGGCGTGCTGTCGCGGATCGATCGAACCGGCGTCGCGCCCGAGCCGGTCCACCCGGCCCGCGGCGTGGATGGTGCGGCGGGGCCGTAGCGTCAGCGGCCCGACCTCGAGGACGCCGCGCGCGAACGACCGCACGGTCGCCGCCATCGCCGGGAGGGCGTCGGACGTGGCGGCGATCGCCCCCGCGTCGTCGTCGTGCACCGTCGGTGTCGCCGCGAACACGACACCCTCGGCGCCGACCTCGGCCGGGTCGACGCGGTTGCGGTTGAGCTCGGCGAGGTTGTCGTCGGTGCCGACGAACAGCGGGACGCCCGCGCCGATAGCAGCCCGGACCGCCGCGGCGACCTCCGGTGTCGTCGCCTCCCGCTCGGCGTCGAAGGCGTACGCCGCGGCCGGGGCCACCGGGAGCGCACCGAGCGCGCCGGCCAGCTCGGCCAGGCCTCGCCCGGCCCCGCCACCCGCGACGTGGACGGCCACCGCGACCGGCAGCCCGCGCGCGACGACCTGCGCGAGCCGGTCACCCCCTGCCAGGCCGTCCGGTCCCGCGAGGACGTCGGTGCGCAGCCAGGCCGGCGAGATGTCGGCGAGGTCGGCCGCGAACGATCGCAGGTCCTCGTCCGGCCCGACGACCAGGCCCACCTCGGGAGGGGCGACGATCCGACCCGGTTCGACGGTCACCGGGCGCGGCCGGGGTCGGGGCGCGCGGGCCGGCGCGGTCACGTCGACCGTCACCGCCTGCTCGAACCGTTCTCCGGCGGCGATGGTGTAGGGGAACGGCAGGGCCAGCGGGCGGGAGTAGGTCTTGAACGAAGCGTCGGACCAGTTGCGCTGGTCCTCCGTCTCGAAGACGTCACCGGCGAACCGCACGCTGACGGGCCCCCCGGGCGTCGCCACCGTCAGGGCCGTGACGTCGAGGAAGGGCTGCCACGGGGACACCTCCTCGGGGAACCGGGCTGCCTGCGACGAGCCGTCCGGGTGGGAGACCACGACCTCGAGCCCTGCCCACGACGCGGGGTGGAGCGCGACCAGGCCGACCCGGTTCACGATCGAGTCGGCCGCCGCGTGGCCGGCGACGCGGTAGGCCAACCCCGCCGGCGACAGGTCGACCGTCACCTCCCACGCTAGGTCGACGCCCGGCCCCCGGTGACGCCCCGCGAACCGCGCGCGGGCGGCACCCATGGTCGCCCGCTCCACCTCGCCGGGGACCGTCCCCCAGCCGGCGTCGCGAACCAGGAAGCCGATCCCGACGAGCGACGGACCGTCGTCCACGCGGAGCGCGCGGACCGCCCCGTCGGGCCCGAGCGACACGGACAGGCGACCGGCGCGCAGCATCGTCGTCAGGCGAGCAGCTCGTTCGCGGTCCGCAGCGCCGGCGCCCGGCCGAAGGCAGCGACGTCGCCGGATGCCGAGGCGACGCGGATCGTCGCCTCCTCGCCCGGAAGCAGCGTGAGCAGCGCGTCGTCGGCCCGGGCCGCCGGGTCGACGACGTCGGCGAGGATCGTCAGGTCACGCACCAGCGACCGGGCGGTCACCGTCACCGCCGCCCCCCGCGGCACCGCGACCACGTCGACGTCGAGCTTGGCCGGGTCGAGCTCGCAGTCGCGGTACTCGGCGAAGAACCAGTCGCCGCGCACCCCGTCCAGCTCGGCGCGCACCAGCTCGCTCCGGGGCCGGGTCGGGGTCGCGACCTCGTCGGGCAGAACGAGCCGGGCCGGCGATCGCGGCGCCACCGCGACGTCCAGCGTCACCTCTGCGAGCACGCTCCCGTCGAAGCCGTGCCGCACCACGCGCGCCTGGCCCAGCCAGGGCTCGTCGGTGTCGTTGACGGCGACCATCACCAGGTGCTCACCGTCGGGCTGCACGCTGAGGAGCCGTGGCGCGAACGCGGCGCGCAGCGCGTACCACATCGGCTTCTCGCGTCCGTCGCCGTCGACCGCGGCCCACGAGACCACCGGCCAGGAGTCGTTGAGCTGCCAGACGATCGCGCCGGAGCAGTGCGGGGCGATCGAGCGGAAGTGCTCGATCGCGGTGCGCACGGCGTTGGCCTGGTTGAGCTGCATCGCCCAGTGCCACTCCGGCATCGAGTTCGGCAGCGGCAGGTGCGGCAGCAGGCCGTACGTCAGCTTGACGTTGCCGTCGGCCGCCTTCTGGTGCACCTGCATCCCGGGTGACTCGGGCGTCAGCGGGTCGTCGTCCAGCGCGCTCGTCAGCGTCGCCCACGCCGGCGGACCCTGCCAGCCGAACTCGGCGACGAACCGCGGCCGCCAGGTGCGGTAGTGGGTGTAGTCCTCGCGGTTCCACTCGTCCCACAGGTGCATGGTCCCGTTGGGCTCGCTGTTCGGGTTGTCTCCCGGAACTGGCGAGAACGGGCTGCCCGGCGTGTACGCGACGTGCGGGGCCAGCTCGGCGACGATCCGCGGGAACAGGTCGTGGTAGTACCCGGCGCCCCAGGTGCGGCCCTCCAGCCGGGCCTTCCAGCCCCAGTCCTCGTAGCCCCACAGGTTCTCGTTGTTGCCATTGAGCACCACGAGCGCCGGGTGGCCCGCCAGGCGCGCGACGTTCTGCCGGGCCTCCGCCTCGATCTCCGATCGCAGCGGCTCCTCTTCGGCGTAGGCGGCGCAGGCGAGGGCGAAGTCCTGCCAGACGAGCAGCCCGCGCTCGTCGGCGAGGTCGTAGAAGTCGTCGGACTCGTAGCGTCCGCCGCCCCAGACGCGGACCAGGTTGACGTGCGCGCCGACCGCCTGGTCCAGCCGGCGGGCATACCGGTCACGGTCCACCCGGTGCGGGAACGCGTCGTCCGGGATCCAGTTGACGCCCTTGACCCACACGGCGCGCCCGTTGACCACCAGGGTGAACGGGACTCCCGCCGCGTCGGGTGTCGTGTCGATGCGCACGTCACGAAAGCCGATCCGCCGCGCGGCATGGTCCAGGGTGGCGCCGCTTGCGCTGAGGGTCACCGCGAGGTCGTACAGCGGCTGGTCGCCGTAGCCGACCGGCCACCACATCCGGGCGTTCTCGACCGCCAGGTGCAGTACGGCGTCCGCCTCGCCCGGCCCGAGCGCGACCTCGGCCGATACCCCGGCAACCGTGGCGGTCAGAGTTACCGGCTCGTCGGACACCCGCTCGACGGCGACATGGATGGCGACGTGCCCGGTGTCGCCGTCGAGCGTCGCCACCGGACGTACGGCGGCCAGCCGGGCCACCGACCAAGCCTCGAGCGTCACCGGCTGCCAGATCCCGCTGGTCGCGGTGTCGATCCCCCAGTCCCAGCCGAAGCTGCACGCCATCTTGCGCATCGCGTTGAACGGATGGTGGTTGACGTGCGGGCGGTAGCCCAGTCGTAGGCTCTCCGCATCGGCGTAGGGCACCGGAGCCGCGAAGTCCACCGTCAGCTCGTTGCCGACCGGACGCAGCAGGTCACGTACCGGAACCCGGTACGAGCGGTGCTGGTTGCGCGCCTCGAGGACCACCTCGCCGTTGAGGGTGACGGTCGCCACGGTGTCCAGTCCGGCGAACACCAGGTCCGTGCGGTCCGCGACGACTTCGGCGTCGAAGACCGTGCGGTAGCGCCACGGCGTACGGCCGATCCACTCCTCCAGCCGCTCGTTGCCGCCCCGGTACGGGTCGCCGATCAGCCCGGCGGACAGCAGGTCCGTGTGGACCACGCCGGGGACGGTCGCGGGCACCTCCCCCGCCGCGAGCACCGCCGCGGGAACCTCCCGGGTGCGAAGGGGCGCGACAGCCCAGCCCGCGTCGAGCGAACGGACGTGCGGGGTCGTGTAACTCACTGCGTCTCTCCTGCGAAAAGGGCGTCGCGCCACGATAGCCGGGATTGACGCAAGATGTGAACCGGTTCAGGTCGACGCCCGCGCGCCCCGAGTTCGACGCGGACGCCCCCACCGCACCGCCCGTCATCCCTCTCGCGTCCGTCCCGCCCCGAGAACGGGCCGTAGCTCTTGACAGCGGACGGATGAACCGGTTCAGTTTAGGACGCCTTAACCGGTTCATCCTATCGGCCCCATCTCCTAACAGCGTTGTGAGGAGTCCAGCGATGAAGCTGTCCAGCACATGGGTGTGCGCGGCCTCGGCGGTCGCGGCAGTGGCGATCGTGACGGCGGGCCTGACCCCCGCCGCGGTCGCGGCCGATCCCGACACGGCCCGCTCCGGCGACTACGCGGTCACCGCGTCCCTCGGCGGAGCGGGCACCTGGGACGGCATCTACCAGTTCGTCGACTACGAGCCGGGGGTGACGTACACGTACTCGGGTTGGGTCCGTGGCAGCGGCACCCTGGCGCTCAACCCGCTCGACGAGAGCTGGGCGAACATCGCCTGGCACTCGGTCGACCTCACCGACACGTGGGCCTACATCGAGGGCGCGTTCACCGTCGACTCGGCCCAGCACGGCGTCTTCCGGGTCGTCGACTCCAGCTCGGCCGGCGACCGGACGTTCTGGGTCGACGACCTGTCGGTCACGGCCGATGGCGCCGAGGTGCTGGCCGACGGCGGGTTCGAGGGCGAGACCGACCCGTGGACCTACGCGGCGAACTGGGTCCGTGCCTACGCTCCGGCCCCCGTCGTGCCGACGCCCACCGACGGCGCGCACTCCGGCGACTACGCGGCGCGGGCCGTCATCGAGGGTGACACCACGTGGTCCGGACCGTCGCAATGGGTTCCGCTCGAGGCGGGCGTCGAGTACACGTTCAGCGCCTGGCTGCGTGGCGAGGGCACCGTGGCGTTCAACGTGCAGGACAACGTCTCCTGGGGCAACGCCCTCTGGCAGAACGCCGACCTGATGGCCGGCTGGACGCGCGTCGAGGCGACGTTCATCCCAACGGTGACGGCGCCGCACTACGTGCGTGTCGTCGATGTCTCGCCCGGTCCGAGCACCCTGTGGCTCGACGACCTGTCGCTGACGGCCGCCGGCGGCCCCGAGCTGCTCGCCGACCCCCGCTTCGAGGACGACGCGACCGCCTGGGAGTGGCCGAGCCCGTGGACCCGCGAGTACGCCCCCGCCGCGGTCGGCGTGGCGCACGGCGGTACGTACGCCGTCGCCGGGACCCTCAGCGGCGAGCCGACCTGGTCCGGCATCTCCCAGTTCGTCGAGCTCCAGGCCGGCGTGCAGTACACGTTCTCCGGCTGGTTCCGCGGCCAGGGCACGCTGGGGATCAACATCCAGGACCCGGGCTGGTCCAACGTGGTCTGGCAGAACTACGACCTGACCGGCGACTGGACGTACGTCGCGTACCCCGTCACCCCGACCCAGTCAGGCATCCACTCCATCCGGGTGGTCGACGCGTCGTCCACCGTCGGGACCGCGTACGTCGACGACCTGTCGTTCGCGCAGGTCGGCGGCGACGAGCTGCTGGCCGACCCGGGCTTCGAGGCCGACGACTCACCCTGGGAGCTCGCCACCGGCTGGTCGCGCACCAGCGGCGGCTCCCCGTACGGCTCGTTCACCGACGACGACTTCACGCTGGTGCTCGACCAGAGCGCCAACATCGGCCTCGACACCGGCCAGGCGACCAAGTTCGAAGGTGACGCCGTGCGCGCGACCCGCAACACCACCGACGACGGCTGGCTCGTGTGGCGGGCCGACGTCGACCTGGTGCACGTCTCGCTGCCGGTCTACAACCACACCGACAACCCGGCGGCGGCTCTGACGCTCGCCGCGTCACCGGACGGCACTACGTGGCGGAACATCGCGGTGCAGCAGTACAAGCTGCCCAACGCGGGGGCGGGCGAGTGGCCCCTCACCGTCAACGAGTCGACCGACTTCCGTCCGGGCGACCGCTACCTGCGCGTGACGATCTCGAACGCCGACCCGAGCACGGCGGCCTGGGGCGCGCAGGTGGCGCGGCTGTACGTCAACAACCGCGTGCAGCCGGTGACGGCCACGCCCGAGGCCGGGCGGATCGACGAGCCGGTCGAGGTGACACTGACCACGGGGACACCGGGCGCGACGATCTACTACCGCGTCGGCCAGGCCAACGTGCAGCGCTACGCCGCACCGATCTCCCTCGAGAGGGGCGTCATCACCGCCTGGGCGACCGCGACCGGGTACGTCTCCAGCGTCGTGCGCACACTCGCGTACACCACGACGGCGGACCTCAAGGTCGACCGGTACGGCCAGCTGATCGCCGCCGACTACGAGGGCAAGGTCACCTCCGACGAGGATCTGGTAGCCGACGTCGCGGCCGACGAGGCGTACTACGGCTCGCTCACCCCGCCAACCGACCGCGACGGGCACGGCGGCCTGGCCGGCAGCGGCACCGACCTCGGACTGACCGCCACCGGGTTCTTCCACGTGGAGAACCACGACGGTCGCAGCTATCTGGTCTCCCCCGAGGGCAACGTCGACTTCAGCCTCGGCCTGACCGGGCTGGGCTACACCGGCGACACCTACACCCAGGTGGCGGGCCGCGAGTACGTGTACGACTGGCTGCCGACCGACCCGGCCGACCCGCTCAACGCGGCCTGGTACGAGAACGGCCGCACCAACTACTCGTTCTACGTCGCCAACCGGATCCGCAAGACCGGCGGCTTCGACCCGGCGGCGTACTACCAGGAGATGGTGCAGCGCGCCCAGAAGTGGGGCTTCAACACAGCCGGCGCGTTCTCCGCGCCCGCCTCGTACGACGGGAACACCTTCTCCAACGTCGACTTCCTCCCGATGCCGACCGCCGAGATCCCGGGCACGAAGCTCTACGACATCTTCAAGCCCGGGCTCGAGGACGCCCTCGACGCCGCGTTCGGCGCCTACCTGACGCCGGACCGCGTCAACGACCCCTCGCTGCTCGGTTACATGACGTTCAACGAGATCGACTACGACAAGCTGCGCACCGCGATCCCGGCCGCCAAGGCGAGCGTCGTCGGCTCCAAGGGCGCCCTGGTGGACCTCCTGGCGGAGCGGTACGCCGGCGACATCGCGGCGTTCGACGCGGCATGGGGCCTGGCGGCCTCGTCGTTCGACGAGCTGCGCGAGCTGTCCTTCGCCCCGACCACAGACGCGGCGGTCGCGGACATGGACGCCTTCACCGACGTCTACCTCGACCGGTTCTACGGCCTGGTCGCGGAGGTCTTCCACCGCTACGACACCCAGCACATGCTCATCGGCGACCGGTGGCTGGCCAACGTCATCAACGACAGCAAGCTGCGCGTCGCGCTGTCGACGGCGGCGGGCAGGTACATCGACGCGCTGAGCTACAACTACTACACGTACGACCTGTCCCTCTCGAGGGTCCAGGAGATGTACGAGGCGTCGGGCGGCAAGCCGCTCATCCTCACCGAGTTCCACTACGCCGACCCGACGCACGGCCTCATCACCGGGGTCCGGTTCGCCGAGGACGAGGTGGACAAGGGCCTGATGTACCGCAACTACGTCGAGAAGTCCGCGGCGACCGGCATGGTCATCGGCACCCACTGGTTCATCGCGCTCGACCAGGCCGCCACCGGCCGCTGGTACGAGGGCTACAACGGTGAGGCCGGCGGCATCGGCGTGCTCGACGTCACCGACCGCCCGTACAAGGGCCTGCTCGAGCAGATGATGACGACCAACTACCAGATCTACGACGTCCTGCTGGGTGCGCGCGAGCCCTACCGGCACACGTTCAGCCCCGCGCAGGGCGAGCGCGACGCGAACAAGACGACGCAGGTCCCGAGGGCGGCGCAGGGCGCGATCACCGTCGACGGGGTGCTCGACGAGACGTGGCCCGACGGTCCGACGCTCGAGGTCGGCGAGCTCGACCGCGTGCTCGGCATCGCCAAGGCCGGCCTCGAGGCCGACTTCCGCCTCGCCTGGGACGAGGCGAACCTCTACGTGCACGGCGACGTGACGGACGACACCCCGATGGTCAACTTCGCCACCGGGTGGGACATCTGGAACGGCGACGCGATCGAGATGTTCGTCGGCCCCGAGAACGTGGACCAGGGTGGTGCGATCCAGCTGCGGGACACCCAGCTGATCATCGCCGGTGCCCCGCAGGCTGACGGCACGCCCGAGCACCACTGGTACAACAACCGGGCCGACCAGCCCGCCATCGGCAAGGCGATCACGGCGACCGACCACGGCTACGCGATCGAGGCGGCGATCCCGCTGGAGTCGCTCCACCTCACCGACGCCGCCGACGGCCGCGAGCTGCGGTTCGACATCGGGTTCGACGACGCCGCGACCAACCAGCGCGAGCGCCAGTTCCTGTGGAACGGCGTCGACGGCAACGCCAACAACCGTGAGAAGTGGGGCCGGGCCACGCTGGTCGACGTCGTCCGGACCCCGGCGGTCGTCCCCGGTGTCGCAGAGGTGCCGGCGGGCGGGCCTCTGCCCGTCGACCTGTCCGGATTTGCACCGGGCGACCAGGTGGCGCTCACCCTCGACGGCCCGGTCGACCTGGGCACCTACACCGTCGGCGACGACGGCACCGCCGCCGTGAATGTCACGGTCCCGGTGAGCGTTGCGGTGGGTGCGTACACGCTCACCGCAACGGTCGATGGCACGGCGGTCGCCTCGGCCGGGGTGACGGTGACACCGCGGTTGCCCGTGGCGCCCACCGTCACGCAGCAGCCGGCGGACGCCCGCGCGCCGGCCGGCCACACGGCGACGTTCACCGCGGCCGCCGACGGATACCCGGCTCCGGCAGTGCGGTGGCAGGTGCGGGTCGGCAACCGAGGCCACTGGCACGACGTCCCCGGCGCCACCACCGCCACGCTCGAGGTCACGGCCCGGGCCCCGTTCGTCGGGTCCCAGTACCGCGCCGTGTTCACCAACGAGGCCGGCACCGTGGCCACCCGGGCGGCGACACTGACGGTGCTGCCACGGTTCGCGGCGTTCCCGCCGCACTGGTGGCAGCCCCGCTTCGGCCCGGCCAAGCCGTCCCACCGGCCGACGCGGTGGTCCAGCGTTTCGGCACCCGTCGGAACGATGTTCCGGCTCTGACGCAGCGGCGAGAGAGGGTCCGGCCGGACCCCGGTCCGCAGGGGCCGGGTCGGACCCCGCCTCGTCAACGAGCCCTACGGCACCCAGCGCAGCAGGGCGGACCCGTGGGGGGCGAGCGTGAGGTCGATCGCCGTGTTGCCGGGCGTGACGCCGTGAGCCTCGTCGGACTGCACCGTCACCCGGCGGGTCGGCACGACCGCGCCGGTCCACAGCTCGCACACCTCGCCGTCGACGAGTGCCGGCAGGCCGACGTCGGCGGCGTCCAACGCGACCGGCAGCGGCGTCGTGCCCAGGTTGGACGCGGCGACGTACCGCTCCCCGTCGGGCCCGTCCGCGGCCCAGAGCACCAGCGGGCCCTCGCGGAACACCTCCCGGGCGTTGGACGACCGCGCGTGGACCGCGAGCACGTCGGCGTTGGTGAACAGGGCGATCGTCGCCGGGTCCGACGACGGCAGGTCGCCGCCGATCATCAAGGGCGAGCGGGCGATGACCCACAAGGTCATCAGGGTGACCCGTTCGTCGGGCGTGAACCTGTCGTCGCGCGGGTCGCCGACCTCGGACCGCGTCCCGATGCGTCCGAGCGGCAGCATGTCGCCGTCCGGCCAGCCGGCAGGCCCGGCGTGCGGCGCCCACCGGGCGAACCGCGCGAAGTTCGCCTCGACGTCGCCCCAGCGGTCCCACACGTCGTTGCAGATCCGGAACATCGTGGCGTGCGCGCGCAGGTGACCCAGGTGCGTGGACGACGGACCGCCCGGCGACAGGCTCAGCGCCATGTCGCGGCCGCAGCGGTCGACCGCGGCGGAGAACGCCTCGATCTCGGCCGCCTGGTAGGGCCACAGCATGTCGTCGGCCTTGACGAAGTCGACCCCCCACGCCGCGTACAGCGCGAGGGTGGAGTCGTAGTACGCCTGGGCCGCGGGATCGGAGTGGTCCAGTCCCAGCATATGGGGGTTCCAGCCGCACACGTTGCGGTCGTCGGCGATGTCCGCGGCGTGGGCGGACGTGCCCAGGATCGGGGTATTGCGGGCCACGGCGCGGCGCGGGATACCCCGCATCACGTGGATGCCGAGCTTCAGGCCGAGCGCGTGGACCTCGTCGGCCAGGGCCTGGAACCCGCCACCGTCGGCCGCGCTCGGAAAGCGCACCGCGTCCGGGAGCAGACGACCGTACTCGTCCATCACCAGCGGTGCGTCGACGTTGTAGCCGTGCGCCTTCGCGACGGGGTCCGACCAGTCCGCGTCCACCACGAGGGTGTCCCACCCGTTCGGCAGCAGGTGCTCGGCCATGAACCGGGCGTTGGCCAGCAGCTCCGCCTCGGTGATGGTGGTGCCGTAGCAGTCCCAGCTGTTCCAGCCCATCGGCGGCCTGGTCGTCTTCCTCAACGCGCCATCCCCACTGTGCGTCCGGCGGTGGCGTCGGCGCCGCCCGCAGGATCGGTCCTCCAGATCACGCGCAACACTAGCGGCCGACGGACGGCCGTGTGAACCGGTTCAGGATTGCGGCTAGAGTGCCGCTGTGGCAATGACGGCGCGGCAGGTGATGGATGTGGTCGATGCGCACCTCGGGGCGCCACGGCCGATGCCGACGGTGGACCGGGTCCTCGCCGGCGACGCGGACGGCGAGGTCCACGGAGTCGCGCTGACCATGATGGCGACCCTGGACGTGCTCCGTCGCGCCGCCGAGCGAGGGCTCGACCTGGTGATCTGCCACGAACCGTTGTACTTCCACCACAGCGAGGACTGGAACGTCATGCTCGCCGCGGAGGCGGACCCGGTCTACGCCGCCAAGTCGGCACTCGTCGCCGAGCACCGGCTGGTCGTGTGGCGCCTGCACGACGGCTTGCACGCCACGCAGCCCGACGAGGTCAACGTCGGCACCGCCCGCGCGCTGGGTTGGCTGCGGTACGAACGGGTCAGTGAGCCGGGGATCTTCGGTGTGCCGGACACGACGCTCGGCGTCCTCGCCGCTCACGTCGCCCGCTCGCTGGGCGCCCGGGCGCTGCGGTACATCGGCGACCCGGACCAGCCCGTGTCGGTCGTCGCCATCGAGCCGGGGTTCTGGGGCTTCGAGCGGAACCGTTCGATGCTCGCCCACCCCGACGTCGACGCACTGGTGATCGGCGAGTCACATGAGTGGGAGACCGGCGAGTACGCCGCCGACGCCGTGACCGCCGGCCTGGGCAAGGGGCTCGTCGTGGTGGGCCACGTGCCCTCCGAGCAGCAGGGTATGGCCGAGGTCGCGCGCTGGCTCCCCGACCTCCTGCCAGGTCTGCCGGTCTCCTTCGTGCCCGCTGCCGACCCCTACCGCGCGCCGACCCTCTAGCGGCGCCGCGGCCACCGCCGAGAACGGGAGCGAACCGGTGCCCAGGCTGTCCGACATCCAGATCCGCGATCCCTTCGTGCTGCGGGAGCACGACACCTACTACCTGTTCGGGTCCACCGACAAGGACATCTGGCACTCCCCCGGCGTCGGCTTCGACGCCTACCGCGGGGCGGGACCGACGATCCCCACCGAGCTCGAGGGACCGTTCCACGTGTTCCGCCCACCTGCGGGCTTCTGGTCCCGGACCAACTTCTGGGCGCCCGAGGTGCATCGCTACCGGAACGAGCACTACATGCTCGCCACCTTCCTGCCGACCAGCGGGCACCGCGGCACCGCGGTGCTCCGCTCGACGAAGGGCGCCCTCGGGCCCTACGAGGAGTGGAGCACCGGACCCGTCACCCCGGCCGAGTGGGAGTGCCTGGACGGCACCCTGTTCGTCGACGGCCATGATGACCCGTGGCTTGTGTTCTGCCACGAGTGGGTGCAGGTGGGCGACGGCGAGGTCTGCGCCGTGCGGCTGACGCCGGACCTGCGGTCCGCCGCCGGCGAGCCGCTGGTGCTGTTCACCGGTTCCGAGGCGCCGTGGGCCGCGGTGCAGGAAGGCCGCCCGCCGCACGACCACGCCTACGTCACCGACGGCCCCTTCCTCCACCGGTACGCGGACGGCCGGTTGTCGACGCTGTGGAGCTCGTACGGCCCGGACGGCAACTACCTCATCGGGGAGGCGTTCTCCGAGACCGGCCTGGTCACCGGGCCCTGGCGCCAGAGCCGGTGCCCCCTCTACGACGCCGACGCCGGGCACGGCATGCTCTTCCGATCGTCGTCCGAAGACCTGTACCTGGCGATTCACACGCCGAACGACTCACCCCGCGAGCGCCCCATCTTCGTCCAGGTCGCCGAGACGCCCGAAGGCCTCGTCACCACCGGAACCGTCCTGTCGTGAGCGCTGACGTTGCGGCCTCGTCGGCGGGGGTGTAAGAGGTACGCATGAGAACTGAACCGGTTCAACCCACGCGCCGCCGTCGCCGCGTCATGAGCGTCGGTCTCGTCCTCGCCGCCGGAGCCTTCGCGGCCCTGGCGGCGACACCCGCAGCCGAGGCCACGGCCTCGAGCCAGTCCGGTCACCCGAGGGTGACCCTCACGCTGGACTCGCCGCAGCCGCTATCGGTCGTGGCCGACACCACCGAGTTCGTGTTCAGCGGCACGGACCTGGACACGGTGGTCCTGTACTGGCACGGCCAGCGGATCGCGCGCGGCGAGGTCGACGCCAGCGGGACCGCCGCGCTCGCGGTCGTCGACACCGTGCCCCTCGGTGACGGTGTGCACGCGCTCCGGGCGGTCGGGTACGGCCCGTCGCACCAGGGACAGCGAGCCGTCGAGGTGTTCACGGTGAAGGTCGACAACGCCCATGCCGACGGGCACCCAGACGGGGCGCGTCTGGTGTTCGCGGACGAGTTCGGCGGGGACGAGCTCGACCGCGACACCTGGTGCACCCGTTACCAGTTCTGGGAGCCGACGTCCCAGCCGTCGCAGGCTGAGCTGGCCGCCACCGACCCCGCCTGCTACCGGGTGGTGCCGCTCGGCGACACGCACAAGGCGAGCACCACGAACATCCTCAACCAGTACAAGTCTGAGGCGGCAGAGGCCGCAGCTGCCGGCGAGGACGCCATCGCCTCGTGGTACGACGAACGGTTCGCGCAGATCGCGGCGAACATGGGCGTGGCCGACAACGGCGACGGCACGTACGACTTCACCGACGCCTACGACCCGGCCTACGGCTTCCACGACACGCTCGGCGGGTTCGACATCCGCCCGGCGCCCGGCGCACCGCAGTGGGAGCTGCCGCAGGAGGAGGAGGTCTACCGCGACGTCACCAGCGAGGGCGACCCGACCCACACGGTGCGCGACGGGTACCTGTCGATGGTCGCCACGTACACGCGCCAGGAGGCCCCGGTGCTGCAGTACGAGTCGGCGATGATCCGCTCGCAGGCGGAGTTCCTGCCCACCTGGGACGACCCCCTGTACATCACGGCCCGGGTCCGCGCGCCCGAGGTGCTCGGCACCTTCCCGGCCGTCTGGCTGATCAACGGCTTCGGTGACGGGAGCATCCCGATCGGCTGGCCCCCGGAGATCGATGTCTATGAGGGCCCGTACAACAACGACGGGACCTTCCCCAGTGGGGGACAGTTCGCCAACCAGTACCACGTCGGCCTCGTCGACTACCTGTGCGAGAACGCGTGCGGACCGGTGACCTGGTTCGACCACGGCGACGTCCTCGGCGAGACGGCGGACGACACCGTCGGGTTCGACACCACGTGGCACGACTGGCACGCCGACGGACCGCTCGTCGGGCAGTGGGTCGAGGTCGGCCTCGCTTGGTACCCGGACCGCGTGTGCTTCTACGCCGACGGCGCGAAGTTCGCCTGCGCCACGTACCGGTGGGGCCTGCCGGGAACGGACGCCGACGGACCGCTCGCCAACCCAGCAACGCTGATCCTCAACCACGCCTTCGGCGGACGCTGGGGCGGCGCCAACGGCGAGGAGGTCGACAAGCTGCCGGCCTCGTTCGACGTCGACCACGTCAGGGTCTACGAGCTGCCGGCCACGATGCCCGACGAGCTCACCCCGACTCCCTGACCCTCAGCTCCGTGGTGGCGCCGGCCAACCCCCCGGTCGGCGCCACCACGGCTTCGTTCGTCGAACCGAGACGCAGGGGCAACGCTTCGCGGTCACCGCGGCGTGGGCCGGGCGTGCCGCGTGGGCGCGATCTTCCGGGCGTGCCAGTCGGCGAGGGCGTCGGCGACGAGGTCGGGCGCGTCGCACATCGGGAAGTGGTAGCCGCCGGGTACCACCACCTGCTCCACATCGGTGCCGGCCGCCCGCCACCGCGGCTGGAACCGCAGCGGGTCGTTGCGCTCGCCGAAGACGGTGAGGATCGGCCGGTCCCCCATCGCCGCGAGACCCGCGTCCACGCCCGCGTAGTCGTGGTGAAGGGCGGAGGCCATGTTCCGGTGGAAGCTACGCCGCCCGCGGCGATCGAACCCACGCCGATAGGCGGCCCGGTCGGCACGGGACAGGTGGCGGCCGACGCCGAGTCGTGTCGCGGACGCCGCCGACAGCCAGCCCGTCCAGGCGTCGACCTCGCGCATCGCGCCGCTGCCCATGACGTGCAGCATGGTGCGGAAGGCACCGCCGGCCGGTTGCCAGCCGAAGCAGTTCACCGCGGCGAGCCCGGCCACCCGGTCCGGCCAGCCGCTGGCCGCCTGCAGGCCCGCCGGACCGCCGAGGTCGTGCAGCACCAGCGTGAGCTCCCGCAGGTCCAACGTGGTCACGAGAGCGTCGACGGCTGTCGCCGTCGCGTCGATACCGGCGCCGGGTCCGGTGTCGGACAGGCCCATCGCGGGCGCGTCGAACGCGACGACACGGAACTGCACCGCCAGCCGCGCGATGAGGTCGCGCCAGACGAAGCTCCAGGTGCCGGAGTGCACCAGCAGCAGGGTCGGACCGGTGCCGACGTCCGTGTACGCGATGCGGCCGCCCGCCGGCGCGAGGGTGTTGACGCCGTACGGCCAGACCTGCTCGGTCAGCCATTCCGGTCGCGAGATCGGGGTCATGATGGGCATGGGGTTCCGCTCCAACAGTTCGGGGTCGGCACATGAGACGGCTGGGCGCACCGAAACGTGACGGGCGCGGTCACATCGCCGCGTCCTCGATCGTCACCACGCCATGAGCGAGTCGACTCCGAAGACCGTCGAGACCTGGTGGACCGAGTACCGGCGCCTGGTCCGCGACGTCGCGTACCGCGTCCTCGGGTCCATCACGGACGCCGAGGACGTCACCCAGGACACCTACGTTCGGCTGCTCGCACAGGACCCGGCCAGGATCGAGAACCCGCGGGCATGGCTGGTCACGGTCGCGTCCCGGCTGTCCCTCGACCGGCTACGCTCGCACGAGCAGTCCCGACGCGCCTACGTCGGACCCTGGCTGCCCGAGCCCGTCGTCACCGACGAGCTGTCCCCGGAGGACCGCGTCACGCTCGACGACTCGGTGCGGATGGCACTGCTCGTCGTGCTGGAGCGGCTCAGTCCGGGCGAACGGACCGCCTTCATCCTCCACGACGTCTTCCAGCTCGACTTCACCGCGATAGCCGGCATCCTCGGTGGCTCCACCGCCGGCAGCCGCCGGCTCGCCAGTCGCGCCCGGCGCAAGGTCACGGAGGAGGGCGTGCCGCGCTTCGCACCGGACCCGACGACGGCACGGACGCTGGCGGAGCGGTTCGCGCGGGCCTGCGCCGTCGGCGACCTCGACGGACTGGTCGCCGTCCTCGCCGCGGACGTGCACGGCGACTTCGACTCAGGCGGGCTCATCCCCGACGCGCCGACCGTCGAGCTGCACGGCGCCGAGACCGTCGCCCGCCAGCTCCTCGCGGGATTCGCCGGCGTGCGGCTCGACTTCGCCGTCGCCCGGGTGAACGGCGAGCCCGGCGTCGTCGTGCACCGCGACGGGCGGCCCGTCACCGTGCTCTCCCTAAG
>Ga0255334_1000559_pt1 | contig 27341 bp, 22 predicted proteins | sample EtOH5_35cm_T3_12_FD_202080 | JGI IMG/M metagenome (GOLD analysis project Ga0255334, IMG submission 202080) | Sandy soil microbial communities from University of British Columbia, Vancouver, Canada - EtOH5_35cm_T3_129 | ecosystem: Engineered > Artificial ecosystem > Sand microcosm > Unclassified ... | reverse complement strand
GGTGCGGGAACAGGTTGAAGTGCTGGAACACCATGCCGACTTCACGGCGTACCGATTCGATCTGCTTGAGGTCGTTGGTCAGCTCCACACCATCGACCACGATGCGGCCCTGCTGGTGTTCTTCCAGTCGGTTGAGGCAACGAATGGTGGTGGATTTGCCGGAACCCGACGGGCCGCACAGGACGATTCGCTCGCCCTGTTTAACGTTCAGGTTGATGTCTTTCAACACGTGGAACTGGCCGTACCACTTGTTCACGCCCTGCATCTGAATAATGCCTTCAGGGCTCACAGGCTTTTTGATTGCTTCGCTCATTACAGAACTCCTAACGCTTGTGGCCAGTGTCGAGCTTGCGTTCCAGATGCATGGAATAGCGCGACATACCAAAACAGAAAATCCAGAACACCAGGGCCGCGAACACATAGCCTTCGGTGGCCATGCCCAACCATTTAGGGTCGGCGGCGGCTTGTTTGACGCTGTTGAGCAAGTCGAACAGGCCGATGATGATCACCAGGCTCGTGTCCTTGAACAGCGCAATGAAGGTGTTGACGATGCCGGGGATCACCAGCTTCAGGGCTTGCGGCAGAATCACCAGGCCCATGCTGCGCCAGTAACCGAGGCCCATCGCTGCAGCCGCTTCGTACTGACCTTTGGGAATCGCTTGCAGACCACCGCGCACCACTTCGGCCACGTAGGCCGACTGGAACAGGATCACGCCGATCAGTGCCCGCAGCAGCTTGTCGAAGCTCATGCCTTCGGGCAGGAACAACGGCAGCATCACCGACGACATGAACAGCACCGTAATCAACGGCACGCCACGCCAGAATTCGATGAAAGTCACGCAGACCACGCGAATCGCCGGCATGTTCGAACGACGCCCCAGCGCCAGGACGATCCCCAGCGGCAAAGCGCCGGCGATACCGACGGTGGCGATCACCAGGGTCAGCATCAAGCCGCCCCATTGGCTGGTCGCCACGCTGGTCAGACCGAAGAGCCCGCCATGCAACAGGAAGTAGGCAATGATCGGGTACAGCACCAGGAAGCTCAGCCCATACACCGCTTTATGGTGAAAGCGCGAGATAAACAACGGTGCCACGCCGATGACCGCCAACCACACGGTCAGGTCCACACGCCAGCGCAGGTCTGTCGGATAGTAGCCGTACATGAACTGGCCGAAGCGCTGTTGGATGAACACCCAGCAGGCGCCGTCCTTCGTACAATCGGCGCGCGTGGTGCCGACCCAGTTGGCATCGAGGATCGCCCAGCTCAGGATTGGCGGAACAATCAGGTAGATGAGGTAGAACGCAAACAGGGTCAGCAGGGTATTGAGCCAGCTGGAGAACATGTTGGCGCGCATCCACGCCACGACACCGATGCTGCGGTTCGGGGGCGGCATGTCAGGTTTGAAAGTATGAGTCGTCATGCGCTTTTCCTTACCGCTCGATCAGCGCAATGCGCTTGTTGTACCAGTTCATCAGCAGGGAAATGCTGATACTGATCGCCAGGTACACGCTCATGGTGATAGCAATCACCTCGATCGCCTGCCCGGTCTGGTTCAGCACCGTACCGGCAAACAACGAAACCATTTCCGGATAACCGATACCGGCCGCCAGCGAGGAGTTCTTCGCCAGGTTCAGGTATTGGCTGGTCAGCGGTGGAATGATCACGCGCAGGGCTTGCGGGATGATCACCTTGCGCAGGGTCGGACCGTTGCGCAACCCCAGCGAGTGCGCCGCTTCCGTCTGGCCGTGGCTGACCGACTTGATGCCCGAACGCACGATCTCGGCGATAAACGCCGCGGTGTACACCGTCAGGGCCAGGGTCAGCGCCAGCAGTTCCGGGATCAGCACCCAGCCACCGACGAAGTTGAAGCCTTGCAGCTTCGGCATTTCCCAGTGCAGCGGCGCGCCGAAGATCAATGCGCACAGTGCGGGGATCACCAGGAACAGCGCCAGGCCCACCCAGAATTTGTGGAACGGTACGCCGGTCTCTTCGAAGCGTTTGGTCGCCCAGCGGCTCATCAGCACGATGGCGACAATGGCCACGACGATGCTGACCACAAACGGCCAGAAACCATCCGCCGTCAACGCGGCCGGCATGTTCAGGCCACGGCTGCTGACAAAGAAGGTGTCGCCGAAGTTATGGCTGTTGCGTGGCCCCGGCATGGTCAGGAACACCGCGAAGTACCAGAACAGGATTTGCAGCAGCGGCGGAATGTTACGGAAAACCTCAACATACACCGTCGCCAGCTTGGCAATGATCCAGTTCTTCGACAGCCGTGACACACCAACGATGAACCCGAGGATCGTCGCCAGGATCACGCCGATGAAGGTCACCAGCAGCGTGTTGAGCAGGCCGATGACAAACACTCGGGCATAGCTGTCCGATTCGGTGTAGTCGATCAGGTGTTGAGCGATGCCGAAACCGGCACTGCGCTCCAGAAAGCTGAAGCCGGAGGTAATGCCCCGGTGTTGAAGGTTGGTCTGCGTGTTGTCGAACAGATACCAGCCCATCGAGACCACCGCCACAATGGTGATGATCTGAAACAGCCACGCACGCACTTTTGGATCGCTGAGGCTGAGCCTCTGCTTTGGTGCGCCGATTGAATTTTGCATGAAGTGCCCCGCAAATAATGGAACAGAACATCACCCGGTGGTTGGCCCACCGGGTGATAGAACCATCAGCGCACTGGTGGTGCGTATTGAATGCCGCCATTGGTCCACAGGGCGTTCAAGCCACGGTCGATTTCCAACGGAGTGCTCTTGCCGAGGTTTTTCTCGAAGACTTCACCGTAGTTGCCAACCTGACCGACGATCTTGACGACCCAGTCCTTCGGCAGCTTCAGGTCTTTGCCGTATTCGCCATCAGCACCCAGCAAACGGGCAACGTCCGGGTTTTTGGTCGACTTGGCTTGTTCAGCCACGTTTTTGGAAGTCACGCCCGCCTCTTCGGCGTTGAGCATGGCGTAGCCAACCCAACGAACGATGGCCAGCCACTCGTCGTCGCCGTTACGCACGACTGGACCCAGAGGTTCTTTGGAAATGGTTTCTGGCAGAACCACGTAGTCTTTCGGCGAAGCCAGCTTGCTGCGCTGTGCGTACAGCTGGGATTTATCGGAGGTCAACACGTCGCAACGACCGGATTCCAGCGACTTGGCGCTTTCATCTGAGGTGTCGAAAGTGATCGGGGTGTACTTCAGATTGTTGGCACGGAAGTAGTCGGACACGTTCAGCTCGGTGGTGGTACCGGCTTGAATGCAGATGGTTGCACCGTCCAGTTCCTTGGCACTTTTCACGCCCAGCTTGCTGTTGGCCAGGAAGCCCACGCCGTCGTAGTAAGTGATGAAGCCAGGAAACTTCAGGCCCATGCCCGCGTCACGGGAACTGGTCATGGTGGAGTTGCGCGACAGCATGTCGATTTCGCCGGATTGCAGAGCGGTGAAACGCTCCTTGGCATTCAACTGGCTGAATTTGACTTTGTTTGCATCGCCGAACACTGCAGCAGCCACGGCGCGGCAGTAGTCAGCATCGATACCAACGATCTTGCCAGTCGAATCCGGTACCGAGAAGCCCGGCAGACCGTCACTTACGCCGCACTGTACGAAACCTTTCTTCTGCACTGCATCCAGGGTTGCACCCGCCTGAGCGAACCCACTGACACCGAGTACTGCGGCTGCAGTCACGATAGCCAGGGTGGATTTCAACATCTTCATTCAAACCTCCAGTTTTGCTCTTGTTGTGTCGGAGCTGAGTCCAGTCGCACCCTTATGAGGCGTTGTTGACCCGTGTTGGCTTTTTTTGGGGTCAACCGACGTAAGACCTGCGCTATGAGTCTAGTAGGAGAAAATCCACATCATGGACAACTCACTTCTCACCAATCGGCCGAACGGGCTGTAGCCCTTTCACGTTCGCGAAGCCCGTAGCGGCCACTGGCGAACATCCATCACCGGATTCTTTGCTATCCCACCGCCAGCAGTACACTGATAGTGTTACCGCAAGGCGCGAGATGGGTTGCACCGTTTCCCCATAGCAAAGCCCGTACCAGACCGCTCGCTGAAGCGATTGCGCGACAGGTCAATAGCAAAACTTGTAGCCTTGCGACATCTTCTTAACTGATCAACCAGGCGCGCACTCAGATCTCGCACCCAATGAGAGCGCCTGCACAATATTGGAGCAACCATGACCGAGCCCTTGATTCTTCAACCCGTCAAGCCCGCAGACGCCTGCGTTATCTGGCTGCACGGCCTGGGCGCCGACCGCTACGACTTCCTGCCGGTGGCCGAAGCGCTGCAGGAAACCCTGCTGACCACCCGCTTCGTTCTCCCTCAGGCACCGACCTGCGCCGTGACCATCAACGGTGGCTACGAGATGCCGAGCTGGTACGACATATTGGCCATGAGCCCCGCGCGCGCGATCAACCGCGACCAGCTGGAAGAGTCGGCACAAAGGATCATTAATCTGATCGAAGTGGAGCGAGCCATCGGAATAGACGCCTCGCGGATATTTCTAGCCGGTTTTTCCCAAGGCGGCGCGGTGGCATTACACGCCGCATTTCTGAAATGGCAGGGGCCATTGGGTGGCGTACTTGCCCTCTCGACCTACGCACCGACCTTCAGCGATGAACTGGTGCTTTCCGCCAGCCAGCAGCGTATTCCCGTGCTGTCTTTACACGGCCAGTACGATGACGTCGTTCAAAACTCCATGGGCCGCACCGCCTACGAGTATTTAAAGCAGCATGGTGTCACCGTGACATGGCAGGAATACCCAATGGGCCACGAAGTGTTACCCGAGGAGATACACGACATTGGTGTCTGGCTCGCCGAGCGCCTGCGTTAACTGTTTATGTGAAAAGCAGCCCATTGATCCATCCCACTACGCCGCGCCTGATTCTTGCATTACACTGGCCGGCGTATATTCCTTAACCAATTGATGAGATGACCGTGCTCAAAGCACTCAAGAAAATGTTCGGTAAAAGCGAGACTGAGCAGCTCGCGCCAGTCTCCAGCGCTCCGTCTCACCATCCCAGCCACCGCACCGACGGTAATCAGTCTGGCCGGACCGCAACCGTAGCGGTACCGAAGCACGAGCCGATCACCACGCCGGCCGTCCAACCCGTTGAGGCTCAAGCCTCTGAAGAACCGGGCAGCGAAGCTGCGAAACCTGCCCGACCGCGTCGCGAACCGAAGCCAAAAGCACCGGTTATTCCCTGGAAACTCGAAGACTTCGCCGTCGAACCCCAGGAAGGCAAAACCCGTTTCCACGATTTCAAACTCGCCCCCGAACTGATGCACGCCATCCAGGACCTGGGCTTCCCGTATTGCACGCCGATCCAGGCACAAGTCCTCGGCTTCACCCTGGCCGGCAAAGATGCCATCGGTCGCGCCCAGACCGGCACCGGCAAAACCGCAGCGTTCCTGATTTCGATCATCACCCAGTTGCTGGAAACCCCGCCGCCGAAAGAGCGTTACATGGGTGAACCGCGGGCGCTGATCATTGCACCGACCCGTGAACTGGTGGTGCAGATCGCCAAGGACGCGGCCGACCTGACCAAATACACCGGCCTCAACGTCATGACGTTCGTTGGCGGCATGGACTTCGACAAGCAGCTCAAGCACCTCGAGGCCCGTCACTGCGACATCCTCGTGGCCACTCCGGGTCGCCTGCTGGATTTCAACCAGCGCGGCGACGTGCACCTGGACATGGTCGAAGTCATGGTGCTGGACGAAGCCGACCGGATGCTCGACATGGGTTTCATCCCCCAAGTGCGTCAGATCATTCGCCAGACTCCGCCGAAGAACGAGCGTCAGACGCTGTTGTTCTCCGCGACCTTCACCGAAGACGTCATGAACCTGGCCAAGCAATGGACCACCGACCCGTCGATCGTCGAGATCGAGTCGCAGAACGTGGCCAGCGAAAATGTCGAGCAGCACATCTACGCCGTCGCCGGTGCCGACAAATACAAACTGCTCTACAACCTGGTCAACGACAACGGTTGGGAGCGGGTGATGGTGTTTGCCAACCGCAAGGATGAAGTGCGGCGCATCGAAGAACGCCTGGTGCGTGACGGCGTCAACGCCGCGCAACTGTCCGGCGACGTGCCGCAGCACAAGCGCATCAAGACTCTGGAAGGTTTCCGCGAAGGCAAGATCCGCGTCCTGGTCGCCACCGATGTGGCCGGTCGCGGCATTCACATCGACGGTATCAGCCACGTGATCAACTTCACCCTGCCGGAAGTCCCGGACGACTACGTGCATCGCATCGGTCGTACCGGTCGTGCCGGCGCCGATGGTGTGTCCATCAGTTTTGCCGGTGAAGACGACTCCTACCAGCTACCGTCCATCGAGGCGCTGCTGGGTCGCAAGATCAGCTGCGAAACACCACCGACGCATCTGCTGCGGGCGGTTGAGCGCAAGCGCCCGTAACGCGGGTCGCATTAAAAGAGGCGCAGCCGGAAACGGACTGCGCTTTTTTTTCGTCCGGTTTTTTCAACAGGAGCTTGCTCGAGATAACTAAAAGTCCATAATGGACAAATTAGTTTACTTCCAGCTCCCGGAGCCGACCATGTCCAGTACGCCTTACGTGATCACCCAACCTCAGGCCCGCGAGCTGCTGGCGCAGGTCGACGTGCCGCAGATCCTGCGCAAACTGTTCCGCGATCTGGCCGCCGGGCAAGCTGTGCAACCGGCGCAGCAACTGGTGGAGTTTCCGCAGGGCGCTGGCGACTTCATCAACTACCTGGGTGTGCTAGCCGAAGACGGCGTCTACGGGGTCAAGACCTCGCCATACATCGTGCGTGAACAAGGCCCGCTGGTGACCGCCTGGACGCTGCTGATGTCGATGCAGACCGGCCAGCCGCTGTTGCTCTGCGATGCCGGTGAACTGACCACGGCACGCACCGCCGCAACCACCGCCGTGGCGGTCGACGCCCTCGCCCCGCTGAAGGCGCGACGCCTGGCGATCATCGGCAGCGGCAAGGTCGCCCAGGCGCACTTGCACTACGTCAAAGGCCTGCGCGACTGGCAGAGCATCAGCCTCTACTCGCCGAGCCTGAGCGACAAGAATCCCGAGGCGTTGGCGCAGCTCAAAAGCCTCGATCCACGCCTGACCATCGTCGACAGTCGTGAAGCAGCGGTTCAAGACGCCGACGTGATCATGCTCTGCACCTCGTCCGCAGGCCCGGTGATCGACCCGTCAAGCTTGAGCAAACCGGCGCTGATCACCTCCATCAGCACCAACGCACCACGTGCCCACGAAGTGCCGCCGCAGAGCCTCAATGACATGCAAGTGTTCTGCGACTATCGTCTGACCACCCCGGGCTCGGCCGGCGAGATGCTGATTGCCGGTGAACAACATGGCTGGGACAAAAACGCGATCATCGGCGACTTGCCCGATCTGCTCAGCGAAAAAGTGCAGCGCCCTGACTACGACCGTCATGTGTTCTTCCGCTCCATTGGCCTGGGCCTGGAAGACATTGCACTGGCCAACGCCATCTATCGCCTACAGCACTAACCCCCCGATCCTGTAGGAGCAAGGCTTGCCCGCGATGCAGACGCCGCGGTCATTCAGGTACACCGCGGTGATGCAATCGCGGGCAAGCCTTGCTCCTACAATATTTCCCCACAGGAGACGTTCATGAGCCAGGCAGATTTCATCATCATCGGCGGCGGGATTGCCGGTGCTTCCACCGGTTTCTGGTTGTCGCAGCACGCCCGAGTGATTGTGCTCGAACGCGAATCCCATCCGGCTTACCACTCCACCGGACGGTCAGCCGCACTGTTCACCGCCGCCTATGGCACACCGCAGGTTCGGGCGCTGACCCAGGCCAGCCGTGATTTCTTCGACGCCCCTCCAACCGGTTTCTGCGAACACCCGCTGCTGACCCCGCGTGGCGAGATGACCGTGGACTTCACCGGTGACCCGGCCGAATTGAATAATCAATACCTGAGCGCCAAAGCCACGGTGCCGGAGATGCAGCTGCTCAGCGCCGAAGAGGCCTGCGTGCGCCTGCCGATTCTGCGTCGGGAAAAAGTCCATGGTGCGATTTACGACCCGACCGCCAGCGACATCGACACCGATGCCTTGCACCAGGGTTACCTGCGCGGTATCCGACGCAACAAAGGTGAAGTTCATACCGACAGCGAAGTCCTGAGCCTGACCCGCGACGCTGAAGGTGTGTGGCACGTGCAAACCAACGGCCAGACCTTCAGCGCCCCGATCATCATCAACGCGGCAGGCGCCTGGGCCGACAAAATCGGCGAGCTGGCCGGTGCCAAACCACTGGGCCTGCAACCCAAGCGCCGTGCGGCGTTCATCTTCGCCGGCCCCGAGGGCGTGGACATCCACCATTGGCCAATGCTGGTCAGCCTCGACGAATCCTTCTACATGAAGCCTGACGCCGGAATGTTCCTCGGCTCGCCCGCCAACGCCGACCCGGTGGAACCGCACGACGTGCAGCCCGAAGAGCTGGACATTGCTTTGGGCATTTACCAGATCGAAGAAGCCACCACCCTGACCATCCGCCGTCCGACCCGCACCTGGGCCGGCTTGCGCAGTTTCGTGAGCGACGGTGATTTGCTGTCCGGTTTCGATCCACAGGTGCCGGGGTTATTCTGGGTAGCGGCACAAGGTGGTTATGGCATCCAGACCTCGCCGGCCATGGGCCAAGCCAGCGCTGCACTGGTACGCGGTGAAGCCTTGCCCGAGCAACTGACTCGCTTCGGTCTGAACACCCAGATGCTCTCCCCTGCTCGACTGGGCTGACGTTCGGACGCAGGTGACGTGCTGACACGATTGCGGCAAACTTCCAGCGCCCTTTTTTGACGGGGCGCTGATGCTGTCTGGAGCTCCACTTTATGAACGCCAAAGAACAAGAACCCGCCGGTGATGACTCTGCATTGAAGAGCTCGCCGCTGGACAACTTCCGTGCGATCGCCGATGCCATCGCCACATTGTTCTTTCCCCACGCCGAGGTGGTGCTGCACGACCTGCGCACCCAGAAGGTCGACTACATCGCCAACAACCTGTCCAAACGGGAAATCGGTGATGACTCGTCGCTGGAGGACATGCTCAGCGAAGAGATCAGCGAACGAAACATCGGGCCGTACGAAAAACTCAATTGGGATGGCCAGAAGATTCGCAGCCTGAGCACCGTGCTGCGCGACAGCGAAGGTCGTCCGCTGGCGGTGCTGTGCATTAATCTGAATATTTCGTTGTTCGAAAATGCCAAAGCCGCGCTGGATCTGTTCCTGTCACCGAGCAAGTTGATTCCGCAACCGGACTCGCTGTTTCGCGATGACTGGCAGGAGCGGATCAACACGTTCCTGCACGCCTGGCTGCGCGAACGCCAGCTGAGCCTGAACGTGCTGACCCGTGACCATAAGCGCGAACTGGTGCTGGCACTGCACGCCGAAGGCGCCTTCAAAGGTAAAAGCGCCTCCAACTATGTGGCGAACGTGCTGAACATGGGGCGGGCAACGGTGTACAAACATTTGAAAGAACTGAAGGGCTGAAAGACCGACATCCCTCCGTACGGCTTGCCGGCGATGGCGCTTTCACGATCGACACCCATCTGTAGGAGCATGGCTTGCCCGCGATGGCGTCCTTGAGATCGCCATCGCCGGCAAGCCGTGCTCCTACGGGATAATCGGTTATTCCAGAACCGACGCCGGCCCGAAGAACTCGTAACGGCTTTGCTTCTCTGGCACACCCAGCGCTTTCAGGTGGCGCTTGACCGCCGCCATGAAGCCTTTAGGACCCAAGAAGTACGCGTCCAGATCGCGCTGCTGCGGCAACCACTCACCCAATTGCTCCTGGCTCAACAACCCAACCTTGTCCGCCGCCGGGCTCACGCCATCATCTTCGTCGTAGCAATAAAAGCGTTTGAGTTGCGGGTGACGCTCGGCCAAGCCATCAATCCAGTCACGGAACGCGTGAACGCTACCGTTGCGTGCGCAGTGGATAAAGTGCACCGGCCGCTCGGTCGCCAGCGCTGCTTCCAGCATTGCCAGGGTCGGAGTGATGCCGACGCCGCCGCTGATCAGCACCAGCGGTTTGTCGCTGTCGGTTAGAGTGAATTCGCCCGCTGGCGGGAACAGCTGGATGCTGGAGCCTACCTGCAAATGATCGTGCAGGTGGTTGGAGGCGCGGCCACCGGTTTCACGTTTGACGCTGATCCGGTACTGACCCTTGTTGGTCAAGGCCGACAGCGAGTAGTTACGACGAATCTCTTCGCCATCGAGGATCAGTTTCATGCCGATGTACTGGCCTGGCTCTGCCGCCAGAATCGGGCCTTTGTCGGCTGGTTCAAAGTAGAACGAGGTGATTTCCTCGCTTTCGTCGACCTTGGCCACCACGATGAATTCCCGCGCCCCGCGCCAGCCGCCCGGTGCCTGTTCTTTCTGGTCGTAGATGCTGGTTTCGGCGCCGATCAGGATGTCGGCCAATTGACCGTAAGCAGCCCCCCAGGCAGCCATCACTTCAGGTGTGGCGATCTCTTCACCCAGCACTTCAGAGATAGCTCGCAGCAGGCAGGAGCCGACAATCGGGTAATGTTCCGGAAGGATTTGCAGCGCCACGTGCTTATTGATGATCTTGGCCACCAGGTCGCCCAACTGATCGAGCTGGTCGATGTGCCGCGCATACATCAAGACACCGTTGGCCAAGGCACGCGGCTGATCACCGCTGGCCTGGTGGGCCTGGTTGAACAGCGGACGTACTTCCGGGTATTCGGACAGCATCATGCGGTAGAAGTGAGTGATCAATGCTTCGCCACCGCTTTCCAGCAAGGGCACGGTGGATTTGACGATTGCACGGTCTTGAACGCTAAGCATAAGGCGACTCCTGATCTACTTGGATTGCTAACTGATTGCCTTATACCTATCAGTTTCCATGCCAGAAAATAAAACCTTATAAATCAATTAGTTAAATTCTTTATAGTCATTTCGACACACACTGACTTATAGTCATACCGACTACATGGAGTCACTATGACTGCAAAAGCCTTGCTCACCACCCTGCTGCCACTGGTCGCCGACCTGTCCCGCGAACTCCCCGAAGGCGAGCGTTATCGGCGCTTGCTCGAAGCCATGCGCGCCTTGCTCCCGTGCGACGCCGCCGCCCTGCTGCGCCTTGATGGCGAATGGTTGGTGCCGCTGGCCGTCGACGGGTTGAGCACCGACACCCTCGGTCGACGCTTCAAAATCAGCGAACACCCGCGTTTCGAAGCGCTGCTCAGCAGCCACGGCCCGACTCGTTTTGCCGCCGACAGCGACCTGCCCGACCCTTACGACGGCTTGGTCGATGGCCTCGGTGAGCATCTGGAAGTCCACGATTGTATGGGTTGCCCGCTGTTTATCGATGAGCGCCCGTGGGGTTTGCTGACCCTCGACGCACTCGATCCGGAGCGCTTCGAACCGATCGAACTGGACGCCCTGGAAGCCTTCGCCAGCCTCGCCGCCGCCACCGTCAACGCCGCCGAGCGCATCGAACGCCTGGCCAATCGTGTCGAAGACGAACATCAACGGGCCGAGGTTTACCGACAAGCCAGCGGCCAGCAGAACCGCGAGATGATTGGCCAGAGCAAGGCGCACAAACGGCTGGTAGAAGAAATCAATCTGGTGGGCGGCAGCGATCTTACCGTGCTGATCACTGGCGAAACCGGGGTCGGCAAGGAACTGGTCGCCCAAGCCATCCACGCCGCATCGCCCCGGGCCGATAAGCCGATCATCAGCCTCAACTGTGCCGCGCTGCCGGACACGCTGGTGGAAAGCGAATTGTTCGGCCACGTCCGCGGCGCCTTCACCGGCGCGATGAACGATCGGCGCGGCAAGTTTGAACTGGCCAATGGCGGCACGCTGTTTCTCGATGAAGTCGGTGAGCTGTCCCTGACCGTCCAGGCCAAATTGCTGCGCGTCCTGCAAAGCGGTCAGCTGCAGCGATTGGGCTCGGATAAAGAGCATCTGGTCGACGTACGACTGATTGCCGCGACTAACCGCGACCTGGCCGAGGAAGTGCGCAGCGGCCGCTACCGTGCCGACTTCTATCACCGCCTGAGCGTTTATCCGTTGCTGGTGCCGGCACTGCGTGATCGTGGGCGGGATGTGCTGTTGCTCAGTGGCTATTTTCTGGAGCAAAACCGCTCTCGTATGGGCCTCAACAGCCTGCGCCTGACCAGCGATGCGCAGGCGGCATTGCTGGCATATACATGGCCGGGCAATGTGCGGGAGCTGGAGCACTTGATTGGCCGCAGTGCCTTGAAGGCGCTGGGTAACTGCAAGGAGCGGCCGAAGATTCTGAGTTTGAGCGCGGCGGATCTGGATTTGCCCAATGGCAGCGTTGAGCTTGCAACCGAGCCAGTCCCTGTCAGCCCTGCGGCTTTGGTCTCGGGAGACTTGCGGGCGGCGACCGAGGATTATCAGCGTCGACTGATTAACGCCTGTCTGGAACGGCACCATAACAATTGGGCGAGTGCAGCGCGTGAGCTAGGCTTGGATCGGGCGAATCTTGGGAGAATGGCGAAGCGGTTGGGGATAAAGGATTAAGTGTGGCGGTTTCTGAATCCACCCCTCACCCCAGCCCTCTCCCCAGAGGGTAGAGGGGGCCGATCGGGGATGATGCGGGATTTGCTTCGACCTGAGAAACCACGGTGAATCCAATTCGGTTTCTCAGGTCGACGTAATTTCCCATTCAGCTCGGTCGGCTCCCTCTACCCTCTGGGGAGAGGGCTGGGGTGAGGGGTGGATCCGACCACCAACCCATAACTACCCTAAAGCCCACCCCGTTCAGGTCGATAACCCGGCATCGATAGCTGCTGGCGATCCTCGCGATTGCCCATCACCTTTTTCCACAGAAGGTTTTTATGTCTTCAAACAAAGCCCGCGCAGATTCACTTTCGCTTCTGCTGTTTACCTTGCGCAGCGGCAAGCTGATGGCGATCAACCTGCTGAAAGTCAGTGAAATCATTCCCTGCCCGCCGCTGACCAAGCTGCCGGAGTCGCACCCCCACGTCAAAGGCATCGCCACCCTGCGCGGTGCCTCGTTGTCGGTGATCGACCTCAGCCGTGCCATCGGTGAACGGCCGCTGGAAGACCCGAACGGTGGTTGCCTGATCGTCACCGATGTCAGCCGCTCCAAGCAGGGTTTGCACGTTCAGGCCGTGAGCAAGATCGTCCACTGCCTGACCACCGACATCCGTCCGCCGCCGTTTGGCTCTGGCGGCGTCCGTTCGTATATCACTGGCGTGACCTCGGTCGACGGCACGTTGGTACAGGTGCTGGACATCGAAAAAGTGATCCATGGCATCGCCCCGGCGCAGATTGAAACGGCCCCGACCGAACTGAGCATGGAAGACGCCGAAGTACTCGGCAACGCGCGGATTCTGGTGGTCGATGACAGCCAGGTGGCGCTGCAGCAATCGGTCCACACCCTGCGCAACCTCGGCCTGCAATGCCACACCGCCCGCAGTGCCAAGGAAGCCATCGACTGCCTGCTGGACCTGCAAGGTACGGCCCAGCAGATCAACCTGATCGTCTCGGACATCGAAATGTCGGAGATGGACGGCTACGCCTTTACCCGAACCCTGCGCGAAACCCCCGACTTCTCGCACCTCTATGTGCTGCTCCACACTTCTTTGGACAGTGCGATGAACAGCGAAAAGGCCCGTCTTGCCGGCGCGAACGCAGTGCTGACCAAGTTCTCCTCGCCAGAACTGACCAAGTGCCTGATCGAAGCGGCCAAGGCTGTCGCTGAACAAGGTCATTGAAACTTGAGCAAGGACTTCTGCTTTCTGATGCGGCGCAACCTTGCTGAAGGTGTGCCTGCGATCACTTGGCCTCAGGGAATCGTCCTAAGCGAATACCGCCCCGAACTGGCTGAAGCCGTTCATCGTTTGATGGAATCGGGCTATCAGGAAGGTGGCGGTCGCGTGCCGGACCTGGAGGTTTGGCAACAGCGTTTTGAAACCGATCCTGAATATGATCCGAGCCTGTGCTTCATCGCTCTGGATGCCGAAGGTATCGTCGGCGTGTGTCAGTGCTGGACCAGCGCCTATATCAAGAACCTGGTGGTGCATCCGCGGGCTCAGGGCCGGGGTTTGGGTCGTGCATTGTTACTGCATGCTTTCAAAGTGTTTCAGCAACGGCGCGAAGGTTTTGTGGATTTGAAGGTATTGGAAGACAACCTTAGAGCGCAGCGTTTGTATGAAAACGCCGGAATGCGTGTAATCCGCCGGGAACCGGTTCCGGCCTGACACACCGCCTTCGCGAGCAGGCTCGCTCCCACAATGGATCTTTGTCGTACACAAAATCTGTGTCCTATGCAGAGCCAATGTGGGAGCGAGCCTGCTCGCGAAGGGGCCGACACATTCAACCTGAACCCATCAGGCATACTCCAACCTTGGCCAAAACACCCCCAAGGATGCCCGACCCCATGAAAGCAGCAAGCCTGACCCTCCTCTGCCTCACCGCTCTTGCCTCCCAGGTTCACGCTTCCAGCCCGGACGCCTGGGCCGCCTACGACAAAGCCGTGCTCGCCAGTTGCACCAAGGCCAGCGGCTTGACGAATGCCAAACCTGTGGGCAATGCCGCGCAGTTCGATGACCGGGTTGGCTACACCGCACTGCTGTTGCAAGGCCAATACCCACAAAAACACATGAAAGGCCAGCAAGGCACCGAACTGTGTCTCTACAACAAAAAAAGCAAAACCGCTTACGTCACCGAATGGGACTCCATCCGCCCAACCGCCAAGGCACAGTGACTGGCGCATAACTTGCTTCGATAGCGGCCTTTGCGGCGGCATTCTGTCGCCGTTTCATGTCCTTTAATGCGACTGGCCGTTCAATGAATACGACGTTTTCCTGCGTAGGCTGTGGCAAATGCTGCAACGACCACCACGTGCCCCTGACCCTGCCCGAAGCCCGGATGTGGGCGGCCGATGGCGGTCAGGTGATCGTGCTGGTGGAAGGTTTCCTGGGCAATGGCCTGGGCTTGCCAGTGCAGCAACGCGAACACGCCGAACGCCGTTCGGTGAAGGTTCGAAGCGGCGTATCCGAGGCGTACATAGCCATCACCTTTGCCGCCTACAACGTTGGTCCTTGCCGGAATCTTGACGAAGATAACCTCTGCCGCATTTATGAACGCCGGCCGCTGGTGTGCCGCATCTACCCGATGGAAATCAATCCGCATATTCCCCTGAACCCTGCGGTGAAAGAATGTCCGCCCGAGTCGTGGGAAAAGGGACCGGACCTGATTGTGGGGGGTGAATTGGTCGATCAGGAACTGGCCGGATTGATCCAGCGCTCCCGTCAGGCGGATCGCGATGACATTCAGACCAAGGAGGCGATTTGCGCGCTGTTGGGGATTCGGACTACAGCACTGAAGGGCGATGGGTTTACTGCTTATCTGCCGGACATGGCGGCGTTCGCCGTAGTCATCGACCAAGTTATGACACAGCCAATGGCTGAGTCAGGCGCTGACTGGTTGTTTCATGTGTCGGGTGAGGACATTGCCGGGCAAGTGCAGGCGGCGGGTGCGCAAGTGGCGACGGATACGCCCGTAAACTATGCGTTTATTTCGCTGCGGGCGGCTTGATCCAGAAGGTGTATTGCCTTTGATGGCCCCTTCGCAAGCAAGCTCAGCTCCTACAGTGGATTGGCGTCGTACACAAAATCTGTATCTCACAGAGATCAACTGTAGGAGCCGAGCTTGCTCGCGATGACGGTAGATCAGCCACCGCAGCGTTTAAGACTCAGCGCTTACCCATCGAACGACGAGTCCCTGGAGGCGCTGCGCCCGGGGTCTTGGTATGGCCGTTCTTGGCGCCATTCTTGTACCAGGGCTGGCTGGCGTTCTTTGCTGCAGCCAGGTCGCCCGGTTTGAACGGGAACTTGAACGCCGGGATCTCGGCTTTGGTTTCGCTGTCTGCGCTGGAGTCGACGCTGTCTGGCAGGTCTGCCTGGTCGTCGCTCAAAGCGTCGGCAACCGGCGGTTGTGTCGGGGAAGTCATGAAAGCTCCGGGTGATGCATAGAGTCGGGCCCGGTCAGCGAGCCGCGAAAGGCGGCAGTATACCTGTCTCGGGAGTCGCAAGCTTCAAGCAGCAAGCGAGTCCGTCGGGTTTTGTATTGACTGACCTGACGCCTTCGTCGGAACCCCGCCCGGACCAAGCTCGGCGCCTAAAATTGAACAGTATCCATCTGCGAGACATTGGTAGGCTGTCAGACCGCCTTCGCGAGCAGGCTCGCTCACACAGGGATTCAATGTTTGGCAGGAAGAGATTGGTCGGCTGTCAGGCCGCCATCGCGAGCAGGCTCACTCCCACAGGGAGGACAGTGTTCGCCTTTCGCTCCTCACCACTCAACAGGCCGAGCGTTAGCTCGCCTGCAGCTCTTGATCTTGATCCACCCGCCCCTTCGGCAGGCTGAGTGGAGGTGTTCATCTGGGGGGTAGGCGCGCAGCGCCGTTCGACGAAGTCGAACACATCGAGAGGAGGTCGAAGCGAAGCCGACCGGAGGCGATGCCCCCAGATGAATACCGGAACGAAGGAACGCCGAGCCTAAGCGAGGGGCCGGACGCTCGGGGCGAGACCTTTTGGTTCCTTTTGGGGCGTTTGCCAAAAGGGACTCGCCGTAAGGGCGAAACCCTAAGCGGCCGTTACCGCAGAAATGGATATGTACGCCACCAACAGCAACATGGCCGGCTACCTGGCCGCCAAGGGAGGATCGGCATCGCCCCGCAGAGGTCCAAACTGACAGCGCCGTCAGTTAGCAGTCACCTTCCTGACGGGCGAACAGGTTTATAAAGGAAGGTATAAACCTGAAAGAATTCCGACCTCCCAGCCCCGGCGCCCCACTCGCATGCGAATTCAGAAAAAACCCGCCTTGCTCGCAGCCCTTCTGATCGTTCTGGCAGCGCTGGGCCTGTGGTACGCCATCAAGCCCGCTACCACCAAACTGACCGCGCCCACGGCGATCCCCGTTCGGGTAGTGAGCGTCACCGAAAAAGACGTCCCCCGCTACGTCAGCGGCATCGGCTCGGTGCTGTCCCTGCATAGCGTTGTGGTGCGCCCGCAAATTGACGGCATCCTCACCAAATTATTGGTCAAGGAAGGCCAACTGGTGAACAAAGGCGACCTGCTCGCCACCATCGACGACCGCGCGATCCGCGCCAGCCTCGATCAAGCCCGGGCGCAACTCGGCGAAAGCCAGGCGCAGCTGCAAGTCGCACTGGTCAACCTCAAACGCTACAAACTACTGAGCGTGGACGACGGCGTATCCAAACAGACCTATGACCAGCAACAGGCGTTAGTCAACCAACTCAAAGCCACCGCCCAAGGTAACCAGGCCTCGATCGACGCCGCGCAAGTGCAGCTTTCCTACACACAGATTCGCTCCCCGGTGACCGGTCGCGTCGGTATTCGCACAGTGGATGAAGGCAACTTCCTGCGCATGACCGACGCTCAAGGCCTGTTCACGGTGACCCAGATCGACCCGATCGCCGTGGAGTTCTCCCTGCCACAGCAAATGCTGCCGACCCTGCAGGGACTGATCAACGATCCACAGCACACGCCGGTCAAGGCTTATATCGGCGCCGACACCGACGGGGAAACCGGCAACCTGCTCGGCGAAGGTCATTTGACCCTGATCGACAACCAGATCAACGCCAACACCGGGACCATCCGCGCCAAGGCCGAATTCGCCAACCCTGCACAGAAACTCTGGCCGGGCCTGCTGGTAACGGTAAAGATTCAGACCGCTCTGGATAAAAATGCGCTGGTGGTGCCGCCCACCGTCGTACAACGTGGCCTCGATCAACATTTCGTCTACCGGGTCAATGGCGACAAGGTCGAAGCCGTTCAGGTGCAGATGGTTTATCAAGGCAGCGGCCAGGACCTCATCAAAGGCGTGAAACCGGGCGATGTGCTGGTCAGCGACGGCCAGTCGCGGCTCAAGCCCGGTTCGACCGTGCAGGTAGTGACCGACCCACCGCAAGTGGTGCAATCGGAGCCGAAACCATGAAGGGACATGGCTCGGTTTCCGCGTGGTGCATCGATCATCCGGTGGCGACGGTCCTGCTGACCTTTGCCTTGGTGCTGCTCGGTGTCATCGCCTTTCCGCAACTGTCAATTGCGCCACTGCCGGAAGCAGAATTCCCGACCATTCAGGTGGCCGCGCAACTGCCTGGCGCCAACCCCGAAACCATGGCCTCGTCGGTGGCCACGCCGCTTGAAGTGCAATTCAGCGCCATCCCCGGCGTGACCCAGATGACCTCGAGCAGCGCCCTGGGCTCGACCATTCTGACCCTGCAATTCACCCTCGACAAAAGCATCGACACCGCAGCCCAGGAAGTCCAGGCCGCGATCAACACCGCCGCCGGCAAACTGCCCAAAGACATGCCGAACCTGCCGAACTGGAGGAAGGTCAATCCGGCCGACAGCCCGGTGCTGATCCTCAGCATCAACTCGCCACAAATGCCCGGCACCGAGGTCAGTGACCTAGTGGAAACCCTGCTCGCCCGTCAGATCAGCCAGATCGACGGCGTAGGCAATATCAACATCACCGGTCAGCAACGTCCGGCGATTCGCGTGCAGGCGTCGGCGGACAAACTCGCCGCCATTGGCCTGACCCTGGCAGACATTCGCCTCGCGATCCAGCAGACCAGCCTCAACCTGGCCAAGGGTGCGTTGTACGGCGAGTCGAGCATTTCGACCTTGTCCACCAACGACCAATTGTTTCACCCCCAGGAATACGGTCAGCTGATTGTTTCCTACAAGGACGGCGCACCGGTTCATCTCAAGGATGTAGCCAAAGTCGTCAACGGTTCGGAAGACGCCTACATCCAGGCCTGGGCTGACGGTCAGCCGGGGGTGAACCTGGTGATTTTCCGGCAACCGGGAGCCAACATCGTCGAGACCGTGGACCGTATTCAAGCGGCCCTGCCGACGCTGGAGGCCATGCTGCCGGCATCGGTGCAGGTCAAAGTGTTGATCGACCGCACCCAGACCATCCGTGCTTCGTTGCATGAAGTGGAGGTCACCCTGCTGATCGCAATCCTGCTGGTGGTGGCGGTGATGGCGCTGTTCCTGCGGCAGTTATCGGCGACCCTGATCGTGGCGTCGGTGCTCGGTGTGTCGCTGATCGCCAGTTTCGCCCTGATGTACATCATGGGCTTCAGCCTGAATAACCTGACACTGGTGGCGATCGTGGTGTCCGTCGGGTTTGTGGTGGACGATGCGATTGTGGTGGTGGAAAACATTCACCGTCACTTGGAAGCCGGCGACGGCATGCGCGAGGCGGCGATCAAAGGTGCCGGCGAGATTGGTTTCACCGTGGTCTCCATCAGCTTTTCGCTGGTGGCGGCGTTTATTCCGTTGCTGTTCATGGGCGGCGTGGTCGGGCGGCTGTTCAAGGAATTCGCCCTGACCGCCACTTCGACGATCATGATTTCGGTGGTGGTCTCACTGACCTTGGCACCCACGCTCGCGGCGCTGTTCATGCGCGCGCCGGTGCATAACGCCCACAGCAAACCCACGTTTGGCGAACGCTTGCTGGCAGGCTATGAAAAACTTCTACGCCGCGCCCTCGCCCACCAGAAGCTGATGATCGGCGTGTTCGGCCTGTCTCTGGGCCTGGCGATTGCCGGTTACATTTTTATCCCCAAGGGCTTCTTCCCGGTGCAGGACACCGGTTTCGTCCTTGGCACCACCGAAGCGGCCGCCGATATTTCCTACGGTGACATGGTGAAAAAACACCTGGCGATGGCCGAAATCGTCGCGGCGGATCCGGCAGTCGCGGCGTTTTCCCACTCGGTTGGCGTCTCTGGCAGTAACCAGACCATCGCCAACGGTCGCTTCTGGATCTCTCTGAAAAAACGCGGCGACCGCGACGTCTCCGCCAGTCAGTTCATTGACCGGATACGTCCGCAACTGATGAAAGTCCCGGGCATCGTGCTGTACCTGCGCGCCGGGCAAGACATCAACCTCAGCTCCGGTCCGAGTCGCGCGCAGTACCAATACGTGCTCAAGAGTAACGACGGGCCACTCCTGAGCACCTGGACCCAGCGCCTGACGGAAAAACTGCGCGCCAACCCGGCGTTCCGTGACATTTCCAACGACCTGCAACTGGGTGGCAGCATCACCCACATCAGCATTGACCGCAGCGCCGCAGCGCGTTTCGGCCTGACCGCCAGCGATGTCGACGAAGCGTTGTACGACGCCTTCGGCCAGCGGCAGATCAATGAGTTCCAGACCCAGACCAACCAGTACAACGTGATTCTGGAACTGGACACCAAGCAGCGCGGCAAGGCCGAAAGCCTCAACTATTTCTACCTGCGCTCGCCGCTCAGCGGGGAAATGGTGCCGCTGTCGGCCCTGGCCAAATTCGACGCGCCAACGGTCGGCCCCCTGTCCATCGCCCATGACGGCATGTTCCCGGCGGCCAACCTGTCGTTCAATCTGGCGCCCGGTGTGGCGCTGGGCGATGCGGTGATCATGCTCAATCAGGCCAAGACCGACATCGGCATGCCGGTGGCCATCAGCGGTAATTTCCAGGGCGCGGCCCAGGCGTTCCAGAGTTCGCTGGCCAGCCAGCCATGGCTGATCCTGGCGGCGCTGGTGGCGGTGTACATCATTCTCGGCGTGCTTTACGAGAGCTTCGTCCATCCGCTGACCATCATCTCGACGCTGCCGTCGGCGGGGCTCGGCGCGGTGATCATGTTGTGGATTTGCGGGCAGGACTTTTCGATCATGGCGCTGATCGGGCTAGTGTTGCTGATCGGGATCGTGAAGAAGAACGGCATCCTGATGATCGACTTCGCCCTCGAAGCGCAACGCAAGGGCGGGCTGTCGCCGGAAGAAGCGATCTACCAGGCCTGTATCACACGATTCCGGCCGATCATCATGACCACCCTCGCCGCCCTGCTCGGCGCGCTGCCATTGATGCTCGGTTATGGCACCGGCGCCGAACTGCGCCAGCCCTTGGGGATCGCGGTCGTCGGCGGCTTGCTGGTGAGCCAGGCGCTGACGTTGTTCACCACGCCGGTCATATACTTGTGGCTTGAGCGGCTATTCCATCGGCCTAAGCCAACGCCACATCCGGCTCTGGCGACCACAGACTGAGGCGGGGTCATGCGCGTTCTGATTATCGAAGACGAAGAAAAAACCGCGGATTATCTGCACCGCGGCCTGACGGAACAGGGTTACACCGTGGACCTGGCGCGCGACGGAGTTGACGGCCTGCACCTGGCGCTGGAAAGCGACTATGCGGTGATTGTCCTCGACGTCATGCTCCCGGGCCTCGACGGCTTCGGCGTACTGCGCGCGTTGCGTGCGCGCAAGCAAACCCCGGTAATCATGCTCACCGCCCGCGAGCGTGTGGAAGACCGGATCAAAGGCCTGCGCGACGGTGCCGACGATTACCTTGGCAAACCGTTTTCCTTTCTGGAACTGGTGGCGCGCCTTCAGGCGCTGACCCGCCGCAGCGGTGGTCATGAACCAGTGCAGGTGAGCATCGCCGACCTGTGGATAGATTTGATCAGCCGCAAAGCCACCCGTGCCGGCACGCGTCTGGACCTGACCGCCAAGGAGTTCTCGCTATTGAGCGTGCTGGCCCGCCGTCAGGGTGAAATCCTGTCAAAAACCGCCATCGCCGAAATGGTCTGGGACATCAATTTCGACAGCGACGCCAACGTTGTCGAAGTCGCGATCAAACGCCTGCGCGCCAAACTCGACGGGCCGTTCGAAGAGAAACTGCTGCACACAATTCGTGGCATGGGTTATGTGCTGGAGAGCCGTGGTGTCCAGTAACTCAATCGCGCTACGCCTGAGCGGGATGTTCACGCTGGTGGCGCTTTTGGTGTTTCTGTTGATCGGCTGGGCGCTGTATCAACAGGTCGATAAAGGCCTGGGTTTGTTGCCCGAGGCTGAACTGGACGCGCGCTACAGCGTGCTTGAATCCACGGTCGGGCGTTATGGCACGCCCGAGCATTGGGTGAAGATCAACAACAAGCTCAAGCTGCTCGGCGAAGAAGACAAACGCATCAGCTTCTGGATCATCAGCGGTGATCCGCACTACGAATACGGCAACCTGACGCCGCAGATCCGCGCCTTTGCCGAAGGCCCGCTGGGCATGCGCGACTTGAATCTTGCGGATCAGCCTTATCCGCTGAAAGTGCTGGTCAGTCAGTTCCCGGCCAAGGATCAACGCCCGCCGTTGCGCTTCATGATTGGCATCGACACCGAGACGTTTTTGCAAACTCAGCACCATTTGCTGGTTGCCCTGATCAGCCTGGCGATCATCGGCGTGTTGCTGGCGTCGGCCCTCGGTTATTGGGTGGCGCGGATCGGCCTCAAGCCGCTGATCAAGTTGTCCCAGGAAGCCCAGCGGCTGGCACCGCCGTTGTTGTCCGGTCGCCTGCAATTGTCGCCGCTACCGCCGGAACTGAATCAGTTCGTCAATTCGTTCAACTCGACACTGGAGCGGGTCGAACAGGCTTACTCGCGCCTTGAGTCGTTCAACGCGGACGTGGCCCACGAACTGCGCTCGCCCCTGACCAACCTGATCGGCCAGACCCAGGTTGCGCTGACTCGCGGGCGATCCGCCGAACACTACTTTGAAGTGCTGCAATCGAACCTTGAAGAGCTTGAGCGACTGCGCTCGATCATCAACGACATGCTGTTCCTCGCCAGTGCAGACCAAGGCAGCAAAGCCACCAAACTGACCTCCACCTCGCTGGCCGATGAAGTGGCCACGACCCTGGAGTATCTGGATTTCATCCTTGAAGACGCGCAGGTTCAGGTGCAGGTCAGTGGCGATGCCCAAGTGCGGATCGAGATCGCTCATCTGCGCCGGGCGTTGATCAACCTGCTGAGCAATGCGGTGCAGCACACCGAGCCTGGGCAAGTGATTGAGGTGCGGATCGAGGTTGAGGAGCATCAGGTCAGCATCGGGGTTGCGAACCCAGGGTCGCCGATTGCCAGCGAGCATTTGTCGCGGCTGTTTGAGCGTTTTTATCGGGTCGATGCATCGCGCAGCAACAGTGGCAACAACCATGGCTTGGGGTTGGCGATCGTCAAGGCGATTGCACTGATGCACGGCGGGGACGTGTTTGTGCGCAGTGATCACGGCATGAATACCTTCGGCATCCACCTCCCCGTCTGACTCAGAACCCACCCCTTTGTGGCAAGTGGACTTCTTTGGTGAAGGGGCTTTTGTGGTGATGGGCTCTGGGCTGAGGGGCCTTCTGTGGTGAAGGGGCTTTTGTGGCGAGGGGACTTGTCCCCGTTGGGCTGCGGAGCGGCCCCAAAAATCTATAGCGTTACCGAAATCTTGCCAGCGCTACGCACTGGAACGGGGACAAGTCCCCTCGCCACAAAAGCCCCTTCACCACAGAAGCCCTTTCACCACAAAAGCCCCTTTGCAACAAAAGCCCCTTCACCACAGAAGTCCCCTCAGCCCAGAGCCCATCACCTCAGAAGCCACCTCACCAGAGGACATGTTCAATTCGGCCACCTACTGTTGCTTTAAGCGCAACAGTCCTTTCATGAATCCGCTCTTTTTCCCCGCGCGAATCCCCCTTATCTTGGCCCCACCAAACAGCACTTGCCAAGCAAGAAGGTTTTAAAGATGTCCAACACTATGGGTATTGCCAGCGCTTTCGTTTTGTCCTCTTTGTTTCTGTCTCCGTTCGCCATCGCTGAAGAGTCGCAGACGTTCGTCGCGCAAAACTCCGCCCGCGCTGCTGCATTCGAACAGTATCAGAGCGAAATGACAGCCAAGGCCCAGGAAGCTGCGCAAACCCCTCAAGCGTCGAGTACTCAGGCCCAGCCAGTGGTTGAGAAAGACAGCTGATTGCCCCGTATCACTCTGTTTCCCTCGACACTTTTCATCGGCTCTTCCCTTTGAAAAGTTGTCTTCAAAGCCGCTGCTATCAGCGGCTTTTTTTCGTTTTGGTTTTAAACAGCTTTAGTTCGTCTTCCCTAACAAGAAACATCCTGAGTCTCAAAACAATGAGGCTCTTAGTTGACCCAAGGAGCTTTACCGCTAGTGCGTTTCCCTCTCAGATACAGCCCGTTATTCATTGCAATTGCTGCAACGGTGACGCCTGCCGCTCACGCCGCAGACGACTCAAACGCCGAAGGTTTCGTTGAAGGATCGAGCCTCAACCTCAACGCCCGTAACTACTACATGAACCGCAACCGCCTGCAGCAGACGGACGACAACATTGAATGGGGCCAGGGTTTCCTTGGCCTCTTCGAATCGGGCTACACCCAAGGCACCGTCGGTTTCGGCGTTGACGCCCACGCCATGCTCGGGCTCAAGCTCGACGGCGGTGGCGGCACTGATAATTCGAGCATCCTGCCGGTCAGCGATGGCAACGGCAAAGCGCCAGGTTCGTTCTCAACGGCGGGTGGCACACTGAAAATGCGTGCCTTCGACACCGAACTGAAGGCCGGTGACTTGTTTCTCGCCAACCCGGTGATCGCCGGCGGCGAAACCCGCATGCTGCCCCAGACCTTTCGCGGCGTCAGCCTGACCAACCACAGTTTTGACGGCTGGATGATCGAAGGTGGCCAGGCGAGTTTCACCAAGCCTTACAACCAGAGTGGACACACCCGAATCGGCACGTCCTACGGCAGCCTGGCCGACGGTGACGAAAGTAAGCACCTGAATTGGGCCGGCGTGGCCTGGAGCGGCCTGCCGGGGTTAACCAGCAGCCTCTATGCTTCCGAACTCAAGGACATCTGGAACCAGTATTACTACGACCTGGATTACACCTACGCGTTGAACGATCTGGTCAGCCTCAACCCGGGCCTGCATGCCTATCACACGCAAGACACCGGCGATGCGCTGCTGGGCCACATCGACAACAACACCTACAGCCTGCATTTCACCGTGGGCGTAGGCAATCACAGCGTTACCGCGGCCTATCAGCGGGTCAACGGCAACACGCCGTTCGACTACATCAGCCAGGGCGACAGCGTCTACCTCGACAATTCCCAGCAGTATTCGGACTTCAACGGCCCGAACGAACGCTCATGGAAACTCAAGTACGCCTACGACTTTGTCGGGCTCGGCCTCGCCGGCCTGACCTCGGCGGTCTCTTACTCTCAAGGGAAACTGGACCTGACCAAGGTCGACCCGGACAGCCCCGGTTATGCCTCGTGGTACAGCGCTGATGGCAAAAACGCCAGGCACTGGGAACGCGACATCGATCTCAAGTATGTGGTTCAGGGCGGCAAGGCCAAAAACCTGGCGCTGCGTCTGCAATGGGCGACCAACCGTGGAGGCAACGGCTACGGCGTACTGGATCAGGACACCGATGAATACCGGGTGATCGTCGACTACCCGCTCAATGTCTTCTAAGCTTCTATAAGTAAAAGGCCAGCATGTTTTGCTGGCCTTTTTTTTATCCGGGATTTATACAGGCGCTCCGAACGCAAATGGTATCTGGGATTCTGCCTGAGTCTTGCAAAACACTTTCATAACGCCTCATTAGCAGAAGTCAGAACCATGAGTGTGAGCACTGCAATTTCTCACCATCCGATCCGGTCGACGCGATCGGAGCAGCTTCTGCTTCTCGGCAGTTTGCTGCTGGTGATTGCGATATTAAGCATCGTGACGTTCCTGCTCATTCGCGAACGCGCCAATGCTGAACACTCCGCCACTCGCGCAGCCACCAACATCGTGCAACTGATCGACGCCGACGTGCTGCGCAATGTCGAACTCTATGACCTGTCCTTGCTCGGCTTGATCGCCGCCTCCCAGCGTGAAGACCTCAAGAACGTTTCCCCTGCCATCCGCCATCTGGCCTTGTTTGACCGCGCCACTGCTGCGCCGTACAAGGGCGACATTTTGTTGCTGGACAACAAGGGCGACGTGATCGCCGACTCGGCCTCGGTAGAGCCCAGAAAGGGCAATTTTGCTGACCGCGAATACTTTCAGTCGCACGTGAACAATCGCGACCCGAGCATGTTCATCAGCCGTCCCTTCCGTTCCAGACTGCCTGAACATGAATGGCGAATCAGCTTCAGTCGCCGGGTCAGCGGCTCACAGGGTGAATTTCTTGGCGTGGCCGAAGCCGCCATGCGCTTGAGTTATTTCGATCAACTGTTCAACAGCTTGAGCATCGGTCGTGACAGCTCGGTCAACCTGATCAGCTCGGACGGGATTCTTCTGGCCCAGGAACCCCGCTTGGCCGAAGAGCTGATTGGCAAGGACTTCAGCAACCGTCCCAACTTTCAGCGCATCGTCAAGGAAGGCAACGGCAGCTTCACCAGTGTTTCAAGCCACTATAAGGACAAACGCCTGTACACGTTCTCCAAGGTGGGCAACTTGCCGTTGATCGTCATCGTTGCACTGTCCAGTGATGAAGTGTTTGCGTCGTGGAAGCGCACGGCGGTGGTGGTCAGCGTTGCGACTATTGCGCTGTGCATTGGCTTGCTCTGGCTGACTTGGCTGCTCAGCCGGGAACTGCGCCTGCGCCACAACGCCGAACAGGAACTGGCGCAACTGGCGGCCACCGATGCCTTGACCGGCCTGGCCAACCGCCGAACGCTGGATCAGGTCCTGCGTCATGAGTGGTTCCGCGCTCAACGTTCCGGCCAGCCATTGTCGCTGCTGATGATTGATGCCGACCATTTCAAGGCGTTCAACGATCGTCATGGGCATCAGGCTGGCGACGATGCGTTGCGCTCGGTGGCCAAGGTGATCTCCGACAATGTGAGGCGACCAGCCGATCTGGTCGCCCGTTATGGCGGTGAGGAGTTTTCGGTGATTCTCGCGGAAACCGACAGCCAGGGTGCGCAACAGATTGCCGAACACATCCGCGCGACAGTGGAACAATTGCCGCTGGTGGCAGGTGCCGAGTCGCCAATTACTGTCAGTATCGGTATCAGCACCTGGACCACATCCGCCGAGATCAGCCTGGAACAGCTATTGTTTGCAGCGGACAAGGCGCTGTATCAGGCCAAGGAAAGTGGGCGTAATCGGGTGGTCGCTGCCTGATCGAGGAGATCGTTCCCACGCTCTGCGTGGGAATGCCTCAAGGGACGCTCCGCGTTCCAACTCTGGAAAGGGACGCGGAGCGTCCCGGGCTGCATTCCCACGCAGAGCGTGGGAACCATTCCCGCAGGCATAAAAAAAGGCCACCCGAAGGTAGCCTTTAAAAAACTAGAGAGGTTTTTTACTTACACGGCCGCAACTGGACGCATGTAAGAGATCGGTGCAGAGCTGGCGTCTTCGAAAGTCACGACTTCCCAAGCATCTGTCTGCTCAATCAACTTGCGCAGCAGCTGGTTGTTCAATGCATGTCCGGACTTGAAGCCCTTGAACTCACCAATCAGGCTATTGCCCAGC
>Ga0255334_1000558_pt1 | contig 27360 bp, 28 predicted proteins | sample EtOH5_35cm_T3_12_FD_202080 | JGI IMG/M metagenome (GOLD analysis project Ga0255334, IMG submission 202080) | Sandy soil microbial communities from University of British Columbia, Vancouver, Canada - EtOH5_35cm_T3_129 | ecosystem: Engineered > Artificial ecosystem > Sand microcosm > Unclassified ... | reverse complement strand
CACATGGCGATCCCGAAACCTCACGTCTCGGTCGGATCGCGATAGGCCAGGAGCCGCAGGGCGTTTGCGACGACCAGCAGGGTCGACCCCTCGTGAAACACCACTGCCGCGCCGAGTTGCAGTCCGAACAGCGTCGCCGGCACCAGCACGGCCACCATGCCCAGGCTGATCCAGAGGTTCTGCCGAATGATGCGGTTTGTGCTCCGGCTCAACCCGATCACGAAGGGCAAGCGTGTGAGGTCATCGCCCATCAGGGCAACATCGGCTGTTTCCAGGGCTACGTCCGATCCGGCCGCCCCCATGGCGATGCCGACCGTCGCATTCGCCATCGCGGGCGCGTCGTTCACGCCGTCGCCCACCATGGCCACGTCCTGCTCCGCCCGGAAACGCTGAATGGCGGCGACCTTGTCCTCGGGCATCAGATCGCCCCAGGCCTCGTCCAACCCGACCTGTCGCGCGACCGCCTCGGCGACGCGGCGGTTGTCGCCCGACATCATCACCATGCGGGAAATGCCGAGCTGACGCAGGCGTTGGATGACGGCGGCCGCGGCATCACGCGGCGTGTCCATCAAGCCGATGGCGCCGAGGTATTGCTCGCCCCGCCGGACGACCATGGTGGTGCGACCGCGTTGCTCGAGGTCGGCGATCATCGCCTGGACCTCTGCGTTCAGCGGAGGCCCGTCGATCTCCGCGAAGAGCGCAGCTTTGCCGACATGGACGGCGTCGGCGCCGATACGGGCCGAAAGGCCGCGGCCGGTGATGCTGCGCAGATCCTCGGCCGCCGGCACGGTTACGTCCGCACCCAAACGAGCACTTCCGTCGCGGACGACCGCGGCGGCGAGTGGATGGTCGCTGAGCATCTCGACGGCGATGGCGACGGCCAGCAGGGAATGTTCCTCAGCGCCCGGCGCCGGCAGCACATCCGTCACTCGTGGCTTGCCCTCGGTGAGCGTGCCTGTCTTGTCGAAGGCGATGGCGCCCAGCTTGCCGAGGTTCTCCAGTGGCCCGCCACCCTTCACCAGCACGCCGCCGCGCGCCGCGCGTGCAATGCCCGACAGCACGGCGCTCGGCGTCGAGATGGCCAGCGCGCAGGGGCTGGCGGCGACCAGCACGGCCATGGCGCGGTAGAAGCTTTCGCCGAAGGTCTCGTCGATGATGACGAAGGCGAAGAGCAGCACGAAGACCGACGCCAGCACCACCGGCACGAAGACGCGCTCGAACCTGTCCGTGAACCGCTGGGTGGGCGATTTCTGGGCTTCGGCCTCGTTCACCATGCGCACAAGGCGCGCGAGCGAGCTGTCCGCCGCCAGCCGGGTGACCCGCACTTCCAGCGCGCCAGCGCCGTTGATGGTCCCGGCAAAGACACGGTTCTCCGCCAGCAGCCCATCTGGGCGCAGTGCGGCGCGTGCGGCATCCTCGACCGCGCGCTTGTCGACCGGCACGCTCTCGCCAGTGATGGGTGCCTGGTCGACGCTGCTCTCGCCGAGGGCCACGAAGCCGTCAGCCGGAATGCGCGTGTTCGGCCGCACGATGATGGTATCGCCGATCGCCAACTCGGCGACCGGCACCTCGCGCACGACGCCGTCACGGCGCAATTCAGCGGTGGGCGGCGCGAGATCGGCCAGGGCCTCGATCGCGCGTCGCGCACGGCCCATGGCGTAGTGTTCGAGTGCGTGGCCGATGCTGAACAGGAAGAGCAGGAGCGCGCCCTCGGCCCATTTGTCCAGCGCGGCCGCGCCCGCCGCGGCGACCAGCATCAGTGTGTCGATCTCGAAGCGGCCGAGGCGGATGGTGTCGATGGCCTCGCGCAGCGTGTAGTAGCCGCCGAACACATAGGCGCCGACATAGAGCGCCACGGGCAGCCAAGCTGGCGTACCGGGCAGCCAGGAGGCCAGATAGCCGGCAACCAGCAGCGCGCCGCTAAGCAGCGCGAAGATCAGTTCGGAATTCGCGCCGAAGGGGCCACCGTGCTCGTGCTCATGGTCATGGTCGGCTTCGGGTGCCGCCGGCAGCACCCCACCGCGTGCCAAGACGCCCATGCCGCCGAGCGCGCTGCGCAGCGCGGCCTCGGAGGTGGCCGTGCGGTCGAACTCGATCCGCACGGGCCCGGCGGCCGAAGCATCGGCCTCCATGACACCAGGGAGTCGAGACAGCAGGTCGGTGACAGTGCGGGCGCGGCGTTCGTCCTGCAGCCCTTCAACGTCCCACAGGACATGGCCAAAGCGCTGCGTCAGTTCGGCCCCGGCGCTCTCGGCAATCTCCCGCACACGGGCGAGGCTGGCCACCGTAGGGTCATAGTGGATGCACAGCTGCGCGGGGTGTTCGCCGTACGCGGGGACGACATGGGCCTGGCCAATGCCGGCACGGCCGTTCAGGTCGTTGATCAGGCGCCCGACGCAGGCATCGGCTTCCCCAGGCGCGTCGGGCAGGAGGATTCCAAGATCGAGCTTGAGGCGCTGAGCCTGCGTGTCGCTCACCAGCGGGCGGCCTGTGAGCGCCGCCCGGCCGCCCGTGTCACGCCGTGATCCAGCGCGCGACATCCTCAGCCTTCGGCAGGCCACCGGCATGCACCACCTTGCCGTCCACTACCAGGCCGGGCGTCGAGGCGATGCCGTAGCCGGCGATCTCGGCGTAGTCGGTCACCTTCTCGACGGAAACCTCGACGCCGGCCTTGCTGGCCGCATCCTTCACCATCTGCACGGCGGCATCGCAGCGTTTGCAGCCGGGGCCGAGCACCTTGACGTTCTTCATCATCGTATTCCTTCAGGCGAAAAGCAGGTTGAACAGGAAGCCCACGGCCAGGATCCCGGTCGCCACCACGCCGACGAAGACGGCGATCAGCTTCACCGAGAGCACCTTGCGCAGGATGATCATCTCCGGCAGCGACAGCGCGATCACCGACATCATGAAGGCGAGCACGGTGCCGAGAGCGGCACCCTTGCCGAGCAGCGCCTCGACCACCGGGATGATGCCGGCGGCATTGGAATACATCGGCACGCCGACCAGCACGGCGGCCGGCACCGACCACCAGGCGTCCTTGCCCATGATCGAGGCGAGTAAATCCTCGGGCGCGTAGCCATGGATGAGTGCGCCCACGGCTATGCCGGCGATGATCCAGTACCAGACGCGGCCCACGATCTCCTTCACGGAGTCCAGGCCGGCGCGAATGCGGTCGGGCCAGGTCACGGTGACGTCCGGCAGGTCCAGGGTGCCGGCGTGGATATTCAGCACCCACGGCTCCAACCAGGATTCCAGCTTCAGCTTGCCGATGACCCAGCCCGCCGTGATGGCGATGCCCAGGCCGAAGACGAGATAGGTCAGCGCCACCTTCCAGCCGAGCAGCGCGAACAGCAGGCCGAGCGCCACCTCGTTCACCATGGGGGCGGCGATCAGGAAGGAGAAGGTCACGCCAAGCGGCACGCCGGCCGAGACGAAGCCGATGAAGAGCGGCACGGCGGAGCAGGAGCAGAAGGGTGTCACGATGCCCAGCGAAGCCGCCATGGCATTGCCAACACCCTCACGCCGCCCAGCCAGCAGGGCGCGCGTGCGCTCCGGCGAGAAGAAGGAGCGCACCACGCCCATGGCGAAGACCACCAGCGTCAGCAGCAGCAGCACTTTCGGCACATCGTAGAAGAAGAAGGTGACCGACTGGCCGAGATGGCTCGCGGGATCAATCGGCAGCAGCGACACCGCCCATTCGGAAAACGGGATCAGCTGGCTGTAGAGGGCGGCCCAGACCGCCAGGCCTGCCAGGGTGCCGGCCAGCCATGGTGCAGGCGACGGCTGACGGATTGTCGTGGCGCTCATGCGGCAAGGCTTTCCTGACGGTGGGGCAGCTCAAGCGCGGCCTCAAGAAGGTGGCGGACTGCGGACGGCATGCCGGGGTTGAGCCGGTAGCGGACCCATTGGGCATCACGGCGGTCCACCACGAGCCCTGCCTGGCGCAGCGTGACCATGTGGCGGGACATGCGCGACTGGCTGGCGCCGAGCAGTTCCATGAGCTCACAGACGCAATGCTCCCGGCCGTCGCGCAGGAGGCGCAGCGCGGCGAGGCGGGTCGGTTCGGCCAGGGCAGCCAGGAGGGTGATCGGATCATGCATGGCGCTAATTTTATGCGCCCATGCGCATATGCCGATCTGCGTGTTTATTGCATGGCCGCCCTGCCCGGATGCTTCACGCAATCCGTTCCAGACACAGGGCGATGCCCTGGCCGCCACCGATGCACAGAGTGACCAGCCCGCGCGTCTGGCCCGCCCGCGCCATGCCGTGCAGCAGCCGCGTGGTCAGCACCGCGCCGGAGGCGCCGATCGGATGGCCATGGGCGATGGCGCCGCCCTCGGGGTTCACCGCTTCTTCGCGAAGACCGGTCTCGCGCATCACCGCCAGCGCGATGGCGGCGAAGGCCTCGTTGATCTCGGCCCGTTCGATATCGGCGGCGGTCCAGCCTGCCCGCTCCAGCGCGCGCTTCACGGCGGGCACCGGGCCAAGACCGAACATGCCCGGCTCCACCGCGCCCACGCCGGCCGAAATCAGCCGCGCCACGGGCTTCAGGCCCAATCGTTCGGCCGCACCCCGCTCGGCTACCACCATCGCCGCAGCGCCGGTGTTCAGCCCAGGCGCGTTGCCCGCGGTGATGCTGCCCTCCTTGCGGAAGGCCGGACGGAGCTTCCCGAGGGAGTCGGCCGTGGTGTCCGGCCGGTTATGCTCATCCTTCAGGAAGGCCACGGGGCCCTTCCGGCTGGGCACCTGCACTGGCGTGATCTCGGCATCGAACAGCCCGGCAGCCTGGCCCGCGGAGAAGCGCGTCTGCGAGCGCAGAGCCCAGGCGTCCTGATCGGCGCGGGGGATCTGCAGCTTGGTGACCAGGTCCTCGGTATGCCAGCCCGAATGCTCGCCCGAGAAGGCATCGTTCAGCCCGTCCAGCAGCATGCTGTCCAGCACCTGCCCATCGCCCATGCGCATGCCCCAGCGCCCATTCGGCAGCAGGTAGGGCGCGCGGTCCATGTTCTCCATGCCGCCGGCGATCATCACATCGGCCTCGCCGAGGCGAATTTCCTGCGCGGCAGAGGCGATCGCCTGCGCCCCGGAGCCACAGACGCGGTTGACCGTCATGGCCGGCGCCGACACCGGCACCCCGCCCCCGATGGCCGCTTGGCGGGCCGGGTTCATCTTGTTGCCGGCCTGGATGACGTTGCCCATCACCACGCCATCCACCCGGGCCGGGTCGAGCCCGGCGCGTTCCATCGCCGCGCGGATCACGACGGCCCCGAGGTCCACGGCAGGCATGTCCTTCAGCGTGCCGTTGAAGGTGCCGAGGGCGGTGCGCACCGGGGTGCAGAGAACGATCTCGCGCTGGGCCATGGTGCTTGTCCTTGTTGGTTGGCAGAGCTCAGCCCGCCGCGGCGGGGGAACGTCCCAGCGTGCCGTTCAGCGGCACGGCCAGGGCGATGGTGTTGGAAATGGTGCCGTATTTCCGGACGTTCTGGTGCAGCAGCTCCAGCCGCCGGTCGGTCTCATCCGTGTCCACCAGGATCTCGTAGTCGATGCGCGTCATGCGCGGCGGGGCGTCCTGGCGCTCCCCCGTCAGCTGGATTGTCACGCCGCGGAGCGAGAAGTTGAGCATCGGCGTCACGCGCTCGATGCCCTTCATCATGCAGGCCGCAACGGAGGCGAGGAGAAGCTCGGCCGGATTGAACGCATCGACGCGACCGGCCGGGTCGGTGTCGGCCACCAACTCCGCGCCCTTGCAGGTCATGCGCGTGCCGTGGCCATCAATGCGGGTTGCGGACATCGTGTAGGACTGCATGGATGAGGCTCCGCCTGTTTTTGCAGGATAGCAGCGCTGGCTCTCCCTCGCCTTGCGACGGATCAATCACGGATTGCCGATGGCAGGCGGTTAGGGAGCAGGGGCGGAGTGTGAATAGGTGGACACCGTCGCCCTGGACGGGCTGATCGATGTGCCGTCACTCAGGCTCTACGAGCCGCAGAGGCCGCACCCGCTGAGGCCCGCGGTTGCTGCCGCTGTCGTGGCAGTGGGAGTCCTCAGCGGAGTCGTCTTGGGACCTGTCGAGCCTGGCGCCGGGGGCGACCGCCGCTGTTCAAGGGCAGGCGACGGGAAGCGCCCCTCGGGCTGAGAGATTGACGCCCATCAAGGACATCGGAGCCGATGACGCTTAGCGTGGCCAGATCCGGCATCCCCAGGCTGCTGCGCAAGGATCATCATGTCCATCATGCAAGGCCTACGAGCCTATCACGCCATACTCGGCCTCCTGGTCATCGCCGCCTTTCTGACGGGCGACCTGGGCACGATCCACGCCGTACTGGGCTACGCCATCGCCATCATTATCGGTGGTCGCCTCGTCGCGGCCCTCTCGGGCCTGCGACAACTGGGCCTTTCACGCTTCTACCCTCAGTTCGAGGGACTGACGTTCGGCAATACCTTTACTCACCCTGCCATCAGCAAGACGCTATTGGCCGGCATCGCCACCTGCCTGATCCTGGCCACCGCCACGGGAATCGCGATGGATCGCGGCAGGACGCTCGGTATGGCAACCAGCGCCGTCGTGAGCGAGGCATACGCGCGGGATGACAGCCGTGAGCGCCGGCGAGACTCAGAAGCCCGCGGCGGAGAGCAGGAGGATGGCATCGTCGGCGAACTGCATGAGGGGCTTTCGAACCTGCTCATGATCATCGTCGGGCTGCATGTCGCCTACCTCTTCCTGTTCAAGCGCCCGCTGGCGCGCTTCATGCTGTTCATCGCGACGCCCAAGCCCCGGCAAGTTGAACCCGGTCGTGCGCCTTGATCCGCGGCACGCGCACGGCAACAGACGCCGATCTTCACAGGCGGCCTCAGTACCCCGAAGGACAACTCCATGCCGCGCCTCCACTTCCATCACGAACGCCATCTCGTCTCGCGCATCGGGTGGCTGCGGGCGGCGGTGCTGGGCGCGAATGACGGCATCGTCTCGACCGCCAGCCTGATCGTCGGCGTCGCCGCCGCTGCGGCCGCGCAGAGCGACATCCTGATCGCCGGCGTAGCCGGCCTGGTCGCCGGTGCGATGTCGATGGCGGCTGGCGAGTACGTGTCGGTCAGTTCCCAATCCGACACGGAGCAGGCCGACCTCGCGCGCGAAACCCAGGAATTGCGGGACAATCCCGCCTTCGAGCATGAAGAACTGGCCGAGATTTACGTCCGACGCGGAGTGGACCGCGACCTGGCTCGGCAGGTCGCAGCGCAGTTGATGGCCAAGGACGCGCTCGGCGCCCATGCGCAGGATGAACTCGGGATGTCCGAGATCACCACAGCGCGGCCCATCCAGGCGGCGCTGACCTCGGCCGCGACCTTTGCGGTTGGCGCCGCCATGCCCCTGCTGATGGTGGTCGTCGCACCGACCCACCTGCTTGTCTGGGTCGTCTCCGGCGCCTCGCTTGCCTTTCTGGCTTTGCTGGGTGCCATCGGCGCCCAGGCGGGCGGCGCCAATGTTCTGCGTGCCACAGCGCGCGTGACCTTTTGGGGCGCGCTGGCGATGGCATTGACGGCTGGCATTGGTGCTCTGTTCGGCACGGTGGTGTAGCCGGCGCGGCCATCCCCGGACGTGGGTCAGATCGTGGAGCTGACCGTCCCATCGTCGAACACGAAGATCGTCCCCATCTCCATGTCAGCAGCGAGCTTACGGGCCGTTTCCGCTCCCAGCACCATGAACGCCGTCGCCCAGGCATCGGCCGCCATGCACGTACTGGCCAGCACGGAGACGGAGGCGATTCCATTGGCGATCGGACGGCGCGTGCCGGGATCCATGGTGTGCGACAGCAGCTTGCCATCCACCTCCACCCAGTGCCGGTAGTTGCCGGACGTCGCGACGGCCATGTCCGTCAGCTCGATCACGCCCATCGCTTCACGGCTGTGCCGATCCGGGCGTTCATGCGCCACGGCCCAGGGCGTGCCATCCGGCTTCAGGCCCCGCGCCCGCATCTCCCCATCGATGCCCACAAGCCAGGAGCGAATGCCGAAGGAGTCCATCACCCGCGCCATCTCATCCACACCGAAGCCCTTGGCGATGCCCGAGAGATCGAGGGTGAGCGGCGCCGCCTTCCGCGCGCGGGACGTGGTGACATCCAGCTGCAAGGCCTCCGTCGTGGCGGCACGCGGCCGTTCCGACGCGGCTGCGATGCGAAGCTGGTCCGGCTGCCGCGTGCCAGGCCCGAAGCCCCAGGCCGACACCAGCCCGCCCACCCCGATATCGAAGGCGCCCTTGGTCGCCCGGCCGATCTTCAGCGCCTCGGCCAGCACCGTCATCAATTCGCGCGGGATCGCGACCCATTCGCCAACCGGCGCCGCATTCAGGCGGTTGAGGTCGGAGTCGGGCTTCCATGTGGACATCTGCCGATCCACGCGATCCACCGCGTCGAACAGCGCCGCCGCCAGTGGGTCGGTCGCCATGCCATCCGGCGCGAAGAGCACCGCAGCGTAGCGTGTGCCCATGGTCGGGCCGTTGAGCGCGTGGCGCACCAACGGCGCCGCCTCAATAGACGTCTTCACGATAGCGGCCCTCCGATTTCAGGGTTGCGAGGTCGATGCCCAGCGGTTGCAGTATCGCCTCGAAAGCGCGTGCCACGCCGCCCGCCATGTCGCGCCCGCCGCAGACCAGCACCTGCGCGCCGTGCTGCACCAGGTCGCGCAGCGCCGGTGCATCCGCCGCCAGCCGATCCTGGACGTAGCCACCGCCCGGCACGCGGGAGAAGGCGGTGTTCAGCCGTGCGAGGCGTCCATCGTCCACGTATTGGTGCAACTGCGGCCCATACAGGAAGTCCGAGCCGGGATGCCGGCCACCCCAGTAGAGGTGCATCGGCCGGTGCCTGGCGTTGTGGCGGATGAAGCCCGCCAGCGGGCCGATCCCGGTGCCGGCCCCGATGAGAATCACCGGCGCCTTGCCGCGGCTCGGGCGGAAGGCCGGGTTGGGCCGGATGAAGGCCTCGACCCGTCCGCCGAGCGGCAACTCATGCAGGAAGCCGGAGCACAGGCCACCCGCCTGCTTGCGCACACAGATTTCCAGCACGCCGTCAGTCGAGGCAGAGGCAAGCGAGTAGAAACGTGGCAGGTCAGAGCCGGGTACCAAGATGCCGACCAGGTCGCCCGCCTCGAAGCGCGGCAGGCGGCGACGCTGCCAGAAGCCACCGGCGGCCGGCGGCGCAAAGCTCAGGATTGCGGTGGGTGTCTGCGATTCCGCGCCGTACTCGACGCGGCCGGACAGCTCCAGCGCAGTGGTCTTGGGACGGGCGGCGACATGGGCCAGTTCGAGCTTCGTGCCGATCGCCTCGCCCAGTAACTTGCCCCAATCGGCGAAGGTCTGGGCCGATTGCCGATCCACCTGCCATGTGTCGAGCAGTACGGGCCAGCCCTTCACGCGCAGGGCTTCCGCCACCTGCTCGGCAAAGCCGCAGAACTTCGGGAAGCTTCGGTCGCCGAAGCCGAGCACCGCGACGGGAAGCGCGCCACTGGCCCGCTCCAGCCGCTGCAGGAACAGCTTCGCGGAGTCCGGCGCATCCCCATCACCATAGGTCGCGGTCAGGATCAGGAACCGTTTCGCCTGGGCATAGCGCGGCGCCAGGCTGTTCATCGGCGCGGCATGCACACGATGCCCGGCCTTGGTCAGCGCCGCGTGCAGCGTGACGGCAAAGCCCCAGGTGCTGTTGCCCTCGCTGCCGACGAGGATGATCGTGTCGGCGGATTGCGCGCCGACATTCTGCCAGATCTTCGGCAGGGCAGCGCGCCGACGCCACCAGATCACACCACCAGCGCCAGCCAGAACGGGCGCGGTGAGCGCGGCCAGGCCGAGCAGCAGCGCCAACGGCCAGACGCCGCGGCCGGTATGCAGCATGACGATGGTCTCGTGCACCTGCCGCGCCAAGCCGTTCGGTGTGAAGTCCAGCACCTGCCCGGTCGCGGCATCCACATGAGCGATGCCCTGCGCCGTGGTCAGCGTGTAGGTGTCGGTGAGGTCGTCGCCATAGGGAAAGGTGAGCTCCCGCAGGGCCGACAAATCCACCGCTTGCAGCGCCGCTAACTGCCCCGGCGGGAGCCGCACCGCACCGCTTGGTGGCACGAGCGCCGCGACCTCCGCCGCCGCGCCATCAGGCAGCACGCCGAAGGTCGCGAGCGACATCCAGCAGCCGGTCAGCGCCGATAGCGTGAGGCCGATCACCGCGAAGCGTCCGAGCTCGCAATGCAGCCGCTGCGATAGAGACCCGCGGCTGGGCCGCAGGATCGCCGCCCACCCGCCAAGCCGTGCGGCCAGCAGCATGGCGCCCGAGACGCACAGCAGCAGCATTGCCGCCGCCCCCAGTCCCGCCGCCACGCGTCCCGCATCGCCCATCAGGAAGGAGCGATGCAGGTTCGTGACGGTGCGCGTGAGGTTCGATGGCTCATGCGGTCCGATCGCTTGGCCCGTGAGCGGATCGACCAGCTCGGCACCTGGCAGGTCGGCCTCAAAATAGTAGGCGATGACCGTACCGGAGGCCGTCCGCACAATGCGCTCCAGCTCCGCATGCCGCGCTTGCACGGCCTCGGCGATGGCGGCCACGCTGACCTGACCGGTTGCAGGAATGGTGGAGCCGCTGCGATCGACAATCGAGTCGAAGGCGAGGAAGGCGCCCGTCAACGCCAGCGCCGCGATCAGCAGCGCGGCGAAGAGGCCCGGCAGGGAGTGGAGGCGGCGGAGCATGTCAGCGATCCAGCGGCTTCGTCACATGTCGAACTTGAAGGACGCGACATAGCCGCGGCCCGAGACGGGACGGCCATTGGCCGCGGTCGTCAGCGGCGCGGTGATCTCACCAGGGTTGTCACGCCCGTCCTCGACTGCAGTATCGACGCGGATCTGGTAGCCGGCATCAATCAGCGCATCGGCGATGTCGACGGTGACACGCAGCGTCTGGCCGCTGCCGACGCTCGCACCGGTGATGCCGTCGATGCGTGCGGTCTCACTGGTCCTGCCACGTGCCCACGCACTCAGGTGCGTGTAGTACTTGGCTTTGCCGCCCGCGACGCGCAGCGTGGAATGGAAGCGGCCCTGCGCGTCCACCAGATAGATCGCAAGGTAGGCGCCATTGCCGCCATAGGGGCGCAGCTGCGTCGTGAGCGTGACGCTGCGCGCCTCGGCCGGCGGCGCGAAGGCCATGGCCGGGAAGGCGAGCGTGGCGGCGAGGCCGAATGTGGCGACGATCTTGTTCATCGAATCTCTCCAGCAGGAACTGCGATGCGGGAGAGATGGACGTTCAATCTGACGCTGGCCTGAACCAGAACGGACGAACCGTTCATCCGCGGTTCAGCGTGACGCAGGAATTCCGGGTAGCTGGACGCGCGCCTCGAACCCCGAGGCTCGACCCGGCACGGGCGACAGCAGTTCCAGGCTGGTCCCGGCCCCGGTCACGATCGCCTCGGCAATCGCCAGACCGAGACCCGAGCCGGTCGCGGAGCTGCCCCCTCGCTCGAAAGGCCGCTTGAGGCGTCCCATCGTCTCCGGCGTGACCACGGCACCGCCGTTAGATACACGCAGCAGCCCATCGTCGCTAAGCGCAACCGATACCGGCTGGTCGGCCGCGCCATGCTTCAGCGCATTCTCGATGAGGTTGCGGGCCAGGATGGCGAAGGCGTCGGCGTCCATGCGGGACAGCAGGACGCCGGTCATGGGCAGCGTGATGGCCAGCCGGGCAGCGCCCGGATCGTGTCTGAACTCATCCAGGACGAAGCCCAGCACCTGCGCTAGATCCTGCGGGGTCTCCGCCAGCAGGCCCGCCCCCTCGGCCTTGGCCAGCTGGAGCAGCTTCTCCGACAGACGCGCCAACTGCCGCAGCGCCGCCTCCACGGTCCTAGCGCGTTCGCGCGCGGCGCCCTCCGGCACCTCGGCAATCAGGCGCTGCGTCTGTGCCAAGGCAGCCGCGACGGGTGTCCGCAATTCATGGGCGCTGCTGGCGGTGAAGCCGCGCTCCGCCTCCAGCGCCCGTTGCAGCCGCGCGATCAGCCGATTGACCGAGCCCGCGACAGGCGCGAGTTCACGCGGAAGCGCTATCACGTTGACGGGCGAAAGGTCGCCGCGGCCGCGCGCCTCGATCTCCTGTTCAAAGGCTTGGACTGGCCGAAGCGCGAAGCGCACCAGCGCCCAGACACCGATCTGGCTGAGCGGCAGCAGCAGTGCCAGCGGCCACAGCAGCATGCCGACCGCCTCGATGACGGCCTGGCGCCGGTGGCTGACCGGCTCCGCGGCTGTGACGAAGAAGGTGCCCTGCACCGCGCCCTCGGTGTAGAGGCGCAGGCCGCGCCAATCCTGAAACCCTGCCGTCATCGGCACCGGGAACGCGGCGGGGTCAGCGTCGTGGGATTGCAGCAGGACGCGGCCTTCACCGTCACGCACGATGTAGGTGATCTGCTCCTGATGCGGCAGCACCGACGGCAATCGCTGGATGGGGCTCTCGCCCTCGGCCGGCGGATCGCTGTTCAGGATCTCGCTATAGGCCAGGGGCAGGATACGCTGTGCGACTTCCTGCAACGCGCTGTCGAAGACTTCATCGATCTCGCTGCGCAGGATCAGCCCCGCCGCCACGCTGCCCGCAAGCCAGAGCAGGATCATCCCCAGCGCGAGGCCAAGGCCTAGGCGGCGCTGCAGGCTCTGCGGCCGCGACGCCACTAGGATGCCGCGCGCTTCGGCTGGCCAAGCCGGTAGCCCATGCCGCGGATCGTCTCGATGATGTCGTGGCCGAGCTTCTTGCGGATCCGGCCGATATAGACCTCGATGGTGTTGCTCTCGACCTCGGCGTCGAATGAGTAGAGCCGCTCCTCCATCTGCGCCTTGGTGACCAGCGCGCGCGGGCGCTGCACGAAGGTCTCGAACAGCACCCATTCGCGTGCCGTCAGAGTGATCGGTTGCCCGGCCCGCTGGATCAGCCGTTGCGCCAGGTCGATGGTGAGGTCGCCGATCTCGACCTGCGGGTTCGGGTTTCCAGCATACCGACGCGCCACGGCGCCGATGCGTGCCGACAACTCGGCCAGGTCGAACGGCTTGACGAGGTAGTCGTCTGCCCCGGTGTTCAGCCCGGCGATGCGATCGGAAATCTGGTCGCGTGCGGTCAGGATGATCACCGGCGTGACATCACGCGCCGCGCGGCGCGCCTTGAGGAAATCCAGCCCCCTACCATCCGGCAGCATCAGATCTAGCAGGATGAGTTCATAGGCCACCGTGCCGACGCAATCCTGCGCCGTGTCGAGCCGCGTTGCCCAATCCACCGTATGACCGTCCGCCGCGATCTGGTCCCGCACCGCAGCGCCCAGGATGGCGTCGTCCTCGATCAATAGAACTCGCATCCGTTGGTCCTTCGCGTCGGCGGCCGCTCCTGGTCGTAGTGCCGGCGCCTGACAGCAAGCTGAACCTGGAAGCCGCGGCATTCAGTCAGCTGTCAGGTTGGCATGGCTTTGTCATCCTATCGTTCAACTGACAGGATGCGATGCCATGACCCGACTACTTCCAGCGATCGCGCTTGCATTCTGCGCCCTTGGCACCGGGGCGGCCATGGCCGACCAGCGTTGCAACGTGCCGCTGGCAGAGTGGCAGCCGCGTGCCGCGTTGCAGCAGCAGGTCGAGGCCCAGGGGTGGCGGGTGACCCGGATTAGGACCAAGGATGGCTGCTACCGCGTGCACGGGACGAATGACCGGGGCGAACGCTATGAGGGTACTTTCCACCCTGGCACGCTGCGGGTTCTCAAGGTGGAAATTGAGTACGACTGATCAGGGTGAGACGCGTCTCACGAACACCAGCGAAGGTTGGATTCCAGTTCCCACCGCTGCTCCAATCTTCTCTCTCACAACCTGTCTCTCCTGGTCACAGCACCGCGCTGAGGCGCAGGTTTGGCCGGGGTTTGCGGACGGACCTTGATGGTTCGAGGCCGCAACCACCGTCGAATTCGGGCCGGAGAGAGCAGAGAGTCTCCGAACCTTGAGGGTGGGCCGATTTTCCCCTCAACCTTAAGTCGTTGAAACCAGGGCTCGTTTTTTGGCGCCGGCTTCCGAGATTCAGTAATCCGATTGCCTGCCGGATGCTCGATAGCGCTGAAAATCTCTGGCGGCTGCGCATTCAGGTACGAGCCTTCGCGCCCGACCCGCCGTTAACATCATTCCAGCCGGCATATCCTCGCTGCATCCGTCACAGACCGTGCTCATCCTTGAGCGTCAGCAGGTCGACCTCGAACTGCGCCGCCATGGACTGCGTGTAGATGCGGGTGATGTCACCCTGGTTCTGGTGCTCGATGATTTTCCTCAGATCGGATTGGCGCTGCTTCCAGGTCAGTCCATCCGTGAAGAATAGGAACGCTGTGTCAGCCCGTTTGGCGGCGATGATGGCGCGCACATCGCCGATTACGTCCGACATCTTCGACCCCGTTGCACCGAAACCCTTGGATTCCACAACGATGCGCGGGTCCGTCCGATTCGGGATGGCAAAATCAAACTTGGCCGTGACGCCATTCCGACCAGTGAACGTGGCCCTGGCCTCGTAGCCACCCTCACCGAAGACGCGCTTGATGATATCTTCCGCGAAGTCCTCGGCCACGCGACCGCGCCTCTGCCCTGATATCGCACTGCCCCGTCCGCTTCGCAGCCGCTCAACTAGGGTGTCCGTCCAGTGCAGGGGCCTCTTCACCTCCGTCACCATGGCGTCCAGCAAGCCCAGGTCAGTCAGGGCCGTCAGGAAGTTCGCTGGGTCCTTCTTGTACCTCTGCAGGCCGGCGCCACCCTCGCCGAGGGCATCAGCAAGCGCACCTGAGAACTGGTCCTTCGAGAGGCCCAGGAAAGTCCGGATGACGAGTAGCCCATCCTCAAAATCCTGGCCTGTGAGGCGCTTCACCGGCTTATCATTCTCGATGATCGCCCGGACATCACCCTCCGTGTAGGCATCCTTGACCGGGAAGGCCTTCAGCCGATCAATTACCCGCTTCGCGACGTCGTCTTGCCACTCGACTTGCAGCGGCTGCAGGCTGTCCAAAATGTCGGACAGCGCCTGGGTTACCCGCAGCATTCTTCAGCGGCCCACGATGAGATATTCTTGGACCGTCGAGCGCTCGACGTTGGCATGGGTCCCGAAATGGTACCGATGCTCCCGCTCGTGGACGGTCACCTTGCCCTTATGGCGACGCATCAAGGCAGAGAGCACATCCAGATCGGGATAACCGTTGCTGCTGTACGACAGCACGATGATGCTATCGCGGTAGAGCTGAAAAAGGCGGTCGAACGCCTCAAGCGCGGTTCTGCGAGAGCCGAACGGCGTCTTCTGCTTTTCGATTTTCTTGACCTTGGTCCGCTCCATGATGCGGAGCCCCTGCCAGTAGCAAGACAGACCCTCGAGGAAGTGGTAGCGCTTGATGTAGCAGTTATCGTCTGAGCGCGGGACGTAGGGCGGGTCCAGGTAAACTAGGTCGATGCCGGCGGCCTTCGTCGAAAACACGTCGGCCCGCTTGGCGGTGTTGCGCTGCCCGTTGTCGAAGACCACCCTGTTGAAGGCCTCGGCCTGCTCCAAGAAGTGCTCCTCGATGGTTAGTCTCAGGTCCCGACGCCCGTCGTCGTACCGCGACAGGTCGCCGCTCACGGTGAACACACCTCGGGGCTGCTTCTTCAGGCAGGACCGGATGAGCGCGGCGCGGGCCATCGCTTCCTGGGCTGGATTCCCAAGCCGCGCGATGTTGGCGGACACCTTGTCCAGGAAGCGCAGGTCATCCGGGGTGTAGAAAACGTCAGTGAATGTCCGCTGGATGAAATCTGGGGCATCTGGGGCGGGGGCCAGGAGCTTGGACATAGCTGGGCCGTCAAGGCGATGCTTCGAGTTCGCAACCGTGGCCGAGGCAAGAACAACTGGGAAGTTTAGGAAGTCGCTGGCGACAACCCGCTTGCCCATTGCTTTCATTAGGTAGGACACGCACCCGCTGCCCACGAACGGGTCGGCCGCCGTCTCGAATTCCAAGCCCCCCAGCACACCGTAAATCCACGGCAGGAGCCGGTGCTTGGAGCCCATGTAGCGGAGCTCCGGGTAGTCCAACACCCGAGGCGGCAGAGGCTGAGCAGGAACTGCCGGGTCGCGGCTGTAGGCCAGCGAGGGGGCCGGAGCAGAATTTGGCGACTGGTCGCCGAGTTTCCTGGCCACAGGCATCAGTTAATCCGCCATGTCGGAGTCGTCATGCTCGGCAGATTGCCAAGCTGCAATGGGGCAGGGCAAGCCAAGCGGAGGTGTATGGCCATCATCATTGCCGTCATGTGGGCGCTGGAATCCGCTGCGGGGTCAGCAACGCACTGCCGCCAGCCCCTTCGCGCGTCAGCCACCCTGCGGTTTCAGCCTCATCAATCCAGCTTTGGACCAGCCTGAGGTCCACATGGGGGTGCTGCATGAGCAGCGCGGCCAAGTGATCCTGCCGACGCAGAGGACCAATTTCCAGCCACCCTTCGAAGTCCTGTTTGGCCTTGGCACGTGCCTGCTCCTGCCAATGCCGAAATACGCCAAGGTTTGGATTCTCTACGCCGGCGAACAGGTCCGGAATCACGCCCCCCATGGAAGTCTTTCCAATATGAGCATTGTAGGCGAGATCCTCTTGCGCTTCGACGGCCTTTGTCTCAACCCGCCGAAACACCTCCATGCCCTTGGGGTGGCGCGTGCCGTACGCCAGGTGGAAATAGGTTCGCTGCTTGTCTTCGAACCTGACCCGAGTGGTTGCCACGTACCGGTAGCCGCAGATTGCCTTGAGTCGTGCCAGATAGGTCAACCTGACGGCTTCCTCACGACTCCTGTGGACCTTGAAGGCTTCCGCGTATTCCCGTTCCCAGCCAGGACCGCCGAAGTACTGATTAAAGCCGCCGCGCACTGCTTCTAATCCGAGGTGTCGGTTCAGGCTGTTGGTCATCATGTTGACCAGAACCTCACCGCGCAGGCGCAGGAGAGGGGCAAGCCTGTCGAGGGCAAGGCCTTTCCATCCGGTGGGGTCCACAAAGCTGAAGGTGAATGCGCCGCCCACGATATTGACGATCTGCGGAATGGCCTCCTCGAATTCGCCGGGGATGACGGTGGTCTCGATGAGGCCGAACCGCTTCACGGCTTCGGCCATGACCGGGAAGGAGCGCCTGTCCTTCTCGACGAACACGGCGCGCATGCGGGGCTGGATGCCCCGGGCAGCCAGGTTGCTCGCTACGTCAGTCAACACCGAGAGTGCGACGTGGAACGAAGTGTCTGTGTGAGCCTCGGCGGCGCTGCGCCACGGTCCCGAGAACCCATCCACGTACACGAAGTCGGCTCTCGCATTGGGGGCCTGCAGCACCTTGAAGGCGAGTTCCAGCAGGTATTCACGCAGAAACAGATGCTTTACGTAGGTCTGGCCTCGACCGACGTAGTCCTCCCGGTTGATGGAGATCTTCGTCGGCCTTCGAGGACCTTTGCCCATCAAGCGCTCCGCTGTTTTCGGCTGTTGACCGTCGCAAGTGTCGGAAACTGGTTCCATTCGCGCCCTTCCAGCAGCCGGCCCTGCGACTTAGGCCGCAGGCCACCCCATTGCTTGAAGAAGAACGGCACGCCCTGAGCGACGCACTGGTTCCGAATCTCAATGGCCCAGGCGGGGTCCATAGGCCGGAAGCCAGGACCGCTCTCGCCACCTACGATCACCCAATCGATGGCTTTGAGGTCTACGGGACCCAGCGGTCCGATGAGGGGCTCCACCGACAGGAAGCGCACCGCCGCGATCACATTCCGCACGTGGGCGATGCGACCCTTGCGCTGGTTGTCTTCGACCGAGGCGCCGAGCCAGACATTTCCCGGTGGGGCACGGTCGGCGTATCGACGGCGGGTGTAACGGACAAGGCGGGAACTGCGTTTTGTCAGTACCTGGAAGGTGTGCCAGGTCGCCTGCTCCATGGTGTCGAAGACTTGGTCGACGAATCCGTCCGGGATGTCCTTATGAAACAGGTCGCTCATCGAGTTGACAAACACCATGCGGGGCGCGCGCCAAGTCAGGGGCTGCTGCAGGCGCTCCGGCCGCAGCACGATATCGAAGCCTTGCTCGAAGGGATGGCCCGGGACCCCGCGGAACCTCTCGCTGAACCGCTCAGCATAGCAACGCAGGCAGCCCGGGCTGATTTTCGTGCAGCCCGTGACTGGGTTCCAGGTCGCGTCGGTCCACTCGATGGCTGTGTTGCCGGCCACGGCCTTCCTGACGAGAACAAATAGAGAATCGACTTGTGCCACGGAACCGGCGCTGGGTCGAGGATCAAGAAAGCTACTTTGTTCCCAAGCCGCAGTTCCCGTCGACACCGTTCCGCCGGTGTGCGCGGAGCGGACGAGCGCGCCGGCCTCACGGTGCCGTCACGAGCTCCTGCTGGTGTTCCCATACTTCGGGAAATGACTGAAGCAGTTCGGGAAGGCCTCGGATGGATCCTGCCCTTCCCGTCATCACTTCCTCCACCAATGCAGGAGCGAGCAACGTCAGCCGCAGCAGGCTGCCCAGGTATCCCCGCTCGATCCGCTCCGCCTCCGCCATCTCTGTAATCGAGCCGTACCGCCCCTCATCCAGCAGCTTCTGGTACCGAAACGCCCGCGCCAGCGCCTTCACCAGCGCCGGGTCCGCTCGCGTCGGGATGTTTCCGCCGCCAGCCTCCCCTGCCGCTGGTGTGACTACCGTCTTCCGCCCTGGCCGCCTGCGGATCTTCAGTGGCACTCGAACCGTGATGCTCGTCGCGGCAGTCATGCGGCAGCCCTCAGCGCTTCGGGTGCGATCGCCGTGAGGTCGCGGACCAAACCGGCCAGCCCCTCGACGCGCAGGCGGATGTCGGCGCCGGCGGGTCCGACCACCACCCTCTCCACCAGTGCGCGGACGACGCGTGCCTGCTCCGCCGGGAACAGTTCGTCCCACAGCGGATCGAGGCGATGCAGCGCGTCCCGCACCCCGTGCTCGGTCAGACCGGGCGCGTCTTTCCGCGCTGCGAGCCAGGTGCCGACCACGATCTCCGGCTGCCGCAGCAGGGCGCGGACCTGGCTAATCACCGCGCCTTCGATCTGCGCCGCCGACACGCGCCGCACGATGCTGTCGTCCACGATCATGTCGACCTTCAGCACGCGCTGTGCGACGTAATAGCAATAGCGCCGACCATTCTTCACCGCATGCGTCGGCGACATCGCGCGACCGTCGATGCCGAAGATCAGCCCCTTCAGCAGCGCCGGCGCGTTCTGGCGGTTCTGCGCCGCCCTGGTGCGAGGGCTGACCTGCAGGATGGCGTGCGCCCGGTCCCACAGGTCCCGCGGGACGATCGCCTCGTGCTCGCCACGATAGACGTTCCCCTTGTGCGTGACATCCCCGATGTAGGTCCGCAGGTTCAGCGCCTTGTAGACGTCGCCCTTATCCAGCAGCTTCCCGGACTTGCTGGCGATGCCCTCGGCCTGAAGGCGGCGCACCGTTTCCACGCCCGAGCCGGTCTCGACGAAGAGCTCGAAGACGCGGCGGACACGCGCAGCCTCGGTCTCGTTCACCACCAGCTTGCGGGCGACGACTTCGTAGCCGAGCGGCACCTTCCCACCCATCCACATGCCGCGTGCCTTCGACGCCGCTACCTTGTCGCGGATGCGCTCCCCGATCACCTCCCTCTCGAACTGCGCGAAGGAGAGCAGGATGTTCAGCGTCAGCCGGCCCATGCTGGTGGTGGTGTTGAATGATTGCGTGACGGATACGAAGGTGACGTCGTGCGTCTCCATCGTCTCCACCAGCTTCGCGAAGTCCATCAGCGAGCGGGATAGCCGGTCAATCTTGTAGACGACGATGACGTCGACCAGGTTCTGCTCGATATCGGCCAGCAGCCGCTTCAGCGCAGGGCGCTCCAGGGTGCCACCGGAGAACCCGCCATCGTCATAGCGATCCCGGACCAACGTCCACCCCTCCGCGCGCTGGCTGGCGACATAGGCCTCGCAGGCCTCGCGCTGCGCATCGAGCGTGTTGAACTCCTTGTCCAGGCCCTCGTCCGTGCTCTTCCGGGTGTAAACAGCACAGCGGAGCTTCTTCACCGAGGAGGGCATCACTTCGCAGCCGGGTACCTTCCGCCTCATGCGCCACTGCCCGGCTGGCGCAGCCCAAAGAACACCCAGCCATTCCACCGCGTGCCAGTGATGTGCCGGGCGATGGCGGAGAGCGACCGGTAGGGCCGCCCCTCATACTCGAAGTCATCGGGACGCACGGTGATGACATGCTGCACGCCGCCATGCTCGCGGATTAGCCGCGTGCCAGGCAGCGGGCGGCTGTCAGCGCGGATCCGCCGCAACACAACATTCCCGCCGTCCAGCTGCTCACCCAGCGCTTCGAGGCGCGCCCGCGTCTCCGGCTTCAGCCCGCCATAGGCGAGTTCCTGAATGCGATAGGCCAGCCGACTGGTGATGTAGCTGCGGCTGAACGGCGGCGGCTCCTTGCCGTAGAGGCGCCGCCATTCGGCCTTCAATTCGGCGATCGGCGCCGACTTCAGGGCGGCCAGCCGCGGCAGCACCTGCGTCGGCGGGATCTTCGGGATGGTGGGCGCCGGCGGAGCCGCGTCCTGCTGCTGCACCTTCGTAGTTGATCGTCGGGTCATGCGACTCCCTTTCCTCTGGGGTTCGCATGACGGCGCTGCCGGGCGATGGAGTGTAGGCGAACGTCTCCGCGAGCCTCGACCTGCGCGGCATCACGGGCGAGATCCGCGGCGGCGCGGCTCCTCAGCCGCAGGATGCTGCGGGCGAGGAGGTCGCAGACCTCGCGAAGATGCGGTGGGAGATGGAGGTTGGGAGCAGTCTGTCTCGGCGGCTTCACTCCCTGCCATTACGCAATGGGCGTGGAATCCGTATCATGCGTCGACGCGCCAGACTCGACTCGGCGGTTGATGGCGCATATAGAACATAAGCAGAACAAGATGCCGTGAGGGTGCATGTCGGGCGATCTCAAGAAGTTCGTGAATCCCAAGTTCCTGCGGACGGTGAATCTTCCCCTGCTTCGGGAGCTATTCGGCCGTCAGCCGGAGGAGCTGCGCGGGTTTGACCTGGCGGCCTTTGATCTGCCCGAGCCGGACGCTCGGGCTGCGCTGACGACGCTTTTTCAGGGCCCCGAGGAGCAATTACCCAGGGGCATTGTCGCCGACCTTCATCATATCGCGGAGCTGGGCACTGAGCATGGCATGAACATGCTCCAGGCGCGTGCCGAAGCCCGTGGGATTGAGATTGCGCCGCCGCTTGATCCGGCCGGCCAGCCGGTCCCGCTCGACCCGAAGCAGTTCGCTATCCTGGCTTTCCTTCGCCACCGCGCAGTTTTTGATGCCGTGTCGGACATGATGGCGCGCGAGGCGCGTTCCTCTTTCAACGAGTATGTTGGGATCGACGAAGGGGTCGAACCTCAGCTGACAGACGATGCCCGCGCGGCATTCGAAGCGGCAGCGCGTGAGATGTTCCGCCGGAACTACCGGGGCGCCCACTGCCGTGTTGGATGGTACGATGACGGACCGCAGACCATCCTGGTCGTCACGCATGGTGCCCCTGTTTCCGTGGTGCCGATTATTGAGGGCGACCGAGAGAATGTGATCAGTTTCCGGAGCGTCGAGCACGCTGTGCTCGCCTATCATCCGGGCACTGGTAGGCTCGGCATTGCTGGCGTGCCCAAGGCGCGCCGTGCGGAGCTGGCGGAACTCTTTGCCGAGCACCTTCTGAGCCGGCCGGGCTTCTTTGCGGGCGAGGACTGTCAGGATCTCTACACGCTCGAGCGTGTAGAGGGCATTGGCCTGGACTTCATCGTTAATCACGCGTTCGATCCCGGCATCCAGCGCGTGGAGATCACCGAGGTCCAAATCGACAAGCTGGGAGCGGCGGAGCGCGCCGGCGACCCTCCCCCTGTCGAAGCTTGCTACACGGCGCGATGCTTCCGCGGAATGGCGCTGCAGCGTCTGCGCGACCTTGGATCTCAGATTGCTTTCGGGCCGGGCCGCTATCGCATTGGTCACCTCACACTGCGCATCCATTTCGCCGGAGCGCGGCGTGCGTCGAAAGTCACCGTGAAGCTCAAGCCGCCCTCTTACGCCATTTTCAAGCGCCATAGTTTCGAACAGCGCGTTATGGAACTGATGCGCCGGAACGGATTCTGCCGTGAGCGACAGCCTGCTGAAGCTGCTGTTGCGGCGGAGTGAGGGCGGCCGCGTCGCCGTCCTCTGGGGGCAAGAGGCCTCGCTCCACTTCGGCCGCGCCTTCGACCGTCTGCTGACCGCGGGCGTTGTGGTCGAGCGAGCCCCCGCCACTAGCTGGTCGACCTGCCGCCGCTGCGACGGCACATGCGGTGAGCGCGAGATCATCGAGCTCGACGGCAGCCTGACGGCGGAATGCCCGCACTTCCCCAGCGAAGCGATGCGGCTGGCGCCACACGACGTGCGGAGCTTCAGCATCGACGTTGGGGCGCTTTTGGCGGAGCTCGCACAGGCGTCGGGTCTCGGGGGCGAGCATGAGCTGGTCACTGATGGTCTCTGGCTTCTTGGACAGGCGGCAGGCGGCCGGTCCATATTCCTCGTTACGGGTGCCCTGGCCCTGGCGGCGCCAAGCAGCCTCACGCTCATCGCTGCACGAGCAGCGCCATCCACATCAACTCTGCTGGTGCCCGACATAGCGCCCGCACCGATGCTGCGGCCATACCGTGATGCCGGCTGCCACCTCGTCGCCGTCGAACAGGCGATGGCGGCGGATGGCATCCGGTTCAACGTCGATGCTTTAGCGCCGGCGCTGGCGCGCCGGTCGCGCCTCATTTTCAATCGCACAGGGCCAGTGTTTGTCCTGGATGACCGCACCCTGGCGCTGACGGACCAGTCGGCCCGGCTCCTGGCCGCACTCGCGGATGCGGCCCGCCAGCACGAAGGCTTCCTGACGCGAGACGAGGTTCAGACGGCCGTCTACGGCAAAATGAGCCTGCCGGAAGCACGGACGCTGCGTGACGTCGCGCGCGACCTCCGCGACCAGATGTCCGCCGGCCTCGCCGACGCAGACGCACTGGCGGTCCGGGGCTTGATCGAGAACCGGAGGGTGGAGCGTTACCGCTTGGCGTTACCCTCCCATGAGATCCAGATCGCGGGTTAATGCCGGGCGGCTGAACCCACACTCAGCCCCCTCTCACGCCACGCTCAACCCACCAATCCCGCCGCGCTGACCGGCAGGTTCGGCCCATCGCAACCCGATGGATGGACCAGCCGATGGCTCAGCGCACGACCTTCCCCGACCTAACCCCCGCCTATCGCCTCGCCGACGCCGAGGCGCGTTGCCTGCGTCGCAGTCTCCGGCTGCCCGCGCAGGATGTGGAAGATCTCCACCAGGATCTGCTGGTCGATCTTCTGGCACGTATCCATGCTTACGATTCGGCCAAAGGTGAGTTTGGCGCCTTCGCGCGCGTCTGCATCCGTCACGCTGCGGCCCGCCTCGCGGCCAAGATCAAGCGCGAACGCGCTGCCCGCCATCCCGCCAACCTGGACGATCTCGTGCCAAACTCGGATGGCCTGACCGTCGCGGACACCATCGCCGTGGATCAGGGTTATGGCGCCTGGTGCGGCCGGCAGACCGATGAGATCGCTGCGCTGGAGCGCCGCCTCGACCTCGAGCGGGCCTCGGCCAGCATCCATCCCGCCGACCATCGGCTCTGCGCGGCGCTGAGCCAGAGCACCCCGCACGAACTCGGGGCCACGGGCGCAATCCCTCGCGCGCGTGTTTATCGGCGCATCCGAGAGATGCGCCTCCGCCTGCTCGCCGCCGGCATCGGCTCCGCCGCCTGATACGGATTGCGAGGTCGCTGAGTAATGGTGGTCATGCACACCCCGATCCCGCTCACGCCCGCTGTCGCGGCGCCCCTCACCGAAGCGGCCCTGTGCCGCTGGCTCGGCGCCGCCGCCCCCGGCGACGCCATCACCTATTTCCGCGGCGCGCTGGCGCGCTCGCTGTGTCCGCAGCTCGCGCTGCTTTCGCAGGAGGAGCGGGTCAACCTCGCGCGGCTCGCGACCCGCGCCTGGAAGTTGGCGGAGGACGGTCTCGCCGATCTGGTGCAGCGCCGCCGCGACTTCGAGGATTTCGAGTACCTCCTCGTCGCCCGCCGTCGGCCGCGGCGCCTGTCGCCGAGCCTGCTGCCGCAGATCCTGGCGGAGGCCGCCTGACCATGAGCACACTTCCCAACCGCCCGACGCTCGATGCGCTGCGCCATATGCCGGTCGGCGACGTGATCGCGCTCCCCGCCGAACATCTCGCGCTACTGCAGGCGGATTCCCGCGAGGCGCTGGACGCCGCCAAACGCATGCAGGACTGGATCGAGGCCGCGATCAGGCTGCGCTATGAGCAGCGTGCGGTTGGCGCTCGCGCCGCTGCCGGCAAGGACACCGGCACGGTCCGCTTCCAGGACGGCGTCGTGGAGATCGCGGTCGATCTGCCGAAGCGGGTGGAATGGGACCAGGCGCGTCTCGCATCCCTTTCCGAGCAGATCCGCGCTGGCGGCGAGGATCCTGGCCAGTACGTCGAGGTCAGCTTCAAGGTGCCGGAACGCGCCTACACTGCCTGGCCCGAGCGCATTCGCACTGCCTTCGAACCGGCACGGACCGTGCGCACGGGCAAGCCCACCTACCGCCTGACCATCTGCACCGAGCGCGAGCTGCGGGACGGCGGCGTCGCCACCCCCTTTGCCGGGGGGATCGGCTGATGGCGCTGCGCATCATCACAGCCGATCAGCGCCAGGCCGAAGCGCGCGGCATCAAGGCCGTAATCTTCGGGAAGAGCGGCATCGGCAAGACCTACCTCCTCCTTACGCTCGATGAGGGCAGCACGCTCTTCATCGACCTGGAGGCGGGCGACCTCGCCGTGCAGCACTGGCGTGGCGCGTCGATCCGACCGCGCACCTGGGAGGAATGCCGCGACCTCGCGCTGTTCCTGGCGGGCCCCAACCCCGCGCTGCGCGACGACCAGCCCTATTCCGCCGCGCAGTATGCGCGCGTCCTGCAGGCCTATGGCGATCCGGCGCGCATGGACGGCTTCGCCACGATCTTCGTGGACAGCATCACGGTCGCCGGCCGGCTCTGCTTCCAATGGTGCCGTGGCCAGCCGGAGGCGCATTCGGAGAAGACCGGCAAGCCCGACCTTCGTGGCGCCTATGGGCTGCATGGCCGCGAGATGATCGCGTGGCTGACGCATCTCCAGCATGCGCGTGGCCGCAACGTGATCTTCGTCGGCATCCTCGACGAGAAGCTCGATGACTTCAATCGCCGCGTCTTCGTGCCGCAGATCGACGGCAGCAAGACCGGCCTCGAGCTGCCCGGTATCGTCGATCAGGTCATGACGCTGGCCGAGATCAAGCCGGACGCCGCTCCCGGCCAGCCTGCTGTCGCATCCTTCCGCGGCCTAGTCTGCCAGACGCTGAACCCCTGGGGCTATCCCGCGAAGGATCGCAGCGGCCGGCTCGACATGCTGGAGCCGCCGCATCTCGGGCAGCTCTTCCAGAAGATCCGTAGCCCATCGCCGCCGATCGACGCGCACGGCGCGCCGTCGATCGCGCTGCCCGTCCTCACCCCCAACACCTGATCGGAGCAGAAGCATCATGGCTGCCTGGAACGACTACAACGACGCCCAGTCCAATCCGAACCTAATCCCCAAGGGGACACTGGCGAAGGTCCGCCTCACCATCCGCCCCGGCGGCTTCGACGATCCGAGCCAGGGCTGGACCGGTGGCTACGCCACGCGCGGCAGCACCGGCGCCGTCTATCTCAATGGCGAGTTCACCGTGCTGGAAGGGCCCTACGCCAAGCGGAAGATCTTCACGCTGATCGGCCTCCACAGCCCGAAGGGGCCGGAATGGGCGGGGATGGGCCGCAGCTTCCTGCGCGGGATGCTGAACTCCGCGCGCGGCATCTCCGACAAGGATGTCTCGCCCCAGGCGCAGGCGGCGCGTCGCATCGGCGGCTTCGCGGATCTCGATGGCCTCGAGTTCGTGGCGAAGATCGAGCATGGCACCGACGCCGGCGGCGAAACCAAGAACGAAATCCGCATGGCGGTGACCCCGGACCATCGGGACTACGCCCAGCTGATGGGGCGGCAGGTGGCACCGGCGGTTTATGCACCGCCCGCCCAGGCCTATGCGCCGCCCGCCGCGCCGGTCATCCACCAGGGCGCCTTCCCGGCCGCTGCGCCGCAGCCCACCGCTGGGGCCGATCCTCGCCCGGCCTGGGCGCGCTGAGGGAGGGCCGCACCAGCATGATGCTCCGCCCCCGCCAGAAGCTCTTCGTCGAACGCAGCCTTCGTGCGCTCGGCGAGCACGGCAACACCCTCGGCGTCGCCCCGACCGGCGCCGGCAAGACGATCATGCTGTCGGCGGCGGTGGGCGAGCACATCGATGGCAGCGCCGCCAAGGCCGCGGTCCTCGCGCATCGGGATGAGCTGACGGCGCAGAACCTGGCGAAGTTCCGCCGCGTGAATCCCGGCATTTCCACCTCGGTGGTGGATGCCGGCCAGAAGTCCTGGGGCGGCCAGGTCACCTTCGCGATGGTGCCGACGCTGACCCGCCAGGCGAACCTCGAGGCGATGCCGGCGCTGGACCTGCTGGTGATCGATGAGGCGCATCACGCCGTCGCCGACAGCTATCGCCGCATCATCGACCGGGCACTGCAACGGAATCCGGACTGCCGGATCTACGGCGTCACCGCCACGCCGAACCGCGGCGACAAGGTCGGGCTGCGCCAGGTCTTCTCGAACGTCGCCGACCAGATCCGGCTCGGCGAGCTGATCGCCTCCGGCCACCTGGTGCCGCCCCGCACCTTCATCATCGATGTTGGCGTGCAGGATGAGCTTCGCGCGGTCCGGCGCAGCGGCGACGACTTCGACATGGGCGAGGTCGCCCGCGTTATGGACACGGTGCCGGTCACCGACGCCGTGGTGAAGCACTGGCAGGAGAAGGCTGGCGGCCGCCAGACCGTGGCCTTCTGCTCGACGGTCGCGCACGCCGAGCACGTCGCTGCCGCCTTCAACGCTGCCGGCGTCCCGACCGTAGTGGTCACCGGCGACATGCCGGATGGGGAGCGCCGCTCCGTCCTGGCCGCCTATGCCCGGGGCGAGGCGCGCATCGTCGTCAATGTCGCGGTGCTGACGGAGGGCTGGGACCACCAGCCGACTTCCTGCGTCGTGCTGCTGCGGCCGAGCTCCTTCAAATGCACGATGATCCAGATGGTCGGCCGTGGGCTGCGCACCGTGGATCCCACCGAGCATCCCGGCACCGTCAAGCGCGACTGCATCGTGCTCGACTTCGGCACCTCCTCGCAGATCCACGGCTGCCTTGAGCAGGAC
>Ga0255334_1000557_pt1 | contig 27471 bp, 30 predicted proteins | sample EtOH5_35cm_T3_12_FD_202080 | JGI IMG/M metagenome (GOLD analysis project Ga0255334, IMG submission 202080) | Sandy soil microbial communities from University of British Columbia, Vancouver, Canada - EtOH5_35cm_T3_129 | ecosystem: Engineered > Artificial ecosystem > Sand microcosm > Unclassified ... | reverse complement strand
GTGATGGCGGCGGCGGAAATACCGAACTCTATTCGACCGAGAACCGCGCCACCGCCGACGGGCTCAATGGTCTGCCGCGCGACTATACCGGCCCGATCCTCGGACCCGCTTTGCCGGGCGACCTCGGCCGCCCGATCCTCGGCGCACAGAACCGCGGCCAGCCCGTGCCCGCACCGGGCATTGGCACACCCGCCGCGACACCGCCGGGTCTCAGCGCCGAAGAGCAACGTCGGCTTCAGGAAATCGAAGCCGCGCGGACCGGCCGGCTGTTTGCTTCGACCGAGACGCGGAATACCGCGCCGTCTGCCACCGCGACCGCTACGCCGCCAATGCCGGACCTGACCAGCCTCGGCCTCGCGCCGCAGCCGGCGACACCGACCGCACAGGACCGCCAGCTCGCCTTCCTCAACCAGGCGGCCGACCGGCGCACCGTCGCGCCCGATCGCGTCGCAGCACCGTCGTCGCCGAACGTGCTTCAGGCGGGTGCCGTGATCCCGGCCGCCCTCATCACCGGCATCCGCTCCGATCTGCCTGGCCAGATCACCGCCCAGGTCACGGAGAACGTCTATGACAGCCCGACAGGCCGCATCCTGCTCGTGCCGCAGGGCACCCGGCTGATCGGCCAGTATGACAATGGCGTCGGGTTCGGTCAGCGCCGGGTGCTGCTGGTCTGGAACCGTCTCATCATGCCCAACGGCCGGTCGATCGTGCTGGAACGCCAGCCGGGAGCGGACGCCGAAGGTTTTGCCGGCCTGGAGGATGGCGTCGATTATCATTGGGGCGAGCTGTTCAAGGCGGCCGCGCTTTCGACGCTGCTCAGCATCGGCGCCAACACTGGATCGTCCAGCGACGAGAGCGACTTGCTCAGCGCCATCCGCGACGGCGCCTCCGACAGCATCGGCCAGACCGGCCGACAGATCGTCCAGCGCCAGCTCAACATCGCTCCGACGCTGACCATCCGGCCGGGCTTCCCCGTCCGGGTCATCGTCACCCGCGATCTCGTGCTCGAACCCTATGGAGCGACGCCATGACCAAGCTCAAGCTCGGCCCCATCGTCGACGACAAGCCGGTGAAGGTGACGGTCGAACTGCCCGCCGACCTGCATCGCGATCTCGCCGCCTATGCCGACGTGCTTAGCCGTGAAAACGGCCATCCGCCGACCGATCCCGTTCGCCTCATCGTGCCGATGCTGGAGCGGTTCATCGCCACCGATCGGGCGTTCGCGAAGGCGAGGCGGACCATGCCGGCGAGCGGGGGCGGCCAGTCATGATGCCGACGTTCGCGGATCTCCCGAGAATCGATCGCGAAACCCGATCGAGGTTTCGGATCAGGCCGTCTTCACAGATCACGCGATCCGACGATGCTGGAAGAATTGCGCGGCGTCAGGGCGAAGGATCGAGTGACGTTACGGTTGGTCATCTCACAGACTGCGATTCCGATGTCCCGGCGCGGCGCTGATCGCCCGCAATGCCGGCTCCGTATCGTGTCCGGCGCTCTGCCCGACGACCTCTACGACTATATCCCGCAGGACGACATCGAGACGCCGGCCCCGCGCATTGGCCGACCGCAGAAGCATGATGTCGAGACCTGGACCGTCACCGACGACTGGCCCGAGCGCGTGCCGGTGACGGAGGCCGAGATCGACCTGTTCGAGGCGTGGTTCGGCGACATCTTCGACGAGTTGTTCGGGCCGTCCAAGTGAGCCGCGATTGGCCCGTGGGGCGGCCATCCGGGCACGTTTTTACTTGAATTAGTTGCTTGAGTGTGATAACAATATGGCGAGCATTTGGTTCGCCGTTTGACGCCTTCGTCGATCGGCGAGCGCCCCAATGGAGGCCATGCCCGTGACCACGCTGAAGGTCGGAATTGCCGATCCCGAAGAGATGAAGGCCCGCACGCTGCGCAATGCGCGGGGTGAAGAGAAACTGTCGCCGGGTGATCCGACCACCTGGTTCGTCTCGACGGAATCCTTCGCCAAGGTCTTGTCCGCCCCCAACCGCGAAATGCTGCGTGTCATCGCGCAAGAGAAGCCGGATTCCCTCGACGCTCTGGCCGCACTGACCGGGCGGGCAAAGTCCAACCTCTCGCGCACCCTCAAAGCCTTGATCGGGTATGGCCTGATCCGCATGGAGCGCGATGGCCGCAAGCTGGCGCCCAAACTCATCCACGATCGCGTCGTCCTGGAACTGGCGCTGACCGGCCGCCGCCAGCCGTCCCGCCAAAAGGAGACCGCGCATGACTAAAGAAGCTCCCATGGTCGCCACCCGCGCGGCCCTCTATCTTCGCGTCTCGACCGCACGGCAGGCCGAGCATGACGTGTCGATCCCCGACCAGCGCAAGCAGGGCGAAGCCTATTGCCAGGCGCGTGGCTACCAGCTTGTCGAAATTTTCGTGGAGCCGGGCAACACCGCCACCAACGACCGCCGCCCCGAGTTCCAGCGCATGATCGACGCGGGCACATCCAAACCGGCGTCCTTCGACGTGGTGCTGGTTCACAGCTTCTCGCGCTTCTTCCGCGACGCCTTCGACATGGAATATTACTACCGGAAGCTCGTGAAAAATGGCGTCCGGCTCGTTTCCATCACGCAGGAGCTGGGTGATGATCCGATCCACGACATGATGCGCCAGATCATGGCGCTGTTCGACGAGTATCAGTCCAAGGAGAACGGCAAGCACGTCATGCGCGCCCTCAAGGAGAATGCCCGGCAGGGCTTCTGGAACGGCGCGCTGCCGCCGATCGGCTACCGCATCGTCGCGGCCGAGCAGCGCGGGGCGAAGACCAAGAAGAAGCTGGAGATCGATCCGCTCCACGCCGACACCGTGCGGCTGATCTACCGGCTGGCGCTGGAAGGCGACGGCACGTCCGGCCCGATGGGCGTCAAGGCGATCGTGTCTCATCTCAACGCCCGTCGCATCTTCACGCGCGACGGCGGACGCTGGGGCATCGGGCAACTCCACCGCATCCTGACGCGGCGCACCTATATCGGCGAGCACGAGTTCAACAAGCGCTCCAAGACCAAGGAGTTGAAGCCGGTCAGCGAAATCGTCACGGTGCCCGTGCCGCCGCTGATCGACCTCGAAACCTTCGACGCGGTGCAGGCGCATCTGAAAGCCCGCAATCCCAAGGTCACACCGCCGCGCGTCGTCAGCGGCCCGACCTTGCTGACCGGGATCTGCTTCTGCGAGAAATGCGGTGGAGCCATGACCATCCGCACCGGCAAGGGCGGGCGCTATCGCTACTACACCTGCTCGATCAAGGCGCGACAGGGCGAGACCGGCTGCGCGGGCCGCTCGATCCCGATGGAGAAGCTGGACACCATCGTCGCCAGCCATATCGAGGATCGGTTGCTCCAGCCCAACCGGCTGGAAGAGGTGCTGGCCTCGGTGCTCGACCGGCGGCACGAACGGGCCGAGCGGCGGCAAGAGCATATCGCCGAACTAAATCGCCGGGCGGCCGAGACCGATCTTCGACTGAAACGCCTCTATGACGCGATCGAATCAGGCGTTGCCGATCTGTCCGATCCGGCGCTGAAAGACCGCATCATCGGTCTGAAAGCGCTTCGCGACCAGGCGCAGGTCGATGCCGAGAGGGCGCAGGCGATGCTCGAAAGCTCCGGCAATCGGGCGGTGACACCCGCCACCGTGCGCCGGTTCGCCGACGTGGCGCGGCAGCGCATCCGTATCGACGGGGGCGGTTATCGGCGGGATCACCTGCGCGCCTTCGCCCAGCGGGTCGAGGTCGGAGAGGCCGAAGTTCGCATCATGGGATCGAAGGGAGAGCTGCTTCGCACGCTTACCGCCGTTTCCAGCGGGAAATCGGCGGGAATCGACGTGCCCACTTTGGGACTGAAATGGCGGAGGAGGTGCGACCGGTTACAAGCGGTCGCCCGCAGGTTTTCGCTTCGCTTCGCGGGGGATTGGAGGGACTGCGCGAGCCAGAGCGAAAAGCTGCGTATCCTAGCGAACCACAGCGAAACTGGCGGAGGAGGTGCGACCGGTTACAAACTGCCCCTCGCAGGATTTCGCTCCGCTTCGCTGGGGACCCGAGGGGCTGCGCGAGCCAGAGCGAAAAGCAGCGTAGCCCAGCGAACCATAGCGTAACTGGCGGAGAGGGTGTCCGCCCGGACCATAGGTTCCGGGCCATCTTGGGGAGGGTGGATGGTCTGCATCCCCTAATCAGTCCCCCAATGGACTGTTTGTCCAGTTGATGGCCCGTTCTGTCCAGGCCAGCCCGCGCGCCGCTCGCCATTCTGTCCAAGGCCGGCCGTCTGCATGGCAGCGTCGCACTATATCAGCCGTTAAGCCGCATGGCTTCTCTGTCACGCGAGGCTATTACGCGGCATTATTGCACACGAATCGTAGGTAGGACGGATGGCACGGACAGGGGCAGCTAGGCAAGGGAAGGCAGAGACGGCGGGCGCTGCCCTGCTTCACCGTCAACGCGCCCTGTCGGCCGTCGCCGATGCCGCCAGCGTAGAGGCAGCCCGCGCCGTCGCCCATGCCGCCGCCGTGGCGTGGTGGCAGGCGAGCGCCAAGGCGCGCGGCGCCGGCCGGCTGGCGCCCGTCACTCCCCCCGCCGGGCTGGCGCTCGCCGAACTCTCGCCCTTCACCATCGCCGACGCGCGCGCGTTCGGGCGTGACCTTGCCCGGCTGCCGGTGCCGGAGGCTGTTGCCGCGCTCGGCCGCCTGTACACGCAAGCCCTGCCGCCAGCGCACCGGACCCAGCACGGCATCTTCTACACCCCGCCCGCCTTGGTCCGGCGCCTGTTGGACAAGGCGGAGACCGCTGGCCATGACTGGCGCGCCGGGCGGGCGATTGATCCCTCATGCGGGGGCGGCGCCTTCCTTGTGGAAGCCGCCGGCAGGATGCTCGCCGCGATGGACGGCGCCGAGCCTGCCATTGCCCTCGCCGCGCTCGGCTCCCGGCTGCGCGGATGGGATTTGGACGGCTTCGCCGCATGGCTGGCCAATCTCGCGGTTGAAGCCGTGGCGCTGCCCTTGGTCGCCGCGTCCGGCCGCCGGCTTGGCCACGTCGCGGAAATGCGCGACGCGCTGTCCGATTTCGAGGATGCGGCCGGGCTGCACGATTTGGTCATGGGCAACCCGCCCTTCGGCAAGGTGAAGGACACACCGGAGACGCGCGCCCGCTTCGGCCGCAGCCTCCACGGGCATCCGAACCTCTACGGGCTGTTCACCGATCTTGCCGTGCATCTGGCGAAGCCGGGCGGCGGGATCGTCGCCTATCTGACACCCGCAAGTTTCCTGGCCGGGCACTACTTCAAGGCGCTGCGCCGCCTATTGCATGAGCATGCGGCGCCCGTGTCGATTGACCTACTCGAAAGCCGCAAGGATGCCTTCGCGGACGTGCTGCAAGAGGTAGCCCTTTCGACGTTCCGGCGCGGTCGTGCGGAGCGCAGTGCGACATGCGCCGTTGTGCTCGCCGAGCGTGGCGCGCTCACGGTGCAGCCGACAGGCGCCTTGATCCTGCCGGACGATCCAGAAGCGCCGTGGACGCTGCCGCGCAGCGCCGATGATGCGGCCTTCGTGCAGCGCATGCGCGAGATGCCTGCACGGCTCGCCGATTGGGGCTATGCGGTATCGACAGGCCCTCTTGTGTGGAACCGCCACAAGCCCCGGCTGCACGACGCGCCGGGAAAGAACCGTGTCCCCATCGTATGGGCGGAAGCAGTCACGCAGGATGGACGCTTCGTCCTCAAGGCGACGAAGCGGAACCACGCGCCGTGGTTCGAGCCTAGCGGCCCCAATGACCCGAACATCGTCACGCGCCCTTGCGTGTTGGTGCAGCGGACCACGGCGAAGGAACAGCACCGCCGGCTTATCTCGGCGGAGATGCCGGCCGAAGTGATCGCGCAGTACGGCCGCATCACGGTTGAGAACCATCTCAACATGGTGTTGCCCATCGTCGCCAAGCCGAAGGTGCCGGTGTCCGCCGTCGCCGCCTTCCTCGCCACCATGACAGCGGATCGCGTGCTCCGCTGCATCAACGCATCTGTTGCCGTGAGCGCATCCGAACTTGAAGCCATGCCCCTACCCGCCGCCGATAACCTGCTAGCCGCGCTTGCGTCGCCCGATCCTGAGAAGGCGGTCGCCCGCCTCTATGGTGCCTAATGAGCCTGCCGCCGCTGATACCCTGGCAGGATGTTCGCGAACGGCTGTTGACGATCTTCCCCGAAGGCACACCGGATCGCGGCTACCTGATACGCGAGATGACGGCGCGAACGGTGTTCACCGCGCTCTATGTCGGCGCGGTTGCTGGCGCCGATTTATGGATTGCACCCCGCCATGTCGTGCGCATGAGCGATGTCCAGGCCGCGCAGAGAGACGACGCGGCACGCGCCGCCTACTACGTCGCCATGACAGCGGCGAAGGCGCCTTCCCCGGAAGGCCGCTGGTATGCGGAGAACACGCGCGAGCCGTTGCGGGATGAAGTGATCCGGCAAGGCTTGGTCCGCGTCAACGCTATGGTGGAGCGCAGCGGGCTTGCCACCACGTCGCCCCTCGGCCGCTACGCCCTGCAAGCCGACTTCGCCGCGCTGTTCCTCCCCGGCATGGATGCGCCACAGATCGAAGCGGCGGCGGCGGAATGGCGGCGCCGGAACCTCTCGGCCGCTGCCCTCGCACGCGCCGCCTTGGTGCGGAACAGCGCCAGCACCGCGAGCGCCAACATCACCGTGCAATGCCCCGGCGGGCCGTCCATCATCCTGCCGCCCGGTCCAAGCCCGCTGATTACCAAGGCGGTTGTGGAAGTCTTCGCGCCGGCCTTCCTCGGCAATCCGCGCGTGGCGTGGATCAGCGACAGCGCGAATAAGATGCCCTTCCGCGACGCGCCGCTTGAGCGCGCGCTTGGCATCATCTTGGACGCGGCGACGATGCTGCCGGACGTGGTGCTTGTGGACCTTGATCCGCCCGGCCGTGCTGGCGAAGTGCTGTTGGTGTTCGTGGAAGTCGTGGCATCCGATGGGCCGGTGACGGAACAGCGCCAGCGCCAGATATTGGATTTGATCGCGTCGGCACCGCGCCCCTATCAGCCGGAGCATGCGGCCTTCGTCACCGCCTACATGGATCGCGGCGCCGATCCCGCGCGGCGCACCATGCCGGCGCTGGCGTGGCGTTCCTTCGCGTGGTTCGTGTCGGAGCCTGACAAGCTGGTGCAGATGCACGATGGCAGCACGGCCGCACGCAAGCTGTCCGCCCTGCTGGAAGGTTGAGGCAGCACGAATAATTGAGCACGCAAGTCGTCGTGGTGTATTCCGAATGCCGAACAACACGGCGATTCGCACATGGCGGACCAGACGGAACGCTTCATCACTCTCTATGACCTTGGGATAGCCCCTTCGCATATCCACGGGAGGCCGCTTACCGAGAGGCAGCCAGAGGATTTCCGACCGCTGCGGGATGCCGTCAAGGCCGCTGCAAAAGCAAAGAAGATGCTTTGCGACAACCCCGATAGTAGCGGCCGGCGACTTTACCTCATGGATATGGACATCCACGAGCGCAAGAAGCATCTGGTGTTCGTCTGGACACTGACCGATCCTAATACAGCGGCACAGATGTATCTCAATCGCAGCCAACTTGATCTACGCCCGGCCGCCAAGGGTGATGATGAAGATGTTGCCATATCGGCCCACATGATTGTGGATTTTGATGTCCCTCTTAATTCTATGCGCTATCCAACAGCCCTTGAAGATCAAGAAGGTCTAGCGCGGACGCGTGTTCAAAAATTACTGCAAGATTTACTTCAAAAGTACATGCCTCCGGTAACAGCGGTAATCTCGGATGGTGTCGAGAAGACCAATCCTCCCAAGGTTATCATGGATGCGCGCCCTGGCAGGATAATGGGCAAGACCGATCTTGCTCCCGTAGAGATAGAACTTATTAAACTTACCCCTCGGCGCACTATGACTGCGGATGCAGCCGATCCATACTATCAGGCGAGTGAAAGGCGGGTGTTTAAGCTCGCGAAGCAAGGTGCCCTTGCCGATCTACGTGACCAAGCGATTGCCTTCGTGCGCAAGCTGCGAAGCGAGCGTCCGGACCACACAATTCGCATACGGTGGCGCGATCCTGACGACCCTCAGGAATCAGAGGTCACAAAGCTCGATCCGCTGGACAGGCCGGAGAGGCTACTTGAGCGCGCCCTGACACGAACCGTCCATCTGACCGGGTTCCGAGGGCTGCCGGACGCTACCGATAAAGTTGTGCAGCGCCTTGCGGACCGCATGGTAGAAGCCCTACGTAATGCGGTTTCGGAGGACGCGAAACGACAATGATGGGGCCTTGGAGTGACAACCCCCTCCGGCTTTTGTGCACGTGGGCGCGCTGGCTGTCACTCCGGCATGCTACCATCAACCTTGTCAACTTTACGATCCCTGTATTGGCCTTCGCCGCCCTGATATTGGTCAGCCCTTGGGTCAAAGATGTCAATACAACCGGCGAATTTGGCATCATCCACCAAGTCAACGGTCTTTTGCAGATTCTTGCCCCATCCTTTGTTGCGGCTCTTGCCCTTGTAGCTGGATTTCCTGGCGAGGCCCTTGACAAGCCGATGGGGGGCGCATCGCCTTATATTAGGACGGACCACGGCGATCATCTGCCAACAAGGCGCGAGCTACTTGGTCTATTATTTGGATACCTCGCCGGACTCGGGACATTAACTTATCTTATTGGCGGGTTAGCCATGGCGGCGTCGAACCCCACCCCGGCTGCTGCAATGGCGGGCCTTACCTCGGCGCTCGACGGTTGGGTGGGGCGTATCCTTGCCGCTGTCTATGGAGCCGTGGTGATCCATCTTTTTGCGGTCACGCTGTTGGGCCTTCACTTCCTCGGGAACTTTATGGCTGGGTCGCGGCTCGCGCGCTCATCCGCGCCTCCTGCGCCGGGCAATGGCGGTCCTCGCCCGAATGCGTCATTCACACCCGCACGCGCCCCTGCCCAGCGCGCGGATTAGTGCTCTCCGCCGCCTTCATCGCGTCGATTGCAGCCGAGACTTCCGCGAGGCTCGGCGCCGCATCACTCCCGACGCGCCGGCAACTCCAATCGGACAGCACTTCAAGATCACCGTGGCGGAACACCACGCGCGACGGCTGCCAACACAGATAGTGCATGTGTGCGAGGCCGCTGGACGCGATGAAGCCGTCCCGCATGAGCACGCGGGCCACGCCGCGCAGTTCGGGCCACAGCGGGCCGCCGCGTGGCGTCAGCAGCGCGGCGACGTTCTCGGCGGCACCGATCAACGCCGGTGTCGGATCGCCGGGCGCAGCGTGGCACGTGGTCCAATCGGATCGTGACATGCTGTCAGGCTCGCGCAGACATTGGGGAATGCGGCGGAGCGCGCCGTCCTTCGTCATCTCGCGCCACGCCAGTTCCGCCACCAACCCAGCGCAGCCTAGAGCAGATCCTGTCCGGATGAATTCATCTGGACAGGTGAAGATGCTCGTAAAAACAAACACCTAGAGCATTGCAGGTGAACGGAAATTCGCCGGAATTGCTCTAGCATCATCCCGTCTTCGACGTGCCGCCCGTGGTGTCCTACGCGCGGTTGACCGCACAGGCCGCGCCAGACATCGCGCGCCGGGTTCGCTGCCTCGCCTTGCCAGATGACAGCGAAGACGTGGCGCAAGCCGAGATGCCGGGCGATGGCGTAGTGCCCCGCCTCATGGACCGCGATCCGCCGCCGGTCACGCGCCAGCGCACGCGCCGGGCAACACGGCCGCCGGGCCGCGTTCATCTCGGGATCGTCGTTCAGGGCGTCGCGCGCTTTCGCCATGTCTCGTGCAATCGGGATCGGTGCGCCGAGTGTCCGGGCCAAAATATGCGCCACATGCACCGCGCCATTTTGTGCAACCAGGCTGCGGATGGCGGGAGCCGGTTCGGGCGTTTCGTGCATTTCGTCCAGTGTGGACGTGGTGTCGTGGTGACGCAGGGAATGGGTGCAGATGCTGCAACTTTCGTCCGCGCGGGGTCTGTGGAGAGAGGCGGGGCGGGTGTCGGCGGCACCCCTCCCCCACCCCTCCGCACAATCGAGGGGGAGGGCGGTCGCGTCCCAAGAACGCGCCACCCCGCCGGCCCGCCGCCGGCCAGGGCAAGGCGCCGCCAGCGGCACGCCATCCGAAGCGGATGCGCGCCGCAGCGCCGCCGCGACGTGAGATGCAGCTACCGCCCTGCGCGCCGTCGCGTCGCGGCCTTCGCCAACGCGATGACGAAATCCGGGGATCGGTCCAGGCCGTTCGCGGTCACGTGGCGCTTGATGGCAGGGGATCGCGCGACGATGCCTTGAAAGAACTCGCGAGCCGCCGCCATCTGGTCCTCATAGCGGTCCCCGAAGTGCTGGCGCAGCGCGGCATCTGCGGCTTCGATGCTCGGCGCCTGCCATGATGGATGCGCCGCCCTGACAGCGTGCTTCCACGCAAGATCAACCTCCGCCCTGGACAGGCCGGCCGCGTGCAGCGCCGTGGCGGCTTCCTGACGCTCGGCGCGGGCTTCGGGTGTCACATCGAAGCCGGCGGCTTCCACGGCGGCCGGATCATCCGGCAACGCCATGATGGCTTGCACATCCTGAACCGATCCGGGCGGAGCGTCATATATCAACGCCGCGCCATTCAGGGGTTCGGGCGCATCGGGCACGCCCTTGGGCTGCACGGGCAGCGCGGGCGGGCGCTCGCCCCACTGCGAACGCGGCTGCGGCGCGGGCGCCTGCGCTACCTGCGAAGGACCGGCGGGCGATTGCGCGGGTGCCAGCGCAGCGGGTGCAGGCGCAGCCGTCGCGGCGGGCTGCCGCTCCGCAGCCGCCGCCGGGGCAGCGTCGGACGCGGAAGGATACATGCGCTGCGCCGCCGAAATGCTGCCGTCAGACATGTTGTGCAACCTCCATCGAATGAGACGACTTGCGGGGACGGCCGCGCGTCGTGCTGCGCAGAAAGCGCGGCGGCGCGGTGCCCGCAGCTATCGCGGCACGGAACGCGGCTTCCGTCTTCGGGCCAGCCGGAGGCAGGCGCATCGCGTCAAGCAGCCCGTGGTGATGCAGCCATAGGCGGATGCGCCAACCGATGGACGCAGCATTTCGGCCGGTGCGGGGGTGGCCCGTCGCGCGGTGCGGCCGGCGCGTCATGATGGCGCCGCCTCCATGCTCGGCATCGGCGGCGCGGGCGGATGCGGTTTCAGGACACAGGCCGCGAGCATGTCCGCGCGCAGCCTGATAACGCTGCGATCCACTTCCGCGACGGCAAGCACCGCCAGCCGCGCAATCTCGGCAGAAACGCGGCGCGGGCCGAAATAGCGCAGATCGAAAACCGATGCCTTCGCCCGGCCCAAGATCGCTTGATGGGATCGAAGCGCGCCGGGGATGCCGATGCCGCTGCGCACACGGGCAATAAGCGGCTGCACGGCATCATCCGCTTCGTCCAGGCCGGCCATGGCGTCGCGCACGCGATCCGCGATGTCGTGGCAGGAAAGCGATGCCGCCGCCGGTCGGATCGCATAGGCCGCCCATGCAATGGATGCTCGCGACATGACGTTCACGGCGTCCATGATTTGCGCGGGGTCCATGGTGGCGCCCGCCGCATGAGCCGAAGGGCGCAGCGTGTTCATCGGCCCACCAGATGGTTCCAGGGGGCGGGCGACGGTCCCATGGGGGCGAGCGGTTGCGCCAGCCTCGCCGCCTCCGCAGCACGCCGCGCCGCCGCCTCGGCTTCTGCACGCGCCGCCTGTTCCGGACTGCGCGGGGCATTGGCGACGACTGCGCGCCGCAGTTCATCCACCGCCACATGCGGGCCATCGGCGGCAACGGCGGCGGCAGGGGAAAGGGGTTGATCCACCAGCCGGCCGCCACGCTCGATCATGCGGAAGTCGTTCAGGTAACGCTCCGGCATGTGCTCCGCGTCCAGCAGCCCCGCGAGCACCAGTTGAGCGACAACCTGCCCGGCAAGCCGTTCGGCGTCCGGCAGGATCGCGTCAGGCGAGAGGCCGGCGCGCGCTGCGGTGCGCTGGATGTTGGCGGCCGTGACCGCGATGCACGCGACCAAGTGCTTGGTCTGACGGGCGAGGCTCGCCGCCTGCTCCGAGATGATGCTGTCCACGTCATGGAGGGCGCCCGCATGGGCATCACGGGCGCGCTGATATGCCGCCTCCGCGCGTTCGCTTTCCAGGCGAGGCCGGAGCGCGGCGCGGGCTTCCTGTGCATCCTCGATTGCCGCGACGGCTTCGGCGAGGCGCGCCCGAACATGCTTCCGGTGCGTGTCGTTCACTGGCATCTCGGCGAGCTTGATGCGGAGGCGGGACACGTCTTCCGAGTGCGTCGCGATCCACGCGGCGATTTCGGCATCTTCCTCCGCCGCCGAGCGCGCGGCCGTGGCGAAGGTGGGGGCGGGAATGGTCATGCGGACCTCCATTGAAAGAACGGATTAGGGGACGCGCGAAAGTTCGCGAGAGAAGCGGCGATTTCGCCACTGATCCCGGCGGAAGACTGATCCGCCATCGTGCCCAGGACGGCCGCCGGGGCGGTGCGGAACGGGGTGGCGCGGGTCACGGCAGGTCGAGCATTTCGCGAAGCCATGCCCGATCCGCAGCCGCCTTCGCGTCGTCAACCATGGGTGTATCGGCTCCCTCGGGATCGGCGGGCGCAGCCTCCGGCCGGCCGGTTCGCGCCCATGCTTCGTCAAGGCGACGCGCCAAGTCCGCCAAGTGCTTCGGCGGCGGCGGGGTGGTTCCCGGCCGGGGGCTTTCCAGCGGCGCCGCCAGTGCAGCCGCCTTCATCCGCACTTCGATGGGGAGGCGCGCGTCTCGATACAGCGTTTGCAACAGCGTCAGGGCCGTTGCGCTGGCCGGGCCGCCATCGGGCGTGATGCCGTCCAGGGCTGCGCGCGCAGCCGCCTCCGCGATCTTGGTGGCCACGTTCTTCGCGCCGGGCGGGCGCCCGCGCTTCCGGGGCGCCGACTGGATCGACGCAGCGTCCGGCATCGGCGCGGGAGCGGGCGGATAGGTCACGGCGCTACCTCCCGCCGGGCGCTGCGCCCCGGCTGTTGGCTCATCACGGCGGAACGCGCCGGCAGTCCCGAATGCCGAGAGGGCACCGGAGCCGCCGGGGGCGAAGGCCGCGAATGTTGATCCGATGGGGTCATGAGGCCAATGAGATATGAATAAATAAGGGCGCGTCAAACAATAATCGTCTCGGCGGGAACAATATTATCGAGACATTCTGTCGCGATTTCTGTTGTGCAGTCTATTCAAGAGCAGCGACTTCTATTGATGAGCAAAACAACGCGCCATCTACAATCTGTCCAACATGCCCCTTCGGATTTTCCATGATCCAAATCCCGTGGCTTTCAGGCTTGGCAATTTGTCCAGACAGCCCGCCTCGGAAGGATGCCAGTTCACCAGCGAAGCGCCCGATTTGACCAAGCTGCATCCGAAGGGGCTCAGGTGCAGCGCAGTGCAATCGGGGTGCAATGCACCGGACTGCACCACGCGGGGTTAGGGTGCAGCAGGTGCAGGGGGGCTATGCCCTGCGCTTGCTGCGCCCCGCCTGCGCCCCCAGCCTCCCCACTCTGGACAGAAGGTAGAGATTTCAGTGAGGCGCGCTCGGGGGCGTCGGAATGGACACAATGCCGAAGTCCGCGACCTTCAACCCGGTGCCGCCGCGCATGCTCCCGACAATGGCGGAGGCGTGCGCCCGCGACACAACGGCGGCTCCGGGGTTCTCCATGGCAAGGCGCGCATCGCGCACATCGGGCCGGCTGTTGAACTCGACAGGATCGCCGTCGCCCCAGCCATATACGATGAAGCGTTCCGTGCCCGGCTCGCGGTAGAGCCTGCCCTTGGCTTCCAGCGTCGCGACGGCCGTTCGATATGCCCGGCTGCGCCCCTTGTCCGTCTCGGCGTCCAGAACGCCACGCGCCGCCGTGCATGCCTCTTTCAGCGTGTCGCACGGAATGGAGGGCAGCGGATCGCCGGGCGCGGCGTTCGGCGTGCGGAGCGACAGGGCGAGGCGCACCGCCTCGGCGTGGACCTTGGCAGGGTTGCCCTTGATTTGCGCATCACGCTCGGCGCGTATCTCCGCCGCCGTCATCTCCCGGCATACAACCGTCGTGATGCGCTCGCCGTCGCGATCCTTGCCCAGCGGCACGACCTCATTGCGGAACTGGACAGCGGCTCCGGCGCCATCGCGGATTTTGCCGCCGGAACCGCCGCCCCACCATTTCGCGCTGACGGTGCCCGTCTCCGCGTCCGGTTCCACGAGCACGCCCCAATCAAGCGCGCCGAGAAGCGAACCGTGGCCGCGCGGCGTGCCGCCATGGTCCTTCGCGACGTGATGCACGAGGATCACGGCCGCACCCGTGGCGGCCCACATCTTCGCAACCTGCACGACGCGGCCCATGCCCGTGTTGCTGTTTTCGTCCATGCCGGGAAAGGCATCGGCGAGCACGTCAAGCACGACAAGGCCAATACCTTCATCATGCACGATTTGCGTGATGGCTTCGGCGTCGCCGCTGGCATTGAAAAGGTCGGGCGTCGCGCCGATCAACAGAAGGTCGGGCGTGTCGCCGTGCTGTTGCCGCAGGGCGCGCAGCCGCCGCCGGATGCTCCGGGGATTTTCGGACGCGATGTAGAGGGTGCGCGTCGCCGTCACCTTCCGCCCGAAGAACTCGCGGCCCTGCGCAACGCACATCGCGAGATGCGACGCGAAGACGCTCTTGCCGCTGTTGGGCGGGCCATAAACACAGTTCACACTGCCCGGTGCCAGCGCACCCTTGACGATGTAGGCGCCATCTTCCTCCGCCTCGCAATCCGCCAGCGTTTCCAGCTTGAACCGCGAGCGCGCGGACGCCACGCGCTCCGCCGCCAGGGCATCGGGCGAGATTAGGGGCGGCGGCTCCGGCACGGTGATCCCGCTGAACAGCACGTCCGGGTGCTTGGCGCCGCTGGCGTTCTGCGCGTAGGCGTAGGCGTTCCCGATCCGCATGTGCAGATCGTCGCCGACCACGGCGGAGCGTTCGCCCCATGGTGCCATGATGTGTCGGCACATGGCTTCGCTCACGCCATGATCGCGGACGCGGCACGCCAGCTTATAGGCTGCTTCGCTGCGCTCGCCTTCTATCGCGCCCGGTGCATCATTGACGATGGACACGGCCGCGCGGATCGCAGTGGGCGTATCAAGGTCCACGAGGGCGTGTTGTGCATTCGCTGCGCGCTCGCCCGGCGGCTTGCACCGCGACACGACTTCGCGCGGCGCCTGCGCCATCGGCTGGTCAATCTCGACACGGTAGGGCACGCCATCAATCGTGCTGCCCGGCGCGAGCACATAGCCATGATGGCTACGGATATCGAGGCCGGCGCCAAGCGCGCCCTGGTTCAGCGCGACATTCGCGCCCGTGTAGTAGAGATGCAGCCCGCCGGAGGGCGAGCGGACCGTGAGGGTATCGAAGCCGCCATACAGTGCGAACCACGACGCCATGCCGTCGCGGTCACGCTTCATGTCAATATCGACAACCACCAGATCGGTTGTCAGGACACCGATGTTGAACTCGTTCGTGCTCCACCACGCGCGCACCGTGTCCGGGTCAGACGATGCCCATTCGGTCCATCCCTCCCACATCGGCTTCTTCGCCCGGCGCGCATTTCCCTCGCGGCCGGGTTCGTCAGCATGGCAAGGAAAGACCCGGTAGCCCCGCCGCGCCCAGGCAACGGCTGCTTCAACTTTCGACACGGCCGCAGCCCCCACAGTTCGGGCCAGCACTCACCGTCGCGGCGCCAGTGACGCGCGCCCATCATCTCGGGTTCCGGGCGAGAGACAGGAAGCAGCGCCGCCGATCCTCGCCGCGTGGCGGGAGCCGGCGGTTTGGTCAGGCGGCGTGCTCTTGCTCGCTCGCCTTCTTCGGCAGCGTGCGCTTGACGGTGTGCGTCGGCTGGTTCGCCAGCCATTGCGCCGCATGTTCGGCATCGAGCCGCACGGAACGGCCGATCTTGATAAGGCGAAGCTCGCCTTCCGCCGCCTTGTTGTAGATCGACGCGCGGCACAGTCCCGTCACCGGGCACTTTTGGCCGCTGCCGGGAAGCGGGATGAACCTGCCGGCATGGGGCGTGATAACCACTGGTCCGTCTCCATCGTCTCGGGTTGCTTCCGATGGACGGCAGTAAGGACACAGGCGAACCGCCCGCACGATGGTGTTTTAAGCGTCTCGGCGAAGATCGAATGCGAGGCCGCGCACCATCTGCTTTACCTGCGCGCCGTCCACGCTGGCGCCGAGCGTGATTGCCGCGAGAGTGGCAACGGCGCCATGCAGCGGCGTGCCGAAGATCAGGCACGCGCAGCCCGACATGGTGACGATGAAGCCGCGCAGATCGGCGGCAGTGCGATGCCGCTCAACCCGAAGAAGGTAGCCGGCATCAGCATTGGTGCCGTTCGCGTTCATCTCCGCATCGGTCGCCGTTGGCCAGCCTTGCAACGCCGTCCAGGCGGCTTGCTCGGCGAGATAGCACACGCCGGCCGCCTGCCGTTCGGCCGCCGTCGCATTCGCCCTGCGAAGCCATTGCCCCGCCCGTGCAGGGAAGTGGAAGATGGCAGGTTCGGCGCGGCTCATGCGGTGCAGTTCGCGCCATACGTCTTCCATGCGCGCATCGGTCCATATCGCTTTCACGATGCGCACCGCGTCCGCAGCATTCTCCCGCCCGGCTACTGCTACGTTGCCGAGCATTGCACGTGCCGTGGGCGCGAAAGCCTCGCGGAAGGCGGAGGGCTGCATCACGCCCCTGCCTCCGCCGTCGCCGCGTCGGCATGAAGCCGGTGCACGGTAGCCGGTGCCTTCTCGCAATACGCGGCCCAATCCGCCATCAACGCGCGGCGCTTCTCGAATAGATCGCCGCGCGCATACGCGGCTTCCGTCTTATCGGCCACCGTGTGCGCAAGCGCCATCTCGGCAACATGGACGGGATGCGATGATGCCTCGCCCGCCCAATCGCGGAACGTGCTGCGCGCCGTGCCGTGCGCCGTCAGGTCCGCATGCCCCATGCGCTTCAACACCGCGCCAAGCGACATGTCGGAAAGCGGCGTCCCCTTCCGCATGCCGGGGAAGATCAGCGCCTCGGGATCGGGCTTGCCGTCCGCCGGTAGAAGTCCGCGCAGCAACGCGACAGCGGCGGGCGCGAGCGGGACACGGTGTCCACGCTTCTTTCCCTTCATGCGGGCGGCCGGGATTTTCCACTCGGCGGCGTCAAGGTCAATCTCGCGCCACGTCGCAAGCCGGACTTCACTGGATCGCGAAGCGCACAGAATGGCGAACTCCAATGCGCGGGCGGACGTGCCCTCACGCTCGCGCAGTGCCTTCATGAACTCCGGGATGCGGCGCCAGTCCAGGGCGGCATGGTGTTCAACCTCGGCGACTTGGCTACGCGCCTTGAGCGCCAGCGCGAGGTTGCCCTTCCACATGGCCGGGTTCGGACCCTCGCGCCATTTGTGGACCGTCGCATAGTCCAACACGGCTTCGATGCGCCCCCGGAGCCGGCTCGCGGTTTCCGCCTTCGTCGTCCAGATCGGGCGCAGCGCCGCCAGGACGTGCGATGCCTCCACGGCCGCAACGGGCACGTCGCCGAAGTGCGGCAGGGCGTAGGTGGTCAACGTCATGCGCCACTGCCCGATATGCTTCTCATTGGCGCCGGCCCGGCCTTCCACCTTGTCGGCAAGGAAAGCCTCTACCGCCTGCGCGAATGTGACAGCCCGAAGCTTGGCGCGCTCGGCTTCGGCCGCCTCCGCCGCCTTCCGCGCGTCGCGATCTTCCAAGGGGTCTATGCCCTCGCGGACCATGCGAAGCAGCGAAGCCGCCTTCTCGCGGGCTTCGGCGAGCGACAGGGGCGCACCCGAGACGGAACCGGGCGCCGAGCCTAGCCCCATCTCGCGCAGCTTCCCGCCGGGCATGGTGTATCGGAACAACCAGAACTTCACCAAGGGCGGCGCCTTGGCGTCCTTGGCCGGCTGGCGCCCGGTGGCAACTGCCCGCGCATTCTGCGGCGTCATGGTCCCCGCCCGCAGCCCGTCCAGGGCATCCCAAGCGCGGGCCGCGCTCGCCTGCGCTTCCGCCCGCGTGCGAGGGCGGCCGGGGGTGCCGGAGCCGTCCCCGGCGGCGTCTTCCTCCCGGACCACGGCGGGCCGCACCAAGAGATAGAGGTTGCCCCCGGCGCCATACCGCTTCGGCTTGCCGCCGGGTCCGGGCTTGGCGTTCTGCACCGCTATCGCGGTCAAGCCCTTGGCGATCCGAGGCATTTGCCGGTTCCTTCCGCCGCAAGGGGCGGTCAATCCGTTCCCCTATGCGTCCCCTAATATGCCATCTGATAGCGGGTGCGCAATGGTGACGTGCGATAGACGCGCAGAACGTCACCCGCACCGGCAGATACAGGACAAAACGTCGCGTTTTCAACGGTATAGAGGGAGTTAGGGCGGGCCGGATAGCGGCCGTTAGACGCTAGTGGCGCGCCTCAGATCGTCATAAAATTGGGGTGTTGGCGGAGAGGGTGGGATTCGAACCCACGGTAGCTGTTACACTACTCCGGTTTTCGAGACCGGCCCGATCGGCCACTCTGGCACCTCTCCGGGGCCGCCCCTATAGGATCGCCCGCCGGCCGATGCAACGTCCCCACCGGCAGCCCGCCGTTGACTCTCCGCCCGCCGGCTCCTAGAAGCGCGCTCCGGCCAGGGGGTTTCCTCCCGCGGCCGCCATACCCCTTGGCCGTTCCGCGGCCCGAAGCACGAGAGTTCCTGGGCAGCGCCATGACCTATGCAGTGATCCGCACCGGCGGCAAGCAGTACCGCGTCATCCCGAACGGGGTGGTGATGGTTGAGAAGCTCGACGGCGAGCCCGGCTCCACGATCACCTTCCAGGACGTCCTGGCCGTCTCCGGCGAGGCGGGCCTGACCATCGGCGCCCCCACCGTCGCCGGCGCCTCGGTGACCGCCACGGTGCTGGAACAGAAGCGCGGTGAGAAGGTGATCATCTTCAAGAAGCGCCGCCGCCAGAACAGCCGCCGCAAGAATGGCCATCGCCAGCACATCACCGTGCTGCGCATCACCGCCATCGCCGGCTAAGCAGAAGGACCTCCCTCCATGGCACACAAGAAAGCCGGCGGTTCGTCCCGCAACGGCCGTGATTCGGAAAGCAAGCGCCTCGGCGTGAAGCTCTATGGCGGCCAGGCCGTCAAGGCCGGCAACATCATCGTGACCCAGCGCGGCACCAAGATGATGCCGGGCCGCAATGTCCTGGTCAGCCGCGACCACTCGATCCAGGCGGTTGCCGCCGGCGTCGTGGTGTTCGAGCGCAAGGCCAACAACCGCGTGCACATCTCTGTCGACCCGGTGCCGGTCGCCGCCGAGTAATCAGCCTCCGCGCGACGGTTCCAGCGACAACGGGGGCCACGCGGCCCCCGTTTTCATATCTGGTCCCCCAATTCCGATGAAGTTCCTCGACGAAGCCAAGATCTGGGTGAAGGCCGGCGACGGCGGCAATGGCGTCATCGCCTTCCGCCGGGAGAAGTTCATCGAATATGGCGGGCCCGACGGCGGCAATGGCGGCCGCGGCGGCGATATCATCATCACCGCCGTCGATGGGCTGAATACCCTGATCGACTACCGCTATGCGCAGCATTTCAAGTCGCTCAAGGGCGGCAATGGCGCCGGGGACAACCGCACCGGGGCCGGTTCCGACGACGTGATCCTGAAGGTCCCCGCCGGCACCGTGGTGCTGGATGAGGACAAGGAAACCGTGCTCGCCGACCTGACCGAGCCTGGCCAGTCGGTGGTGATCTGCCATGGTGGCGATGGCGGCCATGGCAATGCGCATTTCAAATCCGCCACCAACCGCTCCCCCCGCCGCGCCGACCCGGGCTACCCCGGTGAGGAACGCTGGATCTGGCTGCGGCTGAAGCTGATCGCCGATGCCGGCTTGGTCGGGCTGCCGAATGCCGGAAAATCCACCTTCCTGGCCGCCTGCAGCGCCGCGCGGCCGAAGATCGCCGACTACCCCTTCACCACCTTGCATCCGCAACTGGGCGTCGTGCGGCTTTCGGACACCGAGGAATTCGTCCTCGCCGACATCCCCGGGCTGATCGAGGGCGCGCATGAAGGCGTCGGCCTCGGCACGCGCTTTCTGGGCCATGTCGAACGCTGCGCCGTGCTGCTGCATCTGATCGACGGCACCCAGGCCGATCCCGCCTCCGCCTATTTCACCGTCCGCGCGGAGCTGGAAGGCTATGGCGGTGGGCTCTCGGAAAAACCCGAGATCGTGGCGCTGAACAAGATCGATGCGATGACCCCCCAGGCCCTCGCCTCGCGCAAGAAGGCGCTGGAGCGGGCCTGTGGCGGGCCGGTCGCGCTGATCTCCGGCGTCTCCGGCGATGGCGTGCCGGCGGTGCTGCGGGCGCTGGCCGATCGCATCGCCGCCGACCGCGCGAAAAAATGACCCCGAGCCTGGCGAGCGCGCGGCGCATCGTGGTCAAGATCGGCTCGGCGCTGATCGTCGACACCGCGACCGCGACACCCCGGGAGGCCTGGCTCGCCACCGTCGCCGCCGATATCGCCGCCCTGCGCGCTGCGGGCACCGAGGTGATCGTCGTCTCCTCCGGCGCCATCGCCCTGGCCCGCCGGGCGCTGCGCCTCACCCGCCGCACTTTGCGGCTGGAGGAAAAGCAGGCCGCCGCCGCCGTCGGCCAGATCCGCCTGGCCGGCGCCTGGCAGACCGCGCTGGCCGGCCACAGCCTCAACGCCGCGCAGTTGCTGCTGACCTTGGAGGACACCGAGGACCGCCGTCGCTACCTGAATGCCCGCGCGACGCTCGGCACCCTGCTGGATCTCGGCTGCATCCCGGTGATCAACGAGAACGACACCGTCGCCACCACCGAAATCCGCTTTGGCGACAATGACCGCCTCGCCGCCCGCGTCGCCGAAATGGTCCAGGCCGATGCGCTGGTGCTGCTATCGGATATCGATGGGCTCTACACCGCCGATCCCCGCCGCGATCCCGCCGCCACGCATCTGCCACTGGTCGAACATGTGACCGAGGAGATCATGGTCATGGGGGGTGAACCGCCGCCCGGCTATTCCTCCGGCGGCATGCGCACCAAGTTGATAGCCGCCCGCATCGCGACCGGCGCCGGCTGTGCCATGGCCATCGCCCTCGGCGATCGCGCCCATCCGCTGGCGGCCTTGCGCGATGGCGCCCGCTGCACATGGTTCGCGGCCGAGGGCGAAGGCCGCTCCGCCCGGAAGCGCTGGATCGCCGGCAGCCTGTCGCCGCTCGGCAGCCTCATTGTCGATGCCGGGGCCGCGCGCGCCTTGGCCGCCGGGCGCAGCCTGCTGCCCGCCGGGGTCCGGATGGTCGAGGGCAGCTTCCATCGCGGCGACCCCGTCAGCGTCCGCGGGCCGGAAGGCCGAGAGCTGGCGCGCGGCCTGTCGGCCTATGATTCCGAGGACGCCACCCGCATCGCCGGCCACCGCAGCGCCGAGATCGAAGGCCTGCTCGGCTGGCGCGGCCGCGACGAAATCATCCACCGCGACGATCTGGTGGTTTTGTAGGACCGAGCCATGGACGAGATCACCGCCGCCGCCTCTGCCGCCCGCACCGCCGCCGTCACCCTGGCCCGCGCCGATCGCCCGACCAAGGATGCGGCCCTGCGCGCCGCAGCCGCCGCCCTGCGCGAAGCCACCCCGGAACTTCTGGCCGCCAATGCCGGGGATCTGGCCGCCGCCCCCGACCTGTCCGCCTCCTTCCGCGACCGGCTGACCCTGACCCAGGGCCGGATCGAGGCGATGGCGACCGGCCTCGACGACATCGCGGAACTGCCCGATCCGGTCGGCCGGCTGCTGTCGGAATGGACCCGGCCCAATGGCCTGGTGATCCGCCGCATCGCCCAGCCGCTCGGCGTCATCGGCATGATCTTCGAGAGCCGGCCGAACGTCGCCGCCGATGCCGCCGCCCTCTGCCTGAAGGCCGGCAGCGCCATCATCCTGCGCGGCGGCCGCGAGAGCTTTCGCAGCGTCGGCGCCATCCACGCCTGCCTGCAGCAGGGCCTGGCCGCGGCCGGCCTACCCGCGGCCTGCATCCAGATCGCGCCCAATACCGACCGCGCCTTCGTCGGCGCCATGCTGGCGGCCTCGGGGCTGATCGACCTGATCATCCCGCGCGGCGGCAAGGGCCTGGTCAACCGCGTGCTGGCCGAGGCGCGGGTGCCGGTGCTCGCCCATGCCGAGGGCCTCTGCCACACCTATATCGATGCCGCCGCCGATCCCGCCATGGCCCGCAGCATCCTGGCCGATGCCAAGATGCGCCGCACCGGCGTCTGCGGCGCGACCGAGACGCTGCTGATCGACGCGCCCATCGCTCCCTTCCTGCTGCCGCAGCTGGTCGGCGATCTTGCAGCACTCGGCTGCGACTTTCGCGCCGATGCCCGGGCGCGGGCCATCATCCCCGGCCTGCCGGTCGCGACCGATGAGGATTTCCACACGGAATGGCTGGACGCCATTCTCAACATCGCCGTGGTGGACGGCGTCAAAGGCGCGTTGCGCCACATCCACCGCTTCGGCAGCGAACATACCGAGGCGATCGTGACCGAGGACAAGGCGGCAGCGACGGCCTTTCTCGACGGGCTGGATTCCGCCGTGGGCCTGTGGAACGCCAGCACGCAGTTCTGCGACGGCGGCGAATTCGGCTTTGGCGCGGAGATCGGCATCGCCACCGGACGGCTGCATGCGCGCGGCCCGGTGGGGCTGGAGCAGCTCTGCACCTTCCGCTACCAGTTGATCGGCACCGGCCAAATCCGGGGCTGAGATCCGGGGCTGACCCCATGCCGAGCGACCCGCCCATCCCCGCCGATCCCACCGCCCGCAACACCGCCCCCGGCAGCGGTGGCGCCCCGCAAGGCGGATGGGCCCCCCTCGCCCCGGAGTTCAGCGTCACCGATATCCGCGCGAGCCTGACCTTCTGGTGCGATCTGCTCGGCTTCACCATCGCCTTCGACCGGCCCTTGGCGCGTTTCGCCTATCTGCAGCGGGAGCGGCTGCAGGTGATGCTCTGCGAGCGCAATGGCCGCTGGGAACCGGCCGAGATGCAGCGCCCCTTCGGCCGCGGCATCAACATCCAGATGGAGGTGCCGGCGATCGCACCGATCCTCGCCGCGCTGCACGCCGCCGGTTGGCCGATCTACGAAGGCCCAACCGAAGCCTGGTACCGCGCCGGGCCCCAGGAAACCGGGCGGCGCGAATTTTTGGTGCAGGACCCGGACGGCTACATGCTGCTCCTGGCCGAGGATCTCGGCCTCCGCGCCCCGACCTGAGGCCCCCCCTATTCGCGCAACCGAAACCCTGGGCTAGAATCTTGGCAATTACGCCCTGGAAACGCCGATGCGCCGCCCGTTCTTCGCCGCCTGCCTCGCGCTGCTGCCTTTTGCCGCCGCCCGCCCGGAACCCGCAGCATGCGTGGCGGCGATGCCCATTCCGGTGAGCCTCCGCTGATGCGCCCAGGGTGAGGACGCCGGCACGGTTCGGCGATGGACGGCGCGCACGGATCGGATTGTTGGGCGGCTCGTTCAACCCTGCCCATGCCGGCCATCGACACGTCGCCATGGTCGCGCTGCATGCGCTGCGGCTGGATGAGGTCTGGCTGCTGGTCTCGCCCGGCAACCCGCTGAAACCCACAGCTGGCATGGCACCATTGGTGGAGCGCCTCGCCTCGGCACGCCGGATCGCGGATGGGCGGCGGGTGATCGCCACCGATATCGAGACGAGCCTCGGCACCCGCTACAGCGCCGATACCATGAAGAAGTTGGCGCTGCGCTTTCCGCATGCGCAGTTCGTCTTCATCGTCGGCGCGGACAATCTTCTGCAATTGCCCCGCTGGCGGCGCTGGCGGGTGATGACGCGCGGCACGCCCCTGGCAGTGCTGCCGCGTCCCGGTTTTACCCGTGCGGCCCTGCGCGGCGCCGCCGCGCATGTGCTGGCACCGTATCGACGCAAACCGGACCGGCTGTGGCCCTGGGCCGGCCACGCGCCCTGGTGCGTGGTGCCGGCGCGGGAACACCCCGCCTCGGCCACGGCGATCCGCGCGGCGCTGTTGCCGCCCGAGGCAAAGGCTCCGCGATGACCCTCGTTACCCTGACCCCCAGCCAGATCGAGACCGCGATCGCCTGGGCGGCGGCCGAAGGATGGAATCCCGGCCTGTCCGACCAGCCCTGTTTTCTCGCCCAGGACGCCGGGCTGTTCCTGGGCGTGGTCGAGGCGGGCGCGCTGCTCGCCGTGATCTCCGCCACCCGCTATGCCGAGAACTTCGGCTTCATCGGCTTCTACATCGCCAGGCCGGACCAGCGCGGACGTGGCCATGGCCTGGCGGTCTGGCGCGCCGCGATGGCACGGCTGGAGGGACGGCTCATCGGCCTCGACGGCGTGGTGGCGCAGCAGGCGAACTACCGGAGATCGGGGTTTTCGCTGGCCTGGAACAACATCCGCTTCGGCGGGGTGCCCCAGGTTCCGGATGCCGGCGGCGGCGGGATCGTGCCGGCCGCGCGGGTGCCTTTTGCTGCGCTGGCAGCGCTGGATCGCTGCGTTTTCCCGGTCGCCCGGCACGATTTTCTGCGCGCCTGGCTCGATACCCCCGGTCATGCCGCCCGCGCCATGCTGCGGGACGGCGCGGTCACCGGCCTCGGCGTCCTGCGCCCCTGCCGGGAGGGCCACAAGATCGGCCCGCTGGTCGCCGAGGACTCCGCGACTGCGGCGGCGCTGGCGGCCGCCCTGCTGGTCGGCCTGCCGCCCGCTCCGGTCTTCCTGGATGTGCCGGAGCCCGCAAGACATGCGGTGGCGCTCGCCGAAAGCCTGGGCCTGAAACCAGTGTTCGAAACGGCGCGGATGTACACCGGCCCGGCCCCCGCGCTGCGCCTGGACCGGGTTTTCGGCATCACAAGCTTCGAACTCGGCTAGACAAAGCGCGATCCGGGGGGCCCGGCGACAGACTTCGATTTCAGCCGGGCGATTTGTGCACTAGACACCGCCCAAGACCCCCCGCTGGCCGTCCCATACGGGCGCCGGAACATGACAGGAGGCGGCTATAGCCCGCACGCCCAAAACGCAGGACACCACCACCCCCGTCAAGGCGGCGCCGAGGGCGCGCGCGGCCGTGGCGAAGACCGCCCCTGCGGTGACCCGCAAGCCCGCACCGAAGCCTGTCGCCGAACCGGCGCCGAAGCCGGTGGTGGCCAAAGCCGCGCCAAAGACCGTGGCAGCCAAGCCCAAGCCTGCCCCGAAGGGCGCCGCCAAGGCGACGGCTGCCAAATCTGGGGCCGCCAAAGCTGTGGGAAAGGCGCCGCGCAGCCTAGCTGCAGCCAAACCCGCCAACTCGCCCCCCGCGAAAAGCGCTCCGGCAAAGGCCCCCGCCCGCAAGGCCAAATCCGATCCCGCCGCCGGCCCGATCACCACGCCCGCCCGGCGCACCGCGCGAAAAAAGGCCTCGCCGCCGCTGTTGGAACGCCTGGTCGCCGCCGCCGTCGAAAGCCTGGAAGGCGACAAGGCCGAAAAGGTCGTGGTGCTCGACATCGCCACCCGTTCCTCCTTCGCCGATCGCATGATCGTCGCGACCGGCCTCGCCGATCGCCAGATCCAGGCAATGGCGACACATGTCGAGGAAGCGCTGGAGGCGCTCGGCGTCCGCCGCATCCGCACCGAGGCCTCACCGGACTGGGTGCTGCTCGATGCCGGAGATTTGATCCTGCATCTGTTCAAGCCCGAAGCGCGCGAGACCTATGCGCTGGAACGCATGTGGGGGCCGGACAGCCCTGCCGGCCCCGAGGCCCCGCCGCCACCCGAAGTGAAGGAGGGCGAGGGCCAGGAGGACGGCGACGAAGCCTAGGCTCCTGCTTGCAGTCGGCCGCCTGCGCAGCGGGCCGGAGGCAGCGCTCTACGCCGAGATGGCCGGCCGGCTGCGCCCCGCCCTGACCTTGCGGGAAATTCCGGAAGCCAGAGGCAGCGCCGCCGAAATCCGCCGCCGCGAAGGCGCCGCCCTGCTCGCCGCCTTGCCGGAGGGCGCGCTGGCGGTGGCCCTCGACCTCGGCGGCGTGGCCCCCGACAGCGCCGGCTTCGCCGCCATGACCGAGAGCTGGGATGCGTCCGGCCGTGCCACCGCCTTCCTGGTCGGCGGCGCCGAGGGTCTCGACCCGCCGGTGCTGGCGCGGGCGGATCAGCGGCTGTCGCTCGGTCCCCTCACCTGGCCGCATTTCTGGGTGCGGGCGATGCTGGCCGAACAGCTGTTTCGCGCGCAATGCATCCGCAGCGGCCATCCCTACCATCGCGCCTGGCGACCTTGAGCGTGCCCCGCTCGCGGTTTGCTCCTCCTGACCCGAGACTGGTCCCAAAGAATGATACCCAGCGAGATCCGCCACGGCATGCTCACCGTGCTCGAACCCCAGGCCATGTATCCGGACACCGTGCTGGAGCAGGAGGTGCTGGGGCCGAACGTCCGCATCCTCCATGGCGGCGCGCCACCTGACACCGAGCTGTCGCTGCTGCCGGATGCGGTCTGTGCCGAGGTCGATGGCCTGTTCATCTTCCGCCACTGGTTGCGTGCCGCCGACATCGCGCGTTTCCCGCGGCTGAAGGTCGTGGTCCGCATGGGCGTCGGCTACGATCGGCTGGATCGCGCGACATTGGCCGAACGTCAGGTGGTGGTCTGCAACGTCCCGGACTACGGGACCATGGAGGTCGCCGACCATGCCATCGCGATGGCGCTCACGCTACGGCGCGGCCTGCTGCTGCACCATGAGGCGCTGCGCAATGCGGCGCCCTGGCGCCACCTCGACAGCCCGCTGATCCAGCGGCCGCAGACCCGGACCTTCGGCATCATCGGGCTCGGACGGATCGGGACCGCGGTGGCGCTGCGCGCCAAGGCCTTCGGCTGGCGCGTGGTCTTCTTCGACCCGCATCTGCCGAACGGCGTCGATCGCGCGCTCGGCATCGAGCGGGCCCGCGGCCTGCCCGAGTTGCTGCGCCAGACCGATACCCTGTCCCTGCACACCCCCTTGACCCGCGCGACCAGCGGCATGATTGGAGCGGCCGAACTGGCGCTGCTCCCGGAAGGGGCGATCGTTGTGAATACCTCACGCGGACCGGTCGTCGATATCGAGGCGCTTCATGACGCGTTGCGGTCCGGACGGCTGGCCGGCGCGGGGCTGGATGTGCTCCCGGTCGAGCCGCCTGTCGCCGCTGTGCCGCGCCTGTTTGCTGCCTATCGCGCCAGGGAGCCCTGGCTCGACGGGCGGCTCGTCATCACGCCGCACAGTGCTTTTCACACGCCCGAGGCCTGGGCGGACATTCGCCGCAAAAGTGCGGAGACGATGCGGGATGTGCTGGTGGACGGGCTGCGCAGCAATGTCATTCGGCCCAACGATGATTGAAGGCCGCGCGGCTCGATGCTAACCGTGTCGGTAACGTTTTGG
>Ga0255334_1000556_pt1 | contig 27501 bp, 32 predicted proteins | sample EtOH5_35cm_T3_12_FD_202080 | JGI IMG/M metagenome (GOLD analysis project Ga0255334, IMG submission 202080) | Sandy soil microbial communities from University of British Columbia, Vancouver, Canada - EtOH5_35cm_T3_129 | ecosystem: Engineered > Artificial ecosystem > Sand microcosm > Unclassified ... | reverse complement strand
CGACGAGGACGACGAGTCGGACGACGACCAGTCCGCCGCCGACGAGGCGGTCGACGAGGTCGGCGAATCGGGCGAGGACGACGTGCTCGATGAGGACGAGGAGGCTGAGGAGTCGGACGAGGAGGAGGCGCCGAGCGAGGGCAGCGAAGACCCCGCTGCTGATCAGGACCAGCGCCGATGACAGCCGGTCTGCTCGCCAGCGACCGCCCGCTCGCCGAGGTCTACGACATGGCGCTGGTCGACCTCGACGGCGTCACGTACACGGGCCACGAGCCGATCCCCTACGCCGCCGAGGGGTTGGTCGCGGCCCGCGCGATGGGCCTGCGGACGGTGTTCGTCACCAACAACGCGTCCCGCTCGCCGTCGGCCGTCGCGGAGCAGCTGTCGAGCCTGGACATCCCGGCGACGGCCGACGACGTGATGACGTCCGCCCAGTCGGCGGCGCGGCTGCTGGCGACGCGGCTCGCACGGGGGGCGAAGGTCCTGGTGGTCGGCGCGGACGCGTTGCGCGAGGCGGTGCGCGCCGAGGGCTTCGTCGTGGTCGGGTCCGCGGACGACGAGCCCGCGGCGGTGGCCCAGGGCTACGGCCCGGAGATCGGCTGGCCGCAGCTGGCTGAGGCCGCGTACGCGATCGAGCGGGGCGCGTGGCACGTCGCGTCGAACCTCGACAGGTCGCTGCCGACGGCCCGCGGCTTGGCGCCGGGGAACGGCTCGCTGGTGCTCGCCGTGCAGTCGGCGACGGGGGTGACGCCGGACAGTGCGGGCAAGCCGGAGCCGACGATGTACCGGCTGGCGGTCGACCGCGCGGGCGGCGGCAACGCGCTCGTCGTCGGCGACCGCCTGGACACGGACCTGGCCGGAGCCCGGGCCGGAGGCTTCGCCGGGCTGCACGTGCTGACCGGTGTCAGCACGACGCGCGACGACATCCTCGCCGCGGCCACGTACCGGCCGTCCTACCTGGGCACGGACCTGCGCTCGCTGCTCGAGCCGCACCCGCGGCCCGAGCGGTCGGCGGAGGGCTGGTGGACGTGCCGCGGCGCGGCCGCGCGGGTGACGGAGGGCGCACTGGACCTCGACGGGCAGGGCGGGACGCCGCTGGACCTGGTGCGTGCCGCGTGCGCGGCAGCCTGGGAGGCGGCGGACGACGGCCGCCCGGTCGACGCGTCGCGCGTGGCCGAGCTGCCCGTCGCCTGATATGTGGGTCGCGGTCCACGCCGAGCAGCTCAGGACGGCGGCGGTTCGGCCGTCGCTGTGGGTGGCGTCCGGGCCGGTCGTGCCGCAGCCGGTAGCGTGGGCACGGCCGCGCCGTGCGGCCACGCGGGGGGTCGCTGACCACGCGTGTCGAGGAGGTCGTAGGTGGAGCAGGACGTGCCGGAGAGCACTGGGGACGCCGCAGTCGACGAGGCGCTGTCGCGCCTCGCCGAGGTCGACGGCAGGCCGGTCAGCATGCACCTCGGGGTCCTCGAGGCCGTGCACGCCGCCCTCCGGGACCGTCTCGCCGACGCGGAGGAGTGAACGTGAGGCTCGACGCCGAGCTGGTCCGCCGCGGCCTGGCCCGCTCGCGGCGGCAGGCTGGCGAGCTGATCGCGGCCGGTCGGGTCCACGTGGACGGTGCGCGCGTGCTGCGTGCGGCGGCGCCCGTCGACGACGGCAGGGCGCTGGCGGTCGAGGCGGATGCAGGCGACCCTGGGTACGCCTCCCGTGCGGGCCACAAGCTGGCGGCCGCGCTCGACGCGTGGCCGCAGGTCGTGGTCGAGGGCCGCGACTGCCTCGACGCGGGCGCGAGCACGGGCGGCTTCACGGACGTGCTGCTGCGCCGCGGAGCGCGCCGCGTGGTCGCGGTGGACGTGGGGCACGGGCAGCTTCGCCCGGAGATCGCCGCCGACCTCCGCGTCGAGGTGCGCGAGGGCGTCAACGTCCGCGACCTGCGCGAGGGTGACGTCGAACCGGCTCCGGGTCTCGTCGTCGTCGACCTCTCGTTCATCTCGCTGCGGCTGGTGCTGGCCCCGCTCGCCGCCGTCGCGGCGGGCGACGCGGACCTCGTCGTGCTCGTCAAGCCGCAGTTCGAGGTGGGCCGCGAACGGCTCGGCTCCGGGGGCGTGGTGCGGGACGCGGCCGCGAGGGGCGACGCCGTGCAGGGCGTCCTTGCGGCGGCCGCCGAGGCCGGCCTGTCGGCGCGGGACGCCATGATCAGCCCCTTGCCGGGCGCCGATGGCAACGTGGAGTACCTCTGCTGGCTGCGCGGACCCGCCGCGCCGGACACCGGGTGCCTTGACGGGGCGCGTCTCGACGCGGTGCTGGGAGGTAACCCGTGACCCGACGAGCGCTCGTCGTCGCCCACCGTACCCGCCCCGAGGCGGTCGCGGCGCGCGAGATCGTGCTGCGCGAGCTGGCGGCCGCGGGGGTCGAGGCGGTCATCGCGAGCGACACGAGCGATCCGGCGACCCTGCCGGAGTTCGAGTCGGCGATCGTCCTCGGCGGCGACGGCACCATCTTGCGCGCGGCCGAGCTGACCCGGGACCGCGGCGTGCCGATGCTCGGTGTCAACCTGGGACACATCGGCTTCCTCGCCGAGATCGAGCCGGACGACGTGCACAACGCGGTGCGTCGCCTGACGGCCGGCGACTACGAGGTCGAGGAGCGCGGCACGCTCGAGGTGCGTGTGCTCGAGGACGGCAGGGTCGCGGAGGGCTGGGCCCTCAACGAGGCCACGCTGGAGAAGGTCGACGCGGCGACGATGATCGAGATCGTCGTCGAGGTGGACGGCCGGCCGCTGTCGACGTTCGGCACGGACGGGCTGGTGCTGGCGACGGCGACCGGGTCCACGGCGCATGCGTTCTCCGCGGGCGGGCCCGTGGTGTGGCCGGACGTCGACGGGCTGATCGTGGTCCCGCTCGCGGCTCACGCGCTGTTCGCACGGCCGCTCGTCATCGGGCCGCACAGCACGGTGGCCGTGGAGCTGGTCCGCCGCTCGTCGTCCGCGGCCGTGGTGGTCTGCGACGGCCGGCGGCGCCTGGAGGCGCCGGTGGGGGCGCGCGTCGAGGTGCGCCGGGGCACGCTGCCGGTGCGGCTGGCCAGGCTGACGCCCGCACCGTTCACCGCGCGCCTGGTCAGCAAGTTCGGCCTGTCGGTCGAGGGGTGGCGCGGCGGCTCGGGGCGCGGGCGCGGGGGGACGCCGTGATCGAGGAGCTGCGGATCGACGATCTCGGGGTCATCGCGCGCGCCCACGTGCGGCTGCGCCCGGGCCTGACGGTGCTGACGGGTGAGACGGGCGCGGGCAAGACGATGGTGCTGACGGCGCTCGGCCTGCTGCTCGGAGCCAAGGCCGACCCGGGGACGGTGCGCACGGGCGCGGCGGCGGCCGCGGTGGAGGGCCGGGTCCGGCTCGACGGCCGGGAGCGCGCGCTCGCGCTGGTCCGGGAGGCGGGCGGGTCGCTGGACGACGACGGCACGTTGCTGCTGCTGCGAACCGTGACCGCCGAGACGCCGGACGGCGCGGGCCGCTCGCGGGCGCACCTCGGCGGGCGCTCGGTGCCGCAGGCCGTGCTCGCGGACCTCGCGGAGGACCTCGTCACCGTGCACGGCCAGGCCGACCAGGTGCGGCTGCGCACACCGGCGCGGCAGCGCGAGGCGCTCGACGCCTTCGCCGGCGCCGAGCACCTCGCCGTGCTGGCCCGGCACCGCGGGGCGTGGGCGGCGCGCGGCCAGGCGGCCGCCGAGCTGGCCGAGATGGCCGAGCGCGCCGCGGATCGCGTCCGCGAGGCGGAGCTGCTGCGCGTCGGGCTCGCCGAGGTCGAGCGGATCGCCCCGCAGCCCGGCGAGGACGCCGCGCTCGCCGAGGAGTCGAGCCGCCTGGCGCACGCCGAGGACCTGCGGGCCGCCGCGGCGGGTGCGCACGCGGCGATCGTCGGCGACGAGGGGGCCGACGAAGGACCGGCCGCCGCCTCGCTCGTCGACGCCGCACGCCGGGCCCTGGAGCACGCCGGCGACCACGACCCGGCCCTCGCCGAGCTCGCCCGCCGTGCCGCGGAGGCCGGCTACCTGCTCGCGGACGTCGCCGCCGACCTCGCCGGCTACCTCGAGGACCTCGCCGCCGACCCGCTGCGGCTGGACACCGTCGAGCGGCGCCGGGCCGAGCTGGCGACGCTGACCCGCACGCACGGCGGGGACGTCGCGCAGGTGCTCGCGTGGGCGGACGAGGCCGGGCTGCGGCTGCTGGAGCTGGATGGCGGGCAGGACCGCGTGGACGCGCTGCGCGCGAGGGTCGACGAGCTCGACGCGGAGCTGGCCGTGCTCCGGGGGACGTTGACCGCGGCGCGGGCCGAGGCGGCCGGGCGGCTCGGGACCGTGGTCAGCGAGGAGCTGGCGGGCCTGGCGATGGCCGGTGCGAGGCTCGAGGTGGTGGTCGAGCCGGGCGAGCCGGGTGTCACCGGCGCCGACCGGGTCGAGATGCTGCTGGTCCCGCACGCCGGTGCGCCGGCGCGGCCGCTGGGCAAGGGTGCGTCGGGCGGCGAGCTGTCGCGCGTGATGCTGGCCCTGGAGGTGGCGCTGGCGACCAGCGGAGGGCCCGGCGACGCGCCGGGCACGTTCGTGTTCGACGAGGTCGACGCGGGCGTCGGCGGACGATCGGCGATCGAGGTCGGCCGGCGGCTCGGTGAGCTGGCGCGCGGCGGCCAGGTGCTCGTCGTCACCCACCTCGCGCAGGTCGCCGCGTTCGCCGACACCCATCTGGTGGTGAGCAAGTCGGCGGCCGACGGGCTCGTGACCGCGGCGGACCTCGTCGAGGTGACGGGTCCGGACCGCGTGCGCGAGCTGGCGCGCATGCTCGCCGGGCAGGAGGACTCGCAGGCGGCCCAGGCTCATGCCGCGGAGCTGCTCGAGATGTCCGGTGCCGGGCGGTGAACCGGTCGGTATGAGCGGAGCGGGACGGGCCGGCCGCCGGGTGGCGGCGGGCGGGGTCGCGGGTCCGGCGCGCGTCGCGGCCGACGTGTCTCCGGCGCGGCTGCGGCCCGGGGACGTCGCGGTGATCGACCGCCTCGACCTGGACCGCGCCACCGCCGAGGCGATCGCCGCCGGCCGCCCCGCGGCGGTGCTCAACGCGGCGCGCTCCATCTCGGGCCGGTACCCCAACCTCGGCCCGCAGGTGCTGCTGGCGGCGGGGATCCCGCTCGTCGACGACCTCGGGCCGGACGTGCTCGGCGTGCCCGAAGGCCACGTGCTGCGGCTCGCCGGCGGCAGCGTCTACGACGGCGACCGCCTGCTCGCGGAGGGCGAGGTCGCCACGCCCGAGTCGGTGGCCGAGGCGATGGCCGGCGCGCGGGCCGGCATGGCCACCCAGCTGGAGTCGTTCGCCGCCAACGGCATGGACCACCTGCGCACCGAGCAGGGGCTGCTCCTCGAAGGGGTGGGCGTGCCGCGGCTGCGCACGCCGATCGCGGGGCGGCCCGCGCTCGTCGTCGTGCCCGGGGAGCAGGGCGCGAGGGACCTCGCCGCCGTGCGGCCCTTCGTGCGCCAGCACCGGCCCGTGCTGATCGCCGTCGACGGCGGCGCGGACACGATCCTCGCCGCGCGGCTGAGGCCGGACGTCGTCGTCGGCGACCTCGAGCTGGTCTCGGACCGCGCGCTGACCTGCGGCGCGGAGATCGTCGTGCGCTCCAGGCGCGACGGACGCACGCCGGGGCTGGCCCGGGTGCAGCGGCTGGGCGTGGCGCACGTCGTGTTCCCGGTCGGTGGCTCGGCGTCGGACGCGGCCCTGCTGCTCGCCGACGCGGCGGGCGCGGACCTCGTCGTCGCCGCCGGCACGCGCGTGGGGCTGCTGGACCTGCTCGACGCCGGCCGGGACCGGATGGCGGGCACGGTGCTGACGCGGCTGAAGGTGGGGGAGCGGCTGGTCGACGCGCCCGCGCTCGCCCGCGTCTACCGGAACCGGATCGCCGGCTGGCAGCTCGGGCTCCTCGCCCTGGCGGCGCTGCTGGCGCTCGCCGTCGCCCTGGCGGTCACACCGGCCGGCCAGGAGCTGTACGCACGGCTCGGCACGTGGGCGGCGGACGCCGTGCGGTGGGTGGCCGGACTGTTCGGAGGCACCTCGTGATCGACTTCCGGTACCACCTCGTCTCGCTCGTGGCGGTGTTCCTCGCGCTCGCGGTGGGGATCGTGCTCGGCGCGGGCCCGCTGCGGGAGACGCTCGGCGACTCCGTGACGGGCCGCACGGCGCAGCTCACCGCGCAGAACGAGCAGCTGCGCGACGAGCGGGACGCGGCCGTGGCGGAGCGGGGCGCCGCGGCCGCCGCGCTCGACGCGGCCGGCGCCGGGCTCGTCGGCGGCACGCTGGAGGGCTTCCGGGTCGCCGTGGTCTCCCTCGGGGAGGTGCCCGACGAGGTCCGCGGGGCGATCGGCGAGCGGCTGGCCCAGGCCGGTGCGACGGTGGCCGTCGAGGTGATGCTGACGCCCGCGTGGAGCGCGGGGGAGCAGCGGTCCTACCGGCAGAGCCTGGCGGGCTACCTCGTCGGGTATCTCGATCCGGCGCCCGAGGCGGACGCCGGCCTGGCGGCCGAGCTGGCGCAGGCGCTGGTGCAAGGGCTCGTCGCGAGCGACCCCGCCGCGCCCGGCGAGGCCACCGAGAACGCCTCCCTGCTGCTCGAGCTGCTGTCCACCGGCGACACGCCGCTCGTCACCCTCGCCGCACCGCCCACCTCGCCCGTCGACGCCGTGGTGCTCGTCGCCCCGGGCGCACCGCAGGACGCTTCGCCGCCGATGCCGGACCCCGACGCCACGGCCGCCGCGGTCGCGCTGCTGCGCGCCGCCCAGGACCGCTCGTCGGGCGCCGTGCTCGCGGAGCCCGGCACCGGCGAGGGTCAGTTCGTCGGCGCGGTCCTGGCCGCCGGCGACGCCGCCGACCTGGCGACCGTCTCCGGGGTGGACGGGGTCGTCGGTCAGCTCGGCGTTCCCCTCGCGCTCGCACAACGCGTCACCGGGACGGCGGGTCACTACGGCCCCGGCGGGGCGCTGACACCGCTGCCGCCGCGCACCGTGGCCCGGGTGCCGGAGCCCGCCGCGCCGTAGGTCGCCGGCGGCGACTCACCGGGACGGGCGTCCGCCCGGCAGCCGTCTGTTAGTGTGAAAGCCCGTGATGGATCGCGCACATCGACTCTCCGGGCGGTCGGATCTCCTGACCCGGCACATCTTCGTCACCGGGGGCGTGGTCTCCTCCCTCGGCAAAGGCCTGACAGCCAGCAGCCTCGGTCGCCTCCTCCGCTCGCGGGGACTGCGCGTGCAGATGCAGAAGCTCGATCCCTACCTCAACGTCGACCCCGGGACGATGAACCCGTTCCAGCACGGCGAGGTCTTCGTCACCGACGACGGCGCCGAGACGGACCTCGACGTCGGCCACTACGAGCGGTTCCTCGACGTCGACTTCCTCGGCTCGGCGAACGTCACCACCGGCCAGGTGTACTCGTCGGTCATCGCGCGCGAGCGGCGCGGGGAGTACCTCGGCGACACGGTGCAGGTGATCCCGCACATCACCGACGAGATCAAGGCGCGGATGCGCTCGCAGGCCGGCGACGACGTCGACGTGATCATCACGGAGATCGGCGGCACGGTGGGCGACATCGAGTCGCTGCCGTTCCTCGAGGCGGCGCGGCAGGTGCGCCAGGACCTCGGGCGCGCCAACGTGTTCTTCCTCCACGTCTCGCTGGTGCCGTACATCGGCCCGTCCGGCGAGCTGAAGACGAAGCCGACCCAGCACTCGGTCGCCGCGCTGCGCAGCATCGGCATCCAGCCGGACGCGATCGTGCTGCGCTCGGACCGCGACGTGCCGGACCCCCTCAAGCGCAAGATCGCGCTGTTCTGCGACGTCGACGTCGAGGCCGTGGTCAACGCGAAGGACGCGCCGAGCATCTACGACATCCCGCGTGTGCTGCACTCCGAAGGCCTCGACGCCTATGTGGTGCAGCGGCTGGGGCTGCCGTTCCGCGACGTCGACTGGAGCGGCTGGGACGCCCTGCTCCAGCGGGTCCACGCCCCCGCGCACGAGGTGGAGATCGCCCTCGTCGGCAAGTACATCGACCTGCCGGACGCCTACCTGTCCGTGACCGAGGCGCTGCGCGCGGGCGGCTTCCACAACGACGCCCGGGTGAAGATCCGCTGGGTCACCTCCGACGACTGCCAGACGGTCGCCGGCGCCGAGGCGGCGCTCGGCGGCGTCGACGGGATCGTCGTTCCCGGCGGGTTCGGCGTGCGCGGCATCGAGGGCAAGGTCGGGGCGCTGCGCTGGGCGCGCGAGAACCGCGTCCCGGCGCTCGGCCTGTGCCTCGGCCTGCAGTGCATGGTCATCGAGTTCTCCCGGCACGTGCTGGGGCTCGAGGGCGCGTCGTCGAGCGAGTTCGACCCGGACACCCCGCACGCCGTCATCGCGACGATGGCCGAGCAGCTGGCCATCGTCGGGGGTGAGGGCGACATGGGTGGCACCATGCGGCTCGGCGCCTACGAGGCCGTGCTGACGCCCGGCACGATCGTCCACGAGCTGTACGGCGAGCAGAAGGTCTCGGAGCGGCACCGTCACCGCTACGAGGTCAACAACGCCTACCGCGACAAGCTCGAGGGGGCCGGCCTGGTGATCTCCGGCGTCTCCCCGGACACGTCGCTGGTGGAGTTCGTCGAGCTGCCGCGCGACGTCCACCCGTACTACGTCGGCACGCAGGCGCATCCCGAGTTCAAGTCGCGGCCGACGAGGTCGCACCCGCTCTTCCGAGGGCTGATCGGCGCGGCGGTCGCCCGCCGGTCGGCCTGATGGCCGCGCCGCGCGACGTCGAGGCGCACCGCCCGGTCACCGGGCACGAGGTGCTGCACCACGGGACGGTGTTCGACCTCGTCGCCGACCGGGTGGACCTCGGTGGGCAGGCACCCGTGCTGCGGGAGTACCTGGCGCACCCCGGCGCGGTCGGCGTGATCGCGCTGGACGACGAGGACCGCGTGCTGCTGCTGTCGCAGTACCGGCACGCGGTGGGCCGCGAGCTGTGGGAGCCGCCCGCCGGGCTGCGTGACGTGGCGGGGGAGCCGGACGTCGACGCTGCGCGCCGCGAGCTGGCCGAGGAGGCCGACCTCGTGGCGGGGGCGTGGTGGCGGCTGGTGGACTTCTACGTCTCGCCCGGCTCGTCCGGGGAGCACATCACCGTGTTCCTCGCCCGCGACCTGTCACCGGTCCCACTGGCGGAACGCTTCGCCCGGCACGACGAGGAAGCCGACATGGTGCCGGTCTGGGTGCCGCTCGACGACGCCGTGGCCGGGGTGCTGGACGGGTCGCTGCACTGCCCCACGACCGTGGTCGGGGTGCTCGCCGCGGCGGCCGCCAGGGCACGGGGCTGGTCGACGCTGACACCTGTCGTCTGACGGCGCCGGCGCGGGCGGGCGGGCGACGTGCGCGAGGCACGCCGCCAGCGGGGTGGCCTTCTCGTCGTCCAGCCCGGTGACCTGGTGGCAGGCGGCGCGGCGGACGCCGGGCGACGCCGTGGGGTCGTCGATCGCCCAGGACAGGTCGGGGATCGTGACGCTCACCGTGACGGGGCCGGCAGCCGCGGGCTCGTCGTGCGCTGCGGAGGGCGTGGACGGGACGGCGTCCAGCGCGGCGCGGACCTGCTCCCAGGCGACCTGCTCGCCCTGGCTCGTCGCGGGAGCCGGGCTCGCCGCGACGAGGACGAGCGCGAGTCCGAGGGCGGCGGCTGCGCGGGTGCGGACCATGTCCGGCTGATCGGCCGATCACGCCCGCCGCTGAGCAACTCGGGCACTGCGTCACCGGGTCGGACGAGGCGTGACCGCCGCGAACCGGCGCGAAGCGGTCAGGCCGCGGCGACGTCCGGCAGGTCGACCTCCTGCTCGCCGATCGCGCGGATCGGGGCGCGGCGGCGCAGGCGGAGGGTCCCGACGAACAGCGCGAGGAACGCGACGAGCAGCGCGGCGCCGAGCATGTGGAGGTTGACCAGCCAGACGGGCAGGCCGGTGGCCACCTGGGCGTAGCCGATGGCGCCCTGGAGCGCCGTCACGCCGAGCAGCCGGTAGCCGGTCCGCAGCGGTACGTCGTGGTCCGGCGGGACGGGGGCGAGGCCGCGGACCACCTGGTGCCCGCCGTCGGCGGGTTCGTAGCCCAGGTCGGGCACCGGAGCCGGGGAGTTCTTCGCGAGCCGCTGGAGCCGGTAGAGGACGAGCGCCAGGAGGGCGCCGAACACCCAGACGGCCACCGCGTGGACGCGCGACATCACGTAGGGGTCGACCGCGAAGCGGTAGCCCACCTCGTCGTCCCCCGAGTGCGGCCCGGCGCCCGTGGTGACGATGCCGAGCGCGAGCAGCACCACCCCGGCGAGGACGAGGACGGCGACGAGGCCGCGGACGAACCTGTCGATCAGCCATGCGGGTGGCCCGTCGCCCTCGCGGCTGCGCACCCACAGCCACGCCGAGACGGCGATGAGCACCAGCGAGAGCGCCATGTGCGAGCCGACGACGGCGGGCGGCAGCTCCCGGACCACCGCGAGCATGCCGACGAGCGCCTGGACCACCGCGCCGACGATCGGCACCCACGCGAGGACCCGGTAGCCCTGCGTGCGGGTGCGGTCGAGGCCCGCGAGCAGCGCGACTGCGACGGCGAGCACGACGAGCACGACGGTCAGCCCGCGGTTCCCGTACTCGACGAACGCGTGGTACGAGGTGTCGCGGCGCAGCTCAGGGATGAACTGCCCCGGCTCGCAGTTGGGCCACGACGAGCAGCCGAGGCCCGAGCCGGTCAGCCGCACGGCGCCGCCGGTGACGACGATGACGACCTGGGCGACGAGGTTGGCCATCACCGCGCGGTCGCGCCACACCGGTCGCAGGCGGTCGAGGAGGGACGTGGTGGGCATCGACGCGCTGGTCACGGGTCCAGCGTAGGGCTCAGTGCGAGTCGGACCAGCGGAACCACCGGGCCGCGGCGGCGGCCAGCAGGACCGCCCAGGCGGCGAGGACGGCGAGCGGCCGCCATCCCCACCGCCCGTCGAGCAGCCCCGCGCGCAGCGCGTCGCCGAGCGCGCCCGAGGGGAGCCAGCCGGCGAGCGCGGCCAGCGGGTCCGGCAGCGTGTGGGCCGGCAGCGCCACGCCACCGAACGCGAGCACGACGAGCAGCAGGTTGGCCAGCGCGATCACGGCCTCGGCCCGCACCCGGCCGGCCACGAGCAGCGCGAACGCCCCGAACGCGGCCGTGCCGAGCAGCCAGGCGACCACGGCGGGGACGATGCCCGCCGCATGCGGCCGCCAGCCGAGCAGAGCGGCGGCCACGCCGACGGCCACCACCTGCGCCACCTGCACGGCGAGGATGCCGAGCAGCTTGCCCGCCAGCAGGCCGCCGGGACCGAGCGGCGTTGTGGCGAGCAGCCGCAGCACGCCGTTGCGCCGATCGAACGCCGTGGCGATCGCCGGGGAGGTGAACGCCGAGCTCAGCACGGCGAACGCCAGCACGCCGGGCGTCACCAGGTCGATGCGCGCGGCGTCGGAGCCGACGGTGACGAAGCCCGCCTTCGTCAGGCCCACCAGCAGGATCAGCGGCAGCAGCACCGTCACCATCACCTGCTCGCCGTTGCGCAGCACGGCCCGCGTCTCGAAGGCCCCCTGCGCGAGCACACGCCGCCGGGCGGGAGCCGCCCCCGGCGCGACATCGGTGCTTCGGTGCCGATTCGGTGCATCGTTGTGCCGATCTGGCACGGAAACACCGATCTCGTCGCGCGCGCTCACCGCAGGCTCCGGCCGGTCAGGTCGAGGAACACGTCCTCGAGGGTTCGGCGGCCCACCTCGAGCCGCGTCAGCTGGACACCCTCGTCGGCCAGGCGTCTGGTCAGGACCGCGACGGCATCCGGCGAGACGGGACCGGTGGCCGTGCACGCGGTGCGGCCGGCGGGCTGGAGGGTGAAGGACGGGCCGAGCGCGGCGGCGAGCGCCGCGAGGTCGAACGGGGCGGCGGCCTCGAGCCGCAGCGCCGTCGCGCCGGCGGTGGAGACCAGCTCGTACGGCGTCCCGGCCGCGACGGCGCGCCCGTGGTCGACGATCACCACGTGGTCGGCCAGCGCCTCGGCCTCGGTCATGAAGTGCGTCGTCATCACCACGGACACGCCATCGTCGGACAGCTCTCCGACGATGTCCCACACCGCACGCCGGGACTGCGGGTCCAGCCCGGCGCTCGGCTCGTCGAGGAACACGAGCCGCGGGCGCCCGACGAGCGCGAGCGCCAGCGCCAGGCGCTGGCGCTCGCCGCCGGACAGCCGCCGCACGGCGGTGCGGGCGAAGGTGGCCAGGCCGAGCCGCTCGGTCAGCTCACCGGTCGCCGGGTGGGTGTACATCCGGGCCACGTGGGCGAGCACGTCACCGGCGCGTTGGACGTTCGGCAGCCCGCCGTCCTGCAGCATGACGCCGACGAGCGGACGCAGTGCCGCCGCGTCGCGCACGGGGTCGCGGCCCAGCACGCGGACGGTGCCTTCGTCGGGCCGCCGCAGACCCTCGCAGCACTCGACCGTGCTCGTCTTGCCCGCGCCGTTGGGGCCGAGCACCGCGGTGACGCGCCCGGAGGCGGCCACCAGGTCGAGGCCGTCGACGGCCCGCGTCGCGCCGTAGCGCTTGACCAGGCCGTTCACCTGGACTGCGGGGGAGGGCGGCACGGTTGGGAAGTCTAGGCCGCCCGACGAAGGAAGGTTTGCCTTCCTTGCGGGGATCGATATTGGCAACAAGTATGTTGTCTATATCGCAGGCCGAACCCGGCCGAGAACGGAGGTGACCATGAGCGACGTGGTCACGCCGGTCCACGGAACCGACGCGGACGCCGGCACGCGCCGGCGCGTGCTCGAGCTCGTCGCCACCGAGGGGCCCGTCACCGCGGTGCAGCTCGCTCGCGAGCTCGACCTGACGGCCGCCGGTGTGCGCCGCCACCTGGCCTGTCTCGAGGACGAGGGCCGGATCGTCGAGCACCACGTCCACGCCACCGTTCCCGCCCGTCGGGGCCGGCCCGCTCGCCGGTTCGTCGTCGCCACCCGCGGCCAGGAGTCGCTGACGCATCGCTACGCCGAGGTGGCCACGGACGCGCTGCGGGTCCTCGCCGAGGTCGGCGGGCCGGAGGCGATCGAGCGGTTCGCCGAGCGCCGCGTCCGCGAGCTCGAGGTGCGGCTGGCCCCTGTGGTCGCCGCCGCCGGGCCGGACGTCACCAGTCGGGCGCTCGCGCTCGCCGACGCGCTGGACGGCGAGGGCTTCGCCGCCTCGCTGCGGCCCGTTCCGGCCGCCTCCGCCGTCCAGGTGTGCCAGGGCCACTGCCCGGTGCAGGACGTCGCGGCGGCCTTCCCGCAGCTGTGCGAGGCGGAGACCAAGGCGTTCGCGCGCCTGCTCGGCGTCCACGTGCAGCGCCTCGCCACCCTGACCACGGGCGGGCACGTGTGCACCACCAACGTGCCCACGTCCGCCCGCCCCCCGATCCGCAACATCCCGATGGAAGGAGTGCCGGCATGAGCGCACCCACGCAGCCGCTCACGCAGGACGAGGTCATCGCCTCGGTCGGCAACTACGCGTTCGGCTGGCACGACGAGGACGCCGCAGGCGCCGGCGCGCGCCGGGGCCTGTCGCAGGACGTCGTCCGCAACATCTCGGCCCTGAAGAGCGAGCCCGAGTGGATGCTCAACACCCGCCTCAAGGCGCTGCGGCTGTTCGACAAGAAGCCGATGCCCTGGTGGGGCGCGGACCTGTCCGGCATCGACTTCGACAAGATCAAGTACTTCGTGCGGTCGACGGAGAAGCAGGCGACCAGCTGGGAAGAGCTTCCCGACGACATCAAGAACACGTACGACCGGCTCGGCATCCCCGAGGCCGAGAAGCAGCGGCTCGTCGCCGGCGTCACCGCGCAGTACGAGTCCGAGGTCGTGTACCACCAGATCCAGGAGGAGCTGGAGAAGCAGGGCGTCGTGTTCCTCGACACCGACACCGGCCTGCGGGAGCACCCGGAGATCTTCGAGCAGTACTTCGGCTCGGTGATCCCGCCGGGGGACAACAAGTTCGCGTCGCTCAACACGTCGGTGTGGTCCGGCGGGTCGTTCGTCTACGTGCCGCCGGGCGTGCACGTGGAGATCCCGCTCCAGGCCTACTTCCGGATCAACACCGAGAACATGGGCCAGTTCGAGCGGACGCTGATCATCGCCGACGAGGGCTCCTACGTGCACTACGTCGAGGGCTGCACGGCCCCGATCTACCAGAGCGACTCGCTGCACTCCGCCGTGGTCGAGATCATCGTCAAGAAGAACGCCCGCGTGCGGTACACGACGATCCAGAACTGGTCGACGAACGTCTACAACCTCGTCACCAAGCGGGCGACCGTCGCGCAGGGCGGCTCGATGGAGTGGGTCGACGGCAACATCGGCTCCAAGGTGACCATGAAGTACCCGGCCGTCTACCTGATGGGCGAGCACGCCTCGGGCGAGACCCTGTCGATCGCGTTCGCCGGCGAGGGCCAGCACCAGGACACCGGCTCGAAGATGGTGCACGCCGCGCCGCACACCTCCTCGCACATCGTCTCGAAGTCGGTGGCGCGCGGCGGCGGGCGGTGCTCGTACCGCGGCCTGGTGCAGGTGCTCGAGGGCGCCGAGGGCTCGAGGTCGTCGGTGCTGTGCGACGCGCTGCTCGTCGACCAGATCTCGCGCTCCGACACCTACCCGTACGTCGACGTCCGCGAGGACGACGTGACGATGGGCCACGAGGCGACGGTCTCCCGCGTCAGCGAGGACCAGCTGTTCTACCTGAGGTCGCGGGGCCTGCCCGAGCAGGAGGCCGTGGCGATGATCGTGCGCGGGTTCGTGGAGCCCATCGCGCGCGAGCTGCCCATGGAGTACGCGCTCGAGCTCAACCGCCTGATCGAGCTCCAGATGGAAGGTGCCGTCGGCTGATGACGACCACGACCGACCCGGCGGGCCGCAACGGCCTGTCGACCGATCACTCGCGGGCGAAGGCCGACGGCGCGCACAGCCACGGTCCGGTGCCGGCGAGCTCGCGCGCGGCGCGGACCACGTCCTTCGACGTCGCCGACTTCCCCGTGCCGAGCGGCCGCGAGGAGGCATGGCGGTTCACCCCCGTCGCCCGCCTGGCGGGCGTGCTGGCCGACGAGCCCACGGACGGCCACCTGACGTGGACGGTGCCGGCGCTGCCGGCCGGCGTCACGCTGACGCACGTGGCGCCCGACGAGGCCGTGGCCCGCACCGTGCGCGCGCCCGGCGACCGGGCCTCCGCCGTCGCGGTCAAGCGGGCCGGCGGCGCGACGGCGCTGACGGTCGCCCCGAACACGGTGCTCGACGAGCCGCTGACCATCCGCCTCACCGGCAACGGCGAGGACGTGCGGGGCCACCTGCTCGTCGAGGTCGGCGCCAACGCCGAGGCCGTGGTGATCGTCGAGCACGACGGCCTCGCCACGTACTCCGAGCTGGTCTCGGTGTCGCTCGGCGACAACGCAGGCCTCAACCTCGTGCTGCTCCAGCTGTGGGACGCCGGGACGGTGCACGCCGCCGAGGTCGTCGCGCGCCTGGGCCGCGACGCGCGGCTGCGCGGTTCGGTGGTGACGCTGGGCGGCGACGTGGTGCGACTCAACACGGCCGCGTCGTTCGCCGACGAGGGCGCGAGCATCGACCTGTACGGCCTGTACTTCGCCGACGCCGGCCAGCACCTCGAGCACCAGCTGTTCGTCGACCACGCCGCGCCGCGCTGCCGCTCCCGCGTCACGTACAAGGGGGCGCTCCAGGGCGAGGGCGCGCACACGGTGTGGGTGGGCGACGTGCTGATCCAGGCGCACGCCGAGGGCACCGACACGTACGAGCTCAACCGCAACCTCGTCCTCACCGACGGCGCCCGCGCCGACTCGGTGCCCAACCTCGAGATCGAGACCGGCCTGATCGAGGGCGCCGGCCACGCATCGGCCACCGGCCGGTTCGACGACGAGCAGCTGTTCTACCTGCGCTCGCGCGGCATCCCCGAGCTGGACGCCCGCCGGCTCGTGGTGCGCGGCTTCTTCGCCGAGCTGATCCACGAGATCGGCGTGCCCGAGGTCGAGGCGCGGCTGCTCGCGGCGATCGAGGCTGAGCTGGCCCAGTCGATGTCCGACCTCGCGCAGGTGAGCGCGTGAGCGCGCAGCTGGCCTGCTACGCGCAGGACGTGCCCGTCGCCGGCGCGGTCCGCGTCGAGCTCGAGGGGCCCGCGGGGCCGGTCGAGGTCGCCGTGGTGCGCGACGAGGCCGGCGACCTGCACGCCATCAGCGACGTCTGCTCGCACGGCGCCGTCTCGCTCGCCGAGGGCGAGGTGGACGGCACCACGATCGAGTGCTGGCTGCACGGGTCGCGGTTCGACCTGCGCACCGGCAAGCCCCTGTCCCCGCCGGCCGTCAACCCCGTGCCGGTGTACCCCGTGACCGTCGACGGCGAGCGCGTGCTCGTCGACGTCGACGCCGCCCTCTGAAGCCCCCGCAAGGAGAAGCATGTCCACCCTGGAGATCCGCGACCTGCACGTCGGCGTCGAGACGAAGGAGGGCCCCAAGCCCATCCTGCGCGGCGTCGACCTGATCGTCGCGTCCGGCCAGACCCACGCGATCATGGGCCCCAACGGCTCCGGCAAGTCCACCCTGGCGTACTCGCTCGCCGGTCACCCGAAGTACCAGGTCACCGGCGGTTCGGTGACGCTCGACGGTGCCGACGTGCTGGCGATGACGGTGGACGAGCGCGCGCGCGCCGGCCTGTTCCTCGCCATGCAGTACCCCGTCGAGGTGCCGGGCGTCTCGGTGTCGAACTTCCTGCGCACCGCCAAGACCGCGATCGACGGCGAGGCGCCGCCGCTGCGCTCCTGGGTCAAGGAGGTGCGCCAGGCGATGACCGACCTGCGCATGGACGAGGCGTTCTCCGAGCGGAGCGTCAACGAGGGGTTCTCCGGCGGCGAGAAGAAGCGCCACGAGATCCTCCAGATGGAGCTGCTCAAGCCGCGGTTCGCGATCCTCGACGAGACCGACTCGGGCCTCGACGTCGACGCGCTGCGCATCGTGTCCGAGGGCGTCAACCGCGTGCGGGGCAACACCGACGTCGGCGTGCTGCTCATCACGCACTACACGCGGATCCTGCGCTACATCACGCCGGACTTCGTCCACGTCTTCGTCGACGGTCGCATCGCCGAGGAGGGCGGGCCCGAGCTGGCCGAGCGGCTCGAGGACGAGGGCTACGACCGGTTCCTGGCCACGGCCGGGGCCTGAGAGCACCACGGGCGGAGACGGAGGGGCGACGACGATGCCGGTGGACACGCACCGTGGGCTGACGAGCACCGAGCTCGCGGCCGTCCGGGCGGACTTCCCGCTGCTGGCGCGCACGCTGCGCGGCGGCAGGCCTCTCGTCTACCTCGACTCGGGCGCCACGTCGCAGAAGCCCGACGTGGTGCTCGACGCCGAGCAGGACTTCTACGTGCGGCGGAACGCCGCCGTGCACCGCGGCGCGCACCAGCTCGCCGAGGAGGCGACCGAGGCGTTCGAGGGTGCGCGCGGGCAGGTGGCGTCGTTCGTCGGCGCCGGCGCCGACGAGCTCGTCTGGACCTCCAACGCGACCGCCGGGCTCAACCTCGTCGCCTACTCGATCGGCAACGCCTCCGCCGGGCGGGGCGGGGCCGCCGCGCGGCGGTTCGCGATCGGCCCCGGCGACGAGATCGTCGTCACCGAGGCCGAGCACCACGCCAACCTCGTGCCCTGGCAGGAGCTGGCGTTCCGCACCGGGGCCACGCTGCGCTGGCTCGGGGTGGACGACGAGGGCCGGATCCGGCTCGAGGACCTCGACACCGTCGTCACCGACCGCACCCGGGTGCTGGCGTTCACGCACGCCTCGAACGTCACCGGCGCGATCACGCCCGTGGCTCCGTTCGTCGAGCGCGCCCGCCAGGTCGGGGCGATCACCGTCCTGGACGCCTGCCAGTCGGTGCCGCACCTGCCGGTGGACCTGCACGCGCTCGGCGTCGACTTCGCCGCGTTCTCCGGGCACAAGATGTACGGGCCGACCGGTGTCGGCGCGCTCTACGGGCGGCGCGAGCTGCTCGAGGCCCTGCCGCCGTTCCTCACCGGCGGGTCGATGGTGGAGGTCGTCACGATGACCGAGACCACGTACGCGCCGCCGCCGCAGCGGTTCGAGGCCGGCTCGCAGATGATCGCGCAGGCCGTGGCGCTGGGGGTCGCCGCGTGCTACCTCGACGAGCTGGGGATGGACGCCGTCGCCGCGCACGAGCACCACATCGGTGGGCTGCTGCTCGACGCGGTGGCCTCCGTGCCGGGCGTGCGGGTGATCGGCCCGACGCAGAACCTCGACCGGCTGGCGGCCGTGTCCTTCGTCGTCGAGGGCGTGCACGCGCACGACGTCGGCGCCGTGCTCGACGAGGCCGGCGTCGCCGTGCGGGTGGGCCACCACTGCGCGCAGCCCGTCCACCGCCGGTTCGGCATCGCCGCGACCACGCGGGCGACCGGCGCCGTCTACACCACGGACGACGAGGTCGAGACGTTCCGGGAAGCGCTGGCAGGGGTGCGCGCGTTCTTCGGGGTGACGGACGGAGGTTCCCGTTGAGCAACGCGCTCGAGCAGATGTACCAGCAGGTCATCCTCGACCACGCGAAGTACCCGCACGGCCGCGGCCTGCCCGCCGGGTCCGGCGGGACCACGGCGCTGGCCACCGCGCCGCACCCGGGCTGCGGCATCTCGCACCAGGTCAACCCGACCTGCGGTGACGAGGTGACGCTGCGCGTGGACGTCGACCGGTCCGGGGACCTGCCGCGCGTCGAGGACGTCCGCTGGGAGGGTCAGGGCTGCTCGATCTCGCAGGCGTCGATCTCGGTGCTGCGCGACCTCGTCGTCGGCCAGGACCTGCCCACCGTCGACCGGCTGGCCGCCTCGTTCCGCGAGCTGATGGGCTCGCGCGGCGCCGGCCTGCACGACGACGAGGCGGCGGACGCCCTCGGCGACGCGATGGCCTTCACCGGCGTGTCCCGCTACCCGGCGCGCATCAAGTGCGCGCTGCTCGGCTGGGCCGCCCTGTCCGACGCCCTCATCCTGTCCGGCGCCCGGGAGGACGCATCATGAGCACCGAACCCGTCACCACCTCCACCCACGCCAACGCCGCCGACGTCGAGGAGGCGCTGCGCGACGTCGTCGACCCCGAGCTGGGGATCAACGTGGTCGACCTCGGCCTCGTCTACGGCGTGGTCGTCGACCACACCAACACCGCGACGATCGACATGACGCTCACGTCGGCGGCCTGTCCGCTGACCGACGTGATCGAGGACCAGTCGGCCCAGGTGCTCGACGGCATCGTCGACGCGTTCCGGATCAACTGGGTGTGGATGCCGCCGTGGGGCCCCGACCGGATCACGCCCGACGGCCGGGAGCAGATGCGGGCTCTGGGCTTCAACATCTAGCCGAGATCCGCGCTGTCTGGGCCGACCGGCAGTCGCGCTGCGTGTTCGCCTCCTCGACGCTGCAGTCGCCGGTCTCGGTGACCTCCTGGGGCGTGAGGCGCCCGGTTCGCCTCGACCGCGACCCGGCGGACGCCGCCGCTGCTGCGCTGGCCGCGGCCGCCCTCGAAGTCCCCGCCCTGGAAGGTCACGCTGGCACGGTAACGCTGGCACGGTAACGCTGGTCAGGGCGCTCCGCGCGTCACCCCGGTCGGTCCAGGCCCCGGGCGGCGAGGGCCTCGCCGGTGGCGTGCGCCCGGGCGACGGTGCGCACCGCGGCGGGGGTCAGCCACGTGCGCGGGTCGCGCTCGCAGCCGCGCGCGCGGGCGGCGTCGCGGCTCTCGGCGAGGGTCCCGACGAGCGACGGCACCGCCCGCAGCATCAGCACCGCGGCGAGGCCGGCGCGTTCCGGGTCGGCGCCGAGCCGGCGCAGCGGGCGGGCGGCCGTCGCGACGGCGCCGAGGACCTCGTCGGGCGACGTGCAGGCGACCAGCACCGCCCCGGCGAGCACGAGCGCGGACAGGTCCAGACCGGCGGCCAGCCCGGCGCTCGCGCCGGCGGCCCAGGCACGGTAGCCGCCGACGAGCGCGGCGACGACGAGCGCGGCGCGCGCCGCCCGCGGCGGCACCCGTACCCGCAGCGCGAGCGCGCCGACGAGCGCGGCCCCCGCAGCGGCCGCCGCGAGCCCGGGGACCAGCGCCACGACGAGCGAGAACGCCGCCAGCGCCGCGAGCTTGGCCCCGGCGGGGGCGCGGTGCAGGAGCGTGGTGCCGGGCCTGTGCAGCCCGAACGGGCCCGTCCACGGCGGGCGCAGCGTGCGACCGCGACGTGCCCTCACGGCGTCACCCGATGCAGCATCAGGTCGCGGTACGCGGTCAGTGCCGGCTCGGGCGGGCCGTCGTGGACCACCTGGCCGGCGTCGACGACGAGCACGCGGTCCGCGCGGGCGGCGGCGTCGAGGTCGTGCGTCACCACGACCACCTGCTGGTCCAGCCCGGCGAGCACGTCGTCGACGACGGTGCGCCAGCGCAGGTCGAGGAGGGTGGTCGGCTCGTCGGCCACGAGGACCGCGGGCTCGGTCGCCAGCACCGCGGCGAGCGCGAGCAGCTGGCGCTGGCCACCGGACAGCACGTGGACCGGGGTGTCCGCGAGCCCGGCGAGCCCGAACCGGCCCAGCCACCGCAGCGCGACGTCCCGGCGCCCCGCGGCCGGCGTGCGGCGCAGCGACAGCAGCACGTCCTCGACCGGAGTCGGCATCAGCAGCTGGGCGTCGGGGTCGGTGAACACGAACCCGACCCGCCGCCGCACCGCCACGGCGTCCCGCGCGGTGTCGAGCCCGTCCACTCGCACGGCGCCCGCGCTCGGCAGCACGAGCGCGTTCAGCAACCGCGCCAGCGTCGACTTGCCGGACCCGTTGGCGCCGACGACGGCGACCCGCCGCTCGGGCAGGCGCAGCGTCACCGGGCCGAGCAGCCGCACCACGTGCTCGGGGCCGCCGCCGGGCGAGGGCGCCCACGCGGTCACCTCCGCGGCGTCGAGCTCGATCATCGTTCGCGCAGCAGCCCCGGGAAGGCGCGCAGCACGCCGACGGCCACCGCCGCGGCGACCAGGGCCTTGACCGCGTCGCCGGGGACGAACGCCAGGTCCGCGGCGACGGCCGCGGCCAGCGACAGCCCGGCCCGCACGACGAGCCCGACGACCCCCGCCGGGTGGATCACCAGCAACCCGGCGGCCAGCGCCGCGCCGGCCAGCACGGGGAACCGCCACCGCGGCGCCACCCGCCGCGCGAGCCCGCCCAGGGCCCCGGCGACAGCCGCCGCGGGAACGAACGCCAGCAGGTACCCGACCGTCGGCCCCGCCAGCACGCCAGGCCCACCGGTGCCGCCCGCGAGCACGGGCACACCCGCCAGGCCCACCAGAACGTACAGCGCCACGGCCGCAGCGCCCCGCCGCGCGCCGAGCACCAGCCCCGCGAGCAGCACCCCGAACGTCTGGAGCGTGATCGGCACACCGACGCCCGTCGGCACGGGCGGCGCGATGGCGCACACCGCGACCAGGGCGGCGAACGAGGCGACCAGGGCGAGGTCGGTGGTCCGGCTCCGCGCGGTCACCGGAGCGGGTAGGGGTATCGCCACGACCGGCCACGCTATCCGGCCGTAGACTGACGGGCGTTTGTGCCCGGGGCCAAGCCCCGCGCGGCGTCGTCGGAGGAACTCACCAGTGATCGTGGCCCAGGGTGTCGAGCTGCGCGTCGGCGCACGCCTCCTGCTGGAGCCCACCACCTTCCGGATCGCCGCCGGTGACCGCATCGGGCTCGTCGGGCGCAACGGCGCCGGCAAGACGACGCTGACGAAGACCCTGGCGGGGGAGGGCCAGCCCTCGGGCGGGACCATCTCGCGCGGCGGCGAGATCGGCTACCTGCCGCAGGACCCGCGCACCGGCGACCTCGACACGCTCGCGCTCGACCGCGTGCTGTCCGCACGCGGGCTGGACCAGGTGGTGCGCGCGATGCGCGACACCGAGAGCGCGATGGCCAGCGCCGACGACGGGACGCGCGAGGCCGCCATGGAGCGCTACGGCCGCCTCGAGTCGCGGTTCACCGCTGCCGGCGGCTACGCCGCCGAGAGCGAGGCCCACCGCATCACCGCCAACCTCGGCCTCGACGACCGTGTGCTCGGCCAGTCGCTGCGCACCCTGTCCGGCGGCCAGCGCCGCCGCGTCGAGCTGGCGCGGATCCTGTTCTCCGGCGCCCAGACCCTGCTGCTCGACGAGCCCACCAACCACCTGGACGCCGACTCGATCTCCTGGCTCCGCGACTACCTCAAGGTCTACGCGGGAGGGCTGGTGGTGATCAGCCACGACGTCGGGCTGCTGCGCACGGTCGTGAACAAGGTGTTCCACCTGGACGCCAACCGCGCCGTCGTGGACCAGTACAACGTCGGCTGGGACGCCTATCTCCTGGCGCGCGAGCAGGACGAGAAGCGCCGCCGGCGCGAGCGCGCCAACGTGGAGAAGAAGGCCGCTGTGCTGCTGGCGCAGGCGGACAAGATGCGCGCGAAGGCCACCAAGGCCGTCGCCGCCCAGAACATGGCCCGCCGCGCGGAGAAGATGCTGTCGGGCCTCGAGGCGGTGCGGGCCCAGGACAAGGTCGCCAAGCTGCGGTTCCCCGACCCGGCGCCCTGCGGCCGCACCCCGCTGACGGCCTCCGACCTGTCGAAGTCGTACGGGTCGCTGGAGGTGTTCACCGACGTCTCGCTGGCGATCGACCGTGGCTCGAAGGTCGTCGTGCTCGGCCTGAACGGCGCCGGCAAGACGACCCTGCTTCGCCTGCTCGCCGGGATCGAGACGCCGGACACCGGCGAGGTCCACCCCGGGCACGGCCTCAAGCTCGGGTACTACGCCCAGGAGCACGAGACCCTCGACCTGACGCGGACCGTCGTGGAGAACCTCCGCTCGGCCGCGCCCGACCTCGGCGACACGCAGGTGCGCTCGGTGCTCGGCTCGTTCCTGTTCTCCGGGGACGACGCCGACAAACCCGCGTCCGTGCTCTCCGGCGGTGAGAAGACCAGGCTCGCGCTCGCCGTGCTCGTCGTGTCCCAGGCCAACGTGCTGCTGCTCGACGAGCCGACCAACAACCTCGACCCCGCGTCCCGCGAGGAGATCCTCGCCGCGCTGCGCTCGTTCACCGGTGCCGTGGTGCTCGTCTCGCACGACGAGGGCGCGGTGGCCGCCCTCGACCCCGAGCGCGTGCTGCTCCTGCCGGACGGCGCGGAGGACCTGTTCGGTCCGGACTACCTCGACCTGGTGTCGCTCGCCTGACCGGCCCCGTTGTCCCGCCGGTAGCGGATCTTGGCGGCGATTGCGCCATCTGGCGCGGATATCCACCGTTTGGCGCGACAGATGGCGCACTCGGCGGTCATCTCCATCGTGATGGTAGTCTCGTGGTATGAGGACGACCATCGACGCGGCAGGGCGCCTCGTCGTGCCGAAGGCGCTGCGCATGGACATCGGGATGGTCGCCGGTGAGGTCGAGGTGGAGGTCGACGGCACCGGGATCCGGATCACGCCCGTCGCCGACATCGACGTGGAGGATCTCGTCGACGTGGACGGGATACCGTCGCTTCCCGCCCGGGACGGCGCGTCGATGACGACCGACGAGCTCCGCGAGCTCCGCCTTGCCGACCAGCGCTGAGCCGCTGCTGCTCGACACCAGCGCGGCGATCCCGTTCCTCGACGCCGCGAGTCCCGACCATCCCCAGGTACGGACGATGCTCGCCGGGCGCACCCTGGGCCTGGCCGGACACGCCGAGCTCGAGACCTTCTCGGTGCTCACCCGTCTCCCGCCACCGAAGCGGGTGACCGCTCGCGCGGCGTCCCTGCTGCTGGATCGCGCCTTCCCGGCGACCCGCCACCTCGGCGCCGAGGTGGCGGCCACGCTGCGGCACGAGTTCCTGGCGCTCGGGATCGACGGCGGCGCGGTCTACGACGGGCTCGTCGGTGCGGCCGCCCGCGAGCACGAGCTGACCTTGGTGACCATGGACCGACGCGCCGAGCGCACGTACCGCGCCATGGGTGTCCGTTACGTGCTCGTCTGACGTGGTGGACGCCCGCCTGCGCGCGACGAGCGACGCAGCTGCGAGTCGATCAGTGCGTCTTCGGCTTCCTCGTCACGGCCTCGGCGGCGGCGCGGCTGTGGGGGCGGGTTCCCCTGGCCGGTGGCCGACGAAGGAGCCTCGGCCCGCGCAGCGGCGTCCTCCAGCAGCTCGCGACGCGCCATCCACGTGAACGCTGCCAGCCCGCCCAGCGCGAACGCCCACCACTGGAACGCGTACGAGAGGTGCGAGCCCGGGTCGGTCGAGGGAGCGGGCAGGGCGCCGAGCGGCGTGGCGGGCGCCGGGGACTCCGACACCAGCCCCGCGTACCAGCGGTAGGCCGACCGGTCGCCGGCGGGGTGACCCACCGGCGCGAGGTCGCCCGCCGCGAGCACCTGGCCGATGTCGACGGCCTGAACCTGCCCGGCAGGCGCCGAGCGGTCCGAGGTCGGTTCGGGCAAGCGCAGGCGCACGACGAGGTCCACCGTCCCCGCCGGCGGGACGGCCGCCTGCGGCGCGGTGGAACCGTCGTCGCCGACGGGGATCCAGCCGCGGTCGACCACCAGGAACGCGGCGACCGGATCGGCGGTCTCGACGGGACCGGGGACGGGCACGAGGAACGGCACGAGCACGTGGTACGCGGGCCGGCCGTCGACGGGCCGGTTGCGCAGCAGCACGGTGGCGTCAGGCAGGTACTCGCCGGTGACCGTGACGGACCGCCACTCGTCGGCAGCCGCGGGCTCGTCGTCCACCGTGGCGAGCGACGCGAGCGGGACCGGCGCCGCCGCCCAGTTGGCCTGGACCACGGCGATCCGGGCGTCGCGGGCCACGTGGCGGTGCCACTGCCACCGGCCGAGGAACGTGCAGGTCACCGCGAGGGCGACGGCGACGAGCACCAGCACCGCGGCGCGGCGCCGCGCGGCGGGGGAGGCGCGACGGATCACCCGTCCGCCTCCGGCAGCCGGTCCAGCTCGCCGACGGGCACCACGCCGCGCAGGAACCCGCGAACCGTGAGGTACTCCTCGAGGTACGCGCGGTGGTCGGCGCACGCCAGCCACACCTTGCGGCGGTCCGGCGTGTGGAGCTTCGGGTTGTTCCAGAGCACGCCCCACGCGGCCTCGGCGCGGCAGCGCCGCGCGCTGCACACCCGCTCGCCGACGGCGTCCGGGGTGGCCGTCACGGCGCGCCCCCGATGCCGTCGCGCGGCGGGGCAGCGGGCAGCTCGCGCGCGAACGGGTGCGGGTCGACGTCACGCCGCTCGCGACCGGCGTTCGCGCCGAGGACCGCGATGTAGGGGAGCACGGTCGCGGCGACCGCCAGCGTGACACCCACGGCGAGCGGCAGGTACCGCCACAGGAGGACGACGAGGAGGAAGCACACCACGCGGACGCTCATCTGGGTCAGGTATCGCCGCCGCCGGCGCGCCTGGTCGTCGGCGAGCGACGCCGGGGCGCTGGTGATCGCGTGAACCTCCGGCGCTCCGGGCCTCGTGCGCCGCCGGATGCCCATGCGTCGATCGTAGGTCTTGTGGACCTTCCACAACCGGCCCGGGGCATCGTGTGCGGAGCCGTACGCCTGCCACCGGCGGACCTCGGCTAGCGTCGGCGTGTGTCCGAGCCCAGATCCGTCCTCGTCACCGGTGCGAGCCGCGGCATCGGTCGCGCGATCGCCGAGCGGTTCGTCGCCGCGGGGGACCGCGTCGCGACGTTCCACCGCTCCGGGTCGGCGCCGGACGGCGTGCTCGGCGTCGTCGCCGACGTGCGCGACAGCGCCGCCGTCGACGCGGGCTTCACAGCCGTCGAGGAGGCGCACGGGCCGGTCGAGGTGGTGGTCGCCAACGCGGGCGTCACGCGCGACCAGCTGTTGCTGCGGATGACCGACGACGAGTTCGAGGACGTCATCGACGTCAACCTCGGCGGGGCCTTCCGGGTGGTGCGCCGCGCGTCGAAGGGCATGATCCGGCTGCGGCGCGGCCGCATCATCCTGATCTCGTCGGTCGTCGGGCTGTACGGCTCGCCCGGTCAGGTCAACTACGCCGCGTCGAAGTCCGCGCTGGTCGGCATGGCGCGCTCCATCACGCGCGAGCTGGGCTCGCGGGGGATCACCGCGAACGTCGTCGCGCCGGGTTTCGTGGACACGGACATGACGCGCGCGCTGCCCGACGAACGCAGGGCCGCCTACCTCGACGCGATCCCCGCCGGCCGGTTCGCCGATCCGGACGAGGTCGCGGCCGTCGTCGAGTTCCTCGCCTCGCCGGGCGCCGGCTACATCAGCGGGGCGGTCGTCCCGGTGGACGGCGGCCTGGGCATGGGTCACTGACGCAAAGGACGGAACCATGGGTCTGCTCGAGGGCAAGACGCTCCTCGTCACCGGGGTGCTGACGGACGGCTCGATCGCCTTCCATGTCGCGCGGCTGGCGCAGCAGGAGGGCGCGTCGGTGATCCTGACGAGCTTCGGCAAGCAGCTCCGGCTCACCGAGGTGATCGCCAAGCGGCTGCCTGCGCCGGCGCCGGTGGTCCAGCTGGACGTGACGGACGACGACGACCTGGCGGCGCTCCCGGAGCGGGTGCGCGAGCATGGCGACCACCTCGACGGTGCGGTGCACTCGATCGGGTTCGCGCCGCAGTCGGTGATGGGTGGCAACTTCCTCGCCGGGCAGTGGCCGGACGTCGCCACCGCGCTGCACGTCTCGGCGTACTCGCTGAAGTCGCTGGCCACCGCGGCGCTGCCACTGCTGACCAAGGGTTCCGGGCTCGTCGGTCTGACCTTCGACGCGCGCTACGCCTGGCCGGTCTACGACTGGATGGGCGTGGCCAAGGCGGCGTTCGAGTCGACCGCACGCTACCTTGCGCGCGACCTGGGCCCGCACGGCGTGCGCGTCAATCTCGTCTCTGCCGGACCGGTCCGCACCACCGCCGCGAAGTCGATCCCCGGCTTCGAGACGATGGAGGGCGGCTGGGACGCCCGCGCGCCGCTCGGCTGGGACGTGACGAGCCCCGAGCCCGCCGCCCGCGCCGTCGCGGCGCTGCTGTCCGACTGGTTCCCGGCGACCACGGGGGAGATCGTGCACGTGGACGGCGGCGTGCACGCGATGGGTCAGTAGGGCACCCTGAGCCGGTGACGACGACCCACCGGCTCGTGCTCCTGCGGCACGCGAAGGCCGAGCACGGCCTGTCCGTCCCGGATCACGATCGGCCGCTGACGCTGCGCGGCCGGCGGCAGTCGGGGCAGGTCGGCACCGACATGGCGGCCGCCGGTGTGGTCCCGGACCTCGTGCTGTGCTCGTCGTCCGTGCGCACCCGGCAGACCTGGGAGCTGCTCCGCGTGACGCTGCACGCGGACGCCGCGGTCGCCTACTCCCACGAGCTGTACGGCGCCGGCGTCGACCAGCTGCTCGCCCTGGTGCACGAGG
>Ga0255334_1000555_pt1 | contig 27527 bp, 29 predicted proteins | sample EtOH5_35cm_T3_12_FD_202080 | JGI IMG/M metagenome (GOLD analysis project Ga0255334, IMG submission 202080) | Sandy soil microbial communities from University of British Columbia, Vancouver, Canada - EtOH5_35cm_T3_129 | ecosystem: Engineered > Artificial ecosystem > Sand microcosm > Unclassified ... | reverse complement strand
GATCCACAAGTTCGGCGCCATCGTCGGCGGCGGTTTCAACTGCTCGACCAGAACATCTTCGGCGGCAAACTGCCGTTCACCTTGCACGACACCAAGCCGGATTACGCTTGCCTCAAGCTGGCGGCCGACTGCAAGAAGATCGACTACCCGAAACCGGACGGCAAGCTCAGCTTCGACAAACTCAGCTCGGTGTTCATCTCGGGTACCAACCATGAAGAAGAGCAGCCGTGCCACCTGAAGCTGACCGATCCGAGCATCCCGATCGCCAAGAACCTGCCGCTCTACGATGAGCCTGCCCAGCGCTACTGCCCGGCTGGCGTGTACGAAGTGGTGACCAAGGAAGACGGCGAGAAGCGCTTCCAGATCAACGCCCAGAACTGCGTTCACTGCAAGACCTGCGACATCAAGGACCCTGCACAGAACATCACCTGGGTGGCGCCGGAAGGCTCTGGCGGCCCGACTTACCCGAACATGTAAGTCGAACGGCTGAACATCAAGGCTCCCGAAATGGGGGCCTTTTTGTTGTCCGCCATTTACTCCACACCACAATCCCCCTGTAGGAGTGAGCCTGCTCGCGATTGCGGTGAGCCATCCAAAAAAGATGTCGACTGACCCACAGCAATCGCGAGCAGGCTCACTCCTACAGGGGGAACCATTGCCAACTCAGGCAGCGCGTTCGTCACCGGGACTACGCTCGAAGTAGCGCTTGTATTCGCGACTGAACTGCGACGTACTTTGATACCCGACCCGATGCGCCACCTGCGCCACGCCCAGACCTTCGGCCACCAGCAACGTCTGCGCCTTGAGCAAACGCAAGCGCTTCAAGTACTGCACTGGCGACAACAAGGTGCTGCGCTTGAAATGCTCATGAAAGGTCGACGCACTCATGTTCGCGCAACTGGCCAGGGTTTCGACATTCAGCGGTTCGGTGTAATGCGCATGCAGATGGCTGAGCGACGCCGCGATCCGGGCGAATTGCCCCTGCTGCTCGACCAGCGCCCGCAGCACATCGGCTTGCGGCCCGCGCAAGGCGACGAACAACAACTCACGCAATCGCGCCTGCCCCATGACCTGGCATTCCAGCGGATCGTGCAGGCAACGCAGCAGCCGTTCAACACAACCACGCATCGCATCGTCGAGCACCGCCGAGGTCATGGACGCTGGCGTTTGCGCCGCAATATTACGCCCCGGCACCAGCCCCATGGCCAAGACCAACTCACCGAGCAACACCCGGTCAATGGCGATGGAAACACCCAGCATCGGGCCATCGGGGGCTGAAAACGTCTCGCATTCGAACGGCACCGGCAATGCCTGAATCAAATAATGCCCGGCGCCGTACTCCAGCGTACGCGGCCCCAGATACGCCAGTTTGCTGCCTTGGGCGATGATGACCAGACTCGGTTCGTAAATCTGCGGGCCGCGAGCCACATCACAACTGGCCCGCAAAACCTGCACACCCGGCAACGCCGTGGAAGCGAAACCGTCGCGATTAGTCAAAGGCTGAATCAGCGAAACCAGCGTGGCATTGGCATCCAGATGACGGGTCAACAACATGAGGGCTCTTCACAAAAAAATGTCGCGGATTAGGGATGAAAGCATCATCGCAGGTCTGATGGCCAATACGACGCATTGAAGGCTGATGCCGGAGGATTAGGCATGACACCCGGAGGAATCGCCATGGCCGGTGGCCGGTACGGCGCCCAGAATGCGCCACCTCACCCGTCACAGCTTTTGCGAGGTTCATCATGTACACCGCCATCGGATACGCCGCCCAGTCGGCCACCACTCCCCTCGCCCCCGTGAAATTCGAGCGCCGCAGCCCACGACCCGACGACGTAGCGATCGATATTCTCTACTGCGGCGTCTGCCATTCCGACATCCACCAAGCACGCAACGAGTGGGGCATTGCCGTTTACCCACTGATGCCCGGCCACGAGATCGTAGGCAAAGTTACCGCCGTCGGTGCGAACGTCACCCAGCACAAAGTCGGTGATCTGGTCGGTGTCGGCTGCATGGTCGACTCGTGCCGCAGCTGCGAAGCCTGCCAGTCGAACCTCGAGCAATACTGCCTCGAAGGTCCGACCATGACCTACGCCACCCCGGACCGCGTCGATGGCAGCAACACCATGGGCGGCTATTCCGACAGCATCGTGGTCAGCGAACATTTCGTGGTGCGCATCCCCGAGAAACTCGACCCGGCCAGCGCCGCGCCGATTCTGTGCGCCGGCATCACCACCTACTCGCCGCTCAAGCACTACGGCGTGAAGGCGGGTGACAAGGTCGGGATTCTCGGCATGGGCGGCCTCGGCCACATGGGCATCAAGTTCGCCAAGGCGATGGGCGCCGAAGTCACGCTGTTCACCCGCTCGGCGAGCAAGGCTGAAGAAGGTCGTCGCCAGGGTGCGGACCACGTGATCGTGTCCACCGATGCCGAACAGATGAAGGCCGCCGCAGGGCATTTCGACTTCCTGCTGGACACCATTCCGGTGCAACACGACCTCAATCGCTACCTCGATACGTTGCGTTTCGACGGTGTGCACATTCTGGTGGGTTTGATTGAACCGATCGACCCACCGGTCCACGCTGCCAAACTGGTATTGGGCCGTCGTGTGCTGGCCGGCTCGCTGATCGGCGGCATTGCCGAAACCCAGGAAGTGCTGGATTTCTGCGCCGAACACAACATCACCTGCGACATCGAAATGCTCGACATCCGCCAGATCAACGAGGCTTACGCCCGCATGATCGCGGGTGATGTGAAGTACCGCTTCGTCATCGACATGGCGACGTTGAAAGTCTAATCAGACTTTCGCGCCAAGCTCCGCCGAAAGCCGAGCCGTGACCCCTTTGATCAGGGGAATCAGCTCGGCCATTTTCTCCAGCGGCATATACGGCACGGTGCTGGCGATGCTGATGCCGGCAACGATGCGCTTGCTGGCATCACGGATCGGCGCCGCCACACAGCGGATCGACGGTTCGTTGTCTTCCAGATCGAACGCATAACCGCCCGCCACATACTCGACCATGCGCTGCTGAAACTGCTCCCAGGACTGCTCCGGGTGCTGTGGCCAGAACTGATTTTTCCCACCCGCCGGCAAGCTGATTTCGTACAGCCGCTGCCATTCTGCCTGCGTGTCATCGAGCATCAGCGCCTTGCCAATCCCGGTGCGCGCCAACGGCATGCGATGGCCGACCCGCGAACGCATTTCCGGGCCATTGCGCCCCGGATTCTTGTGCAGGTACAGCACTTCGTCGCCTTCACGAATCGCCAGGTGAATGGTGTCGCCGGTCAACGCCGACAACTCATCCAGATACGGCCCGGCCAATGTGACCAGCGGCAATTCTTCACGCGCCTGGAAGCCCAGTTCGATCAACTTCGGCCCCAACAGATAACCGACTTGCGGCACCACACGCAGATAACGCTCGTCCACCAGACAACTGGCCAGACGATGAGTGGTGCTGCGCGTCGTGCCGATCAGCCGGGCGATCTCCTTGAGATCGCGGGCACCACTGGCCACGGCCTGAACCACACCCAAACCACGAAGCAGTGTCTGGGTGCCGGTCGGGGCGGCGTCCTTGGCGATTTTTGGGGCGTCTTCCTGCATATCCAGCCTTTACCGTTGAGCGAGTGAACGGGCGGCATTATGGTCGCCCGCATGCCGCCACTACAACTTGATACGCTCGACTTTGCCGACCAGCAAGATGTAGGAAAGTGCGCCAATCAACGCCAGAACCGAGATATAGGTGATCGCGGGAGCGAACGAATCACCGGTAGCCAGGAAACCGATGACGATCGGCGTGGTAATCGCCGACAGGTTGCCGATGAAGTTGAACACCCCACCGGTCAACCCGAGCAATCGCGCCGGGGCCAACGTTGACACCAGCGACCAGGTGATCGAAGCCAGCCCGTTACCGAAGAACGCCAACGCGAGGAAGGCAATCACCAACGGTGTCGACTCGACGAAGTTGGCGCCGATGATCGAAGTGGAAATCAGCAGGCCGCCAATGATCGGCAACTTGCGGGCGAAACCCACGGTGTAGCCGCGGCGGATCAGCCAGTCGGAAAAGAACCCCGAACAGAGCACACCGACGAAGGCGGCAAGAAACGGTAGCGACGCCAACAGGCCGGACTTGATGAAGTCCATACCGCGATATTTCACCAGGTAGGTCGGGAACCACGTCAGAAAAAACCACAACGTCGAGTTGAGGCAGAACTGGCCGAGGTAGATGCCCCACAACTTGCGCTTGGTCAGAACGATGCCGAGGTCGATCCAGCTGAATTTGGCTTTGACTTTGGCTTGTTCAGCCTGGATATCCACTAGTCCGCCGCCCTCGCGGATCAGGTCGATTTCGGCGTCATTGGCGCCTTTGAAATCCCGCGGCTCGCGATACACCGCGTACCAGATCACGGCCCAGAGAATGCCCACCGCACCGGTACTGACAAAAACCATGTGCCAGCCATATTGATGCTGCAGCCAGGCCAGTACCGGCGTCAGGAACGCCAGGCCGACGAATTGCCCGGAGGTATAGAAACCAATGGCCGTGGCGCGTTCACGCTCGGGGAACCAGGTGGTGACCACACGGCTGTTGATTGGGTAGGCCGGGGCTTCAAGCGCACCCACCGCCATGCGCAATACGAACAGCGCGATGAAACTGGCGGCGAAGCCGAGCATCATTGTGGCGATCGACCACAACAGCAGTGCGACGCTGTAGAGGATACGCGGTGGAACCCGATCCACCAGCCAGCCGCCGGGGATTTGCATGGCGGCGTAGGTCCAGCCGAACGCGGAGAAAATCAGCCCGACGTGGATCGGGTCGATGCCCAGTTCGCTGGTGAGTGCCGGGGCGGCGATGGACAGGTTGCTGCGGTCCAGGTAGTTGATCACCACGGTGATAAACAGCAGCACCATGATGAAAAAACGCTTGCGACTGGGCGTCACCAACGACGCCTGCCCGGTGAGGGTTTGCGGTTGCATGGGGGAATGCCTCTTCTTATGTTTATTGAGGTCGATGTGAAATCAGGGTTTGCCGCAAATCTCCCTGTCCATGGAGATCAAACTGTGGGAGCCAGCCTGCTGGCGATAACGGTGTGCCAGTCACCAAGAATGCTGGGGGTGCCGACCAAATCGCCAGCAAGCTGGCTCCCACAGGGATTTGCGGTGGGTCAGAGAGAACTCACCACTCAGCGAAACTGCCATCGGCATGGCGCCAGATCGGGTTGCGCCAGCGGTGGCCGACCTTCGCGCGTTCGATGACGTACTCCTCGTTGATCTCGATCCCCAGGCCCGGGCCATTCGGGATTTTCACGAAGCCTTTGTCGTAGTCGAACACCCGCGGATCCTTGACGTAATCCAGCAGGTCATTGCTCTCGTTGTAATGAATGCCCAGGCTCTGTTCCTGGATGAACGCGTTGTAGCAAACCGCATCCAGCTGCAAACACGCCGCCAGTGCAATCGGCCCCAACGGGCAGTGCAGCGCCAGCGCCACGTCGTAGGCTTCGGCCATGTTGGCGATCTTGCGGGTTTCGGTGATGCCACCGGCGTGAGACGCGTCCGGCTGGATGATGTCGACGTAACCTTCACTGAGCACACGCTTGAAATCCCAGCGCGAGAACAGCCGCTCGCCGAGGGCAATCGGGGTGCTGGTCAGCGGCGCCAGTTCTTTCAGCGCTTCGTAGTTTTCGCTGAGCACCGGCTCTTCGATGAACATCAGTTTGTACGGATCGAGTTCCTTCATCAGCACCTTGGCCATGGGTTTGTGCACCCGGCCATGGAAGTCGACGCCGATGCCGACGTTCGGACCCACCGCATCACGCACGGCGGCGACGTTGGCCAGGGCCAAGTCGACTTTCTCGAAGGAGTCGAGGAATTGAAGCTCTTCGGTGCCGTTCATTTTCACCGCAGTGAAACCACGTTCGACGGCTTCTTTTGCAGCGCGAGCGGTATCCGCCGGCCGATCGCCGCCGATCCACGAATAGACGCGAATTTTGTCCCGCACCTGACCGCCCAGCAGATCGCTGACCGACACACCCAGCGCTTTGCCCTTGATGTCCCACAGCGCCTGATCGATACCGGCCAGCGCGCTCATGTGGATCGCGCCGCCCCGGTAGAAGCCGCCGCGGTAAAGCACGGTCCAGATGTCTTCGATGTTGCGTGGGTCTTTGCCGATCAGGTAGTCGGACAATTCTTCAACGGCAGCGGCGACAGTGTGAGCGCGGCCTTCGACTACGGGCTCGCCCCAACCGGTCACGCCCTCGTCGGTTTCAATCTTGAGGAAGCACCAGCGCGGCGGAACGATGAAGGTGGTTAGTTTGGTGATTTTCATCTATTGCCTCTCTTATTAGATGCAGCGCTCGCAGCGCCAAAAAGACTTAACGCAATGCATTCCAGGCAGCGACATATGCCTTGGCGTTTACCGCCACTTCCTCAGGCGTCATGCCCGGTTTGAACAACCCGGAACCGAGGCCGAAACCTTTGACGCCCGCGTCGATAAACACTTGCATGTTGTCCGGCGTGATCCCGCCGACCGGCGCCAGAATCGTTCCCGCTGGCAGCACCGCGAGCCAGGCTTTGACGACTGCCGGGCCCATCTGCTCGGCCGGGAACATCTTCAGCACGTCCGCCCCTTCGGCCAATGCCGCAAAGGCTTCAGTCGGCGTCGCCACACCCGGCGACAAGAACAACCCCGCCGCTTTCGCAGCACGCAACACCTTGGCATCGCTGTGCGGCATGACGATCACCTGACCGCCCGCCGCTTTCACTTGCTCGACCTGCTCCGGCGTCAACACCGTGCCGGCACCGATCAGGCAATCGGCGGGCAAGGTACTGCGCAGGATGCGGATACTTTCGTACGGCTCAGGGGAATTAAGCGGCACTTCGATGACGCGAAATCCGGCGGCGTAAAGCACTTCGCCGATGGCTGCCGCTTCTTGCGGGCGCAGGCCACGCAAAATCGCGATCAGACCGTTTTGCGCCAATGCTTGCTTGAGCATGTCAGACCTCCAGTCAGGTTTAACGGGATGGGTTGGGTGTGATCAGTCCGGCGGCAACCGCCAACTGCCACAAGCCGCGTTCGGTGGCTTGTTCGGCCAGGATCACCCGGGCAAATCCACAGGCGTCGAGTGCCCGGCGGTAGCGGGCACAGAGTTGGGCGTTACCGATGAGGACGATCGAAGGCAGATGAACGCTGTTACGTCGGCGTCGCTGAACAGTCGCCAACGCTGACAGTTCATGGCCAATCAACAGACCGGACAAGTAATCCGGTTGGGCGGTGGCGCTGAGCTCGCCAGTCAACCCGAGGCTGCGGGCACTGAACAATGTCGACAACGGCCCGATCTCGCCATCCGCCGACAGGGCCACCTGCACACCACGATCAAAGGCGTGGCCATCGAAGGACGCGCCCTTTTGCTGGGTGCGCCCCAGAATGCTGTGTTCGCTGAGCACAGCGAAGACTTCGCCGGTCATGAAGGTATCGAAATGCACGATGCAGCCGTCGGCCACTTCCACCCATTTCGAATGACTGCCCGGCAGGCCGATCAACACATCGTTGCCCGCCTCGCCCGGTAGAGTTTGCAGGACACCGAGCACTTGGGTTTCTTCGCCACGCATCACGTTTGGCAAGCGAGACCGCTGAATCACGCCCGGCACGATATGCACATCGACACCGCGAAGACAGCGAACCGTTTGTAGGGAAGTTCCGAGATTAGCGACGTTCGCCGGCGTATCGCGGTAGGCCGCTTCACGCCAGCCTTGTGCGCTGCCGACCATGCCGCAAGCAATCACCGGCAAATCGGGCTGCGCGTCCAGCCAGTCACCGCAGGCCTCATCGAAGGCCAATTCAAAACCGTCGGCACATTCCTGACCTGCGATCATTCGCGGCGTCCTGGGCAGCTGCATGATCCCCGACGACAGCGAACGCTGTTCGAGCACCTGGCCACCCGCGGCGAGTTTGTAAGCACGTAATGAGGTTGTCCCCCAATCGAGCGCGATCAATTGCGCCAGCATCGCTTCACCTGTTTTGTTTATTGGCAGTGAGTGAGCTGGACTATAAACCCGGACGCGCCTAAATCTCAATATATAAATATCACTCCCATATTGTGGGATATACAAGTGTGACAAGTTTTTCTACGGCGACGCTTTAAAATGCCGGGCCATTGCAGCCGTACACCCATTCAAGGAAGAAAAATGACGATTGCTTCAAAGGCTCTGCTGTTATGCGGCGTGCTCTGATCCATAGCGGCATTCAGCGCATCGCAAGACTTGAAGGTGGGCGATATCTGGGCTTACAAAAACCGACCGGGTGAGGACGGATCGACACTGACGATCCTGAAAATCGAAAATTATCCGAAACTGGGCAAGATCGTTCACGTCAGGGTCGATGGCTTTCGGATGATCAATCCGGTGACAGGCAATGAGTTCAACGACATGCCTCACCTGCCCTTCCAGGCAAAAGCCCTGGAACGCAGCATCACCCATCGCATTGGCGAGACTGCAGAGATTCCGGATTTCAGTCAGAGTTATGCGGCATGGCGAGCGGCCTCGATGAAGGAAAGGCCGGGGCTTTCAAGATCACTGTGCGGCAAACACTCGATGGTTTGGTCAGTGGTAACTGGGAATTCAGTAATTGAACGAGTACGTTTCCTGCGTATGTTCGAGTCAGAGATGCGCGCTTTTACTGTTTAACAACCGCCTTCAAAAGCTCCTTGGTTGGTATGCGCATGACCTTTGAGAAGTACGTTTTGTACGTAGTGGTGTGAACTCTAAACACACATGAGATAAAATCACGTTTCCTCAAAAGCGGAGCCAAGGTTTCACCCTCCAGATAGTTCTCCCCTCCTTTCCCGTTTGCCGACTCACTAAAAATGACATTTGCCCGATATCGCAAAGATAAGTCTCCTGGCACAGATTCTACCAAACCAAAACCAGATCTTTTTATATGATGCGACTCAGCAAAATCCAAATCGTCTTCTAATGCACAGATAAGGCCCTCGCCAATTTTAGACTTAAACAACTGGAGCACATCCACATCTGAAGTAAAATAAACCTGGTAAAGACCAGTACTACGAAGTTCCGCGACACTGGAATATTCAAGTGTTGCTACAGGCTTCCCATGATTTAAAGAACAGGATGCACTCATCATTATTAAAAAAAACAGAAAAACCTTGTGCATCCAGATTCACTCCCTGAAATAACTCAAAATCGACTCATTAAATATTTGCCGAGCTGTCTTACCGCCCGGTAACGGTTGCACGAACATCCTGTTTGCATCGGCGTGGTTGATATCCACCCGCCCCATTACGTCAGGCCCTTGTCTCACTTCCCACTGTTCACCGAAATCTGCGACCAGATCCGACACGTTCCAGTCGACCGCAGCAGCCCGAATATTCACCCAGTAGTCGGCTTTGGGTTTTGGCTCCCGCCTATAAATACTTGAAATTCCGTAGACGATTTTCCCTTCACCGACTGGGTCAAGTGTTATTAACATCCTTACTTTGAACCCTCTGTCTGCCAGTACACTAGAGAGATGGGCACCATTCCAACCACCCAGACTATGACCAACAATATAAATAGCGGTAGAGCAATTAGGTATCCGACTCAACACATTCTTTTCAAGATCTTCATCACTTATAAACGCATTATAACTGAGCACCCAGGATGGGCAGCGCTTTAAAATCTCCAACTGCTTTGCGTCGTCTACCGTGATCCGGCGAACATAATCAATATTATTATTTGGGCCTGTACCATAATAACTTTCCTGATCACCCGCACCACCAATAAAAAACACAACCAAGTCCCGCAAAGCTACGGGAACCTGCTTAATAGACTGATCAGTCTTACACGTTAATGTGTGAGTTTTTACTTCCCTTTTTTTTGGTGATTCTTCTTTCGCCGCCAGTCCTTCAGCCGACATCCCTATCACTCCACGAACAATTTAATGGTTTCAGCCAAATGGGAACTGACGGTATGGGTGAAGCCAACCGCATCAGTAATGCCATGTTCCTCGCTGCCGTCACCACGCTGAATGGTGTAGGGGTGATAAGGAATCGGCTTGCCGGTCGCCTCATTAACTACCTGCAATCTGTCTGTGAAATGCACTGGCATCGGTAGCAAACTGCTGAACGCCGCGCCTCCCCCGCTCTGACCGATGATCACAGTCCCGGAACCACCCACCACAACGTTGCCGTGACCTCCGGTGCTGTCGAGGGTTGCGGCATTGAGGCCGTTGATGAACACCGTGCCTGATACTGCACCAGTAATGGGGCTACCGCAGGCGGATTTATCCGTCATGCGGGCAGCGGCAAGACCATCGAAGAAAACGTCTGGTGATCCAGAGACTATTGGATTGGTGCCATGGCCCGGCAACGGACACGAGGTTGAGTCGGTTACACGAGCAGCTGGTTTTCCACTCAAGTCAAAGCTCCTTGCTGTTGAATTTTAAGGTGGTGGTAAAGATCGACGCGCCATTGGCTTTCGACACACTCGAACTATTAGCCGAATTCGTCGCGAAATTCAGGGGATGAATTAATGCCGAAGACATTGCAGGTATCATCCGTGAATATGCAAAAGTGCGCACAGAATGCCGGACTAGAGCGGTGCCGACAACTTATTCAGTATCTGAGTGACCCAACCATCACCGACCCTCGGCAAACTCCCGCAACACCGCCCCGTCCATCCGATACCGAACCCACTCTTCCTGCGGCTGCGCACCCAACGACTTGTAGAACTCGATCGCCGGTTTGTTCCAGTCCAGTACGCTCCACTCAAATCGACCGCAATCATTGGCGCAGGCGATTTTCGCCAAGTGGCGCAGCAAGGTTTTACCTGCGCCGCCGCCACGCTGATCAGGCGTAATGTAGAGGTCTTCGAGGTACAGGCAGTTGCTGCCGAGCCAGGTGGAATAGCTGAAGAAGAACACTGCGAAGCCAATCGGCAAGCCGTCGCGCAAACAGATCAGGCCGTGGGCGGTGGCGCCCTCGCTGAACAGGCTGCGCTCGATGTCGGCGACGCTGGCGATGACTTCGTGGCGGGCACGTTCGTAGTCGGCCAGTTCGGTGATGAACCCGAGGATTTGCGGTGCATCGCTCGGGGTCGCCGGGCGGATCTCGATCGTCATGGACGTGCCTTCGTCAAAAGTTGAAAACGCCATACTAAGTCCGCAAGCAGCGCTCGTCACACTGGAAATTCAAAGCTAATCCAAGGCTCGCTACGCAAATGCTGCCCCACGCGCTGGAGCCGTCGGAAGATGGCGCCCATGATTTTTCGCACTTGCAGCGGGTCTGGCACAACGTGCATACGCTTCACGCTGAAGAAGGTGGCGATCTTGAGGTGCTGCTCGCGGCCGTGCTTTTGCATGATTGCGTGGCGGTAGTGAAGAATTCGCCGCTGCGTTATCAGACGTCCCGGCTGGCTGTCGAGAAGGCAGCGCGCCGTTAACAACGCGTTGCAGCAGGCCTGGACCGTTCGTCGTTCATCAGGCACCAATCCAAATCGGGGGCGGACCAATATTAGATAAGGAGTCTAATTAAATGGACCTATCCACATCCATGAAGAGGTAACCATGAACGTCGATAACAACCTTGAGAAAGAAGTCCTGACCCGTCTGCTGCATGCCCATCCAAGCGGTTTGGGCAAAGAGGTCCTGGACAATTACCGGGGGGAGAGAGTCGTGGCCAGCACCCTCGCCACGCTGCAGGATCGTGGATTGATCCAACAGGGTCATGTGACCTGCAACGAGGCCGGTGAGCACTCGTTGAACTTGCCGATCAAACTCAGTGCCGCAGGGGTTGAGGCGGCGCGCAAGCTGGACGTTTAACAAGACGAATCAGGTCGCAGTCGTGCGCGGCTGTGACCGTTTGAGAGACTCTACAAGCAGAAGGAGAAATCCCATGCCTCGTGGAAGTAAAGACAAGTACACCGCCGAGCAGAAACGCAAGGCCGAACACATCGAAGAGAGCTACGAGCACAAGGGTGTCTCGAAAGAAGAAGCTGAAGCCCGGGCCTGGGCGACCGTCAACAAGCAGTCGGGTGGCGGTGAGCGCAAAGGTGGGTCCGGACGCAAGAAACCGGCGAGTGCCAAGTCGCAAGATCGCCAGGAATCAGCTCGTCGTGCGGTGGCCAGCCGTGAAGGTCATTCGCGTAACAGCAAGGCTTCGCGCGAAACCCAGACCGTCGACAGTTTGATGAAAGAAGCCCGGGCGAAGAAGATTCCGGGACGGTCGAGCATGCGTAAGCAGGAGTTGATCGAGGCGTTGCGCAAGGCTGGGTAAGGCCAAGGCCAGTATTTTTTGTTGAATTTGGTGGCCCCATCGCGAGCAGGCTCGCTCCCACACTGGATCTGTGAACGACACAAATCTCCTGTGTGAGCGAGCCTGCTCGCGATGGCGGCCGATCAGGCGGCAAAGGTCTTGCGGATTAACGCATCCACCTCGGCAGTCCCAGGCGAAGTCGCCGGCCCCCATCGGGTGACCGCCAATGCTGCAGCAGCATTCGCCCGCCGCGCCGCCTCACTCGCCGACAATCCTTGCGCCAACCCGGCCACAAATACCCCGGCATGCGCATCCCCCGCGCCATTGCTGTCCACCGCCTCAACCTTGAAACCCGGCACATGCTGGCGGTCTCCACACTGGCTGATCCAGCACCCTTGCGGGCCGTCACGAACCACCATCAACACGTCGGCCGGCAGATGATCGGCCAACCGGTTCAACGCCTCGGCAATGTCCGACGCACCGGTAAACTTCAGCGCCTCGACGCTGTTGCTGGTCCACAGATCGATGCGCGCCAGCAAGGCTTGCATCAACGGCTCATCCGGCGAATCCACCAGCGGGCCCGGATCGAACACCACGTTGATTCCACGCGGCAAATCCAGCACCCAATCCACCAGCGCCTGGGCTTTGCCGCCATGCAGCAGGCTGTAGCCGCTGACGTAGACATAGTCACCCGCCTCGGCCGGCACGCTGGCCAAATCCTCGGCCGTCAGCTCACCTTCGGCACCGATATAGGAAATGAAACTGCGCTCGGCCGACGCCTCGGTCAACGCGACGCACAATCCTGTATCCCGTTCGGCGCGGTGAGTGATGCCGATCCGAATGCCTTCAGCTTTCATCGCTTCACGGGCAAGATCACCGAAACGCCCGGTGCCGTGGCGCCCGAGGTAAACCACCGGCAAACCATTGCGCTGGGCGGCAGCCATCACATTGAAGCCGCCGCCCGCCTCGAAACTGGCGGATTGCGCCAGCACGTCGCCGCCCGAATGCGGCAGTTTATCCACGGCCATGACCAGGTCGATCATGACCTGGCCGGTGTGTAGCAATCTAGGCATGAGCATTCTCGGTCAACGCGGCGCGGCGATCCTTGGCGCCACCGAGTACAAAGTAAATCCCGCCCGCCACCAGGAACGTCACGATCCAGCCGAGGCCGTTATGGCCCAGCCAAGAGTCGGACAGGAAGCCGCGGAACCACACGGTTTGTTCGGTCGTGCCGATGGTGGTGAAGCTGAAGCCCAGCGTGATCGCCAACGCCCACGCACCGAAGGCGCGCCACTCGACACCGCCGCTGTACCAGTAAGCGCTGCTCGGGCTGACGTCCAGCAGGTCTTTGGGGCTGTAGTAATGACGATGGATCAGGTCAACGACGAAGATCCCGACCCACGCGGTAATCGGCACCGCCAGCAGCGAAATGAAAGTAATGAACGGGCCGTAGAAACTGTCGGCGATCAGCATGAAATAGATCGAACCGGCGAAGATCGCGACGATGTCCACCACCACCGCGTAGACGCGTTTGACCTTCAAGCCGAGGGTCAGCGTGGTCAAACCGGCGGAGTACACCGACAGGTTGTTCGACAGCAGCAACCCGCCGAACGCGGTGATCAGGTACGGCACGGCCATCCAGGTCGGCAGCATGTCGCGGATCGCGATGATCGGGTCGGTGGCCGAGGCCAGGTCGTTGTTGCCCACTGACAGCAAGCCGCCGAGGGTGATCAGCAGCACCAGCGGAATCCCCGCACCAAACGCTGCCGACGCCACCAGGCGTGCGGCTTTGACGCTGCGGTGCTGGTAGCGCGACATGTCGGCACCGGCGTTGGCCCAACCAATCCCGGTGCCCGCAGCCATGGTGCCGACGCCGATGATCATTGCGCTCAGCGGGGCCGGTGTGGCGTTGAACACCGCGCTCCAGTCGATGGTGGCGCAGAGGAAACCGCCGACCAGAATGTTCAGCGCACCGAACACGTAGGTTGCCCACTTCTGGATCACCAGCAAGGTGGCGTGACCGAGACCCGACACCGACAGGGTCAGCAGAACGAAAATCGCAATGAAGATCAGCGTCAGCACGGGTGCGCTTTTGGCTTCCACCGGCGAGCCGAACAGGATCGAGCACAGCGACAGCAACACGAACGCGGCGGTGGTGGTGTTGACGGTTTCCCAGCCCAGACGCGACATCAGCGAGACCAGGGTCGGGCCGATGTTGCCGCGTACACCGAAGATCGCTCGCGACAACGTCAGGCTCGGTGCGCGACCACGGCGACCGGCAATGGAGATGATCCCGACCACGGCGAAGGAACCGGCAGCCCCGAGAATCGCGACGATGATCGCCTGCCAGATCGCCAAGCCGCGAAAGGCAACAAGAGTCGCGCCCAGCGGCAGGCCGAGGATGGAGATGTTGGCAGCAAACCAGACCCAGAACAGCTGCAGCGGATGACCGTTGCACTCCGCTTCCGGCACGGGCTCGATGCCTCGGGTTTCCAGTTGCCCGGCGCTTTGCCCGGCGTTTGATGAACTCATGTGAAATGCTCCTGTTGCCTTTGTTGTGGTTGTGGGCAATTGCGGAAATCGACATAACATCCCGGCGGTCCTGGCCGTGTTTGTGCTTTCCGTTGCGGGTTATCAAATCAAGTAGGCGGCGCGCCCATCGCGAGCAGGCTCGCTCCCACACTGGATCTGTGAACGACATAGATTCCCTGTGGGAGCGAGCCTGCTCGCGATAGCGTCAGTCCGATCGACGCAAAGCCAGAAGTCCTTTCACAAGGGGCTCCAGCTCCAGATCGTTAACGGTTTTGACCTTGTCGATCATCGCCGCCGGCCAACTCTCAAGGCCCAGGCAGGCCCCGAGCATGGCGCCGAGAATCGCCGCGATGGTGTCCGTGTCGCCACCCAGGCTCGCGGCCATGCACAGCGCTTCGAACGCGTTCATTTCACCAATGGCCACTTGCTGGGCCAGGGCAAACGAGACCACCACCGATTCCTGTGAAGCCACCGAAGTGCCGATCACGTCGTACATCAAATCCGCCAGCAATGCGTTGTCACTGTCGACGCTGATGGTCCGCGCCCAACTGATGCGCGAGGCAATGCGTCCGCCGGCCACCCAGTTACCGTGGCCTTCAGCTTGCAGAGCGATTTGCTGGCCGAGGTTCAATGCTTCGCCCAGGTCCATGCCGTTGATACCGGCCGAGACCACCGCCGCCACCGCCGCCGCGCTGGAAATGCCCAGCGTGGTGTTGTGGGTGACCTGGCAAGCCTGCACGACAGCGTTGATGAATCGCTCAGGATCAGCGACATCCGCCGCGATCCCTACCGGCGTGATGCGCATCGCCGCGCCATTGGTGGTGCCGTAGCGCCCCGCTTCTTCCGGCGAGTGGCCGGCGAGGATCATCTCGATGGCACGTTTGGTCGAAGGGCCGAGCAAGTCTTGCGAGCCCTTGGCTTGCATCGCGGCTTCCCATTCGATCAACCGTTGGGCGAGCAGCGACGGTTCGATCCGGCCCTCGCCTTCAACCAGCAATTGGCCGACCAGAATCGCCTGTTCGGTGTCATCGGTGATCGAGCCTTTGAGCATGTTGGCGGCGATCGGTTGATCGGGGCCTGCGTCTTCCAGGCCTGTGATTTCGCCGAAGCGCGCCTTGATCTCGGCGCGGCTCAGGGATTGGGTCGGCATGCCCAGGGCATCGCCCAGGGCCAGTCCGTAGAACGCGCCCAATGCACGATTGAGCGCGGTCACTTTGACTCTCCAAACTGCAAGTGCAGGCGAAAATGCACCGGATCGAGCAAGCTTTCGACCTGCTCCATGAAGCGGTTTTGCCGGTCGTAAGTGGTGCGCAAGGCCTTGAGGAACACCGTGCCCTCCGGACGACCGAGCAGTTCGGCGTCTTCGGCGTTCAAGGGTTCGGCGCCGATCCATTGATCGCCGCGTTCGCCGATATAGCCGTAGGCGGCCAGGGTGATGGTCAGGGAGTTGTCGATAAGGCCGACCCGCGGCAGGCTTTCCAGGCCTCCGGTGGCGGGCATCAATGAGCGTTCAAGGGAGACCAGTTTGCCTTCGTTGGAACGGCGGCGACGGTCGAGGGTGATGAATTGGTCGGTGCCGAAACGCGGCAACAGGTCAGGACGGGTGACCGCCTCCAGCCGCAGCACTTCGGTATTGATCAGCGCCCCGCTGTCGGCCAGGGCCTGGGCCCAGCCGCTGCGTTGATCGAGCACCACGCCGTCGAAGGTGACGATGGAACCCACCCCGCTTTGCGTCGCGATGTAGTTGCGCCGTTTCAACTCAGCCAAGGCTTCGCGCAGCGTGCCGCGGCTGACTTTGAATTCTTGAGCCAATTGATGCTCGCCCGGCAACAGAAAGCCGTCCTCCATGAGGCCGCTTTCGATGCGCCGGATGAGTTCGTCGACCACCCGTTGTTTCTTGTCAAATCGTACCTGTCTAATCATGTACAAATAGATACCCGAAACGGGGTTGGGCGGGCAAGGGATATTTAGGGGAGGTGACGGGAGGATGAACCTTGAAAAGTGACCGCTGCGCGGTCAATCGCCAGCAGGCTGGCTCCCACAGGGGATTTGCGCCAAACACAAAAAATTGTGTTTAAACACAGACCAATGTGGGAGCGAGCCTGCTCGCGATGGCGTCGGCACATCCAACATATTTGTGTCAGACAAACCGCTTTCGCGAGCAGGCTCGCACGCACGCAGGTTTTAGCGTTGTTTGAGGCGGTCGATCACGACAGCTAACAGCAAGATCGAGCCGCGAATCACATACTGATAAAACGTATCGATATTCTTCAGGTTCATCGCATTCTCGATGATCGCCAAAATCAGCACCCCGGCAATCACATGCCGGATCATGCCGATCCCGCCGCTCAACGACACCCCGCCCAACACACACGCCGAGATCACCGTCAGCTCAAATCCCTGGCCAATCATCGGCTGTCCGGACGTCATGCGCGACGCCAGGATCACCCCGGCCAACGCCCCGATCACCCCGTGCACGGCAAAGATAATGATCTTGGTCCGATCAACGTTCACCCCGGCCAGCAACGCCGCTTCCTGGTTACCGCCGATGGCCATGGTGTTGCGCCCGTAGGTGGTGTAGTTCAGCAGCCAGCCGAAAAACAGGAAGCACACGATGGTGATCAGGATCGGCACCGGCACACCCAACAATTGGCCGTTACCGAAGACGAAGAACTGCTCTTGCGACACGCCGACCGCTTTGCCGTTGGCGAAGATGTAAGCCAGGCCGCGAACGATCTGCATGGTCGCCAGCGTGGTGATCAACGCATTGACCCGCAGCTTGGCAATCACGATGCCGTTGATCAACCCGACGATCAGCCCCATGAACAGCGCCGCCACCACACCGAGAAACACGCTGTCGGTGTCGCGCATCACCACCGCTGCGACTACGCCGGCACAGGCAATCACCGAGCCCACCGACAAATCGAAGTGCCCGGACGCCAGGCAATACAACATGGTGCACGCGGCAATTCCCGTCGTCGAAATCGCCAGGCCCAGGCCACGCATGTTCAGCGGCGAGAGGAAGTTGTCGATCAGCAAGGTGCAGAGCACGAAGATCCCGACAGCCGCCAGCAGCATCACCCAGTCATCGAGAAAGCGCCGCAGGTCCAGAGGTTTGCGCTGGGTGGGTAAAGCGTTGTTTTGGATTGTCATAGTCACCTCTCAGTTCGCCACGCCGTCGGCGCGTTGGCGCGGCAAAGCCAGTTGCAGCAGGTTGGATTCATTGGCCTCTGCGCGAGACAGCTCGCCGCGCATCGCGCCTTCGCAGAGCACCAGGATGCGGTCGGAAATACCCATCACTTCCATCAGGTCGCTGGAGACCACGATCACCGCGATGCCGCTGGCGGCCAGGTTGTGGATGATCTGGTAGATCTCGGCTTTGGCGCCGATGTCGATGCCGCGAGTCGGTTCGTCGAGCAGCAGCACTTTCATCGGCATCGACAGCCAGCGGCCGAGAATGGCCTTCTGTTGATTGCCGCCGGACAGGTACATGATTTTCTGCGCCGCGTTGGGGGTCTTCACTTTCAGCGCTTTGATCTGCTTGTCGGCGTTGTCTTTCTCCCACAGGCCACGCAACAGGCAGCCGAAGGTGGAATGGGCGCCGCGAGCGCTGATGTTGATGTTCTCGGCGACGCTGGCGAGCGGCAGGATCCCCTCTTTCTTGCGGTCCTCGGGGCACAGCAGAATCCCGGCGGCAATCGCATCGCGGGGTGAACGCAACTTCAGTTCATGACCACGCAATTCCAGGCGCCCGGCAGTGTTGCGCTCAAGCCCACTGAGCATGCGGAACAGCTCGGTACGACCGGCACCGACCAAACCGAACAGCCCGAGAATCTCGCCTTTGTGCACCTCGAAACTCACCGGCTCACGCAAACCCGGCCCCAGCAAACCGTCGACCTTGAGCGCCACCGCGCCACGCTGACGGTGGCGGTAATCGTAGATGTCCTGAATGTCGCGACCGACCATGCAGGTCACCAACTGATCGTGAGTCAGTTCGCTCATGTCCTCGAACGTGCGCACAAAGCGACCGTCCTTGAACACCGTCACTGCGTTGCAGATGCGGAACACTTCTTCCATGCGATGGGAGACGTAAAGCACCACTTTGCCTTCGTCGCGCAGGCGACCGATGATCGCCATCAAACGATCAATCTCCCGCGCCGACAGGCTGCTGGTCGGTTCGTCAAACGCGATCACATGCGCCCCACGGGACAAAGCCTTGGCGATTTCCACCAGTTGCCGCTGCCCGAGGGACAGGCGCCCTACTTTCTCTTGCGGATCGATTTCATCGGCCAGGCCCTTGAGGCAAGCCAGTGCCTGTTGCCGCAACGCGCCGCGATTGATCAGGCCGAAACTGGCCGGCAGATGACCGAGGAACAGATTCTCTGCCACGGTCATTTCCGGGACCAGGTGCAGCTCTTGATGGATCACGGCGACGCCACTGCCGATGCTGTCGGCGGTGGACTTGAAGGCCATCACCTGCTCGCCGATCTGCAGGTCGCCGCTGCTTGGGGTATAAGCCCCGCCGAGGATTTTCAGCAGGGTCGATTTACCGGCGCCGTTCTCGCCCATCAAGGCGTGAACCTGGCCCGGGTGGGCGATGAAGCTGATGCCATCCAGCGCCTTCACCCCGGGAAAGGTCTTGCCGATCCCGTTGAAGCGCAAGCTGCCGCCGGCATTGTGTTGTTGTATTTTTGTTTGCGCGTGCATAACCACCTCATCACACAGATCAGGCAGCCCCGTCGCCAGGGCCACCGATGAAATCAACCGTGCCTCAGTTCCAGAGGCCGATCTTTTCCAGTTCCTGCTTGAAGTTCTCGCGAGTGATCAGCGTTACGTCATCCATCGCGGTGTACTTCGGCGGTTCTTTGCCGGTGGTGACCCAGTCGTGCATCATGCTGGCGGTGTTGTAGCCCTCGATGTGCGGGCTCGGCAGCATCGAGCCGAAGAAGCCGCTGTTGGCCTTCTTCAATTCGCCGATGGCGTCGGTGCCGTTGATGCCGATGCCGATCACATTGGCCGCGGCAAAACCGGCGCTTTCGGTGGCGCGCACGCCGCCCAGCACGGTGTTGTCGTTCATGCCGCCGATGATCAGGTTTTTCGCCGCGCCCGGCAGTTTCACCAGCGCCGAATTGGTGGCGTCCATGCTGCCGGGTACGTCGAGGGTTTTCAGCGCCGAGAACAGGATGTGGTCTTTCGGCATGCCGGCGTCTTCCAGCGCTTTGACCGAACCGTCGGTGCGTTTCTTGCCGGTGTCGAGTTCATTGAAGGTGTTGATCACCGCGTAGGTGTCTTTCCAGTCCCAGCCACGTTTCTTCGCTTCGGAGGCCATGGCGCTGCCCTGTTTCTGGCCGACTTCGAACGCGGCCATGCCGAGGTACGGAACGTCTTCCATGAACTTGCCGCCGGCATCGACGAAGCGGTCATCGACGGCGATGACTTTCAATCCGTTGAGCTTGGCCTTGGCCATGATTGCAGGGCCGAGGGATACGTCTGGCGGGCAGATCACGAAACCCTTGGCACCGTTGGCGGCGAGGCTGTCGATGGCCGAGAGGGTTTTCTCGCCGTCGGGCACGGCGATCTTGATGACGGTGAAGCCCTTCTCTTTCCCGGCCTTTTCAGCGAATGCCCATTCGGTCTGGAACCAGGGCTCTTCCGCCTGTTTGACCAGAAAACCGATCTTCACTTCCTCGGCCGCCAGCAACGAACTGCTCAGGCTGACCGCGGTGACCGCCAAAGCGGCACAGCACAGGGAACGGATCCCACGACGACGATTCATAAGCTGACTCCTTGTTATTTTTTTTGAGCGTTATTTGAAAGCCAATCAAACTGTGCAGCCAATAGTCATATCGTATGATGATTGGATTTCAGACGTAGTTCCGCGTCTGAAACCCGATTGACTCAGTCGTGGTACATGACCGAGCGACCGCCATCGATGGTGATGCACGAGGCATTGATAAACGGTGCTTCATCACTGGCCAGGAATACAGCGGTCATGGCGACTTCGATCGGCTGCCCGATGCGACGTGGCGGATGCAGATCGAAAGCGCGCTGACGCTCGGCATGTGGGTCGGCAAAACCGTTCCAGTAATCGACGTTCAGTTGGGTTTCGATATAACCCGGCGCGATGGCGTTGACGCGAATGCCCTTCGGCGCATATTCGATGCCCAGGGCGCGGGTCAGGCCGAGCAAACCGTGCTTGGCCACCGGGTACGGAAAGCAGCCGGGAATGATGTGCGTGGAATGGGTCGAGGCAATGTTGATGATGCTGCCGATGCCCTGCTCGATCATCTGCGGCAGCACCGCTTTGCAGCCATACCAGGCGCCGTCCAGGTCGATGGCGAAGCAACGACGCCAGTCTTCCTCGGTCATTTCCAGCGGATCGCGGAACACGTTGACCCCAGCGCAGTTGACCAGCACATCGATGCGACCGTGAAGCTCGATCGCCAGTCTGGCCATGGCGTGCAGATCTTGCTGGTTGGAAACGTCAGCCTTGATTGCCTGCACGTCGAAGCCTTTGTCCCGCCAGTGGGCCGCGACTTTTTCGACTTTCTCACCCTGGATATCGCTGATGATCAGCTTGGCCTGCTGGGAAGCGAAGGTCGCAACAATCGCCTCGCCGATACCCTGAGCAGCACCGGTCAGCAGCACGACCTTGTTTTTCAGGCGCTCACCCTTCGGCGGTTCGGGCACCGGTGGCAAGGAAAGAGGTTCAGCCATGGATCAAGACTCCTTTTCGAAGGCACGACAAAAACCGGGCATCTGTCGATGTCCGGTCAAAAGGCTTTTTGGAAAATCGCTGCATCACTTCACCTGTTTTGTTTTTTTAAGTGTGAGTGCGTGTAACTGATGGAGCCGACTATAAACCCGACCGCCAAATAATCTCAATATATAATTTTGCATCCCATATTTTGGGATTTAACCCGCGAACCGCGTACAGGTTTTTCCGGGCACATCGACTCGAATCGACAGCAACGCGCCGTCCAACGCATGGTTGAGCGGGCTCGCGGCGCTGGTGATGTACAGGGTTTTGAGGTCTTCACCGCCGAATACGCAACTGGTGGGGCGGCTGATAGGCAGCTCGATCACGCGATCAACCTGCCCGTCCGGAGTCAGCCTGAGCAAGCAACTGCCGTCCCAACGGGCGTTCCAGATGTAACCTTCGGCATCCATCGCCGAGCCATCAGGACCGCCGCGCTCATGGGGCCCAAACCAGATGTGGGCCGGGTCTAGGCTGCCATCAGTGCGAATGAAGTACTGGTAGAGCGTGTTGTCGAGGCTATCGGCGAAATACACGGTGGTCGCGTCGTCGCTCCACAACAAGGTGTTCGGGATGCCCAACCCGCGAAGCAACGGCGTGACCCGAGCATCGCGATCGATGCGAAACAGGCCACCGGAACGCCGCACAATAGGCACGTCTTCGCCCTGCTCGCCGATGTTGTTCTGCATGGTGCCGAGCCAGAGGCGGCCCTGAGCATCGCAGCGGGCTTCATTGGCGCGATTGCCGGGTTGCGGATCGGCGACGCAGAGCAAGGTCAATCGTGGTTCCAGGCCGGGGGAATCCAGATCGAGTCGATACACGCCGCTGTTCAACGTCACCAGCGCATCACCGCTTTCGCAAGGGATGAAGGCAGACACGTGCTCGGGCATTTGCCAGATCTGCACGTTGGCGCCAATCAGCCGCAGCGCCTGTTGACCGGCGATATCAACCCAGTACAGCGCCTGGGTCGGCGCGTCCCAGAACGGGCCTTCGCCCAGTCGTGCCCGGTGTTCGGTAACCGCAGTCCACTCCATGAAACCTCCTGCGTTGTTCTTGTTTTTTATGTGGGAGCGAGCCTGCTCGCGATAGCGGTGTAACAGGCAACATTGATGCTGAATGAAGTGCCCCCATCGCGAGCAGGCTCACTCCCACAGGGTTATTTATTGTTAGCTGGCTTTTCTGTCGGCCATGACTTGCGGGTAGAAGCGCTTGATGGCCAGGTCGGCGTTATCGATCAGGGTCATGCAGGCCCAGACTCCCCGCGCGGCATCCCGGGCGGCGATGGCCTCGGCCATGTCTTTGTGAATCGGTAGCGTGCGGCGCAGTTCGTCCGGGTCGGCGGCGGACACTTCAAACGACACCGCCAGCAGCGCGCCGAGGGCCGGGACCATTTGTTCGATGAATTGATTGTGGCTGGCAGCGAGGATGCACTCGTGGAAGAACTGGTCGGCACGGTTGTAATCGATGCCGCTGTCCACTGCCCGCTCCAATGCGTTGTAAGCCTGAAGGATGGCGTGAACCTGCTCGACGGTAGCGCGCTCGCAAGCCCAGCGTACGGCCATGGGTTCGATGGTGCGGCGCAGGTCGAGCAAGTCGTCGACGAAGTTTTCCGGCAAGCCGCTGCGCGACAGCCAGCCGACGACTTGCGGATCGAAAAGGTTCCACCGGCGCACCGGCAGCACCCGCGTGCCGACCTTGGGCCCGACCTCGAGCATGCCCTTGGCGACCAGGGTTTTGATGGCTTCGCGGATTACGGTGCGGCTGACACCGAGCTGCTCGCCCAGGTCGGCTTCGACCTTGAGCGTCTCACCTGGCTTGACCTGCCCCGTCGCGATCCAGCAACCCAGCCAATCGACCGTCGACGCATGAAAACTGCTGGACATGGACACCTCAATTCAGGGACGGCACAAAGCCGTTCGCGATGGGTGTCCACGCTAATCATCATACGATTGAGTGTCAATTTGAATTTTTCGATCTGATTGCATTCAGACGAACAATTTGAACGAACCCACATTGTGACCTACGGTTAGCCGCGACAGATCAAGCAGTCAATAGCATCTGTTCCACTCAAGTCCGCTATCGACAGGTATAAGCATGAACATGGATGCGTCTACGCAATACCCGATTGTTTTGGTCCACGGTCTTTTTGGCTTCGATAAAATTGCCGGTTATCCCTACTTCTTCGAGATCAAGGAAGCTCTGGAACATGCCGGGGCCACGGTGTTTTCCGTCAACATTCCAGCCGTTAATGGAAACGAGGAGCGCGGTAAAAAACTGCTCGAACACGTCAATCGCCTATTGCGGGAAACGGGAGCTGCCAAGGTCAATCTGATCGGCCATAGCCAAGGTCCGTTGGCGGCACGTTACGTAGCGGCGCTACACCCGGAAAAGGTCGCATCAGTCACTTCTGTCAGTTGCCCCAATCATGGCTCCGAAATTGCCGACCAGTTGCATAAGGCGCTGACGCCTGGTGAGCTGCCCGAAGCGCTCGTACTCGCCCTGTTCAAAGCAGTCGGCACCTTCATTTCGCTGATCAGCGACCATCCGGAAAACCCTCAGGACCCTCAAGCGGCCTTCGAGTCCCTGACTAGCGCGGGGTTGGCTGCTTTCAATCGCAAGTACCCGCAAGGATTACCGAAACAATGGGGTGGGGAAGGTAACGAAATTGAAAACGGCGTGTACTACTACTCCTGGAGCGGGATCGTACAAAAATTTCAAAGTCTGCAACCGCTCGATCCGTCCCACTTGAACTGTATCGTGCTGTCGAAGTTATTTTATAAAGAGAAACACGCCAACGATGGGCTCGTCGGACAGTACAGCTCGCACCTGGGCAAAGTCATTCGTTCGGATTATCCGATGGACCATTTCGACGCAGTCAATCAAATGGCCGGGATCACGAGTTGGAACGTAAGCCCGGTCCGCCTCTATCTTGAACATGCGGCTCGGCTTAAGGACAAAGGTTTGTAGGTAAAAAAAAATGGCCCGCTTGAATAGCGGGCCATTTTCCAGAACACAACAACCCGGCAAATTACGGCTCAAGCCCGATGGGGAAGAACTCGCCAGCGCTCCACACACCTAACCAGCGCTGCCCGTCGATCTCGCGGGTGACGGCCAGCTCCACCAGTTGGTAGAACACGTTGCGGTGGATCAGGGCTTCGAGGTTGGTGCGCACATGCACGTAGGGCGCAGGTTCTTGCGTGACCGGGTCAATCACCACGCGCATGGGGTGTTCGGGGCCGGCCTCGGCGGTCTCGTCAACATTGGTGGTAAAGCGCAGGACCTGGTTTTCACCCTCGCCTTCGACATCCACGGCAATCGCCACGAAGGGCGCATCGTCGACCTTGATGCCAACCTTCTCGACCGGGGTGATGAGGAAGTAATCGTCACCATCGCGGCGGATGATGGTAGAGAACAGCTTGACCATCGGCTTGCGCCCGATCGGCGTTCCCAAGTAATACCAGGTGCCGTCTCGGGCGATTCGCATGTCGATGTCGCCGCAGAAATCGGGGTTCCACAGGTGGACCGGCGGCAAGCCTTTGGTTTTGGGGATTTGCCCCAACAGGTCGTTGGCTTTTTGCGGGCCACTCATGGCGTTCTCCTTTTGAATTACTGGTCGCTGAGCCCCAGCAGGCTGCGCGCGTATTGTTCCAGCGGCGGGCCCATCAGGTCTTCTGGCTTTTTGTCGTGGAACGTCAGTAAACCGCCACGACCCTTGATACGTGCAGTATCAATCAAATACTGGGTGCTGGTCTCGATCAACATGATCTGAATCACGCCGCCATCGATACCGAGGCGATCCAGGGCTTCCTGATCAAGCCACTCGTCCGAGTTGCCGATACGGTCATCAGACTTGGCGAACCGGGTATAGAGCAGGTAATGGGCACCGGCGGCACGAGCTTCGCCCATGGCTTGATCAAGACCTTCCGGGGCACGGGCGCGGCGGACCATGGGGAAGTATTCGACAAAGCCATCGAAGGCGACTTCGGCAATCACGTTAGGTCGTGGGTAGACAGTACTGCCTGGCGGCACAAAGGCGCCCTGGGCGATATAGACGAATGAATCCGGCTGGATGCGCAGGTTGTTCGCACGGCGGCTGTCGCTATGGTCGAGCAGCCCCGCGTCGCTCATGTGGTAGCGAGTCCCTTCAGCCAGATCGCTGACATCCATGCAGCCACCAAGCGCCAAAACGGCCAGCAGCAAAACCAGGCTACGCATCCTACCCTCCAGAGGCCGGTGACGGAAAACCGGCGAATGGCCATGGGATGCAGCTTCCGCGCCAGCTCATGAACGATGTTGTCTGTTCGAACGCAATCGCGGGCAAGCCTTGCTCCTACGGTTTTGTATCGCTCACAAAATGGTGGTCGCCACCCAACCCGTAGGAGCAAGGCTTGCCCGCGATGAGGCCCGATCAGCCACCGATGATTTTCATGATGGTCGCGCCACCGGAAAATGCCACTTCCTGCTTATCGCCCAAGGCTTTCACCAAGAGTCTCTGCAAGGCGGGCAACGCTTGATGACGGGGCTTGTCCAGCAGGTCGCCGACATAGTGGCGGTTGCTCGACGACAGGCAGCCATGCAGCCAGCCCGTAGAGGACAGACGCAGCCGCGAACAGGTGCGGCAGAAAGGAACGCTTTCGTTGGCGATAACGCCGAAGTAGCCCTGACCCGGAATCTGGTAACGCACGGCGGTGGCGTCTACTGGCGCATCGGCCTGAAGGTATTCGTAGCGCTCGCCGATCAGGCTGAGCAACTGCTGAAGGCTGACAAACTGCTGCAGGAAAGCATTGGAGTCGCTGGCCAAGTGGCCCATGCGCATCAACTCGATGAAGCGAAGCTCATAGCCGCGCTCCAGACAGTAATCGAGTAGCGGCATCACTTGATCGAGGTTCTGCCCACGCAGCGGCACCATATTGACCTTGATCTTCAGGCCGGCGGCGCTGGCCTGATCCATACCGTCGAGCACAGTCGCCAGATCGCCGCCACGGGCAATGCTGCGAAAAGCGCTGGCATCCAGGGTATCGAGGGAAACGTTGATGCGACGAATGCCGGCATCCACCAGCAGTGGTAGCTTTTTCGCCAGCAGCTGACCGTTGGTAGTCAGGCTGATGTCCGCCAGGCCCATCTGCCCGACAGCAGTCATGAAGGTTTCGAGTTTGGGGCTGACCAGCGGTTCGCCGCCGGTGATGCGCAAACGCTCAATGCCGGCGGCTTCGATCAGATAGGCCACGCCACGCGCCATGGCCTCGGCCGACAATTCATCCTGCGCAGCGACCAATCGCTTGCCGTTGGGCACGCAGTAGGTACAAGCGTAATTGCAGGCTGAAGTCAGACTGATTCGCAAATTGCGAAAACGCCTGCCTTGACGGTCAACGATCATGGAGTACTCCGGCGGAAGAATATTCGGACCGCTAAAACTTGACTCACAAATCAAGTTTTAGCAAGTCCTATGCCTGAGTATATTCCTGCGGTACTGCACCACGTAGCGAAATCATGGCGCAATAAGGCAACTGAATGGTTCAGCTGCTCGGGGTGTCGGTATCGCGCTTGCGTTTGTTGCCCATGCGTACGCCGATGTCCATCAGGAACTGGAAGAAACCTTCCTGATCTTCCAGCACATTGCTCCAGAACGGCGAGTGATACAGCGCCACGGCGCCGTGCACCAGCGCCCAGGATGCGCAGTAATGGAAGTAAGGCGGAACGTCTTCGAGTTTGCCTTCGCTGATCCGGCCCTTGATCAGCAGGGTCAGACGTTCGAAGTTCGAGGCACGAATCTTGTGCAGCTCCTCGACCATCTCCGGCACCTGATTGCCCTTGACCACCTTTTCTTCCAGGCGATCGAACAACCGATAGCGTTGAGGGTCGCGCATGCGGAATTCGAAGTAGGCCCGGGACAGGGCTTCCTTGTCCTTGTCGACATCGGCCGAATGCAACAGCTCGTTCAAATCGCGCTCGTAATCGAGCATCAGGCGCAGATAGATCTCGGCCTTGGATTTGAAG
>Ga0255334_1000554_pt1 | contig 27656 bp, 22 predicted proteins | sample EtOH5_35cm_T3_12_FD_202080 | JGI IMG/M metagenome (GOLD analysis project Ga0255334, IMG submission 202080) | Sandy soil microbial communities from University of British Columbia, Vancouver, Canada - EtOH5_35cm_T3_129 | ecosystem: Engineered > Artificial ecosystem > Sand microcosm > Unclassified ... | reverse complement strand
ACTGTGGTGGGGGGGGTGGGGGGGGGGGGGGGGGTGTGTGTGTGTGTGTGTGTGTGTGTGTAGGGAGATGACTATCGGACCCTCTTCTCGGCGAGGGGCCAACGGTAGGAGAGAGGGGGGGATAGTTTATTCTGCAATGGGTCGCATCAAAGAGAGAGAGAGAGAGAGAGAGAGAGCGCGCACACAAGGCTATACGGGCGAACCCATGGTGTCAAAGGTCGCCAGCCTGCTGCGTACGTGGACGACCGAGTCGCGCACCGTCTTGCATACGTCTAGTATGGTGGCACAGCACCAGGAAAGGAAGGCGCAAACGACCAACAGCAAGAGGGGCACGGCGACGACCACAAAGGGCGTGATCCACGCCGACATGAGCAGGGACCGCCACGGGCCGTCGTCGGTTGTAAAGTACCATAGGCAAAAGATGCCGGCCCACACGCCACAGTAGGCGACGGCGAGGAGAAAGATGATGACGGATTTGGCACAGCACTGCCGACAGGGCGATTCCATGAGCGCGGCCCACGCTACGCGCGCCCTTTCCATGCTCGTGCCGCTGGCGATAACCATAGTGTGCGTGCTACCTGTATATGTCGTTTTTGCGAAAATGTGCCTGCCGATTTGTTTGTTCTCCTGTTCCGGTCGCGCCAACCAATTAAATCATAGTATCGCCGCAATTGGTAACGCCAACTGTCATAGAGTGCCATGGTCCGTCTGTGCCATGAGCAGGTCCCATGCACGAGCCCAAAACATCGCGCCACAACCTGCACCTGCGTCCATGCCCACTGCTGCCTTTTCATTGTGAGTTGGCGCAAACGCTGTCATTGGACAAAAACAACAGTAACGGGCATACGGCCAACACCGACCTCTAGAGGCCTTTGCGAAAAGGATCCATTCAAACAGGGTGGAAGGACCAAGCATGGACCGCACTAGAGATAGATAGGTGTCCAGCATGTGTGTGCACGCCATTTCCTCATCATTCATTTGCTTGTATGTCTCTAAGGTATCCTGGAAAAGAGAAGGCGAGGTAGCATGTCCTCGTCGTTCCCGCAATGTAGGGTAAGCACCACCAAAAGTGAAACTCAACTGCGGGCCGACGACAAGTTCCTAATCGGACCTCTCACCGTGTCCAGTTGGACCTTGTCTTTCCATACGATACAGACCCGCCGAGAGGTTCTAGTTGATGAGTGCAATAGATTGGTGGCTTTTGGCGCTCTACTTGCTCATTGAGTGGGACATACACATTGGGCCGTTGAACGGCGACCTAGGAAACGACGCGGCCCCCATCGTATACGATCTCATTACAATCGAGATGCGCCTCTTGTGACTATACAAGTCACCCATGCACGAGACCGTGTATTTTACAAAAGGAAACAATACCGCACCGTGCCTGGATAAATCCCTCTTTTGCCAAAACAACAGTGAGCCGTTGGCTAGCGCCCGGTTCTTGTCCCCTTGCCACCATGTAAAGGCGCTCGTGGTGGCAAAGATGCATTCTAGTGTGCGTTACTGCAACTGCCGCGGCTGAAAGAAGAGAAAGAAAGCTAGACGGGCGAGGCAAACGTGGCCGGCTTGCTATGCGTGTGCACGATCGAGTCGGTCGGTGTCCTGCAGATGTCGACGAGCGCGTTCCAGCACCAGGAGAGAGACACGCAGACGACCAAGAGCAGAAAAGACACGATGAGGACCACAAAGGGCGTGATCCACGCCGACATGAGTAGGGACAGCCACGGGCCGTCGCTGCTCGTGAAATACCATAGGCAAAAGATGCCTGCCCACGCACCGCAGTAAAGCGCGGCGAGGACAAAGATGATGACACACACGGCGCAACATCCGACACAGGGTGACTCTGTAAGCGCCATCCATGCCGCGCGCGCCCTTTCCATGCCCGCGCTGTCATAGCCCATGTTCTCTTGTTGTAGTGTGCTTTTTTGAAATGTGGTGTCTGTGTTTGCTCGCCCCCTCTGTCGTACCATTGCAAACGGTCCAATGGAGAGACAGGACATTGGACTGTCAGTCATTTACGGCCGATGCGATCGGTATGGTAGACCTACTTGCAGATTGTCGTGCCCATGTACGCGAACTGACCAAACAGTACGGTACATCAACCAGAATGAGAGATTGTTTTGCTTTTGCTCCCATAATGCAACGGGGTCTCGATTTATTGGTCCGTTTGTTTGTCACCACGGTAACGTTTGCGCGCGTATCTGCGCCTTTCAGTCCACCATTCCTGTGGGAGAACAAAGGAAACGATATCATGGGGGTGCGTTGCTCTTTTCAAACGGCTCATTGAAACATCTATGGACCTCGTAAAAGCGTATCTATCAACATTTTCTATCTATGTCGGCGTGTGTCCATGTCGAAATGCGCAAGCGCGCGCAAAACTGTAGATTGCACATTACTTTGTAGTACCCATGAGATGTTTGTGCATGTTTGCGCAGACATCTCTGGATACACTCTTTGCGCAAATGTCGTTTCTATGGAAAAACAGTGGCAAAACAACAAGACGGGTGGATCATGGGCATGTACGGACTAGACTATTGCCAAACAAGCACAAAACCTCTATGTTTTGTTCCACCCTCAAAGGCACGCTTTGACCCAAGGAGGCGGTGCGCGCAAAAGAGATCGTAAAAGAGAAAGCTGTGGTCCCACGGTCTCTTCCGCGATTCCACAAATGGATACATGGACCGCAAGACATTCACCTTTCCGTATTCCGTGCATTGGCGTGCAAGAGGTACATCTATGCGAGCGCGGATTAGCAAGGCTATCCATCATGAGGCGCGTGCGATTACGGCAACACGATGGGCCTTGTTCATGCGCGCATACACATCTGTCTGCTGGACGGCCCGGCAGAGAGTCGTTCCATGGGCCCTGTAGTATTCAACCGCGTTCTTCTTAAAGTAGCACAAGAGCGTCGCCATGTCGTCCATGTAGCTGGCGACGGCCGTGCTCAATGCGCGCGCAAAGTACGCGAGAAAGCCGTGCGTACACAGCCAGATGATCGAGTCGACCGAGCGGTTAATGGTGGCCTCGATCAGGGCCAAGTCGACGTCCCCGTGCCTCTTGTCCAGAGGGGCAACGTCTGCCAGAGACAGCCACATCAGGGAACGCGGTTTGTCATACGATGCGGCAACCTCGGCCCAAGAGGCGCGCACCTTTGTCGGGCAGCGCAAGGACGTGAGTATGCCCATGCGTCCATACTCGTCGAGATCATCAATGTGTTCATGGGCAATGAGCCACCTGAATGCACGAGTGAGCCAGTCATCATTAAGGTGCCCCCATCGCACAAACTGTTGTACGAGTCCAGCGCGATGGTTGGCGACGGCGCACATGATGACCGCGGAACGCATGCATACTCTGACCCCGTTACCAGGGCGTCCCTCGCACCAGAAGCAGGCACACGAGATAGGCCAAGTCGAACCTTGCCGATACATGGCAAGAGCGCACGCTATCGAACCCCTTGTGGCGATATCCTCCCATAGGATGCCGAGGGCGCGTGCGTTGATCGGTGTGGCGAGGGCGTCATGGACGGCCCACCTGACGAGGCCGTCATTGTCGTGGCATGTGGCGTATAGGGCCAAACGCACACAGCACGTTTCGGCGCCCACCAGGGACCGCGCATACTTGGATGCGAAACGCGTGTGTTCGTCGATCACTATGGTGCGCCAGAGGTGGCACACGCGTGATGCCACGTACCGAGCCCCGGCCCCTGCATGCGCAACGAGTATGCGGTGCAGTATCTCGATAGGCACGGTAGATGTATAGTCGATGTTCATCAGCATACGTTTCATAGGCCAACCGAAACGGGGTTTTAATTCTTATCTTGCTGACGCAGCCTGATACAAACCACAAAATACTTTATCGGGCAATGGAGGCAGGCGGAGAGTCGCTCCCGATAGTTGCTTTGCACCATACCACGTCATGCGATTGGTCCCACGGGGTGTGGTGTGAATCATTGGGGGCGACCGACTCTTGTCCATTCATACCCGTACAACCCTGCACATCGCACGGTCCTCGTACTACTTTTGCTTGCGACTCTTTCGGTTGCTGTCATGGGCGACACTTTCGCAGTACTAACCACGAACACGATCAGCAAGGCAGCTTCCCATTGCCTGAAAGAGCCAGTGCTCGCCCACAGGTTAGGCAGCATCATGGGCCTTCTCGAGGGCGAAGCGTGCACATCAGACGGCATCAATCATCTGCTCGCCCCCTCTGCCACAGAGATGTGTAAAGAAAACATCGACAATTATGATCACTGCTCAGGGGCAGTTCTCTGCATTCGCAACGCCGTGTTGCGCGCGGTGGGCATGGATGCGATCGATATCGACAACTATCACTTTGACGCCAGTCGTATCGGCGCAGGTAGTGCGCACTTTGCTCGTCCGTTCGATTACGGACTTGGTGTTTATCTCTATTTTTGCCATAAATCATGAGTTGACCCCACTGCACTATGGTGAACATTCCGTAAGCAAGCATTTCATGTATTGTGTCTTTGCCACTATCGATGGTGTTGACTAATGGCTAGCCGATTGGCTTCTCCATCGAGTTTGCACCTCATGATGTTGCTGTTTCCAGATAAACACTTGTATAAGATACAATACAAACCGTAAACAAGCACGACAAACACCGGACCACACTTGGACCATCTGTCGGCCAATGCCTGCGATAGTACGTACGTACGTGATTGGCCTTTTTTCGCCATAAATGCCGTGGGAGACAAAGACGTTTCATTCCTGCTCACTTACACGCGCACCGTCCCTAGATGCATCGCGCGACCGTCTTCGTGTTCTTGGCCATACTCTTTTCTGTCGCTGCCGCACGCAATGACAACCTCTACGATGTGCCATCTCGGGCCATGATGGTTGACGCCGCTTCCCGTTGCCTTTACGACCCGCAACTTGCCCATCCATTGGGCAGTCTCATTGGCCTTTTCAAAGGCGAGACACGCACGCTTGATGGCATCGACCGCTTGCTTGCCCTCATAATGGACGCGGTGTGCAGAAAGACTCCAGGGGCCTGTGGCGTGCTGTTGGAGGGCATGCCATGCATTCGGTGCGTCGTGTTTCGCGCAATCTGCACGGATCATACAGGCATCCACAACTATTGCCTCAAACTCGACATATGGAGCGATACAGAGTTGTCTTTATAAACTGCTCGAAACGTGATTCTCTCTACCATTGCCGCGAAAAAGCATGAACCAGGCTGCCCTGTGTATCCCAACGGATGTGCGCTGGTGGATGTTGCATTTTTTGCTACTGCACGAAACGAAAGGGAAAAGCAAATGGGCATTGGGCACGTTAGGGTGAACACTCACCATAAACAATTTGCCTCTTGCCCACGCAACATGGCCACAAAGGGACGCGCTCGCCGTCGCCAACGTCACAACCAACGGCGCCGCCGCAAGCACCGACAAGAGGAGCAACATCGTGGGCGCGATGGCGTCGATGCACTACCACCAGAGATTCTGAGCCTCATCATCGACCGCACAGACAAGTTTACGCTCGTGCTGCTGTCCTACGTGTGCAGGCGGTGGGGTGCCATCGCAGATGGTATCCATCGAGCGCGCGCCCGGTGGAAGCGCGAGACCTTTCCCTTTCGTGATCGGCTGTACAAGGTACTGCCCATCGTATCGTTTGGGAATCGCACGAGCCAACGTCGGCATTGGTCGATCCTGTTTTGGATGATCGACACCCAAGGACTGGCCATCGAAGACGTGATCCCAAATGCATGTTGGGTGGTTGCAGCGCACGGGGACCTCGAGATGCTCAAAAAGTTGCACATAATGAACAAGGACCGTTCGAGCGATCTCATCGCCCTCGCGAGTCAGTACGGTCACCTGGATGTGATCAAATGGGCGCGCGCTAGCGGGTATGCCTGGGACGCATCGGCGTGTCGCACTGCTGCACAAAGCGGACACCAAGGTATCCTCGAGTGGCTGCACGAGCATGGATGTCCATGGGACAAGGCGGCGTGCTACGAAGCGGCCGCCGAAGGCCACTTTGACATCCTCAAGTGGTTGCGCATGAATGGATGTCCCTGGTCCAAGCGCACATGCACCCACGCAGCCTACGCCAACCGCCTGGAGATGCTCCAGTGGGCCCATGAGCAAGGCTGCCCATGGGGTAAACACACGTGCTCGCTGGCCGCCTGGAATGGCAATTTGGAGATGCTCCAGTGGCTTTACGAGAGCGGCTGCCCGCATGACGACAATGTGTGCGCACAGGCGGCCAGGGGAGGCCACCTGGCACTTTTACAGTGGGCGAGATCCAAAGGGACAGCGTGGGATTACTCTACATGTGCGTACGCCGCACGAAATGGTCACCTCGACGTTTTGCAGTGGGCCAGGGACAGTGGATGTCCATGGGAAGAGAGCGCGTGTGCGTTCGCTGCGCGAAAGGGCCACGTAAATGTGCTGCAGTGGCTCCGCGAGAATGGCTGTCCGTGGGACAGCAAGGTCTGCAGCATGGCGGCCGAGGGCGGGCATCTGCAGGTGCTCCAGTGGGCCCTGGCCAATGGCTGTCAGTCGGAACGGTCCTCTGTCGTGCTCTATGCCAGACTAAAGGGCCATCCGCACATCGTAAAGTGGGCCATGTCCCACATGCAAGACGACAAAGCAGAGGACTAGTAAAGGGGGTTCCTTGCCTGCACTTCCTTCCCATTCCTTTTCATCGTTTAGGCGCGTCACATTTGGTGCCAATGCCTAGGCAGTAACCCCCATCCCTCGCTCCTACAGCGAGTCGTGATGGAGAAAAGGAGAGAGAGGCTTTGGGAGCAGGGAGTAAAACATGCGCACATGTAGGATGCATCGTTTCATGTGTTTTCTTTTCCCTGCCCTTTGCAGTATAAGCTTATCCCCTACATCGCCCAAAGAATGAGGGCCACTCCACCAAAGATGATAGGACCATCGTGGGGCCTTTTGTCGTTGCTGCTGCTCACGGCGTGCACGGTAGGAACGCTGACGCTCGCGCAGACCTGCGTGGCACCTGATACACTCGCGTTCACGTCCCAGAGCGGTGCGCTGCAGGTCAACGGGCAGCCGCTCTTGCTCAAGGGCGTGTCCTGGTTTGGCTTTGAGACCGGCAACAATGTCGTGCATGGCTTGTGGGCCAACAGCATGGACTTTTACCTCGATTTCATGGCCAACGCCAGTTTCAATGCCATCCGCCTACCCTTTTACCTGGGCCTGGCCATCAACGATGCCTCGCCCAATAGTATCAACTACAATGTCAATGCCAACCTGCAGGGCCTAACGTCTCTGCAGATTATGGACCTGGTCGTAAAGGGCGCCGCGCAACGGGGCATGCTGATCATGTTTGACCTGCATTCATTCAATGCCGATTCGTACGCGTCCGACGGGCTCTGGTACAACTCCCAGTATCCCGAGGCGGCCGTCATCGCGGGCTGGAGCGGCCTCTTGCGGCGCTACGCGAGCCAGTGGAACGTCATTGCTGCCGACCTCAAGAACGAGCCCTTTAGCGCCACGTGGGCCACGGGCAACAATGCCACCGACTGGAACGCGGGGGCCGCGCGCGTGGCCGACGGTATCGCCGCGACCGTGAGCAGCCGCTTTCTCATCTTTGTCGAGGGCGTCGCCAACTCGCCCCCGTGCTCCGATGCCTGCTTTTACGGAGAAGACCTGATGGGCGTGGCCACGGCGCCCGTCGTGCTCCAGAACCCCGAGAAGCTGGTCTACAGTCCGCACGTGTATGGGCCGAGCGTGTACGGTCAGCCCTACTTTACGGCGCCCAACTTTCCCGCCAACATGCCCGCCATCTGGAACGCGCACTGGGCCTTTATACCGGCGCGGACCGGCAACGCTATTGTCGTGGGCGAGTGGGGAGGCCCCACCAGCGGTGCCGACGGCGTGTGGCTCGACGCGTTTGCCTCGTTTCTCGTGTCCACCGGCCTCACTGATCAGTTCTTTTGGTGCCTCAATCCAAACTCGGGCGACACCGGGGGCCTGCTGGAGGACGACTGGACCACGCCTGTGGCGGACAAGTTGGCCCTCTTGGCCAGCATTGTGTCTGTGCCCACGCGCTTTGTCCTGGACCGAAACTCTGGCCAGGTGTGCTTTGGCGCTGCCACTAATGGGACGGTTACGCCATCACCCAGCGCGCTGCCACCTACGCCCTCGGCGTCGGCCTCTGCCGCACCCTCCCCCATAGTGACGCCCGCCCCTCCTTCGGCCAGCCCGACGCCCGCGCCTTTGACGTGCTGGTGCCCGTGCCAGTGTGCGTCGCCGTCTCCCTCGTCATCCCCCGCCGCTGCGCCCTCTTTTTCACCCACGGCAACCGCTTTGCCGAGTCCTAGCGTAGGTGTGACGCCATCGCCGAGTGCCAATGCTCCGTCAATGTCGCCGCCGCCGTCGGGTGTCTCGTTCTATGCCGGGTCGAGTGCATGGTGGATGGGCGTCACCATCCCCGGCTCCACTGCGGTAGAGGTCGACTGCGGTAACGGCCAAGGATACGTCGCCATGACGGCCGGGTGGTCGCCCCACCTGTGGGTGTTTTCGTCGACAAACGGTCACCCCTGCGCATCTACCGTACGCTTTCTGGTCAATGGCTCCACCGTGCCCGTGGTGGTCACCGCGCCTTGGTAGGTCCCAAAGAGAGCAGAGGCGGCAGATAGAGAAATGCCCTTTCCTCTCGAAATATGTTTTTGCCTTTTTGGGTCTCTGCGCCACAATACATTGCTCCAAAGAGAGAGGAGAGAGAGAGAGAGAAAAGGGGCGGCTAAATCAAAAATTGATGATGGTGAATTGGGCACTGATGCGGTCCCAAACGCTTCCGACGGCATCCAGGGGCAGCGCGAGCAGGGAAACCATGGTGCCGTGGTCCCCACCTGTGCGTTCGTGGCGGCGGTAGGACAGGTACGAGCGGCGCTTGCCCATGATCCAGTACCCGTGGTGGCGGCGGCCCTTACCGTCGGCCGGGTAGATATCGACTATGCCGTGCAGTTGGCCCCTCTTCCAGCGGCCCACGTACTGCGTGCCGTCGGCGTGGGTCTCGATGCCCCTGCCGTGATAGCGATCCATATACCAGCCGCCGTCGTAGGTACTGCCGTCGGGAAAGGTCTGCGTGCCCGAGCCGTGACGTTTCCCGGCGCGGCACGCGCCCGAATACTCGCCCTCAAAGGGCGGATCGCCCAAGGCCAGCGGGACGGAGCGCGTGCGCGCCGACGCCGCCGTGTTCAAACTGTAACGCAGGGTGGCTTGTCCGTTGAGGCTCCCCTCGACCCAGTCACCTCGGCAGACGGTCCCATCGGGGCACCCCAGGGTGCCGCGACCGTGAAAGCAACGGTCGCGAAAGGAGCCCGTGTAGATGCGACCAGCATGCAGCATAAACGTGCCATGGGTGGGCGTGCCATCTTGCCAGTAGCCGCAAAAGCGGACGTCGCACGCGACCTTTTCTCCGGCGCATGCGGCGCCCGCATTGGGCGCCACCGCCCAGAGGTCCCATCCGTGACACTTGCCCTCAAAGAGAAAGCCCATGTAGGACGCCGAGCGCGGTGCACCGTCGCAGTATAGAGCGTGCATTTCTCTGCCCATGCGCAACTGTATCCCCCTGCACACGGCCTCGCGCGTGCAATGCAGAGGACCGGCCGAGGCCGGCTCGGCGACAGACACCCACCCCTGCACGAGTCTGCCCGCGTCCCAAAACCCCAGGGCCCAATCGCCCCACGATACGCGCGGCCCGTTGCCGTAAACGAGAGCGCAGGCGGATGCGTCGCGAGGGGGATGCACGACGCGATACGACGAGCGCAGCGCGGTACGTCCCTCATGGTCTACGATGGCCAGGAGGCCGCTTCCGACAGGGGCGCCCGATTCGATCGTGCCCCAGTAAAAGATGCGCCCCTCGATACAGTAGAGACGAGCGTCGCCATGGACTTGTCGTGTCACCTCAAAGAGCACGTGAAGACGTAGGGGGTGAACGGGGCGACCACGCGCACGCGCGACTCGTTGGGCGTGCGCAAGCATGTCCAACACACACGGGGGTAGTATATAATAAAGCACGCTGTCGTCGCCGTCACCGAGCAGGGCGAACCATGACCTACACGAAGCACGCAACGCGCTCAAAGTGGGAACGTATCGCAGGATGTGCACCATCAGTTCGGGCGGGAGCGCATCCAGGCCTTTGCTCTCTGCCCAGACTGCGGTGCGGTCCATTGCTTTGAGTATCTTGGATTGACTGTCCCTTGCTCGCCTCTTTTCAACCATACCAGTGGGAGCCGTCGCTGCCGGTGATTGGCGAAATGCCAAAGGCCAATCACGGTCACATTATCCTGTGGGTGCGGCCACTGCGATGACTCGCGAGTCCACCCACGTACGTTTGAGCAGGAGAGAGAAAGGGAGAGAAAGAATATGCCGATAGAAGAGCCAGGTATACGTTTCATCATTCTCAAAAGTATGCGGAAAGAGAGAATGCATAAATCAAAAGGTGATGAGGGTAAACTCGGAATCGATGTGGTGCCAAACGCTGCCCAAGGCATCCAGAGGCAGTGCGAGCAGGGAAACCATGGTGCCGTGATTGCCGTTTGTACGATTATAGCGCCAGTAGGAGAGGCGAGAGCGGTTCTTGCCCTTGACCCAATATCCGCGATGGTGGCTCCTGCCATTGCCCCGGCAGATATCTATGGGACCGTGCAGGCGACCGTCTTCCCAGGAGCCCACGTAGCGCGTGCCGTTGACGTGGGTCTCGGTGCCCTCGCCATGGTAGCGGTCCATGTGCCACTGGCCATCGTAGGTACTGCCGTCGGGAAAGGTCTGCGTGCCTGAACCATGGCGCTTGCCATCGCGCCACGCACCCGAATACTGGCCCTCAAAGGGCGGCTCACCTGGCGCCAGCGGGACGGGGCGCCTGCGTACCGATCCCACTGCCCTAGAGGGCTGGCATAGGGTGCCCTGTCCGCTGGGACTGCCAGCGAGCCATTTGCCTCTGTATATGCTCCCATCGGGACACACAAGGGTGCCGTGACCATGAAAGCGACCAGCGTGAAAGGCGCCCTCGTAGACGTGACCAGCATACATCGTGAATGTGCCTCGAATGGGCACACCATCTCGCCAGTGTCCACAAAAGTGCACATCATGCCCTGCTACGTTTTGGGCACGCGCAGCGTCGGCGTCCGGCACCACGGTCCACAGGCCCCATCCATGGCACTTGCTCTGGGTGACAGAGCCCACGTATGACGCCGGGCGCGGGGAGCCCGCACAGTAGACATCGGAAAGTGGTCCGCTGATGTTTGTTGGTTCCTTCCCATGAAAGACGCCGGCGGTGCAGTACACGGGACCAGACGATGCCGATTCAGCGACAGACGCCCACCCCTGCGCGAGTTTGCCTCGCTTCCACGAGCCCAAGGCCCAGTCGCCAGGTGAGACAGTCGAGCCATTGCCATAGGCGAGGGAGCGCGCAGAGAGCGCGCGACGAGGGCGCACGACCGAGTACAGTGAGTTTAGTGCGGCAGCACCGTCTTGATCCACGACGGCAAGGAACCCGCTACCAACGGGAGCACCCGATTTGATCGTGCCCCAGTAAAAGACACTGTCCTGAAGACAGTAGAGTCGCGCACCGTCGCGGGCTTGCCGCACCACTTGAAAGAGGACGTGAAGGCGCAGAGAGTGGGCGGGGCGATTTTGAGCGCACACGACGCGCTGGGCGTGCGCGAGCATGTTTAGCACACAAGATGGCATCATGCACGGAAGGAGACTGTCGTCGCCATCGCCCAGCAGGGTGAACCACGACTTGCACAAGGCACGTAGCGCGGTCAAGATTGGCACATGGCGCAGGATGTGTACCACGAGTTCAAACGGGAGTGTGTCTAGGGTTTTGCCCTCTATCCGCGCCACACCCTCTTCATTGTGGCAGTCCATCGCTCCGAACGTTTCGACTGCTCGTTTATGTTTTCAACTTGGGCCCAGGGCCTATAGAGGCGGTCCCCGTTGGTGATTTGGCAAAAACACAAAAAGCCAATCGCGACCACCCCGTCCCATGGGTATAACTGCTGCGATGGCTCTCTCTATCCTGATATGCAAGAGGGACCCAAAAGTATGGCCACTGCAAGGACCCAACAAGTGTGTCATTTGTTGCAGAAAGGAAAACAAAAAGAGCGACCGCTTCAAAAGATGCGCGGGGCCGTATGGTCGTGAAAGCCAGCTGCATATGGTTCTAGGGCGAGCACGACACCACGCGGTACCTCTGGATACGTGGCCCCATTTGTATCGACCTCGGCCACATACAGGGTCGATTCGGGAAAGGCGTCCTTGAGCGCTGTGATCATGTCCATGTTGGCGCATGGCAGTCGGATGTCGTTTAGCTGGTAGGGTTCGTGGATGGTCAATTGGTCCATGAGCCGTTCATGGAGCATATCGGGCAGATAATGTGGTCTGTACCTGACCTCACGTTGCAGCGCGGGCATATACCATTTGCGCTCGGCGTTGGGGTCGGTCACGCCCGAGCGCGCCATGTAGCCAAAAAGCCACATGAGACCGTCAGGGTCATTTGGATAGATGACATCGTCGGGGTTATCTAGATTGACCAAGACAACCCGCCCGTCGTGTATTAGCTGATCGAATGTCTTGTTGCGGCCCAACTCTTCCCATGTGGCGTCAACCTTGTCTGGTCGTCCGTTTTCCGAAATCAGCAGGCCTTGGAGGGCCGTGTAGAGACATTCTCGCTGAGCCGCGCGCAGTGCTTCGATCCTTTGGGCCTCGGCCTCGGCTGCCAACTGCTGCGCGATTGACACGGTCCTCTGTTGTTGTTGGCGCTGCAAACGCTGCGCGCTCTGGTTCGGGCGCCTCAGTCGACTAAGGATCATCTCTTTCTATGCTTTGTTCCTTCTCCCCTCACCTGCTCTTGCTCTTGCTTTGGCTGGGAGTCTGAGGTGAATGAGAAGTGGGTCTTTTCTATTAGGATGCGTCCAAAAGGCTCGCATGCCGGCACATGCAAGGCCATCCCACCCCTAGCCTAATCGCACAGACCTCTCCTTTGGGGGGGGGGAGGGAGAGAGAGAGAGACAAAAGCCTTCTTTTGTGCCCTCCTCCGCCCTCTTGTATGGGTCTCTTGTTTCGCAGGCCTGGTGGAAACGGCCGGCTGCTGATCAACAGATGAAACACGTCGGTGGCGGTGATGCCCATGACTCGCCATCCTCGCCCTTTTGCGCATATACACCCCCAGTGTGGCGAAACAAAAAGGGCGTCAGTCGTAAGGCCGTAAATGTCGAAAGCGGGGCGTTTAAAAAGCAAGAGAACCAGAGGGACATCGCGCGGGCAGCCGTGTTCCAAGAGAAAGCGCACGCACTCGCGGTGGCCGTTGCGGCGCGCCTGGGCGCACATGTCGGCCTTCCACCTGCATTCCTCAAAAGTACCGTAGGCCCACTGCAGGACGGCGAGGTGGCCGTGCTTGGCCGCCCTGGCAAGGACCGCCTTTTCATACACGGGGCAGCGTACAGTCGTGAGATAGTCGAGCAGCTGCACGTTGCCGCTTCTGGAGGCGGCAGTCATGATTTCGTTTGACAGGACGTACCCGCGTTCGTGCAGGTACTCAACCATAGCGAGATCGCCGCGTTTGGCCACGCGCTTTAGTATCCCCTTGTCGAGAGGGCACCCGTGCTCGACGGCCCACACAAGACAATCCATATGACCATTGGTTGCAGCGTGGGTGACCACCTTTTGGTTCCACGGGCAGCCCATCTCGCGCGCATACCGAAGGGATGCTAGATGACCCGCCTTGGCTGCATTGATGCAGGTGTCTTCGTTCCAGGGACACCCGTTCTCGTGCATGTAGCGGATACAATCGAGATGCCCTCCGAGGGCGGCAGACGCGCACGCGCTTGCCTTCCACGAGCACCGATTCTTTCGAGCATAGCGGATGATGTGCGTGTGCCCTGCACGGGCAGCGATGGGGACGAGAACGCTGTCCAGGCGGTGATTGGCCCGTACGAGCATCTTGAGGACGCCAATGTGGTTGTGTTTAGCGGCCGCAGAGCACACTGCCGCGACGTTGAGAGTGTGACCCGTGCGCATGAGCCTCATCAAGACGTCGACGAGTCCGTCGCGGGCGGCGTCGCAGCAGGCCAGCCTGAACCGGGGGCACCCCTCGACGTGCGCATAAAGGATGCAGTTTCGGGCAGCCGCACCGTCGGCCGTGCCACCGCCATCATCGTCGTCGCTACTGCTGCTGCTACTAGGGCAACTATCACTGCTGCTGGGGCCTCTTGCTGTGGCCGCAAGAGTGGGTTTCGTGGGGAGCAACAGGGAGCGGCTGTGCCCCGTCGAGAACGAGATGGCATCGATGAAAAGGAGCCATTTGGCCGTTTTTGACTGCCGGCTGCTGACATTGAGAAACCCCTGTAGTGCGCTCGCATCGTCGACATCGACTTTGGCGACGCGCGCCTTTGCCAGCATCTCTTGGGTCTTGCGTCTCACGCACGGCGCCATCCCGATGGTGCGGCGGTCCGACGCGATGCGATGCCATACAGAGCATACGCGGCCCAGAGTGCCATAGAGGGTGGCGCAGTTGACATGCCTAAAGATGGTCGCGATCAACTCCTCGGAAAGGTCCTCCATGAGAACGCGCGGGCCGACGGCTTCCCCTACCAAAGGCTCCCCTGCACTTTCTAAACGGTTGTCGGCGCCGTTGCCCTTTCCGTGCACCGGTTGGTAGCACGCCTTGGCGGGTGCCGTCACGCCGCAGATGCTCCAGAGGCAGTCCATCGCCAACGTCGGTTCTAGGCGTATCTGCACAATGGGAATCACCTTTGCAGATACCAACAGACAGCGTTGGCACGAGTACGCCAATGGGAATTCTTTCGTTTGAGCGCGGCGCCACCAGAAACACGTGTCGGACGCGGGACGACAGACACCTCTCCTGACAGAGGATCCTTTTGTTCCCCGACAGGGAGCACGCCATCCCAGAGAACGACCAGGGGCGTGACTCGACGAAACGGTCACTGTTTCAACCCGCTTTTTAACCTTGCTGCACAAACCCCGCTCTGCTTCCAACGCACGGTACAGTATTGCGACAAACCGCACCACATAGGATTGGCCATTGCACGATGCATGTGATGAAATCGATCGACCCGACCAAACCCATCGAGTCGTGGACTCTCTTGGTGTCACCATGGGCAATGTTACCCCTATGCCGGGGATATGCGCAAAATAGAGTCTATCGCGTTTACCGTGCACTAAAGTCCAAAGACGCAAGAGAGAAAGAGAGAGGGCAAGAGACTACAGGCGATCGGCGCCGACCAGCAAGCGGTCGGCTATGCGCGCCAGGGAATCATAGGAGGGCACCAAACGCGATAGGAGCCACAGGGCGCCAACGAGCAACCTCACATCAGACGCATTGATGGTAGAGCGTAAAAGCAGCGCGTCCCTGACAATGTCGCGCATTGCCAGGCCAAAGAGGACGAGCACCTTGGGAGCGCTGTCACCGCAGGGCGTCCCCATCAATGCAGCGCAAACAATGCCCACCAGGGTTTCACGGGGTCCTCTGGCGCCGACAGATGATGGCACGCCCCACGGGGGTCCGCGATGCGCGCTGGTGACCGAGAGCGTAACCGCATGCAGGATCGAGCGACAGCGGCGTTCACAAAGGTCCCCATCATAGGCAGTAAGCACGCCGACGGTCCACGACAGTGCGGCTCGGAAATCGCCTATGATCTTGTGCATACACTCGCGGAACCTGTCTGCCGGCACTTCTGCGATCAAACTATGGCAGTGGATCAGGGTCAGGGTGTCATGGCACAGTCCCACCAGCACATCCGATCCGGTCAAGAGGGCGCCTACATTGAATGCCATTAAGCGCTCACCCACTTTTGGCACCGACTGGTTCAGCCTCACGAGGATCATGTCCCTCATGGGGCAGGCCCTCCACATGGGCTCCTCGCAGAGCGACTTGATGTGCCAGACAAGGCTGTCGAGCCAGGGCACCATCGTGCATGCGAGCGCAAACACAGATACCGTGTCCACCAGATCGCGTGTGCTCAAGGCCACGCATAGAGTCGCCCTTTGTGGGGCAAACATCTGCTCGTCCGTGGGGACCCTAAGAAGCGGAAACAGGGGATCGCCCTCGGCGGGCTCGAGGGCGCACAGTCGGCGCATGGTGGGCCACTTGGAGGACTCGCGTCTATCGAGCACCAACGCCAAAAGGGCATACGCCATGGCTTTGGACGTGCGCACCAGGGAGCCCACATCAGAGGGGTCCAGGTAGCGCATGATTCGGTGCATGATCGCGCGCTCGTGCCCATAGATGCGCAGCAGGATCGAATTCGTCGATAGGGTGTAGGCGTCGGGCGTCTCGTATCGCGCCAGAGCATCGTCGTCGTCGTCGTTATTGGTAAAAGGGGCAATGAGACGGTCCATGGCCTCTTTGGATGGCGCGATGCGGGAAAACAGCATCGCCATATCGTCGCGATTTGCACGAGGCAGCAGCAGACATACCGACTGGACCAGTCTGTGCGCGCATTGCCACCGGTGATTGTACCGCACCATGGCGTGAAGCATGCGCCCCACCAGGGAAAGCATGTGGCGCCGTATGCGCTGTGATGGGATGGGCGTGCTGCATATGTGCTCGCAGGTGCGCACCAGGGTGGTTTCGCCAGGGAACGTTTTGGTGTCTTGGCCGTCGTCGAGATCGATGGGGCAGAGCGCGGTCTGCACAATGGCCCCGTCTGCGCTGATCGCGAGCATCAATCTGTCTATCGAGGTTTCACTGTCGTTGTCGTCATCATCATCATTATCATCATTATCATCATGGCTGTCGCGACCAGTGCTGTGAAAACACAGAGGCGGTGCGTGCCTCGACGCCGCCTGTCCGATGAGGCCCCTGACGAGGGCGTCGATCATTTGGGAAGCAACGACGCTATGGTCCCAACGCGTCAAACCAGTGCGTCCGTTCTCGCCCGCGACGCAAGGTGTGCGCCCGACGCGCATATTGTGCGCCGCCATGGCACACGCAATCTCCATGACCTCGGGCGACCGACACGAACCGGCCATGAGCGCCATGTCCAAGGCAGACAGCCGCACGGCATCGTTGCATTGGTCCTCGTTGACACGCTCGACGAGAGATACCTCTCTCAGCGGGAGTGCGACGCGGCACGCAAAAGAAACGAGCGACCCCGTTGAAAAGCACTGCGCGAGCACCGCACCGCATCCCACGACGGCAGCGCGCGTGATGACCGACAAGAGGCGCGCACGCAAGGCCACCTTCTCTGACCGCGAGGAGAGCATGCGCTGCGCGAGGTCGGGATACGCAACCGCGGTCAGCCATAGGGAGGCCTTGAGCGCAATCCAAGACGAGGCGTTGGGCGCGATTGCCGTGGGCGTGACGAGCCCCGCAAAGCCATGCAACAAGAGGGGCACACTGCCCGTGCAAGACCACGCGACCGATGACAGCGAATCGGCGATGGCGGGCATCACATGGTGCAGGACCATCGGTGAGGCCCTCACCAGTGCCACCATCGTGTCGGCGGGCAGATGCGACAAGATCGCGTAGGCGATGGCCGGGTGCACGCCGCATAGGTGCACGATCGGGCACGAGGGCGCCTCTACCGGTGTGTAAGCTGCCGGTACGGCGCCGGGATCCTCTCCCGACGCGCAGACATCGTCCTCTGTGTCGCTCGACGATCCTGCCGAATCATCGCCGTCATAGTCACTGTCAGTGTCCTCGTCAGAAGAATCGTCCCGTTCGTGGTCACCGGCCTCAACGTCAGACAGGTCACCAGAGAGGCAGGCGCATTCGGACAGCATCCTCGCGCGCTCCATGTACTCGTGGTAACGGCGCTGGATGACGGCCTGCGCGCTGTCGATCGCACGGTTTCGCTCGTCGCGTTCCGCCGTCTCGAGCGATGCCCTGAGCGCAAAACGCAGGTCGGGATCGTCTTCATCCTCTTCTTTCTCTTCCTCCCCATCATCACTGTCATTGCTCTTGTCGTCCGCGAGTCCCTGTGCATTTCTGGAGCCGTCCCGAAAAGGACTAGTGGAAGAGGTGTCTGGGTTCCGATCGCGGCAGAGCACATCGATCCAAGCGGGTTGGTCGTCCTTGTCCGTAGCGGAGTCGTCATCTTTATCCTCGTGCTCGTAGGCATTGACAAAGTCATTGCCCAGAGTGATTTCGGTCCATTCGCCATCGATGCACGATAGGGCGCGCATGGCTCTGGGCTGTCCGTCATGGGTCACGACTGCAGGATTGAGCGGACGGGAGGGCAGAAAAGCCAAGGCCCCTATCGAGGGCGCGTAACGAGAGACACGGACGCAATAGACCAACGGAGGCGATCCCATGGGCGGGGTCGTGACGCACGAGATGCGCTTTTGCTTGCGCTCGCGCAGGTACACGCACCGCTCCCAATCGTTGGGCCTGATCGTGTGGTACGAGACATAGGTGCGCAGGACCGTGGCGTACGGCGCAAAGGCCGCAAACGTGCCCACTCCGCCCAGCACATAGACGCGGTCTTGTCCCGGCGCATCTTTTATAGTAATGGCCTCGCACAGGGCGAGTGCCTCCCCGGGCGACGTTACAACGATGGCGTCGGGGCGCGCACTCACGCGCATATTGGGATCATGACTGAGCACCATGAGGCAACTCTCAGGGGGCACCCTCGTGGCAAAGGCCTCGACAGAGGCGCGCCCTATGATGACCGGGCTCCCGCGCACTAGGTCGGCGATGGCCTGGTGCTTTCCTCCCCTTGTTTGGGCCCCATTAGGGCGGCGCGTGCCGCACGACACCAGTCCGGCGGCATCTGTGCACAGCACCAGGTGAATCTCCAGGGCTCTCATCCTGTCTCTCTCCATGCGGGCAAAGGGTATGTTTGACCGCGTGCAGGTCCTGGGTTTGTCCTATCTACCGTTCGGCCGTCGACACTACCGGAAGGAAAAACCGAAACCCATTGGTTTGCACCGTGGCCAATGCCATCTCTCTATGAGAGTGCGTCCAAACGGCCAAAACAAATGGTTGCCGCCATAACAGACCGTGGCCCGCGGTAAGAGGTCTTTACTGGCGGCGCTTCGGTATGTATTGTAGGAACACGTCGCCCGACTCTGCAAACATCCATCGCCCCCGTTCTCGCAGCGGTCGCACTGGTGTGCATCTCGATCCTCTAACCGCCAATCGTAAACACACCAAACCAATGCCACTGTGAGGGGAATGATTCGCCAGTGACACCACGCCCTGTAGAGGTGATTTGTGGTCCCCCTCCCCTTCACTGCCCATTTAGGCTCAAACTTGTGACTATCGGATAAGTCATCCAGACGATACAGATCCACCATGGCAAACCAGACATACAGGGCCATGACAATATCGATGGATGACTGTAATACTGCTCGCGTTATCAAAGTCTCTGATAATGGGGCGAATGCGGGTCACACCAGAGCCAACCACAGGGGCAAACGGTAAACAGAGTGTTTGTGAAAGGTCCAATGTCTCTAGGTGGCATTGGAGGGGAGACGATGGACAGCAAACAAAAGGGGCGCAATGGTCGTGCTGACAGAGCGCAAGAACATAGTGGCGACGCTTGGAGGTCCGCGCGGCTCACTAATGAGCGATCTGCTGGTGCGCTCGATGAGCACGTGTAGGTCGGGCACGAGACACTCGATGGTGCCCCTCTTGGCGAGCGCGACAATGCCCACGAGCGTCCGCGATGTCGGGGGTTGAGCGAGCATGCCCACGATGTCAGAGGACGTCAGGCGTATGGGCGTGCGCATTAAAACGTCGACCGCGTCGAACCGGGCCACGGCAGCCGCATCGACGCACAGCTGGCTACCGTACCGCAAGAGATCGGTGGAAGGAACCGCGTCGATTCGACCCGACGCGATCCTGGGCACAATTGCGTCGAGGCACGCACAAAAGGGAGCGGTAGGCATGCACGCGAGGCCATGGATGCCCCATCCGACGGGGAGGACGTCATAGAGGCACGCAAGCCAGTCCCACTTGCGTTTGTCCGTCAGTATGTGCGCGACATCAGGGGGGACAGGAAAGCCTCGGTTGGCGAGCCACAAGAGTGCGTCCCACTGTTCACGTTTGGCGGCCTTGTAAGAGGCACGCCCATCGGGCACGCATCCTCTGTTGCACAGCCACTCTAGCGCGTCGATGCGACCATAACCGGACGCGGCATACACTGCGTCCATGGTGATGGGGCAACCATGGCGGCCGCAGAGCCACTCGAGGTCGTCGATGGGCCATCGCTCAATCGCCGTGCACAGGATCTGGCCGTTGGCGAGCATGTGTGCCATGTCGGGCATGTGTTTCAACATGGTGCACATGCCCGTGTTGTCCCTTTTCCCTGCAAGACAGTAGACTGCACTCACGCAAAACGTATGCCTCCAGTTGTCCCGCAACCACGCGAGAACGTCGATGCGGCCCATGGCGGCTGCTCTGGCAAACTCGTCCCATCGCGGCTCGACACTCATTTCCGCGGTGAGCGCCTTCAACTCGTCGAGCGGCCAGTGCGCGCGCATCGCCACTTCAAGCGCAATCGGCGGCGGATCGTGTCCCCGGGCGTAGAGCCAGCGCGCGACGGCCACGTTGGGCGCACTGAGAAAGATGACCTTGCTCACGGGGCAGCCGAGGCCATAGACGTATTCGAGCATATCCAGGGACCCCGATTTCACGGCGCCCACGAGCGTGTTCTCGTCCAGAGGGCAGCCCATATCGACGATGGCGCGCGCGAGGGGCAAGTCGCCCGTGGCAATGGCATCGTAGGCGACTATCGGCTTCCAGGGGCAGTCCAGGCCACGAAGGTGCTTGACCATATCGATGCGCTTTGCATAGACAGCCGTGCCGCAGAGATCGATCTCTTTGGGGCACTCCATATCGCAGAGCATCCAGTCGACCAACGTCGTGGCCCCATCATAGACCGCGCTGGCGGCGGTGGACTTGCGCAGCACGGTCCTCCTGCACTTGGTAAAGGGCATGCCGTGGACCACGCCGTACCACTTTTGGCATACGCGCGCGGTCACGGCCCACATCCACTTGGGCGTGTGCTCGTGCAACAATACATAGGTCATATCGTCGCACAGGGAGGTAATCCCATTGCTGCCTGTCCTGATGCGCTTTCGTGGCGGCTCCATCGGTGCTCTGTGCCGTTTTCGTTTTCCCCCTCCAGCCCAGGTCGCCTGGCTCTATTGTCCTGGTCCCGATCGCCGGTTTCAGCGGTCTGCCAATCAGAATGCGTCCTTTTGGGTGCCCCTCACATGGGCTTCGGTTTTGTGGCGGAAACCAATCCCAGAGGTCCCTGGGCCGGCAAACAGGTGGCTCGCCGGATGCGTTTGCGTTTGCACTTGCCACGCCCCAGACCTTGGGTTCTTGGCCACCGCCCACCGCATTTTACCAAAAGGCGAATTCACATTGGCTGCAAGCAAACCACGACGAACCAATCCGTAGTGGTATGTTTATCGCGTGTTTTCTAAAGAAACCATGCCTGACCCAAGTCGACACACGCGGCAAGGTGCCACCATCGAGTTGCGCCAAGGACAATGCTAACTAGCACCTGCAAGGCTCTATGTTGGAGCCACACTTGGTGTTTCTACTATGCCTGGATTAATCCCCCTTTTTCGGAAACGGCACCAAGGGCGGACAGCCGACCCTATTGAGATGGATGTACACGCGTAGAGTGACAAAATGTGCTTTGGATGTCTTTTCCCTTTAACAAGTAGACCGAGCCGAAAGAAAAGGTGTCGATGGGTCAATACAACCATAGTGCCTTGGCGCGGATCGTCGCATAGGCCTCGTCATCCTCTTTGACGCGCATGCCCGTGATGGCCAGGTAACCCTCGACCCGAGTCCCGACACCTATGTTGTAGGGGCTCAGTGGCTCCCCAGTAAGCCCATGAAAGAACATGCTCTGTCCATCCGTGCGCACTGTTATCTGGCGCGTTTCCCCTTGACAAGCATTGTCGCCTGTTTGGCTTGATTCACGGTCACACGCGTCATTCGATCGTGCCGGCGGCAACGGACCGCCATCGAGGGTGGGTCTCCATGTGATCGTGCCACCAGTCATCCAGTCCTTTGTCAGATACCTTGCCTTGGTTCCCGTCTCCTCGGCAAGGCGCTGAACGTCTCCCAGCATGTCGATCATGAGAGCATCAAACTCGGCTATCGTGGCGATCAGGGCGCCGTTGCTGTTTGGAGCGCGCGCTGGCAAAACATCACCGCAAAGAGGCTGAGGACCGCTCTGATGGCCTATACAACCTAGCAGCGATTCACGATACGCCCCAAAGGGTGCGTCTTTGCTAGAGACGTCACAATCGGGGATCGTTATCGTCATCCATGAGCCGTTCCCGGTGAATTTGTTGATTTGTTGTGGCGGCCTCGCCACGACCGCGCGTGTCACGTAAACTATGACGGGACAACAGACGCGAACCCCACGCATCACACCATAGCGATTGCCGGAGCGCCACATGAATCTGGGCGCATGACTACACGCCCGCGCCAGTCGTGACGACACGAGGGGCACAAGGGGCGTATAGGAAAAGGCGGCGCATGCTGATGCGGCATCGCCAAACGAGGCCACCACAATACCCTCCTTTTGCAGGTCATTGATGTCAAGGATGTTGTAGGACGATCCGCGGTCGCCCACAGTTTGCGAAATGTACTCGCGCACGCTGCGTTCAATTATATAGTGCCCAGTGTCGCCATCGTTTGGAAAGGCCCATTCCCAGCTTGGAACAAAGCCATCGAGAGTGGCCTTGAGGCGACGGTGGTCGAGCGGTCTGATACCGCGCCTAGGGCGCGTAGTGCGCGAAACCACAGCGCGCAGGCAGTCCCACGTTATCCCTACGGTGTTGCCGTCGTACCATGCACACGTGTGCGACATGTCAAACGACGCCACGAGCGCGTCGGGCGTCGCAGCATCTGTCATGATCACTTGCACGCATTCGGGGACCGCACCAGAGGCTTGGTCGGTTGCCGTTATGCAAAAGGATATCATGGATCGATCGACGACAGTGGCGTGGCACTGTCCTCCCCTATCGTGAGGCACCGACGCAAAGACCAGGCGCACTGCGCGATCAAATGCCGCACGCCGACTCGCATCATCGGGGCCAATTGCCCACAACTTGAGAGTATGTATATCTAACCAGGGATCTTGATACTGCACCGACCAATGCCACCAAACAGACTTGTCAGAGTGCGCACGCAAGTGCACGTTCTGAAGCGCGCGGACGACGCCGCTCCCCGCGACGACCAGACCGCCGTCGGCGAAAAAGGGCGACGTGTCGGCGGCAAGGGCGGCACCCATCAGGGAAAAGTCCTGGCTCAGTTGCTGCAGAAAGGCTGCACGAGTGCCGACCAGAGCGGGCAAGACATATTCCGGTAAAGCGCTGGAATCGTGCAATGTACGACTGTCAAACGGGCACACGGTGACGATGGTGCGCTGCTGCAGTGAACCTGCAACCAGAGAGGAGAGTGGTACGTGCGCGTGGGACGTCGTCTCTGAACGGGGTGCGCTCTCGACGACGGCCCCATGATGATGGGAAAAGGCCAGCGTGCGGCGCCAGTCTAGTACGGCTGCTATGATGGCCTCGTCCAAGGCCACCCGTACGACATCTGTATCCCCTTGGAGTTTCGATAGTAAATGATCAAGTGCCCGAGTCGCTGGGTCCGTCCCTGGTTTATCTGTAGAGACGACATCTGCGTGAAAATGGTCCATCGTGCGAGCCAGGGCGGTGCCATAGGTCGTCCACGCCATCCAGTTGTGTTGTGGCACCACATCGCAGTCGCGAGCAAGAGTCGCAAATACATCAATCATACCCAGTGCTCCAGGACCGATGCCGGTCTGAAAGAGCACATAGACCATGACGACCAAAACGGGAGGAGGCGGGCCGTCGGTTATGGGCCGGTTCAGGATTCGACCGAGGCCATAGATGTCAATGGACACACCGGGCGCGAGAAACGCAGCAAACTGTACCGGGTCGACATAGGCAACCATACATGCGGCCAACAATAGCGTGTCACCATCGGCAGAAGAGGGATCAAAGAGGAGGAGGCGCACAAAGGCGCCCACAACGTGGAGGGGCGCCTCGTCATCTATTTCCCACAAGACATGTACGCGACCGTCGGCACTCGACGACTCGCGGTAGTACCCCGCCAAGAGTCGACCCATGTAGGGGCAGAAGGCTGGCGCGCGTGCTGGCGAGAGATCGCGCACGGTCCAAAGAATAGGGCCACTAGGTTGGTTGCTGATGCACAGCGTGATTGGCGTGTGCGTGCTGCCATTGTCTGTTGCATCTCCCGAGTCTGCGCCTTGGGGGCAGTGCCTCTTGTTTGCGCGCAAGGCCTCGCAATCCTCAAGTGACTATGGCCGTTTGGTTGCGGGCCTGGTGCACTCTGTGCGCGTGTCTAAATGGGCGCGGTCCCCACAAGCAGATTCATCATGGTCGCAGCAAAAGATTGAGTTGTCGGGCCCAACATTGGATGTAGCGTACGCGCCAGAAAGCGCATGGCCAGTGTAGTGCTCTGTGCGAGACGGGGCACTGCCCTGCCGTGGCATGTCATCCATCATTGGCCCTAAAGATGTTTGACGCTCTTGGGCGGCCCCAGCAGTGGTTCATACGGCAACCCCGACCAATCCGAGGGTGGCCACTTGCCACTGGCATTGGATTGTTTCCATGTCGCGAATCAAAAAGGCCCTGGTTGGCACGAGCAAACGCCCACACCAACGCGTGTATCGCCAATGCATGTCCAGGATCCAACTCTGCGGCGTGCATTTTGGGCGCTTTGCGAGGCTCGACAAAAGCAAATGGTTTTCATTGGCCAGACACAACTGTGAGCCCATGCGTGATCATCTCTTTCGCGAGGATCCTTTGGTGACGGCGTATCTGTTAAAGCATCATCCATCCCTCGTGTTGTATGTGTTCCAATGGCCAACCGATGACTCTACAGGAGTACAATGTCGACCGACGTTCACTGATGGCCATTTCCTTTGTATTGAAACCGCACATTGTAAAGCTGGGTGCAAACGCACTGAACCAAAGTAGATGATGGCGATGCCGACGACCGGCAAGAGTCTTTTCACACTCTACCTTTCACAGAAGATGCCAATAACCAGGGTAAAACAGACTAGTCGCAAAACTCATCAACCTGGTACCCATCTTTTCTGTATAATAGTCCAACTGCATTAGACAAATCAAGGAGCGAGGACAAGGATCGATCGTAGGGCACCCATTACGCTCTTATTGCTTCTGATGACAACAAAAAAGTACACTCTGGTAGCACGTCACGATGTGCTCCTTGGGAACGGGTGATCGTTGGCGCACTTGTGTATGGCCTAATGGTGCTTGTCAATCTCTATGCCGCGCGAAGCGAGCGCCACCCCGGCGACCCACGCGTCCAACTCTACGGGCAGGTTTTGGAGTTTGTTTTCGAGGGGCGCCGCTGCGTTCTCGCCCTCGGCAGCGGCGGGCCAGGCCCTTTCGGCGAGATAGAGGATGGAGCGCAGTTTGAGGCCAAAGGTCATGTCGATAATGTCGGCCGAGTGGCCCCTCCCCGTGGCCACGTTGCACGTGTGCCCGCCGGCGATCAAATAGATCTTTCGTCCGTGCCCCTCCTCTGCTCCGTCGTTCATGACATACTCGTCGACATGTTCGAGGACGCGCCTGTTGACCGAGACGGCGGCATGGGCCAACGCCTCGGTGTCGATTTCGGTCTCCAAGTGGCCGGCGTTGCAGAGGAACGCGCCGTTCTTGACGTTGGCGATGGCGTCGGCGCGCAGCGCACCCGGATAGCCCGTCGCCGTGATCACGAAATCCGCATGCTTGACGGCCTCGGTGAGGCGCATCACCTCGAATCCCTCCATGTGGGCCTCGAGCGCGGAAAAGGGCGAGCGCTCGGTCACGATCACGCGGGCGCCCATGCCGCGCGCCTGAGACGCCAGGCCGCGGCCCACGTGACCGTACCCGACCACGACGATGACGCGCCCGCGCAGGGTGCAGTTGGTGGCGCAGATGATGGCCGTCAGGCAGGACTCGCCCGACCCGTATCGATTGTCGATGAGGTGCTTGGTCTTGCAGTCGTTGACCCCAATGGCGGGCATCAGCAGACGCTTGTCGGGCTGGGCCTCTTGGATCTCGCGTATGCGGACGACGCCCGTGGTGGTCTGCTCGCACACCCCGCGGACGGGCCGCGGCGGCACCGCGACCTCGCTGCTGTCGGCCCCCATGCCGTGCAGCATGGCCAGCAGTTCGCCTCCGTCGTCGGCAATGAGGTCGGGCCCCCAGGCCAGGGCCGCGCGCAGGTAGCCGAAAAACTCGGGGTCGGGCGCGCCGTACCGCGAAGCCGCCTGGATGCCCGGTTCGAGGTTGAGCGCGGCCACGACGTCGTCCCTGGTGGACCACTTGTTGGAACCACACACCATGACCTGGGCGCCGAGATCGCGCAGGATGAGCGCGCAGTAACCGGTCGTGTTTCTCAGATGGGAGCAGAGGAGCACGCGCCGCCCTTTTAGGGGCTGGCTCGCGAGATGCATGTCGCGTATCGCCGTCATGGTGGCCTGCCTAGTGGCTATGAATTTAATGCGTCGGATGGCCTCTTGGGTCGGCGCCATGGGTATGGCCCGCGGCACGATCGATGTCGATGCATCCTGATGTCCGTCTGCGACCGATCCATCCTCTCTCGAGATTGTCGTCGTCATGGTCACTCGTGTCCCTTGGCTGCTGCACGTTTGAAATGGGTCAGGCCCTTGACTCGCCTTTTGTCCCTTTTCGCTCTTGCTTTTTTGCCCGCCACAGAGGACATCCGAATGCAACAGCTGCCTGTCGACCATCTTTCCGCATGCGTGCGCACGTGCCCTTCCGGCCCCAGAGAGTGCGCGGAAAAGTGCATTGCTTGCGGCGTTTTTCGTTTTGTTGCGGGCGCCCAAGGGAGCAACCGTGACAGAGGGGTGAGGGAAGTGGGACGTTCACATTCTTGTTTTGCCCCGTCGAGTACATCCGCGTTATTTATTCGGTGGGTGCCCGTGCCCAAAAGTGCGACTCTATCAGTCTTTGGCAGAATCATTGACTGCATTCGTGCAAACGACCCGCGATATGGAAACGCCGAGAGGGACACACGCAACGAGCGTGCCCGATGCGGTCACCAGAGATGCCAACAATGAAACTGAAGCGAACGAGGCAAACGCTATCATCGCACGGCTCGGCATGCGCCAGCACGTAGAAGGCGGTTATTACGCGGTACGTCTGGAACTTTTCCATGCCCTCACCACAGCCATTGATGTCCCCACCCTACCCATTTCTGTGTGTTTTCTTTTATTTATTGCTGATTCGAGAGACAGGCGGTAAACAAGTTTACGCCGGAAGCAGGCACCGACCGAGCGCCGTGCTCTGTCACCTATTTCCTGTTGATGCGCGACCAGAAATCGCACTGGCACAAGCTTGATGCCACCGAAGTTTGGTTATGGCACTTGGGTACGTTTTGTATCAGCAAATCATGATCCCGTCCACACACCCTCTTGCCGTACCAAGTGAACCACGCACGTACCTACAAAGACAGCAAGGCAGTGCGCAAGTGCACAGCAATGTTTTCCTAACACTCGAGTATCGCCATAGGCTCTCCCTTGGAGATTACCATTTCCAACGGCGGCGAACGCGTAGACAGCGTGAACGTGCTCGGCCCTGACCTTGAGGCGGACCAAAAGTTGCAGGTTGTCGTACCCAAGGATGCGTGGCAAACGGCCAGGTG
>Ga0255334_1000553_pt1 | contig 27660 bp, 29 predicted proteins | sample EtOH5_35cm_T3_12_FD_202080 | JGI IMG/M metagenome (GOLD analysis project Ga0255334, IMG submission 202080) | Sandy soil microbial communities from University of British Columbia, Vancouver, Canada - EtOH5_35cm_T3_129 | ecosystem: Engineered > Artificial ecosystem > Sand microcosm > Unclassified ... | reverse complement strand
GGTGTTGATGTTCTCCTCGCTGACGCACGAAGGCGCCCGGGTCACTCTGGATGCACTGGATGCCGGCGCGGTGGATTTCCTGCCGAAGAATTTCGAAGACATCTCGCGCAATCCCGAGAAGGTCAAGCAACTGCTGTGCGAGAAGATTCTCAGCATTTCGCGCAGTAACCGTCGTGTCAGCGCTTACAGCGCGCCGGCACCGGCGCCGGTCTCGACGCCAGCCCCGTCCCCCGCACCTTCCAGCGTCAGCAGTCATGGCAGCAGCGTCCCTGCACGTCCGGCACCGATCCCGGCCCGTGCACCTGCGCACGCACCGTCGTCGCCGGCACCGAAGCGCAAAGCCTACAAGCTGGTTGCCATCGGCACTTCCACCGGTGGCCCGGTTGCCCTGCAGCGCGTATTGACGCAATTGCCGGCCAATTTCCCGGCCCCGATCGTGCTGATCCAGCACATGCCGGCGGCGTTCACCAAAGCCTTCGCCGAACGTCTGGACAAGCTCTGCCGCATCAGCGTCAAGGAAGCCGAGGATGGCGACATCCTGCGTCCGGGCCTGGCGTTGCTGGCACCGGGTGGCAAGCAAATGATGATCGATGGCCGTGGCGCGGTGAAAATCCTGCCGGGCGACGAGCGTCTGAACTACAAGCCGTGCGTGGACATCACCTTCGGTTCGGCGGCCAAGTCCTACGGTGACAAAGTTCTGGCGGTCGTACTGACCGGCATGGGCGCCGATGGCCGTGAAGGTGCGCGTCTGCTCAAGCAGGGCGGCAGCTCGATCTGGGCTCAGGATGAAGCCAGCTGCGTGATCTACGGCATGCCGATGGCCATCGTCAAAGCCGAACTCGCCGATGCGGTGTACGGTCTCGACGACATAGGCAAGCACCTGGTCGAGGCGTGTATCTGATGGATGTACTCAGCCTTATCGGGATCATTATGGCGTTTGTCGCCATCATTGGCGGCAACTACCTTGAAGGTGGTCACCTCGGCGCACTGGCCAACGGCCCGGCGGCGTTGATCGTACTCGGCGGGACCGTCGGTGCGGCGCTGCTGCAATCGCCGATGAGCGCCTTCAAGCGCGCCATGCAGATTCTCGGCTGGATCCTGTTCCCGCCTCGCGTGGACCTGGCTGGCGGCGTCGACCGCGTGGTGAACTGGAGCCTGACCGCTCGCAAGGAGGGTCTGCTCGGTCTGGAAGGTGTGGCCGACGCCGAACCCGACGCCTACTCGCGCAAAGGCCTGCAACTGCTGGTCGACGGCGCCGAGCCGGAAGCGATTCGCAGCATTCTGGAAGTGGATTTCTACACCCAGGAAAGCCGCGACATCGAAGCCGCCAAAGTCTTCGAAAGCATGGGCGGCTATGCGCCGACCATCGGCATCATCGGTGCGGTGATGGGCCTGATCCACGTCATGGGCAACCTGGCCGATCCGTCGCAACTGGGCAGCGGCATTGCCGTGGCCTTCGTCGCCACCATCTACGGCGTGGCCAGTGCCAACCTGGTGCTGCTGCCGATCGCCGCCAAACTCAAATCCGTTGCATTGCGCCAGTCGCGTTATCGCGAAATGTTGTTGGAAGGCATTCTGTCGATCGCCGAAGGTGAAAACCCTCGCTCTATTGAGTTGAAGCTTCAGGGCTTCATGGATTGATGGGGGTAATGGACTATGGCTCGTCGTCGACAACCTGAAGAACATGTAAACCATGAACGCTGGCTCGTTTCCTATGCCGACTTCATTACGTTGCTGTTCGCCTTTTTCGTGGTGATGTACTCGATCTCTTCGATCAACGAAGGCAAGTACAAGATCATTTCGCAAGCGTTGATCGGCGTGTTCACCGATTCGGATCGGGCGCTCAAGCCGATCCCCATCGGTGAAGAGCGTCCGAAAACCGTGACCCCGGCCAAGCCGCTGGTCAAGGACAGCGAGCAAGTCGACGCTGGTATTTCCGGGGCCAGTGATCCGCTGAAAAGCATCGCCGATGACATCAGTGCCGCGTTCGGCGACTTGATCAGCTCCAATCAGATGACCGTTCGCGGTAACGAGCTGTGGGTCGAGATCGAACTCAATTCCAGCCTGTTGTTCGGCAGTGGCGATGCCATGCCCAGCGACATGGCGTTCAACATCATCGATAAAGTCGCAGCGATCCTGAAGCCGTTCGACAACCCGATTCACGTCGAAGGGTTCACCGACGATCAACCGATCCGCACCGCGCAGTACCCGACCAACTGGGAACTGTCCTCGGCGCGTTCGGCGAGCATCGTGCGCATGCTGGCGATGCAGGGTGTGAATCCGGGCCGGCTGGCGTCGGTGGGCTATGGCGAATTCCAGCCGGTGGCCAACAACGCCACGGCAGAGGGCAGGGCGCGCAACCGTCGCGTGGTGCTGGTCGTGTCACGAAATCTCGATGTACGTCGCAGCCTCACCGGCACCGGAACCGCCCATGCGCAACCGGATGCCGCGTTGAAGCGTGCTGGCACACAAACTGCACCTGCACCGGTCAAGTCGCCGGGACGAGAGAACGCCGTCAATTCTCCGTCACCCGCATTAATACGTTGAGCTATTTCCCGGTCGACCCGACCGGGTGGAACAATCCGAATGAGAGTCTGGGCCGTTGCCAATCAAAAGGGTGGTGTTGGTAAAACCACTTCCTCCATCGCTTTAGCCGGGTTGCTGGCCGAGGCGGGCAAGCGCGTGGTCGTGGTCGATCTGGACCCCCACGGCTCGATGACCAGCTACTTCGGTTACGATCCCGACAGCCTGGAACACAGCAGCTACGACCTGTTCCTGCACAAGGGCAGCGTGCCGCAAGGCTTGCCCGGTCAGTTGCTGTTACCCACCAGTCACGCGAGTATTTCCCTGTTGCCGTCGAGCACTGCGCTGGCGACGCTTGAGCGTCAGTCGCCGGGCCAGAGTGGTTTGGGCCTGGTGATTGCCAAGAGCCTGGCGCAACTGTGGCAGGACTTCGATTACGCCGTAATCGACAGCCCGCCGTTGCTCGGTGTGCTGATGGTCAATGCCTTGGCGGCCAGTCAGCAATTGGTGATTCCGGTGCAGACCGAGCACCTGGCGGTCAAAGGCCTGGAGCGCATGGTCAACACCCTGGCGATGATCAACCGCTCACGCAAACAGCCACTGGCATTCAGCATCGTGCCGACCCTGTTTGATCGGCGCACCCAGGCGTCTCTCGGGACCTTGCGGGTATTGCGCGACAAGTACCCTGAAGAAATCTGGCAAGGCTACATCCCGGTTGACACGCGTTTGCGCGATGCCAGCCGTGCCGGCGTGACGCCTTCGCAATTCGACGGCAAGAGCCGCGGCGTGATGGCCTACCGCGCGCTGCTCAAGCACATGCTGACCCAGCAATCCGTTGCGCAGGTGGCGTGAGATGAATCGCCCGGTAAAAATCACTTCCCGTCCACAACTTGCGCTCCAGTCTTATCTGGACAGCTTGCTGATGGACGCGACCGAAGAGTTGCCGCCGGAAATCGAAGCGATCCCCGAGGTGGTCGAGGTTGAAGCTGCGCTGGACGAGTTCCAGGCTGCGGTGCTTGAAGAGCAGGCGCGTGATGCACAGAAACCGGCTGAGAAACCGGCGGCCGTTGTCGCACCGGTCGCAGCACCTGTGGTGAAGGCCCCGGTGGCACTGATCGAGGCGCCGGCGCCGGTTTTGGCCCCCGTCTCCACCATCGCGCCGCTGCTGCAAGCCCTGGTGCCGCCGATCGTCGAAGTTCATTTGCCACCGAGCAACACGCCGCCACCGGTGGAAACCGACGGTCGTCCTGTCTGGGCCGCCGAGCCGTTCGAATGCCTGCTGTTCGATGTCGCCGGGTTGACCCTGGCGGTGCCGTTGGTGTGCCTGGGCTCGATTTATTCCCTGGCCGGTCAGGAGCTGACACCGCTGTTCGGTCAGCCGGAATGGTTCCTCGGGATTCTGCCGAGCCAGGCCGGCAATCTGAAAGTGCTCGATACCGCCCGTTGGGTCATGCCCGACCGCTATCGCGATGACTTCCGTCAGGGGCTGCAATACGTTATTTCGGTTCAGGGCTACGAGTGGGGGCTTGCGGTGCATCAGGTCAGCCGCTCGTTGCGCCTGGACCCGAACGAAATCAAGTGGCGCACTCACCGTGGTCAACGGCCATGGCTGGCGGGCACTGTGATTGAACACATGTGTGCGTTGCTTGACGTTTCCGAACTGGCCGAGTTGATCGCCAGCGGTGGGGCAAAACACATGGGCGGCAGCAAGCCGGTCCACAAACCGACATAAAAACAGGCGGGGCAAGTGACTTGCCATCGCAACGAACACACACCGCTAGGGCGGTTTTTCGAGGGGTCAGGGTATGAATGATAAGGCGTCGTCTGCAAAGGGTTCCGAAGATCCGATCCTGCAATGGGTAACCTTCAAGCTGGACAATGAAACCTACGGCATCAATGTGATGCGCGTTCAGGAAGTCCTGCGCTACACCGAAATCGCCCCGGTCCCAGGTGCCCCGAGCTACGTGCTGGGCATCATCAACCTGCGCGGTAACGTGGTCACCGTGATCGACACCCGTCAGCGCTTCGGCCTGATGAATGCCGAGATCAGCGACAACACCCGGATCGTCATCATCGAAGCCGACAAGCAAGTGGTCGGCATCATGGTCGACAGCGTGGCCGAAGTGGTTTACCTGCGTCAGTCGGAAATCGAGACTGCGCCGAACGTGGGTAACGAAGAGTCCGCCAAGTTCATTCAAGGCGTGTGCAACAAGAACAACGAATTGCTGATCCTGGTCGAGCTGGACAAGATGATGAGCGAAGAAGAATGGTCGGAACTGGAGAGTATCTGATTGATTCTTGAGGTTGCGGTCATTGTCCTGTTCCTTTTCTGGGCAGGCACGCTGGCGATGTTTCTGGCGTACATTCGGGGCCAGCGGCAGATCGCTGCGCAACAGGCCCAGGGCGATGCGCTGCGTGATCAGCGCATCAAGGACCTGGCCAAGCGCGTTGACGACTATCAGAGCGGCAACGTGCGCATGGGTGAAGACCTGCATGAACTGCGTGCTGTCGTCGGGCCGTTGCCGGACAAGCTGGCTCAGCTTGAACAGCGCGACCCGTCGAGTCTGTCGTTCGCCCAGGCAGCCCGCCTGGTCGGAATGGGGGCGAGCGTTGATGAACTGACTCAGTCCTGCGGGTTGACCCAGGCTGAGGCGGAGTTGATGAGCAAGTTGCACAAGAACTGACAGGTCAAAAGATCGCAGCCTCGTTGCACTCGACAGCTCCTACATGGGATGGCATTCACTCTGTAGGAGCTGTCGAGTGCAACGAGGCTGCGATCTTTTGCATTCAACACACATCAGTAATCATCCCCGCGATCGGTGATGTCCTTCTCGACCATCAACGCACTCGGATCATGCCCCTGCGGAAACTTGCCTTTCAGATTCCACGCAAACGCAATGATCTCGGCAATCGTACGGTACAACTCCTCCGGAATACTGTCACCCAGCTCCATCCTTGCCAGCAGTTTCACCAGCTCGGCGTTCTCGTAAATCGGCACTTCATAATCGCGGGCAATCTTCAGGATTTCTTCTGCCAGTTCTTCGTCGCCCTTGGCCGTGAGGGTCGGGGCGTGGGTGCCGTCGTATTTGAGGGCGATGGCCTGGCGTGGCGTATCGGAATTTCTCATGCGGTTTCGTCGACCCAGCGTTGTTCGAGACGGGTTTGCGGCCCTTGCGGTGGTGTGCCCAAGTGGCAATCGAGATCGCCGACGTTCAGGCCTGACGCCAGCAAGCGTTCGCGCAGCCCGGCCAGGTTGCTCTCGATCAGGCTGGCGGTGTAGGGGCGCTCGGCCCACAGCTGGCTGGACAGACTGCCTTCGATCAACTGCGCCTGAATCTGCATGGGGCCCAGCGGCTCCATGTCGAACGCCAACTCGACGCGCCACAGTTGTTGTTTGGGTTCGCGTTCGTCACGGCGTTCCTTGGGTTGATCTTTTTCGGGCGCTTCCTCGCGCTGAAACTTGACCTGCAGCGGCACGATGTCCTGCAGGTTGCGCATGGGGATTTCCAGCTGCCAGGTGCTCATCAGCCGACCGTCGTCCGTGACGCCGGTCTGCTCCAGGCTCGACAGTTGATGGCTTTGCAGGCGTGAAACCGCTGCGGCGGCCAAGCGCAGCAAGTGCTCCAGATCATCTTCGCCCTCCAGGCTTTGCAGGAAACGCTCGGGCAGGGGGAAACTGGTCGGCTGTGGTTTGGCGCTGACCTGACCGAGCATGCCGAGGGCGCTGCGCACGAAACTGGGCATGGTCTGAGCCAGGGTGTTGGCCGCAATGATCGCGTTGAGGTTGGTATTGGCCGGTAGCCCCTGACTCAATTGCGCGATCAGCTTGAGCAGGTCGCCTTTCATATCGGGTGCCAGTGTCGGGTTTTGCCCGGTAAGCAACTTCGCCTCAAGGAACAGGCCGCTATTGGCCAGGGCCAGGGCCAGGCCTTTGGGTGTACTCAGTTGCTGAACGTCCGGCAGGCCGGCGAGCAACCTGTCCACGGCGGCTCGCAGGTCGCTGGAGGTCTGATTCGGGGCTGGCAGGTTTTGCAGGAGTTTGAGCAATCCGTCCAGCGAGCCTTGGCGGCTTTGCTGGCTGACCAGTTGCTGGGAGACTGCCAATTGCTCCTGACGGTTACTCAGCGGGACGAATTTCAGGGTCTGGGCGTCTTGTACCAGCGCGCTCAACAACGTGCCGATGCGCAGCGGCGTCGGGCTGTCGATGCTCAGGGTGCTGCCGCTCAGTGACGTGTTCAGCAGGCTTACCAGCGAGCGAAAAACCGTTGGCTGCCCCGGCACTTGCGGCATCACCTGGGACGTCAGCACTTTGCCTTGCAGCAAGGTGCCCACCGGCAATTGCGCCGTGTCGAGGCGGGTGAGGGTGGCAACGCTTGCGGCGATGGCCTGTTGCACGGTGATGGCCAGGTTGCTCGCCGAGGGCTGGGTGATCGCCAGGTTCGTGCCCTGAGGCAACGGTTGACTGCTGGTGGCCTGAACCGTGGTCTGGCGGCCGCTTTCGAGGGTGACCTTGAGTAGCAGTTGAAAGGTCTGATCCGCCTGCTTGAGCGACAGCACTTCGGCCTTGGCAGATTGCCCGGCGGTGATCAGCCCCTCCATCGGCGTCAGCAGCTTGAGCAAGTCGCCACTCACCACCTGCGGACGCGATGTCGCGGGCGTGGTCACTGGTAGCGGGAGGATGTTCATTTCGCCTGTCATACGCGGTCACAACCTGAGGAAATTGCCCTCTTTAGAGTAGGGCATGGCATGTATAATGCCGCCCGTCTTTCGGAGAGTGGCGAAAACATTGCAATTGTTTGACGCAGCTCTCTAGAACAGGCCGCCAATGCATCTATGCTGCATCTCTTTAGCGGCCGCTCCGCCGCCGACTTGAACCGCAAAAGGCCCGTGATCTCTTGACCAGTCCTGTCCTGCAAACCGTTGCCCTTGCCTGTGAGCGAGACCTTCGGCTGCTCTTCGAAAATCTCGAATTGAGACTGGCCAGTGGCGAAATGTTGCAAATCAGCGGTCCCAACGGCAGTGGCAAAACCAGCCTTTTACGTCTGCTGTCGGGCTTGATGCAGCCGACCGCCGGTCAAGTGTTGCTCAACGGCCAGCCGTTGAACGAACAACGCAGTGAACTGGCGCGCAACCTGCTGTGGATCGGTCACGCCGCCGGCATCAAGGATTTGCTGACCCCGGAAGAAAACCTCAGCTGGCTCTGCGCCCTGCATCAACCGGCCTCCCATGCAGCCATTTGGGCAGCGCTTGCCGCTGTCGGACTGCGCGGTTTCGAAGATGTTCCCTGTCACACCCTGTCCGCTGGGCAGCAACGCCGTGTGGCATTGGCGCGTCTGTACCTCGACAGTCCGCCACTGTGGATCCTCGACGAGCCATTCACCGCGCTCGACAAACAAGGCGTGGCGCAACTCGAAGAACACCTGGCCGCGCACTGTGAGCGTGGCGGCATGGTCGTGCTGACCACCCACCACACGCTGAACCGGATGCCGGCCGGCTATCGCGACATTGATCTGGGGAACTGGGCCGTATGAGTGTTTTCGGCCTGTTGGTCGCCCGTGAGGCTCGCTTGTTGTTCCGCCGTCCGGCGGAGTTGGCCAATCCGCTCGTATTCTTCGCGATCGTGGTTTCGCTGTTCCCGTTGGCGGTCGGTCCCGAGTCTCAATTGTTGCAAACCTTGTCTCCGGGACTGGTCTGGGTGGCGGCCCTTTTATCGGTCTTGCTCTCGCTGGACGGGCTTTTCCGCAGTGATTTCGAAGACGGTTCCCTTGAACAGTGGGTCCTTTCGCCGCACCCCTTGCCTCTTCTGGTTTTGGCCAAGGTACTGGCACACTGGGCCTTCTCTGGTCTGGCACTGGTTTTGCTCGCTCCACTGCTGGCATTGATGCTCGGTTTGCCAACCGCCTGTCTGCCGGTGTTGCTGCTTTCCCTGTTGCTCGGTACACCGGTGCTCAGCCTGCTCGGTGCGGTGGGCGCAGCCCTGACGGTGGGGTTGAAGCGTGGTGGCCTGTTGTTGGCGCTGCTGATTCTGCCGTTGTACATCCCGGTGTTGATTCTCGGCAGTGGCGCCTTGCAGGCGGCCTTGCAGGGCATGCCGGCGACCGGTTATCTCCTGTGGCTTGGCAGCCTGACCGCCCTGGCGATAACCCTGACACCGTTTGCAATAGCTGCTGGCCTGAAGATCAGCGTCGGCGAATAATAATGAGGTCTGATCAATTTTTGATCGCTTTCTTTTAAGAAAGGCAGACCCTTCGCTACTCGTGATGGCGAGTAGCAACCGTGATGGAAACTGCAATGAACTGGACCTGGTTTCATAAGCTCGGCTCACCCAAATGGTTTTACGGTATCAGCGGCAAACTGCTGCCGTGGCTCAGCATCGCCGCATTGCTGCTGATCGGCATCGGTGTCGTTTGGGGCCTGGCCTTCGCGCCGCCTGACTACCAGCAAGGCAACAGCTTTCGCATTATCTATATCCACGTTCCGGCCGCCATGCTGGCGCAGTCCATCTACGTGATGCTGGCGGTGTGCGGGATCGTCGGGCTGGTCTGGAAGATGAAACTGGCCGACGTCGCCCTGCAATGCGCAGCGCCGATTGGTGCCTGGATGACCGCCGTGGCGCTGGTCACCGGCGCGATCTGGGGCAAGCCGACCTGGGGTTCGTGGTGGGTCTGGGATGCGCGACTAACGTCCATGCTTATTCTGCTGTTTCTGTACTTCGGTCTCATTGCGCTGGGCAACGCCATCAGCAATCGTGACAGCGCGGCCAAGGCCTGCGCGGTTCTGGCGATTGTCGGCGTGATCAACATCCCGATCATCAAGTACTCGGTGGAGTGGTGGAACACCCTGCACCAAGGCGCGACCTTCACCCTCACCGAAAAACCGGCAATGCCCGCCGAGATGTGGTTGCCACTGCTGCTGACGGCGCTGGGTTTCTACTGTTTCTTCGGCGCGGTATTGCTGCTGCGCATGCGCCTTGAAGTGCTCAAGCGCGAAGCCCGCGCCAGTTGGGTAAAGGCAGAAGTGCAGAACAGTCTGGAGGCCGCTCGATGAGTTTTGCTTCATTCGGCGACTTCCTCGCCATGGGTCATCATGGCCTGTATGTCTGGTCAGCCTATGGCATCTGCCTGGTGGTGCTGGCCCTCAACGTGGCGGCGCCGGTCCTGGCCCGCAAGCGGTATCTGCAACAAGAGGCGCGTCGTCTGCGCCGGGAGAACGGCAAGTGAATCCGCTGCGCAAAAAGCGTCTTATCATCATTCTCGCGATCCTGGTCGGTGTCGGCGCTGCCGTTGGCCTGGCTCTGAGCGCCCTGCAGCAGAACATCAATCTGTTTTACACACCGACGCAAATTGCCAATGGCGAAGCGCCGCAAGACACGCGTATTCGTGCGGGCGGCATGGTCGAGAAAGGTTCGCTGCAACGTTCCGGCGATTCGCTGGACGTGAAATTCATCGTCACTGACTTCAACAAGTCCGTCACCATCAGCTATCGCGGCATCCTCCCGGACCTGTTCCGCGAAGGGCAGGGCATCGTCGCCCTGGGCAAGCTCAACGCCGACGGCGTGGTGGTGGCTGACGAAGTGCTGGCCAAGCACGATGAGAAATACATGCCGCCGGAAGTGACCAAGGCTTTGAAAGACAGTGGTCAATCTGCTCCAACGCCCGCGAAGGAGGGTTGATCGATGACATCTGCACTTTATAGTTCAGGGCTGTTTATCCCCGAACTCGGCCATCTGGCCATGATTCTGGCGCTGTGTTTCGCGCTGGTTCAGGCCGTGGTGCCGTTGCTGGGTGCCTGGCGCGGTGACCGCTTGTGGATGAGTCTGGCCCAGCCGGCCGCCTGGGGGCAGTTCGCGTTTCTGCTGTTCGCTTTCGGTTGCCTGACCTACGCGTTCATGGCTGACGATTTCTCCGTCGCCTACGTCGCCAGCAACTCCAACAGCGCCTTGCCGTGGTACTACAAGTTCAGTGCGGTGTGGGGCGCGCACGAAGGTTCGTTGCTGCTGTGGGCGTTGATCCTCGGCGGCTGGACCTTCGCGGTGTCGGTGTTCTCCCGGCAGTTGCCGCAAGTGATGCTGGCCCGCGTGCTGGCGGTGATGGGCATGATTAGCACCGGTTTCCTGCTGTTCCTGATCCTCACCTCGAACCCGTTCGCCCGCATCCTGCCGCAAATTCCAGCAGACGGTCGTGACCTCAACCCGCTGCTGCAAGACATCGGCCTGATCGTCCACCCGCCGATGCTGTACATGGGCTATGTCGGATTCTCCGTGGCGTTCGCGTTTGCCATTGCCGCATTGCTCGGCGGCCGTCTTGATGCGGCGTGGGCGCGCTGGTCGCGTCCATGGACCATCGTCGCCTGGGCCTTCCTCGGCATCGGCATCACCCTCGGTTCGTGGTGGGCTTACTACGAACTCGGCTGGGGTGGCTGGTGGTTCTGGGACCCGGTGGAAAACGCCTCGTTCATGCCTTGGCTGGTGGGCACTGCGCTGATCCACTCGTTGGCGGTCACGGAAAAACGTGGCGTGTTCAAGAGCTGGACCGTGTTGCTGGCCATTGCTGCGTTCTCGTTGAGCTTGCTCGGGACTTTCCTCGTGCGTTCCGGCGTGTTGACCTCGGTTCACGCCTTTGCCTCCGATCCGGAGCGCGGCGTGTTCATCCTGATCTTCCTGCTGTTCGTGGTCGGCGGTTCGCTGACGTTGTTTGCCCTGCGTGCGCCGGTGGTGAAGAGCCATGTCGGCTTCAACCTCTGGTCCCGGGAAACCCTGCTGCTGGGCAACAACCTGGTGCTGGTGGTGGCGGCTTCGATGATTTTGCTCGGCACCTTGTATCCGCTGATCCTCGATGCGATGACCGGCGCCAAGCTGTCGGTTGGCCCGCCGTATTTCAACGCGCTGTTCATTCCGTTGATGGCATTGCTGATGGTGGTGATGGCGGTCGGCATGCTGGTGCGCTGGAAAGACACCCCGGTCAAATGGCTGATGAGCATGCTGACCCCGGTATTGCTCGGCAGCGCCGCGTTGGCCGTGGTGGCCGGTGTCGCTTATGGCGATTTCAACTGGGCGGTGATCGCGACCTTCATGCTCGCGGCCTGGGTGTTGCTGGCCGGCTTGCGCGACATTTTCGACAAGACGCGCCACAAAGGCTTGATCAAAGGCCTGCCGACCCTGACCCGCAGCTATTGGGGCATGCAAGTTGCGCATTTGGGCATTGCCGTATGCGCCCTCGGTGTCGTGTTGTCGAGCCAGAACAGTGCCGAACGCGACCTGCGCCTGGCGCCGGGCGAATCCATGGCCCTGGGCGGTTACCAGTTCGTGTTCGAAGGCGCCAAGCACTTCGAAGGCCCGAACTTCACCTCCGACAAGGGCACCGTGCGGGTGATCCGCGACGGCAAGGAAATCAGCGTGCTGCACCCGGAAAAACGTCTGTACACCGTGCAGAACTCGGTGATGACCGAAGCGGGGATCGACGCCGGTTTTACCCGTGACCTCTATGTCGCCCTCGGCGAACCACTGGGCGAAGGCGCCTGGGCCGTGCGCGTACACGTCAAACCGTTCGTGCGCTGGATCTGGTTCGGCGGTTTGCTCACGGGGCTCGGCGGGTTGTTGGCCGCGATGGACCGGCGTTATCGGGTCAAGGTGAAAAGCCGCGTGCGTGAAGCACTGGGCATGACGGGAGCGACGGCATGAGGCGTTGGTTGATGCTGTTGCCGCTGGTGATTTTTCTGGTGGTCGCTGTGTTTCTTTATCGCGGGTTGTACCTGGACCCGGCCGAGCTGCCTTCGGCAATGATCGGCAAGCCGTTCCCGGAGTTTTCACTGCCCGCGGTGCAGGGCGACAAGACCCTGACCAAAGCTGACATTGTGGGTAAACCGGCACTGGTCAACGTCTGGGGCACCTGGTGCATTTCCTGCCGGGTCGAGCACCCGGTGCTGAACAAACTGGCGGAGAAGGGCGTCGTGATCTACGGCATCAACTACAAGGACGTCAACGCCGACGCCTTGAAGTGGCTGGTGGAATTCCACAACCCGTATCAACTGGACATCCGTGACGACGAGGGCACGCTGGGCCTGAACCTCGGTGTGTACGGCGCTCCGGAAACTTTCTTCATCGATGCCAAAGGCATCATCCGCGACAAGTTCGTCGGCGTGATCGACGAACAGGTCTGGCGAGAAAAACTGGCGGCCAAGTATCAGGCGCTGGTCGATGAGGCCAAGCCATGAAGCGCTGGATAGCCGCTGTTGTACTGGGCTTGAGCATGGCCGGCGTCGCACACGCCGCCATCGACACTTACGAGTTTGCCAAGGAAGGTGATCGCGAGCGTTTTCGCGAGCTGACCAAAGAGCTGCGTTGCCCCAAGTGCCAGAACCAGGACATCGCCGATTCCAACGCACCGATCGCCGCCGACCTGCGCAAAGAGATTTTCCGCATGTTGGGCGAGGGCAAGGACAATCAGCAGATCATCGATTTCATGGTCGATCGCTACGGTGATTTTGTCCGCTACAAGCCTGCTCTGAACGCCAAGACTGCCTTGCTCTGGTTCGGCCCGGCCGGCCTGTTGCTGGGCGGTTTTGTGATCATCGCCGTGATCGTCCGCCGTCGTCGCGTGCAACGTGCCGACAGCCCGGACGCGCTTTCTGCCGAGGAGCGCGAGCGCCTCGACCACCTGTTGGATAAAACCAAGAATGATTGATTTCTGGCTCGCTGCAGGTCTGCTGCTTCTGGTAGCCCTGAGTTTTCTGCTGATCCCTGTTCTGCGTGGCCGCCGCGCTCAGTTGGAAGAGGATCGTACGGCCCTGAACGTCGCGCTGTATCAGGAGCGCGTGGCTGAGTTGCAAACCGAGCAGGAAGAGGGCGTGCTCAACGTTGCTCAACTGGAAACCGGTCGCGCCGAAGCGGCCCGTGAGTTGCTCGCCGACACTGAAGGCGTTGATGCACCGCGCGTGGCGCGGCTGGGCAAACCGTTGCCGCTGCTGGCGGCGATTCTGGTGCCGGTGTTGGGGCTTGGTCTCTACCTGCATTTCGGGGCGAGCGACAAGGTCGAGCTGACCCGCGAATTCTCTCAGGCGCCACAGTCGATGGAAGAGATGACCCGTCGCCTGGAGCGCGCCGTCGCGGCTCAACCTGATTCAGCAGAAGGCCTGTACTTCCTCGGTCGGACCTACATGGCGCAGGATCGTCCTGGCGATGCGGCGAAGATCTTCGAACGCACGGTGAACCTGGCGGGTCGTCAGCCGGAATTGCTGGGCCAGTGGGCGCAGGCTCAGTACTTCGCCGACGGCAAGAAGTGGTCGGACAAGGTTCAGGCACTCACCGACGAAGCGTTGAAAGCCGATCCGAAGGAAGTCACCAGCCTTGGCCTGCTTGGCATTGCCGCGTTTGAGAGCGCGCGTTATCAGGACGCCATCGACTACTGGAATCGCCTGCTGGCGCAATTGCCACCAGACGACAACTCCCGGGCCGCGCTGCAAGGCGGTATTGCCCGCGCCACCGAAAAACTCGAAGCCAGCGGCGGCAAGGTCGCCCAGGCGCCTGCGGTCAAATCGGCGTTGCTCAAAGTCAGCGTCGACCTGGCACCAGCGCTCAAAGCCAAGGTTCAGCCGGGGGACAGCGTGTTCATCTTCGCTCGCGCCACCAATGGCCCGCCGGCGCCACTGGCCGCCAAACGCCTGACCGTGGCTGACTTGCCGGCAACTGTCGAACTGGGCGATGCTGACGCAATGATGCCGCAGTTGAAACTGTCGAACTTCCCTGAAGTCCAACTGGTTGCGCGCATCTCCCGTGCTGGTCAACCGACCGCCGGCGAATGGATCGGTCGCAGCCAGCCGATGGCCAGCAGCACCACCGCGCCGCAAAAACTGACCATCGACAGTCCGGATAAATAACAGGAAAACGCAACTATGACCGCTATCGCTCGTATCACCCTGCTCAGCCTTGTTCTGGGGTTAAGCGCGTGTGCGGTCCAGCGGCCGGAGCCGACGTCGTTGCCGCCGATTCCGCCCTCGCAGCCCAAGCCCACACCGTCTACCTCGCCCACCCCGAGCAAGCCGAGCATTCCGGCCAAGCCTGCGAAACCGCTGCCACGCACCTCCGCCAGCTTTGCGCCGCCACCGGGTGGCAACAGCCATTGGGATCCCAAGCTTGGTGTTTATGTGCTGGATGACCAGACCAATACCTTCTACCGCCAGCGCACGTATTACCGCTTCAACAATGGCTGGAGTCGGTCGATCAGTCCGAACGGACCTTGGGAAGAGACGGATATCCATGGCGTGCCGGGTGGGCTGGGACGGCAATTCGGGCAGTAACGAAAAGGCGACCCTTCGGGGGTCGCCTTTTTTGTGGGGCTGTGGTCCGGCAAGTATGGCGACAAGCGAAGAGGATGTTTTGATGTCCGGCAGGTTGATCTATCTCATCGGGCCTTCAGGTTCGGGCAAGGACAGCCTGCTGGATGCCACACGAACGCGGTTGGCCGAACGCGGCTGTCGTATCGTGCGGCGGGTTATCACGCGCTCTGCGGAAGCGGTCGGGGAGGCGGCGCAGGGCGTCAGCGAGCAGCAGTTCGCCGAGATGCAGGCTCAGGGTGCATTTGCCCTCAGCTGGCAGGCTCATGGCCTGGCTTATGGCATCCCGCGGGAAATCGACGAGTGGCTGGCGGCGGGGGACGACGTACTGGTCAACGGTTCGCGCGCGCATCTGCCGCAAACCCGTGAACGTTATCCGGACGTGTGGGTGGTGTTGCTGACCGTGAACCAGACGGTGTTGCGCCAGCGCCTGTTGGCGCGCGGACGTGAGTCGGAGGCCGAGATCGATCAGCGGCTGGCGCGTAATGCCCGTTTCAATGAGCGCCTGTTGGCGGAGGACTCGAGCGTGCATGTGCTCGACAACTCAGGGCTGCTGGAGCACACCGTCGAGCACTTGCTGGCCTGCGTCGGCGAACCCGGCTCATGTGCCTGACCTTGTAGCGCAGCGGCGCTTCCCCAGCCCTGGCACTCGCCATCTGCCCGATAAGAAACACCGCCGGCAGGTCCTGATTCGGCAGCGACGAGGTGTTAAGCCGTTGCGAGCGAAGCCTTCTGCGAAACGCTCAAGAACCGCAACAACGCCAACAGTGGAAACGCGCTGCCCACAATCACGATCCACATCCAGCCGCCGTGCTCATACACCGCACTGGCGACCGAGGAGCCAAACGCGCCGCCGATGAAAATGCTGGTCATGTACAGCGCATTCAGGCGGCTGCGGCTTTTGGCGTCGAGGGCATAGACCGCGCGTTGGCCAAGGACCATGTTCATTTGTACGCAGAAATCGAGCACCACGCCGGTGACGGCGAGGCCGATGACACTGTAGGCCGGATGGATGAACGCCGGCAGGAAGCTCAGGCTGGCGAACAGCAGTGCCAGCAGTGAAGCGATGCGGGTGTGGCCGGCGTCAGCCAGTCGACCGGCGATCGGTGCGGCGATCGCGCCGATGGCTCCAACCAGGGCGAAGATCGCGATCCGGGTTTGCGACAGGCCGTGATTGCGTGCCAGTTCCAGTGGCACGGCTGTCCAGAACAGGCTGAACGTGGCGAACATGCAACCCTGGTAAAACGCGCGCTGACGCAGTACCGGTTGTTGGCGCAACAGCGTCCACAGCGAGCCCAACAATTGGCCATAAGAGGCGCTGTGATCCGGCTGGCGCTTGGGAATCGTCACGGCCAGCACAATGCTGATCGCCGCCATCAATACAGCGGCGATCACGAACATCGCACGCCAGCCAAAGTGATCAGCCACAACGCTGGACACCGGCCGCGCCAACAGAATTCCCAGCAGCAAGCCGCCCATGATTCCACCGACCACCCGGCCGCGGGTTTCTTCCGGCGCCAGGTGCGCGGCCAGTGGAATCAGGATCTGCACCGACACCGAGCTGAAACCCACCAGCAACGAGATCAACAGAAACACGTTGGGTTGATCTGTAAACGCTGCGCCCAACAAACTGGCAATCGCCACCAGCGTGGTGATGATCATCAACCGACGGTTTTCCAGCAGATCCCCCAGCGGCACCAGGAAGAACAGGCCCAATGCGTATCCAATCTGGGTCAGCGAAACGATCAGGCTGGCCATGGTGCTGGTCAGGCCAATGTCCGGCGCGATCAAGCCGATGATCGGCTGGGCGTAGTAGATGTTGGCAACGATGGCGCCACAGCAAAAGGCGAACAGCAGCACCATGCCTTTGGTCATTGTCGTGGCGCCGTGAGGTGCCTGATTCGCTGGGTTCATAACGTGTCTCGCTGAGCAAAATGGAATGCGCGCAGGCTAAGCGGCTGGCCGGAACGGCGGAAGTGGGATTGGAGTGATAGCAATCATTCCATTGCGGAATGAGTGACGCCGGCGTGTGCCGATGAATCTGCGCCAGGATTTCAAAGTCTGATGATACATTCACTTACATCTTGTTCGATAGCGTGCTTATGTTCTCTCTTCACGATTCATAACCGGAAGGGCACTTTTCATGAACGCGATGTTCCGCCACCTGATTCGCGGCGCTTCAGTTATCAGCTTGATTGGCCTGTTCACGGCAAGTCTCGCCCAGGCGGCCGACGCGCCGGGCATGCGCATCGGTGTACGCGGCGAGATCACCGGGGTGAGCCCCGACATCTTGAAAGTCCACGTCAATACAGGCGAAAACGTGGTCATCAATCTGACCAAGGACACCAAAATCCGCGCCGTAACCCTGGCCAATATCGAAGACATCAAGCCGGGCAGTTACGTTGGCTCGGCGGCCATTGCGCAGGAAGACGGTTCGCTCAAAGCACTGGAGGTCCATGTTTTCCCACCGGAGCTGGCCGGCAGCGGTGATGGCCATCGGCCTTTCGATCTGGTCAAGGGCAGCAGCATGACCAATGGCAGCGTCGGCGACCTGGTGGTGAGCAATGGCCGCGTGCTGACCGTCAACTACAAGGGGGGGCAGCAGAAGATTCTGGTGCCGGAGGATGTGCCGATTGTGAACCTGCTGCCAGGGGACCGCAGCTTGCTGAAAGTGGGCGTGAAGATCGTGACGTTCGTGACGCAGAGTGCCGACGGGACGCTGACGGCGCAGTCGATTTCGGCCGGCAAGGATGGCGTGACCCCACCGATGTAACTGCGCTCGCGAGACTTCTGTAGGAGCAGAGCTTGCTCGCAATGGCGGTAGAACATTCAGCATTGATGTGAGAGACAGACCGCTATCGCGAGCAAGCTTGGCTCCTACAGGTTCTCGGTGTTTTTCAGTAAAAAAGGCGACCTTCTCAGGTCGCCTTTTTCATTGGCTCAGGCATTACTGACCGCTGTAAATCTGATCAAAAATCCCGCCATCATTGAAGTGAGTCTTCTGCACGGTGCGCCAGTCACCAAAGGTCTTCTCCACCGAGAGGAAATCCACTGTCGGGAAGCGATCGTTGTACTTGGCCAGTACGGCCGGATCACGTGGACGCAGGTAGTTGGCGGCGGCAATTTCCTGACCTTCCGGCGACCACAGGTACTTCAGGTATTCCTCGGCGGCAGCGCGGGTGCCTTTCTTCTCGACTACTTTGTCGACCACAGACACCGGCGGCTCGGCTTCGGCGGAGACGCTTGGGTAGATGACTTCGAACTGGTCACGGCCAAACTCGCGGGCAATCATTTCCGCTTCGTTTTCGAAGGTCACCAGCACGTCGCCGATCTGGTTGGTCATGAACGTGGTGGTGGCGGCACGGCCACCGGTATCGAGCACTGGCGCTTGTTTGAACAGTTTGCCGACGAAGGCTTTGGCCTTGTTCTCGTCACCGCCGTTTTTCAGCACATAACCCCAGGCCGACAGATAGGTGTAGCGGCCGTTGCCCGAGGTTTTCGGGTTCGGCACGATCACTTGCACGCCGTCCTTGAGCAGATCAGGCCAGTCTTTCAGCGCTTTCGGGTTGCCTTTGCGAACGATGAACACAGTGGCCGACGTGAACGGCGCGCTGTTGTTCGGCAGGCGGGTGACCCAGTTGTCCGGGACCAGTTTGCCGTTGTCCGCCAGAGCGTTGATGTCGGTAGCCATGTTCATGGTGATGACGTCAGCCGGCAGGCCGTCGATCACGGAGCGCGCCTGTTTGCTGGAACCGCCGAAGGACATCTGCAGGGTGATGTTTTCGTTGTGCTCGGCTTGCCAGTGTTTCTGGAAGGCCGCGTTGTAGTCCTTGTAGAAATCGCGCATCACGTCGTAGGAAACGTTGAGCAGGGTCGGTGCAGCCTGAGCCACGCTGGTCAGTGCCAGGCCAGCGGCCAGAAGTGAGGCGCCAAAGAGTTTTTTCACTGCGCATTCCTTGTTCTATTTGTAGGAACTGCCGAAGGCTGTGGTCTTTTGAACTTTAAGAGCTACATCAAAAGATCGCAGCCTTCGGCAGCTCCTACGGGTTAGTTGTTACTCATTAAAAGAGGGGTTGCTACTGTTTTGCCAGCGACTATAACTGTGCTTGCATAGTCCTTTAAAGATTAAAAAGCACTTTGCTTATTCCAGTTTCTTGAATAGAGCATTGCCGCACCGCGAGCAAAATGCAGCGCCGTGCTCGTGGCTGTTTTTTTTGCACACCGGGCAGTCGTGTTGCAACTGTTCGCCGCGCATGGCGTTGGCCAGCTCGGCGGTGAAAATCCCCGTTGGCACTGCAATGATCGAGTAACCGGTGATCATCACCAGCGACGAAATCACCTGACCCAGCGGCGTCTTGGGCACGATGTCGCCAAAGCCTACGGTAGTCAGCGTCACAATCGCCCAGTAGATACCTTTCGGAATGCTGGTAAAGCCGTGCTCCGGGCCTTCGATCACGTACATCAGTGTGCCGAACACGGTCACCAATGTGCAGACGCTGACCAAAAACACCACGATCTTCTGCTTGCTGCCGCGCAGCGCCGACATTAGATAATTGGCTTGTTTCAGATAAGGACTGAGCTTGAGCACGCGGAAAATCCGCAGCATTCGAATGATCCGGATAATCAGCAAATACTGCGCATCGGCGTAATACAGCGCCAGGATACCGGGCACGATCGCCAGCAAATCCACCAGACCGTAAAAGCTGAACGCATAACGCAATGGCTTCGGCGAACAATAGAGGCGCAGGCCATATTCGATGGCGAAGATGACGGTGAAGCCCCACTCGATGTACGCCAGCACGTTGGCGTAGTTCTTGTGGATCGTGTCGATGCTGTCGAGCATCACGATGACGATGCTGGCGAGGATGATCAACAGCAGAATGCCGTCGAAGCGCCGTCCGGCCTTGGTGTCGCTCTGGAAAACCATGACGTAAAGGTCTTCACGCCAGTTTTTGCTGCTGTCCATGGAAAACGCCTGAATCGAGAATCAGCGCAGCCTAGGGTGATTCTCCCCGATAGCGCAAGGCGCGTGGTCGACGGCGGCCTGGCGCAGCACGCGAATGCCGGCGCGGATCAGCCAGCAGGCGAGGATGAACGGCGCGGTCAACGTGGCCAGACCGAGCGCGGCGAAGCCCGGTGTGAACAATACGGCAAGTCCAATGCCCAGCAGTGGCAGCCAGGGCCGGCGGCGTTGTCCGCTGAAGGCGAGGGCGGCGAGCACGGCGTTGTAACCGCCCAGCCCCAGCAGCGCGGTTGAGGTTTCGTGTTGCAGCAAGGCGAACGCGAGTCCGGCAATGGAGCCCAGCAGTGCCCACAAAAAAGCGCGTCGGTCGGCGATCAGCAAGCCGACGGCGATCAGTGCACCCGCCAACGGATGACCGAGAAACATCACCTGACCGAGCCCCTTCAACGGGGCGGCGAACAGGTTGAGCGTGTTCATGTCGATCAGCGGCGCGGGGTGTTGCGGCCCGGTAAACGACAGCAGCAACCAGCTCATGCCGACGAAGGGCGCGGTGTAGGCCGGCAGGCAATGATGGTCGCGGGCGCGTTTCAACCATTGCTGGGTGAGCATGGCACTCAGTCCGCCAGCGGCAATGATCAGCGGCGGCAGCAGCGCCGACCAAGGGAAATACAGGCTCAGCAGCAAGCCGAGCAGAACGCCGTTGTAACTGAACAGCCCGGCCTGACGGTCGGCCTTGGCGTAGTTGCGACGTTGCGCGGTGAGCAAACCGGCGAGGCCGCCCAGCAGGGCGCCGCCGAGCAGGGTTGGCGCGGTAAAGAGGATCGCCAACAGGCACAGCAGGCCGCACAGCGGATGGCGCTGGAGGAAGATCTGGCTGAAACCGTTGAGCAGGGCTGTCGCCCAATCGGGGCAGTGGGTGTTGAAGTGGTTGGCAGGCATGATGAAATCTAGGGCAGTGGGGAAAACCAAGGTCTTGCATAAACCCTGTGGTGAGGGAGCTTGCTCCCGCTGGGCTGCGTAGCAGCCCCAATTCGGCGAATGCGGTCTTTCTGTTGGAACCGTCATGCCAAAGCGACGACTGCTACGCAGCCGAGCGGGAGCAAGCTCCCTCGCCACAAGTATTGTTGCTTAAATCAACGTCTCGATACGCAACGAGTTAGTCGACCCAGGCTGCCCAAACGGCACGCCCGCCGTGATCAATAAAGTGTCCCCGCGCTGCGCCATGCCCTGTGCCTGCGCAATCTCCAACGCCGTCGAGCACACTTCATCCACCTGCCGCAGTCGATCATTCACCACCGAGTGCACGCCCCAGGCCACCGTCAAGCGGCGAGCCGTCTGCAGGTTCGGCGTCAGGTTCAGAATCGGCACGGTCGGCCGTTCACGCGCCGCACGCAGACTCGACGCACCCGACTCGCTGTAATTCACCAGCACCGCCACCGGCAGCACGTTGCTGATGCGACGAATCGCGCAACTGATCGCATCGGAAACCGTCGCCTCAGCCTTCGGCCGGCTGACGTCCAGTTGCGTCTGATAGTCCGGGCCGTTTTCCACTTGGCGGATGATCTTGCTCATCATCTGCACGGCTTCCATCGGGTACTCGCCGGACGCGGTTTCCGCCGACAGCATCACCGCATCAGCACCTTCGGCCACGGCGTTGGCCACATCGGTGACTTCGGCGCGGGTCGGCGCCGGGGAGAAGCGCATCGACTCGAGCATCTGCGTCGCCACCACCACCGGTTTGCCCAGTTCGCGGCAAATGCTGATGATGTTTTTCTGAATCTGCGGCACGCTTTCGGCCGGTACTTCGACGCCGAGGTCGCCACGGGCAACCATGATCGCGTCGCTCAGTTCAGCGATTTCCCGCAGTTGAGTGACCGCCGACGGCTTCTCGATCTTGGCCATCAAAAACGCTTTGTCACCGATCAGTTCACGGGCTTCGCGAATGTCTTCCGGACGTTGCACGAACGACAGCGCGACCCAGTCCACACCCAGTTCCAGACCGAAACTCAAGTCGCGACGATCCTTGGCGGTCAGCGGGCTCAGTTCCAGCACCGCTTGCGGCACGTTCACCCCTTTGCGATCCGACAACTCACCGCCATTGAGCACCGTGGTGTCGATGGCATCGGCGTACTTGGTGACCACCCGCAGACGCAGTTTGCCGTCGTCCAGCAGCAGATCCATTCCCGGCTCCAGCGCGGCGATGATTTCCGGGTGTGGCAGGTTGACCCGGCGTTGATCGCCCGGCGTCGGGTCCAGGTCCAGGCGCAGCGCTTGACCACGATGCAGTTGCACCTTGCCTTCGGCGAACTTGCCGACCCGCAGTTTCGGGCCTTGCAGGTCCATCAGAATGCCCAGGGGGTAATTCAGCTGACGCTCGACTTCACGAATCCACTGATAGCGCTGGGCGTGGTCGGCGTGATCGCCGTGGCTGAAGTTCAGGCGGAAGATGTTGACCCCGGCCTGTACCAGCTCGCGGATGTCTTCGAGGCCATCGGTGGCCGGGCCGAGGGTGGCGAGGATTTTGACCTTTTTATCAGGCGTCATGTTTAGGGCTCTCGAGAATCAGAATGGCGCGGAAGTCGTTGACGTTGGTGCGGGTCGGCTCGGTGACGATCAGTGCGTCCAGCGCCGCGAAATAGCCGTAGCCATTGTTGTTGTCGAGTTCGTCGCTGGCGCTCAACCCGAGGGCGGCGGCGCGGGCGTAGCTGTCCGGGGTCATGATTGCGCCGGCGTTGTCTTCGGAACCGTCGATGCCATCGGTGTCGCCGGCCAGCGCGTAGACGCCGGGCAGGCCTTTGAGGCTGTCGGTCAGGCTGAGCAGGAATTCGGCGTTACGTCCGCCCCGGCCATTGCCGCGCACGGTGACCGTGGTTTCGCCGCCCGAGAGGATCACGCACGGCGCCGGCAATGGCTGGCCATGCAAGACCACTTGCCGCGCGATGCCGGCGTGAACCTTGGCGACTTCGCGGGACTCGCCTTCCAGGTCGCCGAGGATCAATGGGCTGAAGCCGGCCTGACGCGCTTTCACCGCGGCCGCTTCAAGCGACTGCTGTGGACGGGCGATCAACTGGAAATGACTGCGCGCCAGGCTCGGATCGCCGGGTTTGACCGTCTCCGATTCCGGGCTTTGCAGCCAGTTGCGTACGGACGCCGGGATATCGATGCCATAGCGTTTGAGGATTGCCAGCGCTTCGCCGGAGGTGCTCGGATCGGCCACGGTAGGGCCGGAGGCGATGACCGTGGCGAGGTCGCCCGGCACGTCGGAAATCGCATAGGTATAAACAGTGGCCGGCCAGCAGGCTTTGCCGAGGCGACCGCCCTTGATCGCCGAAAGGTGTTTGCGTACGCAGTTCATCTCGCCGATGGTCGCGCCGGATTTGAGCAGGGCTTTGTTGATCGATTGTTTGTCGGCGAGGGTGATGCCGGCAGCTGGAAGTGCGAGCAGCGCAGAACCACCGCCCGAAAGGAGGAAGATCACGCGGTCGTCTTCAGTCAGGTGGCTGACCAGTTCAAAGACACGCTTGGCGACCGCTTGGCCGGCAGCATCCGGCACCGGGTGCGCTGCTTCGACCACTTCGATTTTTTCGCACGGGGCGCCGTGACCGTAACGCGTCACCACCAGACCGGACACTTCACCCTGCCAGCAACGCTCGACCACCTGGGCCATGGCGGCTGCGGCTTTACCGGCACCGATGACGATCACCCGACCGCTGCGATCGGTGGGCAAATAAGCTTCGAGGACGTGCTGCGGATGGGCCGCGTCGATGGCTGTGGCGAACAGCTCGCGCAGGAATTGTTGCGGATCGACCGACATGGCGGGCTCCCGGAATTCTTGTTATTTGAAGGGCAACTCGATCCTGTAGGAGCCGGTTTGCTGGCGATTGCATCAATGCGGTGTGCATAGCAGACCGTGTCGCCTGAATCGCCAGCAAGCCGACTCCTACAGGTGTATGGCGTTACTTATCGCGAATCGAGAAATTCGCCATGTGTTCCAGCCCCTTGATCAGCGCCGAGTGATCCCAGTTGCTGCCACCGATGGCCGCGCAGGTGCTGAACACTTGCTGGGCGTTGGCAGTGTTCGGCAGGTTGATGTTCAGCTCTTTGGCGCCTTGCAGGGCCAGGTTCAGGTCCTTCTGGTGCAGGCTGATGCGGAAGCCCGGGTCGAAGGTGCCTTTGATCATGCGCTCGCCGTGCACTTCAAGGATCTTCGACGAAGCGAAACCGCCCATCAGCGCTTCACGGACCTTGGCCGGATCGGCACCGTTTTTCGAGGCGAACAACAGCGCTTCGGCCACGGCCTGAATGTTCAGCGCAACGATGATCTGGTTCGCCACTTTCGCGGTTTGCCCGTCGCCATTGCCACCGACCAAGGTGATGTTTTTGCCCATGGCCTGGAACAGCGGCAGGGCGCGCTCGAAGGCGTCGGCATCGCCGCCGACCATGATGCTCAGGGTCGCAGCCTTGGCACCGACTTCGCCGCCGGACACGGGCGCGTCGAGGTACTGCGCACCTTTTTCGTTGATTTTGGACGCGAAGGCTTTGGTGGCGGTGGGCGAGATCGAGCTCATGTCGATGACGATTTTGCCTTTGCCCACACCGGCTGCGATACCGTCGGCGCGGAACAGTACGTCATCGACCTGCGGGGTATCCGGAACCATGACGATGATGAACTCGGCTTCCTGGGCAACTTCTTTCGGGTTCGCCAGCGCGACGGCGCCACCGGCAACGAGGTCGGCAGGGGCGGCGTCGTGATGCGCCGACAGGAACAGGCTGTGACCGGCTTTCTGCAGGTTCAACGCCATTGGGTGGCCCATGATGCCGGTGCCGATAAATCCGATTTTAGCCATGTGAAAATCCTCTTGTTTTTATTGCTGCTGCAAACAAATTGGGACTGCTTCTGTAGGAGTCGGCTTGCTGGCGATCCAGGCGATGCGGTCTGTCATAGACACCGCAGTGATGCCATCGCCAGCAAGCCGGCTCCTGCAAGGATTTGCGTTAGATCGCGTTGTGGGTTTTCAGCCAGCCCAGACCCGCTTCCGTGGTGGTCAGCGGCTTGTATTCACAGCCAACCCAACCCTGATAACCGATGCGGTCCAGGTGTTCGAACAGGAAGCGGTAGTTGATTTCCCCGGTGCCCGGTTCGTTGCGCCCGGGGTTGTCGGCCAACTGGATGTGGTTGATCTCGCCCAGGTGCGCGGCCATTGTGCGGGCTAGGTCACCCTCCATGATTTGCATGTGGTAGATGTCGTATTGCAGGAACAGGTTGGCACTGCCGACCTGCTCGCGAATCGACAGGGCTTGCGCCGTGTTGTTCAGATAGAAACCCGGGATGTCGCGGGTGTTGATCGCTTCCATCACCAGTTTGATGCCCGCCGCTTGCAGCTTGTCGGCCGCATACTTGAGGTTGGCGACGAAGGTTTTTTCCACGATGGCATCGTCGACGCCCTGTGGACGAATACCGGCCAGGCAGTTGACCTGGGTGTTGCCCAGCACTTGCGCGTAGGCAATCGCCAGATCGACACCGGCGCGAAATTCTTCGACCCGGTCCGGCAGGCACGCGATACCGCGCTCGCCCTTGGCCCAGTCACCGGCCGGCAGGTTGAATAACACCTGGGTCAAGCCGTTGGCGTCGAGCCTGGCTTTGATTTCGGCGGAGCTGAAGTCGTATGGGAACAGATATTCCACGCCAGTGAAGCCGGCCTTGGCGGCCGCTTCGAAACGGGCGAGAAACTCCTGCTCGGTGAACAGCATGGACAGGTTGGCTGCGAAACGCGGCATGGTGGTCTCCCGTATATGTGTGAGGTCCGTCTGTAGGAACCGGCTTGCTGGCGATGGCGGTTTATCAATCGACATCGATGCGGCTGATACATTGCTATCGCCAGCAAGCCGGCTCCTGCAGGGGCGTGATCAATCGTTAATCGAGCAACGAAATCGCCGTTGGTGCGTCGTTGCCGACCAGCGCCAGGTCTTCGAATTCGTTGACGGCGTTGATCTCGGTGCCCATGGAAATGTTGGTCACGCGCTCCAGGATAATCTCGACGATCACCGGCACCTTGAACTCCTCGATCAGTTCCTGAGCCTTGCGCAGGGCAGGCTGGATCTGAGCCGGTTCGAACACTCGCAGTGCCTTGCAGCCGAGGCCCTCGGCGACCGCCACGTGATCGACACCGTAACCGTTGAGTTCCGGAGCGTTCAGGTTATCGAAGGACAGCTGTACGCAGTAGTCCATGTCGAAACCGCGCTGGGCCTGACGAATCAGCCCCAGGTACGAATTGTTTACCACAACGTGGATGTACGGCAGCTTGAACTGCGCGCCTACCGCCAGTTCTTCGATCATGAACTGGAAATCATAGTCGCCCGACAGTGCCACGACCTTGCGGGTCGGATCGGCCTTGACCACGCCCAATGCTGCAGGAATGGTCCAGCCCAACGGGCCGGCCTGACCGCAGTTGATCCAGTGACGCGGCTTGTAGACGTGCAGGAACTGCGCGCCGGCAATCTGCGACAGACCGATGGTGCTGACGTAGCAGGTGTCTTTGCCGAACACCTGGTTCATCTCTTCATACACGCGCTGCGGCTTGACCGGCACGTTGTCGAAGTGAGTCTTGCGCTGCAGGCTGGCTTTACGCTGCTGGCAGTCTTGCAGCCAGGCGCTGCGGTTTTTCAGTTTGCCGGCGGCCTGCCATTCGCGAGCGACTTCGATGAACACGGTCAGCGCGGCAGCGGCGTCGGACACAATGCCCAGGTCCGGGGTGAACACGCGGCCGATCTGAGTGCCTTCGATGTCGACGTGAATGAACTTGCGGCCTTCGGTGTACACGTCGACCGAACCGGTATGACGGTTGGCCCAACGGTTACCGATACCGAGTACCACGTCGGATTTCAGCATCGTGGCATTGCCGTAGCGGTGCGAGGTCTGCAAGCCGACCATGCCGACCATCAGCGGGTGATCGTCCGGAATGGTGCCCCAGCCCATCAGGGTCGGAATCACCGGGATACCGGTCAGCTCAGCGAACTCCACCAGCAAGTCGCTGGCATCGGCGTTGATGATGCCGCCACCGGCTACCAGCAATGGGCGTTCGGCCTGATCGAGCAGCGCCAGGGCTTTTTCCACTTGAACGCGGGTCGCGCTCGGCTTGGCCAATGGCAGCGGCTGGTAGGCATCGATGTCGAATTCGATTTCGGCCATCTGCACGTCGAACGGCAGGTCGATCAGCACTGGCCCCGGGCGACCGGAGCGCATTTCGAAGAACGCCTTCTGGAACGCGTAAGGCACCTGGCCCGGTTCCAGAACGGTGGTTGCCCACTTGGTCACTGGCTTGACGATGCTGGTGATGTCGACTGCCTGGAAGTCTTCCTTGTGCATCCGGGCGCGGGGTGCTTGCCCTGTGATGCACAGAATCGGGATCGAGTCGGCCGAGGCGCTGTAGAGCCCGGTGACCATGTCGGTACCGGCCGGGCCGGAAGTGCCGATGCACACACCGATGTTGCCAGCCTTGGTGCGGGTGTAGCCCTCGGCCATGTGCGAGGCGCCTTCAACGTGGCGAGCGAGGACGTGATCGATGCCACCGACCTTCTGCAAGGCGTTGTACAGCGGGTTGATCGCGGCGCCCGGGATGCCAAAAGCGGTATCGACCCCTTCACGGCGCATCACCAGAACGGCGGCTTCGATTGCTCTCATTTTGCTCATGGTTTTGTGCCTCTTACGTTTTGTAATTGTATACAAGTGGCTTTGCGCAGAGTGTATTCACGGCGGACGGCACAGGTCAATCCATTTTCTCAAGCGACTGTTTCATTCGTCGGAAGCCTGTTCTGCTGTGGCTTTTCGTCGCATGTGGCGCTTT